>Ga0210144_1000298_pt1 | contig 28501 bp, 24 predicted proteins | sample Muzzi_PWA_D2_FD_185532 | JGI IMG/M metagenome (GOLD analysis project Ga0210144, IMG submission 185532) | Wetland microbial communities from San Francisco Bay, California, USA, that impact long-term carbon sequestration - Muzzi_PWA_D2 (SPAdes) | ecosystem: Environmental > Aquatic > Marine >...
CGGAACAGCTCGGCGTTGGTGACGGCGATCTCCTCCAGGGTCTCCAGGCAGTCGGCGGGAAAGCCCGGGCAGATCACGTCGACCGTCCCGAGGCCCTCGGCGCCCCAGTCCCGCAACGTCTCGTCGGTGTAGGGGCGCAGCCACTCCTCGCGGCCGAAGCGGGACTGGAAGGCCAGGGTCCAGCGCTCCGGCGCAAGGTCCAGGGCGTCGGCCAGCAGGCCGGCGGTGGCGCGGCACTGGACCTCGTAGGGATCGCCCTTCTTGTCGCGGTAGCGGGCGGGGGTGCCGTGGAAGGAGACGAGCAGGCGGTCGGGCTCGCCCGCCTCGGCCCAGTGCTCCCGCACGCTGGCGGCGAGGGCGGCGATGTAGCCGGGGTCCTCGGCGTAGCCCGGGATCACCTCGGCGGAGACCCGCTGGGGCAGGCGGCGCAGGCCCCTAGCCACGGCGTCCTCCACGCTGGCGGTGGTGCTGATGGAGTACTGGGGGAACAGGGGCAGCACCACCACCCGGTGGCAGCCCGCCTCCGCCAGCCCGCCCAGGGCGTCCGCCAGGGCCGGGCGGCCGTAGCGCATCCCCAGGGCCACCGGCACCCCGCCCCCCAGGCGTTCGGCCAGGGCCGCCTTCAGGGCGGCCCGCTGGCGGCGGGAGATGACCAGGAGGGGGGAGCCTTCCTCGGTCCAGACCTTGGCGTAGAGGGCGGCGGAGCGGGCCGGGCGGGTGCGCAGGACGATGCCGTTGAGGATGAGCCACCACAGGGGGCGGAACACGTCCACCACCCGCGGGTCCCACAGGAACTCGGCCAGATACCGGCGTACCGCCTCGGGCGTGGGGGCGTCGGGGGTGCCCAGGTTGACCAGGAGGACGCCCGCCCCGGGGGCCGGTCGGGCCGGGGCGGAGGGGGCCGGCGCCGTATCGCCCCCGGACGCGGTCACGTCAGCGGGCCGCGGGCGCCTCGTCGAGGTCGATGGCGTAGTTCTCGATGACCGGGCTCGCCAGGAGCTCCCGGCACATCGCCTCGATGTCGGCGCGGACCTGCTCGGGGGTGCCGCCGTCCAGCTCCATCTCGATGAGCTTGCCCACCCGCACGTCCTTCACGCCCTCGTAGCCCAGGGAGTGAAGGGCGTGGAGCACCGCCTTGCCCTGGGGCTCCAGGACGCCGGTCTTGAATGTCACTGTCACCGTGGCCTTCATCACGCGGTCCCTCCCACCGGCTCGCACACGCGGCGGGCGACCTCGGCGTAGGACTCCTCGATCTGCCCTAAGTCGCGGCGGAACCGGTCCTTGTCCAGCTTCTCGTCGGTTTCCAGGTCCCACAGGCGGCAGGTGTCGGGGCAGATCTCATCCCCCAGCAGGATCTCCCCCTTGTGCGTGCCGAACTCCACCTTGAAGTCCACCAGCCGGATGCCGCGCTCGGCGAAGAACGCGGTGAGCACGTCATTGATGTGGCGGGCCGTGTCGCGCATCACGTTGAGCTCCTCGGGGGTGGCCAGGCCCAGCATGAAGATGTGCTCGTCGCACAGCAGCGGATCGCCCAGCGCGTCGGACTTGTAGTAGGTCTCGACGATGGCGCGCGGCAGGGGCGTCCCCTCCTCGAAGCCGATGCGCTTGGCCAGGCTGCCGGCGGCGACGTTGCGGGCGATGACCTCCACCGGGATGATCTTCAGGCGCTTGACCAGCATCTCCCGGTCGTTCAGCCGCTCCACCATGTGGGTGCGGATGCCCTGCGCCTCCAGCACCTCGAACAGGCGGGTGCTGATGCGGTTGTTGACCACGCCCTTGTCGTGGATGATCCCCTTCTTCTTGCCGTCGAACGCGGTGGCGTCGTCCTTGAAGTACTGGATGACGAGGTCCGGGTCGTCGGTCGCGTAGAGGATCTTGGCCTTGCCTTCGTAAAGCTTCTCGCGCTTCTCCATCGGGGGCTCTTCCATCAGGGATTCCGGTCGGGGGGAACGTCGCCGAACACCCGCCGGTAGATGTCGTCCACGTACCGGAGATAGTACTGGGGGTCGAACAGCCGGTCCACCTGCTCGGCCTTAAGCCACCGCTGGATGTCGGGGTCGGCCTTGAGCCGGGCCAGGAACGAGCCGCGCTCGGTCCAGGCCGCCATGGCGTTGCGCTGCACGGCCCGGTAGGCGTCGTCCCGCGGCACCCCGGCCTCGGTGAGCTCCAGGAGCACCCGCTGGGAGTAGACCAGCCCGCCGGTCAGCTCCAGGTTGTGCTTCATGTGATCGGGATAGAGGGTCAGGCCCCGCACGATGCCGGTCATGCGCACCAGCATGTAGTCGAGCAGGATGCAGGAGTCGGGCAGGACGATGCGCTCCACGGAGGAGTGGGAGATGTCCCGTTCGTGCCACAGGGCCACGTCCTCCAGGGCCGCCAGGGCGTTGCCCCGGAGCACCCGGGCCAGGCCCGACAGGTTCTCCGAGCCCACCGGGTTGCGCTTGTGGGGCATGGCGGAGGAGCCCTTCTGGCCCTTGGCGAACCCCTCCTCGGCCTCCAGCACCTCGGTGCGCTGCAGGTGGCGGATCTCCACGGCGATGCGCTCGACGCCCGCCCCCACCAGGGCGATGGCCTGGAGCAGCTCGGCGTGGCGGTCGCGGGGCACCACCTGGGTGGAGACCGGCTCCACCGCCAGCCCCGCGGCGGCGCAGATCTCCGCCTCCACCTCGGGCCCCAGGTGGGCCAGGGTGCCCATGGCGCCGGAGATGGCCCCCACCGCCACCCGCTCGCGGGCGGCCTCAAGCCGCTCCCGGCCGCGGCTGAGCTCGGCGTGCCAGCCGGCGAACTTCAGGCCGAAGGACGTGGGCTCACCGTGGATGCCGTGGGAGCGGCCCACGCACACCAGGTCGCGGGTCTCGAGGGCGCGCTCCTTGAGGGCCGCCCGCAGGCCGTCCACGTCCTCCAGCAGCAGGGTCGCGGCGTCCCGCATCTGCATGGCGAGGGCGGTGTCGAGCACGTCGGAGGAGGTCAGGCCCCAGTGGGTCCAGCGCCGGGCCTCGGGGGACAGCCGCTCGGTGACGGAGGTGACGAACGCGATCACGTCGTGGCGGGTCTCGGCCTCGATCTCGGCGATGCGGGCCACGTCGATGCGCCCCTCCCGCGCCACCTCGTCGGCCACCCCGGCGGGCACGACGCCGCGCCGCTCCAGGGCCCGCAGGGCGTGCGCCTCCACCTGGAGCATGGCCGTAAAGCGGGCCTCGGGGGCCCAAAGGGCGCCCATGGGCGCGCGGGTGTAGCGCTCGATCATCCGGCCCCCGCCGCTCCCGTCACGGGGCGCCCCCGGCGCCGGCCACCCGCAGGTCCGGGTCGGGATCGGCGTCGCTGACCCGCTCGGCCTCCTCCCGCGCGACCCGGTCCAGGATGCCGTTGACGAAGCGGCCCGAGTCGTCGCCCCCGAAGCGCTTGGCGATCTCGATGGCCTCGTCCAGGGCCACCCGCACCGGCACGTCGGGCACGTAGAACAGCTCGCAGACGGCGATCCGCAGCAGGTTGCGGTCCACCCGGCTCATGCGGTCCAGGGACCAGTTCTCGGCGTAGCGGGCAATGACGGCGTCGATCTCCTCGCGGTGCGTCCCCACCAGCTCCACCAGGTGCTCGGCGTAGCCCCGGGCCGCCTCGGGGGCCTCGGCGTCGTCCCAGAAGGCCGCCACCGCCTCGGGGCGCAGGGCGCCGCGCTCCTGGGCGAACAGGAGCTGGAGCGCGCACTCGCGGGCCTTGCGGCGGACGCCCACGGCCGGCTGCCTACTTGAGGCCCTGCATGAGGCTGACCATCTCCACGGCGCCCCGGGCGGCGTCGAAGCCCTTGTTGCCGGCCTTGGTGCCGGCCCGCTCCACGGCCTGCTCGATCGTGTCGGTGGTGAGCACCGCGTTGACCACCGGGACGCCCGTCTCCAGGGCCACCTGGGCCAGGCCCTTGGTCACCTCGGCGGCGATCAGGTCGAAGTGGGGGGTGCTGCCCCGGATCACCGCGCCCAGCCCCACCACGCAGTCGAAGCGCCCCGAGGCCGCCACCTTGCGGGCCACCACGGGCATCTCGAAGGCCCCCGGCACCCGCACCACGGTGACGTCGGCGTCGGCCACGCCGCTGCGCACCAGGCCGTCCAGGCACCCCTCCAGCAGGCGCTCGGTGATCAGGCTGTTGAAGCGCGACACCAGCAGGGCGTAGCGACCCCCGCCGGTGAGCTTGCCCTCGATGACGTTCGGCATCCGGTCCCTCCCCTTACACCTTGTCGAGCAGGTGGCCCAGCTTGTCCCGCTTGGTGCGCAGGTAGCGCAGGCTGTGGTCGTGGGGCGCCACCTCCACCGGCACCCGCTCCACCACCTCCAGGTGGTAGGCCGACAGGCCCACGATCTTGCGCGGGTTGTTGGTCATCAGGCGGATGCGGTTGAGCCCCAGGTCCACCAGGATCTGGGCCCCGATCCCGTAGTCCCGCAGGTCGGGCTTGAACCCCAGGCGTTCGTTGGCCTCCACGGTGTCCATGCCCTCGTCCTGGAGGGCGTAGGCGCGGATCTTGTTGACCAGGCCGATGCCCCGGCCCTCCTGCTGCATGTAGAGGATCACTCCCCTGCCGTAGGCGTCGATGGCCTTCATGGCGTGGTGCAGCTGGGCCTGGCAGTCGCAGCGGGTGGAGGAGAACACGTCGCCGGTCAGGCAGCCGGAGTGGACCCGCACCAGGGGCGTGCCCTCCGAGATGTCGCCCTTGACCAGGGCCACGTGGTTCTCGTGGTCGATCTCGTTCTCGTAGACGATCGCCCGGAAGTCGCCGAACTCGGTGGGCAGGCGGGCCTCGGCGCAGCGCCGCACCAGGGTCTCGTGGCGCATGCGGTGGGCGATCAGGTCCTGGATCGTCACCAGCACCAGGTCGTGCTTCCGGGCGAACTTCTCCAGGTCCGGCACCCGGGCCATGGTGCCGTCGTCCTTCATGATCTCGCAGATGACCGCGGCGGGGACCTTGCCGGCCATGCGGGCCAGGTCCACCGAGCCCTCGGTCTGCCCGGCCCGGCGCAGCACGCCGCCCCGCACGGCCTTCAAGGGGAAGACGTGGCCGGGGCGCACCAGCTCGTGGGGCTGGCACTCGGGGTTGCTGGCGGTGCGGATGGTGTGGGCCCGGTCGTGGGCCGAGATGCCGGTGGTGACCCCCTGGCGGGCCTCGATGGAGACGGTGAAGGCGGTGGCGAAGGGGGAGGTGTTGACCGTGGTCATGGGGGGCAGGTGCAGGCGCTCCACCTGCTCCTCGGTGAGGGACAGGCAGATGAGCCCCCGGGCCTCCCGGGCCATGAAGTTGATCGCGTCGGCGGTGACGTCCTGGGCGGCCAGAACCAGGTCGCCCTCGTTCTCCCGGTCCTCGTCGTCCACCAGGATGACCATGCGCCCGGCGCGGATCGCCTCGATCGCCTCGGGGATGGTGTGGAAGGGTGACTTGCTCTTCACGCGAACCGCCGCTTCAAGGAACCGCGCCCCCCGAAACCACACGATCACGGGCGCGCGGCCCACGGACGTGCCCGAACCGGCCCGAGCCCGGTAGTCTAGGGACGCCCGCGGCGCACCGTCAACGGCGCCCCCCGAAGGGGGCCGGCCGCCGCCCGGCGCGCGCGCCCGTGCGGGGAACGCCCCCATTATACGGGATTTCCCGGACTTCGGGGGGCTTTACGGCCCGGCGGGGCCGTTCAGGGCCAGCCACACGGCGGCGCTCAGGGCCAGCAGCAGCGCCCCCATGCCCATCCAGACCATGCCGCGGGAGGTGCCTCCGGGCCAGCCCGCGGGGGCCGTGCCGGAGCGGGGGGCGGCCGCGTGGCGGGGGGCCTGGGCGGCCTGGGTCTCGGAGGGAAGGGCGTCGCCGCTGATGGGATCGCGTAAGGGGGTGTTTCCGGGCGCGGTGCGCTCGACGAGGCCCTGGCCGGCCAGCTCCGCCAGGGTCTTGCAGGTCTCGAACAGGCCCAGCCCCAGGGCCCCCACCAGGGCCGACACGTTGCGCTCCCCGTCCAGGGCCGACAGCACCGTCAGCTCGGCCGGGCCCAGGCCCTCCTTGCGGGCCTCGCTCAGGTCGGGCGCCGGGGCGAAGACGGCGTTGCCACCCTGCACCACGCGGCGGATCGCGGGCCACTCGTCCACCCGCCTCGCCCCCTCCATGAGGATGAACTCGGTGTTGATGGGGGTCAGGTAGGCCTCGTCGTAGGGCACCGGCACCCGCTCGAAGGTGTACTCCCCGTCGTCGCGGAAGAACAGGTGCAGGGCGGTTTCCTGGATCTGGAACGCCAGGGCCCGGGCAATCTCGTCGTGGCTGACCTTGTCCGTCTCCTCGAGCACCTGGCCCAGGTGGCGGGGCTTCTTCTCCTGCTGGCGCAGGGCCGCGGCCAGCTCCTCCCGGTCCAGGTAGCCCTGCCGCACCAGGATCTCCCCCAGGCGCGGCATGCCCTTCTCCTCGGCCGACGCGAACACCAGCATCCCCTTCTCGAAGCCCAGCGCCCACTTGCGCCCCCCGGTGCGCACGGTCAGGCGGCCGTTCTTCTTCTGGAAGTAGATCAGCTGGATGATGTCCGAGACGGTGAAGTCCCGGAACGACCCCTTCAGCCCCATGCGGACATGCCCTTCCCTCGCGGTTCGGCGGTGCGGCCCCCACCTCTCATCGGACGCGCGGGGCCGGAATCTGAGCCGCGCCGGACCTCGGGCGCGGGGCCCCGCGCGGTCGCGGGGCCCTTGACACCCTCGGGGCGAGTCGCAAGAATCCGGACGGACCGCCCGTCGCTCCATGCCCTTCGAATCAGAAGACGCCCGCCATTCCCGGCCCGGCGCCGGTCCGGCACCGGACCCGCCCTACGCGTGAGGCCGCCATGTCCGTCCCGTCCGACATCGAGATCGCCCAGGCCGCGCGCCTCAAGCCCATCGTCGAGATCGCCCGCGACCTCGCCCTGGCGGAGGACGACCTGGAGCCCTACGGCCGCTACAAGGCCAAGGTCCACCTGGACGTGCTGGAGCGTCTGAAGGACCGCCCGAACGGCAAGTACATCGACGTCACGGCCGTCACCCCCACCCCCCTGGGAGAGGGCAAGACCACCACCACCGTGGGCCTGGGGATGGGCCTGAACCACATCGGCAAGCGGGCCGCCATCACGATCCGCCAGCCCTCCCTGGGGCCGGTGTTCGGCATCAAGGGCGGGGCCGCCGGGGGCGGCTACAGCCAGGTGGTGCCGATGGAGGACTTCAACCTCCACTTCACCGGCGACATCCACGCCATCGGCGCCGCCCACAACCTGCTGGCGGCCTTCATCGACAACCACCTGCATCACGGCAACCGGCTCGGCATCCAGCCCCACTCGGTCACCTGGAACCGGGTGGTGGACATCTCGGACCGCGCCCTGCGCAACATCGTGATCGGGCTGGGTGGCAGGATGGACGGGGTGCCCCGCGAGGGCCACTTCGACATCACGGTCGCCTCCGAGGTCATGGCGATCCTGGCCCTGACCACCTCGCTGAAGGACCTGCGCGAGCGCCTGGGGCGCATCATCGTGGCCACGGACACGCAGGGGCGCCCGGTCACCGCCGAGGCCCTGGGGTGCGCCGGGGCCATGGCGGTGCTGCTCAAGGACGCCATCATGCCCAACCTGGTGCAGACGGTGGAGAACACCCCCGCCTTCGTCCACTGCGGCCCGTTCGCCAACATCGCCCACGGCAACTCCTCGGTGCTGGCCGACCAGGTGGCCCTGAAGACCTCGGACTACGTGGTCACCGAGTCCGGCTTCGGGGCCGACATGGGGTGCGAGAAGTTCATGAACATCAAGTGCCGCCACTCGGGCCTCCAGCCCGACGCGGTGGTGATCGTGGCGACGATCCGGGCCCTGAAGATGCACGGCGGGGTGGGCACCATCGTGGCCGGCAAGCCCCTGGCCGACGAGCTGTTGCAGGAGAACGTGGCGGCGGTGGAGAAGGGGGCGCAGAACCTGCTCAAGCAGATCGAGAACGTGCAGCAGTTCGGCGTCCCCGCCGTGGTGTGCGTCAACAGCTTCCCGGCCGACACCGGGGCCGAGGTGGACGCCGTCAAGCGCCTGTGCCGCGAGGTGGGGGTGGAGGCGGTCACCAGCACCCACTGGGCCGAGGGCGGCAAGGGGGCGGCGGACCTGGCGCGGGCGGTGGTGGAGGCGGCCGAGCGGCCGGCCTCGTTCCGCTTCCTGTACGACCTCACCCAGACCATCGAGGAGAAGATCCGCGCCGTGGCCACCCGCATCTACGGCGCCGCCGACGTGGAGCTGTCGCCCAAGGCCCGGAAGAGCGTGGACGACCTCGTCGCCCAGGGTTACGGCGGCCTGCCGGTGTGCATCGCCAAGACCCACCTGTCCCTGTCCCACGACCCCAAGCTGCTGGGGCGCCCCACCGGCTTCAAGCTGCCGGTGCGGGACATCAAGGTCAGCGCCGGGGCCGGGTTCCTCTACGCCCTGGCGGGGGAGATCCGCACCATGCCGGGCCTGCCCTCCCGCCCCGCCGGGGAGCGGGTGGACGTGGACGAGAACGGCACCGTCGTCGGCCTGTTCTAGGCCCTCGCGGGCTGGACCCGAGGGCCCCGGGCGGGGGAGACTGGACGCCATGACCACCCCCTTTCCGCCCCCGCCCCCGGGGGGCTTTCCCACCGACCACGAGGTGCTGGACGTGGTGGACGCCGCCAACCAGGTGGTGGGCCAGGCCACCCGCCGGGAGATCCACGACCATGGCCTGATGCACCGCTCGGTGCACGTGTTCGTGGTCGACGAAGGCGGCCGCCTCTACATCCAGAAGCGGGCCGAGGGCAAGGAGACCTTTCCCGGGGCCCACGACTCCTCGGCCGCCGGCCACGTCAATGCCGGGGAGGACTACCACGACTGCGCCGTGCGCGAGCTGGAGGAGGAGCTGGGCCTGGCCCCCGACGCCGCCCACCTGGTGCAGGTGGGGGAGCTGGCGGCGTCCGAGGACACCGGCTGGGAGCACGTGCGCTTCTACGTGGCCCGGGCGGCCCGGGAGCCGGTGCCGAACCCGGAGGAGGTCGCCCACGGCGCCTTCTACACCCTGGACGAGGTGGAGGCGCTGATCGCCCGCCCCGACTGCGTGTTCGCCCCTACCTTCCGCATCCTCTACTTCTTCTACGCCACCCGCCTCGCCCCCCGGGTGTTCAGCGGCGAGCTGTTCGGGGCCTGAAGGGCCCGCCGGGCCCGGCGGGCCGTCACGCGGTCGCGCCGGCGGCCTCGAGGATCCGCACCACCCCGCGCCGCAGGCGCCATTTGGCCAGGCCCAGGGCCGAGCGGCCGCCGGTGGCGCGAGCGTTGGGGTCGGCGCCGGCTTCCAGGAGCTGCCGGACGATGTCCTCGTCGCCCTTCATGGCGGCGAGCATGAGGGACGTGATGCCGTCGGCGGTGCGGCTCGCCCCGGGCCAGGCGCCCCGTTCCAGGAGGAGACGCACGAACTCGGCGTTGCCCCGGTGGGCCGCGAGGAGGAGGGGAGTAGAGCCGTCCGGGCGGGCCGCGTTCACGTCGGCCCCGGCGTCGAGCAGCATGCGCCCGATGGCCGGGTCGTCGTGAAAGGCCGTCCAGAGCAGGGGCGTGATGCCGTTGGGCGGCCGTATGTCCACCGACGCCCCGTGCTCGAGCAGGAGCTGGACCAGGTCGGGCCGGTGGTTTTCCACGGCCAGGTAGAGGGGGGTCGCGCCGGCATAGTTGAGCGCGTCGGGGTCGGCCCCGGCGGCGAGGAGCAGGGCGGCCACCCCGGGGAAGCCGCGCCCCACGGCGGCGTGGAGGGCCGCCTGCTGGTGGCTGTCGGCCAGGTCGGGGTCGGCGCCGCGCGCCAGGAGCAGGAGTACCACCTCTCCGTGGCCCCCGAAGGCGGCCTTGATCAGGGCGGTCGTCCCTTCGGCGGCATGGCGGTTGGGGTCGGAACCGGCCTCGAGCAGGTACCCGACGCTTTCCAGGTCACCGACCCGAGCCGCTCGGGTCAGGGGCGTGACCCCGTCGTCGTTCGGGATGCGCGGATCGGCCCCGGCCTGAAGAAGTATCCGCACGACCTCGGGGCCGCCGCGGCCGGCGGCCGCGTTCAAGGCCGTCCAGCCGTGGGCCGTGCGGACGTTGAGGGGAACGCCGGCGGCCACCAGCAGGGCGACGGTCTCCGGGTGCCCGAACTGGGCCGCCCCGTACAGGGGCGTGATGCCGAGGCGGTCCCGGGCGGCGGCGTAGGCCCCGTGGGCCAGGAGCAGGCGCACCATGTCGGAGCGCCCGCGGCGCGCCGCGGCATAGAGAGGGGTGATGCCGGTGGCGTCGGCCCGGTTCACCGCCGCCCCGCGCTCCAGGAGCAGGGTGGCGGTGGCCAGGTTGCCGTTGCGGGCCGCCCAGTAAAGGGGCGTGCGGCGCTGCCGGTCGGCGGCGTCCACCCGCGCCCCATAATCGAGGGCCCAGGCCGCCGGGCCCGGAGCGTCGCGGGCCGCCGCCTGCAGCAGCAGGACGTCGGCGCCGTAGAACCAAGTCCAGGCCACCGCCAGCGCCAGCAGCGGCGGCGCCAGGGCCCGCAGGCGAGGCCCCAGGCGGGTCGATTGAACGTGGCGGGACATCGTGTTCCCCATCGTTGCGGCCTGCGGGGGCCGGCGGTGGCACCCCGACAGGCCCTCTTCGGCGCGACCGGCTCATCGTTTGAGCCAAGTGCGCCGAAGAGGGAGGGCGGCGGCCCGATTCCGGGCGCATCCAGAGGCCATGCAGACCTGGCAGCAAGATGGGGCGGCGCGGCACGGCGCCAAGGATCCGGACGCGGTCCCGGAGGAGGACCGCGTTTCCGCCGTGGCCCTGACGAAGACGGTAGCGTGCTTCGCCTACACGATCATCGCAGTGGTGGTGACCGAAGTCGTGGTCGTCGTGGCGAACCTCGACGCCTTTCCCGGCCGGGCCTGGATCCGGCTGGGCATCCTGCTCCCCCTCCAGGCCACCCTGGTGTTCCTGGGCCTGCTGGGCCGGCTGCCCCTGAGCCGGGCGCGCAAGGTACGCGGCTTCACCGACCGGCAGTTCGCGCTGGCCGTCAGCGTGATGTCGCTGCTGCCCCTGGCGTTGGGCCTGTCGCCGCTGCGCGCCGAGGTGTTCCGCTGGGTGACCAACGGCACGCTGCTGGTGGGGGTGCTGGTGTTCTTCGTCACCAAGTCGGTGTTGAGCGGGCGGCCGCGCCTGGCGGTCCTGGCCGGGATGGTCGTGCCCGGCCTGCAGCTGGCCTGGTGCGGCCTGCGGCCGCTGCTACACGGGTAAGGCGTTATGGAACGGGTGGCATCCCCCGTGTCGGCCGGCGACGCCCCTGTGCTGCCGGCGGGGCGCTGGCGCGTCGGCGCGTCCGTCCTGATCGACTATCAGGCCTTCGCGCTCCTGTGGGCGGCGCTGGCCCCCTTCCTGACCCCGGAGCGCCCGGCGCCGGGGTGGGTGGCGGCCCTGTTCTTCCTGTGGCTGTGGCGCGCCGCCGCGCCCCACTGGTGGACGCCAGGCATGCGGGCGATGTCCGTGGTGCGAGTCGTGGTGCCCGTCGAGCGGGGCCATCCCCGGGTCCAGTGGCTGACGGATCCGGAACTGACCGCCCACGAGAACTCCCTGTCGGTGGCCACCGGGCTGGCGTTCTTGCTGCTGGGGCTCGGCGCCCTGGCCCACGGGGCGGCGGCCTTCGCCGGGCTCTCCACGGACTTCCTGGACCTACGGGGCATGGCGGACGTGGTCCTGGCCGCCCTGTGGGGCGGCCTGTGCCTGGCAGCCGGCGCGGCCTTCCTGCGCCTGACGCGCCCCGCCCCCTACCTGGGGCTGGTGACCCTGGGGGTCGCGATGGGGAGCCTGATGCTGGCCCCCGCCTGGTGGGGGGCGCGCCTCGCGGCGGCGTTTGCCCTCGCCGGGGCCTTCGTCGGCGCCCGCTTGTCGCAGGGGGATGCGGTCTGGCTGCAAGTCTGGCTGCCGGCGGCAGCGTGGGTGGTGTGCGCCGTCTGGGCGCTGGCGATCGCCCTGAACCGCCGCCCCTTCCCGGCGGCATCCTCCCGGATCCCCCCCGCCCCACCCCGACCGCGCGAGCACCCGGCCTCGACCGATGCCGCGCCCCCCAGGCGGGACGACATGCCGGTGGCCCGGGCCGCCCAGGGAACGGCCCTGATCATGCTGTGCGTGCTCCTGCTCGGCTCGGGCGTCACGGCGTGGTGCCGGGCCTGGGGCGACCGCCAGGACCGTGACAGCCGACTTCTGGCGGAGACCGCGGTGCGCCGGGCGGCTGCGGCGTGGGACCCGGAGGCGCTGGCGGCGATCGCCAACGCCAACCTGCAGGCCGCCCTGCGGCGTCCCGCCGGACGCGAGGCGTTCGCCCGCTACGCCCGCCTGGGGGCCCTGAGCCGCATGGACCCGCCCGAAGGGGAGGCCGTCGTCCGCCTCTCGCCCGATGGCCCGGACCTCTCGGCCGACTACCAGGCGGACGTCGTGTTCGCGAACGGTACCGCGCACATCGGGGTGGCCCTGCTGCGAGACCACGAGGGGCGCTGGACGGTGGCGGGGCTCCAGGTCCGCTCCCCGCTCGTCGAGCCCCGCCGCTGACCTCTCCCCACCCGGATCCGGCCGGCCCCGGCGTCCGATTGTGCCGGGGCGGCAGCTGCCCCATAATGGCCCCGCGTACCGACCTGCCACCCTTCTCGGCCGTGCCGGACCCACTGATCCCACCCCTCCAGCGCCTGCTCGGCACCGCCGACGTCCCCGCCCTCGTGCCCCTGGCGGGCGACGCCAGCAACCGGCGCTACTTCCGCGTCACCGTCGGGCGCCACAGCTACGTCCTGATGCAGATGGCCGACCCCGAGGGGTTCAAGGCCAGCGAGGAGGCCGTCACCGGCAGGGTGGCGATCGACGAGCCCCCCTTCCTGAACCTCCAGCGCTACCTGAAGGCCGGCGGCGCCCCGGTGCCGGAGGTGCTGGGGGTGGACCTGGAGCGGGGCCTCATCCTGCTGGAGGACCTGGGGGACGTGAGCCTGATGGCGGCCATTCACGGCCGCCCCGAAGGCGAGGTGGAGGCCCTCTACGGCAAGGCCGTGGACACCCTGCTGAAGCTCCAGCGGGACACCCCGGTGGACCCGGGGTGCGTGGCCGCGCACCGGACCTTCGACGCCGAGCTGCTCGGGTGGGAGTGCGACCACTTCGTGGAGTACGGCCTGGAGGCCCGCCGGGGCGCGCCCCTGGCGGCGGCGCCCCGCAAGACCCTGGCGGAGGGCTTCGGGCGCCTCGCGCGGGGCATCGCCGCCCTCCCCGCGGTGCTGGTGCACCGGGACTACCACAGCCGCAACCTGATGGTCCGCCCCGGCGGCGCCCTGGGGCTGATCGACTTCCAGGACGCCCTCCTCGGCCCCGTGACCTACGACCTGGCGTCGCTCTTGTGGGACCCCTACGTGACCCTGCCGGAGGGGCTCTCCGGCCGCCTGACGGCGCGCTACCGGGCGGACGCCCCGGTGGCCCTGCCCCCGGACTTCCCGGCCCTGCTGGCGCGCACCGCCCTGCAGCGGCTGCTCAAGGCGGCGGGGCGCTTCGTCTACATCGACCGGGTGAAGGGCAACCCCGCCTTCCTGCCCGACGTGCCCGCCTGCCTGGCGCGGGCCGGGGCGATCCTGGCGGCGGACCCGGAGCTGGCGGACCTGCGGGCCGTACTGGCCGAGCTCGAGCCCGCCCTGGGGGCGGCATGAGCGGCGGCCTCACCCGGGCCATGCTCCTGGCCGCGGGGCGGGGCGAGCGCCTCAGGCCCCTCACCGACCGGGTCCCGAAGCCCCTGGTGCCGGTGGGGGGGCGGCCCATGATCTTCTACGTCCTGGATCTGCTGGCGGCGGCGGGCATCCGGGAGGTGCACGTCAACACCCACCACCTGGGGGCGCGGGTGCCCGAGGCGGTGGGGAGTGGAGAGGCGTGGGGCCTGTCCCTGTGCTACCACCCGGAGCCCGCGATCCTGGGCACGGGCGGGGGGCTGGCCGCCACCTGCCGGGCCTGCCCGGCCCTGGCCCAGGGCGATTTCGTGATGATCAACGCCGACGTGCTCACCGACGTGGACCTCGCCGCCGTGATCGCCGCCCACCGGGCCCGCAGCGCCCTGGCCACCCTGGTGCTGCGGGACGACCCGGAAGCGGCCCGCTTCGGCCTGATCGGCCACGACGGGGACGGCCGCATCCGGCGTTTCCTGGAGGTGGACCTGGGAGGCGCGGTGCACGACCGCATGTTCACCGGCGTCCAGGTGCTCTCCCCCGGCATTCTGGCCTACCTGCGCGGCGACGGGGCCTATCCCGTCACCGACGCCTACAAGGCCGCCCTCCAGGCCGGGGAGCCGCTCGTCGCCCACGTCCACGGGGGCTACTGGGCCGACCTGGGCACGCCCGAGCGGCTCGCCGCCGCCGAGGCGGACCTGGCGGCCGGCCGGGCGGGGCGGCTGCCGCCCCCCCGCCGGTGAGCGACACCCTCGCGGGGCTGGCCCTGGGGGCCCTGGCCTCCCTGTGCTGGGGCGTGGCGGACTTCATCGCCCGGGGGGCCGTGCGGCGCGCCGGCGACGCCTACACCCTGTTCGCGGTGCTGGCGGTGGGGGGGGTGGGGGTCGCGGTCTGGGCCCTGCCCCGGGGCGCCGCGATGCCCCACGGGCCGGGGCTGGCCCTGGTGACGGTGACGGCCCTGCTGGCCCTGGCGGGCTACCTGGCCCTGTACCGGGCCTTCAAGGTGGGGATGCTCTCGGTGGTCTCGCCCATCGCCGCCGCCAACGCGGCCATCCCCGTGGTCCTGGCCCTGGTGGTGCTGGGGGAGCGGCCCCTGCCGTGGCAGTACGCGGGCATCGTCCTGGTGCTGGCGGGGGTGGTGCTGCTGGGGGTGCGGGCGGGGCTGCCCCTGCCGGCGGACACCCGGCACCTGGGGCTGGCGCCGGCCCTGGTGTGCATGGTGCTGTTCGGCCTGGCCCTGTTCGGCATGAAGCTGTCCGTGGACCGGGTGGAGCCGGCCACGGTGGCCCTGACGGTGCGGGTGATCGGGGCGGTGGTGCTGGGGGCGGTGCTGCTGGCCACCGGGCGGCTGAAGGCGCCCCCGCCCGGGGTGCGGGGGGCGCTGCTGGCGGCGGGGCTGTTGGACGCGGCGGCCTTCGTGGCGTTCTGCGAGGCCCTCACCCACACCCTGCTGTCCCTGGTGGCCCCCATCTCCAGCACGATCCCGGTGGTGACGGTGGCCCTGGCCTGGCTGTTCCTCCACGAGCGCCTGTCCCGCCCCCAGAAGGCGGGCCTCGTGCTGGCCCTGACGGGCCTGGTGCTGGTGGCGGTCACGTGAGGGGCCACGGGCCCTGCCCGCGCTCGGCGCCTGCCGTATACTGGCGCCTTCGCCCCTGGAGGGGAGGGCCGTGACCGAGCGCCTCGTCAACGCCTTCGTGGTCTTCTTCGTGGTGCTGGACCCGCTGGGGATGGTGCCCGTGTTCTGGGCCCTCGCCCACCGGGGCGACGCCGCCTACCGGCGCCGCATGGCCCTGTGGGGCGTGGGGCTGGCGGCGGCCATCCTGCTGGTGTTCGCCGTGGCCGGGCGGGTGCTGCTGGACGCCCTGGGGATCGGGGTGCCGGCGTTCCGCATCGCGGGGGGCATCCTGCTGTTCCTCTTGTCCATCGACATGATCTTCGCCCGCCAGTCGGGCCTGAGGTCCACCACCGAGCGGGAGCAGGCCGAGGCCGCCCACCGGGCCGACATCTCGGTGTTCCCCCTGGCCTTCCCCCTGATCGCCGGGCCCGGGGCCATGACCACCGTGCTGCTGTTCGCCGAGCGCCCCGGCGGCGTCGCGTTTTTGGCCAACCTGGGCGTGATGCTGCTCGTGCTGGGGCTCCTGCTGCTGGCCCTGCTGGCCTCGGAGGTGCTGATGCGGCGCCTGGGGGAGACCGGCGCCAACGTGTTCTCGCGCCTGCTGGGGCTGGTGCTGGCGGCCCTGTCAGTGCAGTACGTGCTGGACGGCATCCAGGCCACCTTCCCGTAGGGGCCTCGGGCGCCGCCGGAAGGCCCGCTGCCGTCCTCCCGTGCTATTTTTGGGGCGGACCCGCACCCGAGAAGCCCCGTGACCCAGCCGCCCCAGACCATCCTGATCGCCGAGGACGACCCCAACATCGCCGCCCTGGTGGCCCGATACCTGGAGCGGGAGGGGTTCCGCCCCCTGGTCGCGGCCGACGGCGAGGAGGCCCTGGCCCTGGCCAAGCGCGCCCCGGCCCTGGTGGTGCTGGACCTGATGCTGCCCAAGCTGGACGGCTGGGAGGTGTGCCGGCGCCTGCGGCGCGAGTCGGACGTGCCGGTGGTGATGCTCACCGCCCGGGAGGACGAGGTGGACCGGGTGGCGGGCCTCGCCATGGGGGCCGACGACTACGTGGTCAAGCCGTTCTCGCCCCGGGAGCTGGTGGAGCGCATCAAGGCCGTGCTGCGCCGGGCCCGCCCCGGGGGCGGCGCCCCCGCCGCCGGGGTGATGCGGCACGGCGACCTGGCGCTGGACCCGGAGCGGCACCGGGTCACGGTGGCGGGCCGGGAGGCGGCCCTCACCCCCTCGGAGTTCACCCTGCTGGCCGCCATGATGCGGGCCCCCGGGCGGGTGTTCACCCGGCGCGAGCTGCTCGACCGGCTGCACGGCATGGACGGCGTGGTGGTGGACCGGGTGGTGGACGTGCACGTGGGCAAGCTGCGCCGCAAGATCGAGGCCGACCCGGCCCGGCCCCGCTACGTGCTCACCGTGCGCGGCGTGGGCTACCGCTTCGTCGCGCCCGACGAGGACTAAGGGGGCCCCTTGCGCCTGCGCCTGATCCACAAGCTGCTGCTGGTCAACATCCCGTTGATTGCGGCCCTGCCGATCGTCGTCTGGGTGGCGATCGACTACCTGGCGGCGGACTACTTCTCCACCCTGATGACCCGCTACCACGTCTCCCCCACCGAGACCCACCACATGTTCCTGCACGCGGTGCACCGCTACATCCTGTGGGCCACGGCGGCGGGGCTGACAGCGGCGGTGGCGTTGAGCTTCGTGCTGACGGGCCGGGTGCTGCGTCCCCTGCACGAGATGGCGGCGGGGGCCGACCGCATCGCCCGCGGCGACTACGGGGCGCGGGTGCGGGTGGCGGGCTCGGACGAGGTGGCGGGCCTGGGCACGGCCTTCAACGCCATGGCCGACAACCTGGAGCGGATCGAGACCCTGCGCAAGACCATGGTCGCCGACGTGGCCCACGAGCTGCGCACCCCCCTGACCAACGTGCGCGGCTACCTGGAGGCCCTGCGGGACGGGGTGGTGGAGCCCGCCCCCGAGACCTTCGCCCTGCTCCAGGAGGAGGTGCTCCGGCTGGTGCGGCTGGTGGAGGACCTGGGCCAGCTCACCCGCGCCGACGCCGCCCGGGTGCTGCTGCAGCGGGCCCCGGTGGACGTGGCGGCCCTGGCGGCGGAGGCGTGCGACCTGTTCGCCCCGCCCCTGGCGGCCAAGGGGGTGGCCCTGGAGCGGCGCCTGGCGGCCGGGCTGGCGCCGGTGCACGCCGACCGGGCGCGCCTGCTCCAGGTGCTGCGCAACCTGCTGGACAACGCCCTGCACCACACCCCGGCGGGGGGCACCGTCACCGTCACCGCGGAGCCGCAGGGGGCCCTGGTGCGCCTGGCGGTGGCCAACACGGGCTCGGAGATCCCGGAGGCCGACCTGCCGTTCATCTTCGAGCGCTTCTACCGGGCCGACAAGTCCCGCTCCCGGGCCAGCGGCGGCTCGGGCATCGGCCTGGCCATCGTGCGCCAGCTGGTGGAGGCCCACGGCGGCTCGGTGGGGGCCGAGAGCGGTGGCGGCACCACCCGGGTCTGGTTCGCCCTGCCCGCCTGACCCCCGCGTCTTTATCCATTCGTTACCGAGCCGTTGTCGGGCCGTTACGACGGGCCGGTAGGGTCTTGTCCACCCCCCGAAGCCCGGGGCCGGAAGTGGCGCGGGCGGGGCGGGGGCAACCCGACCGGAGGAGTCACGCCATGAAGATCCGTTCCCTCGCCCTCGCGGCGGCCCTGACCCTGGCCGTCGCCGCCCCCGCCGCCGCCGGCGGCGGTGCCATGCGGGTCCAGAACGCCATCTGGAACGACGGCCACCTGTACGGCACCGTCGCCACCCCCACCAGCTTCGTCGCCCCGCCGGAGCATTCCACCGACGTGATCTACAGCTTCAGCATGAGCGGCCTGACGGGGCAGCGCTCCATCGCCGAGGCCGCCCCCGGCGACACGGACTTCAACGGCGGCCGGTGGTCGGTGGTGATGGCCGTGTTCACCCCGGAGGGGATCGCCGCCCTGGGGGACGGGGACGGCGGCATCGCCACCGAGCTGACCAGCGACGCGGACCTGTTCGACCAGGTGGACCTGGGCTACGTGGAGCTGATCCCCACCGGCTTCTACTTCGAATGCCCGATGCTGCCGTGAGGCTTCCGGCGGGCCGTCCCCGGCCGGACGGCCCGCCCACCCTGGCAGAGGCGCCCCGGTTGGCGGATAATGGAGTTTCCGCCAGCCGGGAGCGCCCATGTCCGAAACCGCCGACTCCTCCACAGTCCGGGTCACGGTCTTCTCCGACTACGTCTGCCCGTTCTGCTACGTGGCCGACCGCCGCATCCGGCGCCTGGCGGAGCAGGTGGACCTGGAGGTCCACTGGCGCCCGGTGGAGATCCACCCCCACACGCCCCCCGAGGGGATGCCCCTGGACCAGCTCGGCTACCCGCCCGACCTGTGGGAGCGGATGATGATGCACCTGGGCAACCTGGCCGCCGAGGAGGGCATCCGGCTGGTGGAGCGCCGCTTCACCACCAACTCCCACAAGGCCCTGCTGGTGGCCGAGGCGGCCCGGGACTGCGGGCCGGAGGTGTTCGACCGGGTCCACCAGGCGCTGTTCTTCGCCTTCTTCACCCGGAGCCGCAACATCGGCCAGGTGGACGTGCTGCGGGAGGTGGCGGCGGAGGCGGGGATGGGGGAGGAGGCCTTCGAGCGGGCCCTCATCGAGCCGGCGTACGAGGACCGGCTGCGGGAGAACTTCGTCGCCGCCCGCCGCCTCGGGATCACCGGCGTCCCCAGCTTCGTGTTCGGCGATCACGTGGTCGCCGGGGCGGTCCCGCTGCCCCACCTGCTCCAGGCCGCCCGCGAGGCCGCCGGGGCCGCCTAGGCCCGTTTCAAGAACGCACCCGGTTCACGGCCGCCGCCGCCTCGAACAGCCTCGGCAGTGCCAGGTCCCCCATCGGCCAGGGGGTGAGCACGTCCAGGCCCTCTTCGGCCACCTCGTCCAGGACGGCCTGGAGGCCCTCCACCAGGGGGCGGCCTCCCTGCGCGTGGCGCTCGGCCCAGCGCCGGATCAGCCAGCCGATGGCCCGGGTCTGGGCGGCGTCGGCGAGCTGCTCGACGCGGGACAGGTCGATCGTGTGCTCGCCGTAGCGCAGGGTGCCCCGGCCGCGCACGTCGATCCTGGCCTCGCGCCGCCCCCGGGCCGCCGACAGGGCCCCGAAGCGGCCGGGGGGCTCGGCCAGGGCCAGGGCCTTGAGCGCCCCGATGGCGCCGTCGAGCTGGTGGGGCAGGGCCAGGCGGCGGGCCTCGGCGGTGACGTCGCGGGGCACGTAGGCGTCCAGCATGAGCACCGTGTCGGCCACCTCGAAGTAGTCCCCCGAGCCCCCCATGACGATCACGGAGGAGACCCCCTCCCGCTCGTACAGCTCCCGCACCCGGAACAGGAACGGGGTGATGGGCTCCTGCTCGGCCGTGACCAGGCGCTGCATGCGGGCGTCGCGGATCATGAAGTTGGTGGCCGAGGTGTCCTCGTCGATCAGCAGCACCCGGGCCCCGGCGTAGAGCGCCTCCACGATGCCCGCCGCCTGGCTGGTGGAGCCGGAGGCGTTGGGGGTGGAGAAGGCCCTCGTACCCTTGCCGAACGGCAGGTGGTCGATGAACGGGCTGATGTCCACCCGCGTCACCTGGCGGCCGTCCTCGGCCCGCACCTTCACGGCCGTCGGGTCGGTCGCCACCCGCTCGCGGCCGTCGCCGGGGACGTGGTCGTAGACGCCCATCTCGAGGGCGTTCAGGAGGGTGCTCTTGCCGTGGAAGCCGCCCCCCACGATCAGGGTCACGCCCCGGGGAATGCCCAGGCCCCGCACCGGCCCGGCGTGGGGCAGGTCCACCGTGGCCGCCAGGGAATCGGGGGCGCGGAACGGCAGCGCCCCCTCCCGCAAAGGCCGCTCGTCGATGCCGCTGGCCCGGGGCAGCACAGCGCCGTCGGACACGAAGGCCACGCACCCGGCGCCGTCCAGCCAGGCCCTCAAGGCCCGCTGATCCTCGACGGACTCCACGTGGGCGCGCACGGCGGCCGCATCCAGGCGGGCGTGCAGCAGGGACGCCGCCACGATGCGGGGCAGGTCGTCCAGCAGCATGGCCTCGGCCTCCCGCCCCAGGACGGTGCGGCCCCGGGCGGGCAGCCCCACGGTCAGGCGGGCCTCGATGCCGTCCGGCCCGGTGGCGACGGCGCTGCGCTCGATCACCTGCTGGGTGGCGGGGCAGATGCCGATCTCACCGGAATGTCCCATGCCGCGCCGGCCTTGGGGACGGGCCCGGATGGCGTGGGCCACGGCCCGGGCCAGGAAGTCCGCCAGGGCCACCCGCCGGGTGCGGTCCGCCGTCAGGTCGGAAGGGAAGCCCGCCTCGGCCGCCGCCACCCGCACCCGCACCCGGGAGGGGGCGGCGAAGGGGTCGCCCTGCACGTGGTCCACGTGGAGGGCAAAGCCCGGCAGCGCGTAGCTCCCCTTGAGGTCCTTGTAGGCCCCGTAGCCCCGGCCGTCGATGCGCCGGAGTGTGGTTCTGAGCCGTTCCATGGGTCCGCCCGGGTGTACCGCCGTCGGGGGGTTCGGGGGCAATGGTATAGTTGATCCTTGTGCGGTATCGACCCCTTCTGGCGCTGGCGCCCGCGCTGCTGCTCCTTGCGGGGTGCGGCAAGGCCGGGCAGGTGACGCTCTGCGGCGGCGACGAGACGCCCCAGGCCACGCCCCCGGCCCCCCTCGTGGGGGCCTTCCCCCGCACCACCACCCTGGCGAGCCTGCCCATCGCGGGCTGGCGCTTCCCCGACACCTCCCTGGAGATCGACGGCACCGAGGCGGTGCCCGCGGGCTGCGACCGGCTCTGGACCGCCACCGTGGCCTTGCCCGCCGAGGGCACGTACAACCTCTCCCTGGTCTCCAGGAGCCGTACCGACAACCCCTCGGCCGCCACGACCCTGACGATCGTGCGGGACGCGACGCCTCCGGCCGCCCCCACGGCCACTCCCGCCGCCGCCTCCACCCCGGACGGCACGGTGAGCGTGACCGGCAGCCGCGAGGCCGGGGCCGCCGTGTGGCTGAATGGCCGGCCCCTGGTGCCGCCGGACGGCGCGACCGCCTTCACCGTGGAGGTGGCCCTGGCCGCGGGCACGAACAACCTGTCCTTCACCGCCGTGGACGCGGCCGGCAACGAGAGTGCCGCCACGGTGGTGGCGGTGGACCGCACCGGCGCCGACCTGACGCCGCCCCGGGCCGTCTATCCCCTGGACCGCCAGCCGGTGCCGAGCGCCACCCTCACCCTCTACTGGGCCGCCGGGGCGGGGGCGGGCCTGGACCACTACCAAATGGAGCTGGGGGACGAGGCGGGCTTCTCCGGCGCCTACACGGCCACCGTGGCGACCGCCGGCACCACCAGCCTGTCCAAGGCCGTGACCCTGCCCGGCCCGGGGCGCTACTTCTGGCGCGCGGGCAGCGCCGACGCCGGGGGCAACGTGACCTACGGGCGCACCCGTTCCTTCACCGTGGGGCCGGTGCCGGCGGACGTGGACGGCGACGGCTACTCGGACGTGCTGGCCAACCTGCCCGGCTGGGACGGGGGCGCCAACCCGGTGGTGCAGGACAACCGGGGCAAGGTGCGGCTCTACCTGGGGGGCGCGGCCTTCGGCTCCGGCGGCACCGCCCCCACCGAGACCGCCGACCTCGAGTACCTCGGCACCCGGAGCCGGGGCGAGTTCGGCATCTCGGTGAGCGCCGGCGACCTGAACGGCGACGGCTACGCCGACGTGATCGTGGGGGCCCACCGGGAGCGGGGCACCGCCACCTATTCGGGGCGGGCCCACGTCTTCCTGGGGGGCGCCGCCCCCGACGCCGCCGTCGACCTGACCCTGGACGGCCAGAACTACCAGGACGGCTTCGGCCAGCAGGTGGCCTCGGGCTTCGACCTGAACGCGGACGGCTACGACGACCTGGCCGTGTCCGCCTGGCTCCACGACGGCGACACGGGCACCACGGGCGACGACAGGGGCCGGGTGTTCGTCTACTTCGGCGGCGCCACCCTCGACGCGGTGCCGGACCTGATCCTCACCGGGGGCCAGGCCCGGGAGAACTTCGGCGCCGCCCTGGGCGGCGGCTTCGACCTGAACGGCGACGGCTACGACGACCTGGCCGTGGGCGGCCCCCTGGCGGACGCCGCCGGGGGCACGGTGACGGGAGCCGGGCGCGTGGTGGTGGTCTACGGCGGGCCGTGGGTGGACGCGGTGCCCGACCTGACCCTGGAAGGCACCGTGGCGGACGAGCACTTCGGCTCCACCGTGTCCCGGGCCGGCGACATGGACGGAGACGGCTTCGAGGACCTGGCCGTGGGCGCCCCCGCCTACGCCGTGGGGGGCACCGCCAGCAAGGGGCGGGTGCGGGTGTTCAAGGGGGCCCTGGCCCCGGCCACGGCGGCGGCCCTCACCCTGGAGGGGGCGGGGGGCTGCGAGGGGTTCGGCACCCGGGTCAGCGGCGGCGGCGACCTGAACGGCGACGGCTACGCGGACCTCGCTGTGGGCATCCCTTACTCCGACCTGGCCGGCGGCGGCCTGCCGGACTGCAGGAGCACCACCGGGGACTACGGCGCCGTGGAGATCCACCTGGGGGCCGCCACCCTGGACGCCTCCGCCGACGCCCGCTTCACCGGCCAGGCCGACAACGACTGGCTCGGCCTGGGCCTGCACATGACCGCCGACGTCAACGGCGACACCCTGGACGACCTGGTGTTCGGCGCCCCCAACAACGACCTGGGGAGCAGCATCTACGGCGACGTGGGGCGGGCCTACGTCCTGTTCGGCCGCGCCGCCGGCTGGAGCCCGCTGCAGCAGAGCGCCGGCGCCATCCGCGACACCACGGGCACCTTCACCCCCGTGCCCGGGGCGATCCTCCCCAATGACGGGGGCAAGGACGGGCTCGGCAGCGCGGTCTGGTAAAGCGCCGCCCGTTTCCGCCCGTGCCCGCCCGGGGGGCGGTGGCGTAGAATGGGCCCCTCCATGCACCCCGCCGTCGCATCCCTCCTGGCGCGCCTGGGGAGCGGCGACCCGGCCCCGGTCACGGGCCTGCCCGGCGCCGCCGGGGCCTGGCTGCTGGCCCGCCTGGCGGCCCGGCACCCCGCCCCCACCCTGGTGGTGACCCCCTCCCCCGAGTCGGCCCGCCGCCTCCACGCCGACCTGCGCCTGCTCGTGGGCCTTGATGGCACAAGGGGCACGGACGGCGCGGACGACCCGAACCCGCCCCTGGCCTTCCCCGCCTGGGACAACCTCCCCCACGAGTTCGCCTCCCCCCTGCCGGAGGTGTCCGGGGCCCGCATGGCGGCCCTGCTGGCCTGCCGCGAGGCGCAGGCCCCGGTGCTGGTGGCGCCGGTGGCGGCGGTGCTGCACCGGGTGCCGCCGCCGGAGGCCCTGGCGGCATACGCCCTGGTCCTGGCCCCGGGCGATACCCACGACCCGGCCGGGATCGACCAGCGCCTCGCCGCCATGGGCTACCGGGCAGCGCCCCAGGTGGAGCAGCCGGGGCAGTTCACCCTCAAGGGCGACATCCTGGACGTGTTCCCGCCGGCCCAGGACGACCCGCTGCGGATCGAGTGGTTCGGCGACGAGGTGGAGCGCATCCGCGCCTTCGACCCGGTCACCCAGCGCTCCACGGAGCCCGTGGCCCGGGCCGTGGTGCCCCCCGCCACCGAGCTGCCGGACGATGAGGCCCTGGTGGCCCGGGCCCAGGAGCGGGTGCGGGAGCTGGCCGCCCGGCGCGGCCTGGATCCCGCCGCCGTGACTCTGGAGACCGGCCGCCTGGCCCGCACCCCCCGCACCGAGGGGATCGAGACCTGGGCGCCGTTCTTCTTCGAGCAGCCCATGCCGGCGGTCACCGCCTACCTGGGCGCCAAGCCCCGGGTGGTGCTGGTGGGGGCCGAGGCGGTGCGGGCCACCGCCCGGGGCCTGATGCGCAAGGCCGCCCAGGCCATGGCCGACGAGGCCGCCCGGGGCACCCTGCTGCCGGAGGTGGGGGACCTGTTCGTGGACCTGGAGGGGGTGACCGGCGGCGGTCCCGTCCTGGCCCTGGAGCCGGAGGGCGAGGGCCCCGGGGCAATTGAGGGCGGCCCGTGGCGCACCCCGGAGGCCCTGGGCTTCGGCCCCCTGGAGGCCGGGGAGGGCCCCAGGGACGCCTTCGCCGCCCGCTTCGCCGCCCTGGCCGGGCTGGCGGCGGGGGGCGGGGCCACGGTGGTGTGCCCCGATGCCGCCCGCGCGAACGCCTTCCGGGGCATCCTGGCGGAGCACGGGGTGGCGGCGGCCCCCGAGGGGGGAGGGCCGGGGGTGCGCCTGGCCACCGGGCAGCTGTCGGAGGGCTTCGGCGTCGCCCACGACGGCGGCCCCGAGGCGTTCCTCACCGAGGCCGAGGTGTTCGGCCGCCAGCCCGCCCCGCCGCCCCTGCCCCGCTCGCGCATGGCGCGCTTCCTGTCGGGCTTCGGCGACCTGAAGGCGGGGGACGCGGTGGTGCACCGCCAGCACGGCATCGGCATCTACCGGGGCCTGAAGCGCCTGACCGTGGGGGGTTCCGAGGGGGACTTCCTGGAGGTGGAGTACCTGGGGGGCGACCGGGTCTACGTCCCCATGGACCGGCTGGACCTGGTGCAGAAGCACGCCGGGGGCGACGGCGGCACCCCGCGCCTGGACCGCATGGGGGGTAAGACCTGGGAGCGCACCCGCAGCAAGGTCCGAAGGGCACTCGCCGAGCTGGCCCAAGACCTGGTGGACCTGGCCGCGGCCCGCGAGGTGGCCCGGGGCCACGCCTTCGCACCGGAGGGGGCGGCGGGCCTGGAGTTCGCCGCCAGCTTCGACCACACCGAGACGCCGGACCAGCTCCGCGCCATCGCCGACACCCTGGACGACATGGAGCGGCCCCGGCCCATGGACCGCCTGGTGTGCGGCGACGTGGGCTACGGCAAGACCGAGGTGGCCTTAAGGGCCGCCTTCAAGGCCATGCTCGACGGCCGCCAGGTGGTGTTCCTGGTGCCCACCACCCTGCTGGCCCGGCAGCACTTTGGCACCTGCCGGCGGCGCTTCGCGGGCTATCCGTTCCGCGTCGCCCAGCTCTCCCGCTTCCAGCCCGCGGCGGCCCAGAAGGCGGTGCTGGAGGAGCTGGAGCAGGGCAGGGTGGACCTGGTGGTGGCCACCCACCGCCTGCTCACCCGGCAGGTGAAGATCCCCCACCTGGGCCTCTTGATCGTGGACGAGGAGCAGCGCTTCGGCGTGGCCCACAAGGAGCGCATCAAGCAGTGGAAGACCAGCGTGGACGTGCTCACCCTCACGGCCACGCCCATCCCCCGCACCCTGCAGCTGTCCCTGATCGGGGTGCGGGACCTGTCCATCATCGACACCCCGCCCCCCGACCGGCGCGCCATCCAGACCCGGGTGGCCCGCTTCGACCCCACCCTGATCGGCGAGGCGGTGGAGCGGGAGCTGGCCCGGGGCGGGCAGGTGTTCTTCATCCACAACCGGGTCAAGGACATCGGGGCCATGGCGGCGTTCCTGTCCCGTCTCGTCCCCAAGGCCCGCATCGGCACGGCCCACGGCCAGATGCCCGAGCGCCGCCTGGAGGAGGTGATGGCCGCCTTCGTGGACGGCGAGACCGACGTGCTGCTGTCGACCTCCATCGTGGAGGCGGGTCTGGACATCCCCCGGGCCAACACGATCATCATCGACCGGGCCGACCGCTTCGGTCTGTCGGAGCTGTACCAGCTCAGGGGCCGGGTGGGGCGCTCGGGGGTGCAGGCCTATGCCTACCTGCTGGGGCCCGAGGAGGGGTGGCACGGCGACGCCCGCGACCGGCTCATGGCCATCCAGGCCTTCTCCGAGCTGGGGGCGGGCTTCCGCATCGCGGCGCGGGACCTGGAGATCCGGGGGGCCGGGAGCCTGCTGGGGCACCGCCAGTCGGGCCAGATCGCCGCCGTGGGCATCGACACCTACATGGAGCTGATCAAGGAGGCCATGGCCGAGGTCCGGGGCGAAACCCTGGAGCCGGAGTTCGAGAGCGAGGTCCGCCTCGGCGCCCCGGCCGCCATCCCCGACGACTACGTGGCCGACGGCGGCGCGCGGCTGTCGGTCTACAAGCGCGTCGCGGGCCTGGCCGCCCCGGCCGAGGTGGACGCCCTGGCCGAGGAGCTGGCCGACCGCTTCGGGCCCGTGCCCGCCGTGGTGGCGGACCTGCTGGAGCAGGCCCGCATCCGGATCCTGGCCCGGCGGCTGCGGCTCAAGTCCCTGCGGCACGCGGGTGCGGGGCGCTACGCCCTGGTGTTCGACACGGACCACGCCCTCTCCGAGGTGGGTCTCAGGCTGCTGCTGGACACCTTCGGGCCCCGCATCCGGTTCCGCAGCGAGCACGCCTTCGAGATCGACCTGAAGGCCGCCCCGGACGCCGGGGGCCTGGCCGCCCTCACCGAGCTGCTGGCCGGGCTGTGAGGCGGCGGTGAGCGCGGCGCCGGGCGCGGACGGCGCCCTGGACGGCACCCTGGACATCGTGGCGGTGGAGCCGTGGCACGCCGGCTCCCACAAGGACTTCCTGGCGGGCCTGGCCGCCCACGGCCGCCACCGGCTGCACCCGCTGACCCTCCCCGGACGCTTCTGGAAGTGGCGCCAGACCGGCTCCGGCCTGGTCCTGGGACGGCGGGCGGCGGCCGACCCGCCCCCGTGCGACCTGATCTTCGCCTCGGACTTCTTGCACCTGCCGGACTTCCTGGCCCTCACCCGGCGGGTGTGGCGGGACGTGCCGGCGGTGCTCTACTTCCACGAGAACCAGCTCTCCTACCCCCTGGCCGAGGGGCACGACCTGGACCGGGCCTACGCCCTGGCCAACGTCTCGGGGGCGGCGGTGGCGGACGCGGTGTGGTTCAACTCGGGCTACCACCGGCGGGCCTTCCTGGAGGACCTGGAGCGGCTGCTTTGCACCTGCCCCGACTTCGCCCCCAAGGACCTGCCCGACGCCGTCGCCCGCAAGGCCGCCGTGGTGCCCCTGGGGGTGGACCTGACGTCCCTCGACTCCCACCTGGACCCGGCGCCCCGCACCGGGCCCCTGACCCTCTTGTGGAACCACCGCTGGGAGCACGACAAGAACCCGGAGGGGTTCTTCGCCGCCTGCGACGCGCTGGCGGCGGCGGGGGCGGACTTCCGGGTGATCGTCCTGGGGCAGCGCTTCGCCCGGGTGCCGCCGGTATTCGCCGAGGCCCGCGAGCGGCTCGGGGCCCGGGTGGCGCACTGGGGGTGGGTGGAGGACCGAGGCGAATATGCACGCCTGCTGTCCCGGGCCGACGTGGTGGTGTCGGCGGCCCGGCACGACTTCTTCGGGGTGGCGGTGGTGGAGGCCATGCACGCCGGCTGCCTGCCCCTGCTGGCCGACCGGCTGAACTACCCGGAGCTGGTGCCGCCGGAGGCGAAGGCGCGCTGCCTTTTTTCGGACGCGGACGGGCTGCTGAAGCGGCTGAAGGCCCTGGCGGCGGACCCGGCCGCGGCCCGGGGAGGCGAGGCCCGGGCCTGGGCGGCGCGCCACGACTGGCGCCGCGCGGCACAAGCGTTCGACGAGGGCTTTGCGAAAGTGAAAACGACCCTCCGGGCCACCGGACCCTATCGAGGGAGGGATATGTGACCGGGAGCCATGGCAGTCGGGGAGCGTCCCGGCGGGACGGTGGCCCGGAGAGATTCCGGGCACGGGCAACGGTTTTGATTCCGCGTTTACGGACGCCGACTTCCCTGACGTTCTGGTCAGAATGCCAGGGCGGTTCGGGAACCCGTCCCCGTACCCTAGTTCACTATATCACTCCGCGGACGCTGCGCAAGGTCCGCCGAAGGGCTTGAAACGCTTTGATTCCCGCCACCTTCCGGGGTACACTTTCCGGTCATGTGTGAGCACCGCGAGCGGACCCTCCCCGCCGGGGGCGCCCGGGGCGTGCCGGCGGGCCTGCGCGTGGCAGTCGTCCTGCCAGCGATTCTGGCGGCGGTTCTGGCGGCGGCCCCGGCCGGCGCGGCGCCGGCGGCAGCCGGGTCGCCCCACGGCCCCGCCGTCCAGGCAGGCTCCCAGTGCGCGGTCTGCCACGTGGGCCCCGTGCCCCGCGTGCCGGCGGGCGTGCTCGGCCCGGCCTGCGGCCGCTGCCACGGCCCCGAGCTGGGGGTGGCCGTCCCCGTCAGCCACTTGGGCGGCGGCGACAAGGGGCC
>Ga0210144_1000301_pt1 | contig 28264 bp, 26 predicted proteins | sample Muzzi_PWA_D2_FD_185532 | JGI IMG/M metagenome (GOLD analysis project Ga0210144, IMG submission 185532) | Wetland microbial communities from San Francisco Bay, California, USA, that impact long-term carbon sequestration - Muzzi_PWA_D2 (SPAdes) | ecosystem: Environmental > Aquatic > Marine >...
GCGACCGCCACAAGGTCGGTGCCCAGGCGTTCGGCTTCGTCAAGCAGATCCGCGTCGATTTCAACCGTGATGTTCGTGCGCGCTTCGGTGTCCGAGGGCGGGAGGGGCACGTCATAGAAATCGTTCGGGGTCACTGCACCTTCCGTCTCCGCTATGATGCGCTGCATGACGTCCGGGCTGGGAATGCGCTTGCCCGACGCATAGCGGGCCACGGCTGCCGGGCTCACGCCGATGCGCCGGCTGAACTCCCGAGCGGGCATGGCCCGCGATACGAGGAAGGCCTGAAGATTCATCGGTGAGTGCCTTTTCGGTAACTCATGTTACCAAAATGGCTCCTCTCTGCGCAACTACGCCGGCCCGATCATCTGTTCCGGTCGAACGATCGCATCGAATTCGTCGCCGGTCACATAGCCGAGGCGGATGGCTTCCTCCCGCAGTGTCGTGCCGTTCTTGTGCGCGGTCTTGGCGATCTCGGCCGCCTTGTCGTAGCCGATCTTCGGGGCAAGGGCGGTGACCAGCATCAGCGAACGCTCGACACCGGCCCTGATGTTGTCGTGGCGCGGCTCGATGCCGACGATGCAGTTGTCGGCAAAGGCGGAGACCGACTCGGCCATCAGGTCGACCGACTGCAGGAAGTTGTAAGCCATCACCGGATTGAAAACGTTCAGTTCGAAGTGGCCCTGGCTGCCGGCGACTGTGATCGCGGTGTTGTTGCCGAAGATCTGCACGCAGACCTGGGTCAGCGCCTCGTTCTGGGTGGGATTGACCTTGCCCGGCATGATCGACGAGCCGGGCTCGTTTTCCGGCAGCGCCAGCTCGCCGAGCCCGGAGCGCGGCCCCGAGCCGAGGAAGCGGATGTCGTTGGCGATCTTGAACAGCGAGGCGGCCACCGTGTTGATGGCGCCGTGCGAGAACACCATGGCGTCGTGGGCGGCGAGCGCCTCGAACTTGTTGGGCGCCGAGGTGAAGGGAAGGCCGGTGATGGCGGCGATGCGGTCGGCGACGCGTTCGGCGAAGCCGACCGGGGCGTTGAGGCCGGTGCCCACGGCGGTGCCACCCTGGGCGAGCTCCATCAGCTTCGGCAGCGCCTGTTCGATCCGTTCGATGCCGTTCTCGACCTGCATCGTGTAGCCGGAGAATTCCTGGCCGAGGGTGAGGGGGGTGGCGTCCTGGGTGTGGGTGCGGCCGATCTTGACGATCCCCTTCCACGCCTGCGCCTTGTCGTTGAGCGCATTGCGGAGCTTCTGCAGCGCCGGGACGAGCCGGTGGACCACCTCCTCGGCGCAGGCGATGTGCATGGCGCTCGGGAAGCAGTCGTTGGACGACTGGCTCATATTGACTTGGTTATTGGGATGCACCGGCTCCTTCGAGCCGAGGGTGCCGCCGAGGATCTCGATCGCCCGGTTGGCGATCACCTCGTTGACGTTCATGTTGGACTGGGTGCCGGAGCCGGTCTGCCAGACGACCAGCGGGAAGTGCGCATCGAGCTTGCCCTCGATCACCTCCTGCGCGGCCTGGACGATCGCCTTGCCGAGCTTCGGATCGAGCCGGCCGAGATCCATGTTCACCTCGGCGGCGGCGCGCTTGACGATGCCGAGGCCGCGCACCACCGGTTCCGGCATGCGCTCGCCGCCGATCGGAAAGTTCTGGATCGAGCGCTGGGTCTGGGCGCCCCAGTAGCGGTCGGCAGGCACCTCGACCGGGCCGAAGGTGTCGGTCTCGGTCCGCGTCGCTGTCTTGGCCGTGCGGGACGGCTGGAAGTGGGATCGCTTGCCCATACCAATGTTCCGGCAGAAGCCCCAAGAAGCTAACTCGACTATTGCCTTTTGGCCCCGCAGTCCAGCCAACCTGATTTCGAACGGCGGATTCCACTAAGCTCGATTGAAGAGGCGAAGCTGGCGTCATGGGGCGCTCTTCACGCTTGACCCGACCGCCCGGTGAGGATCGAATTGCGCTACGCTGGGGATAACCGGGATCAGGGGGACGAAATGCCGGCCTTCACACCCGTTGAGCAGGCTCTTATCGACGTCTGGGACGCCCACACCGCCGCGGAGTTCGCGGAGAAGGACGCCGACGCGGCGATCGCAACCATGACCGAGCATCCGGTGCTGATTCATGTGCCGGTCGGTACTGGCGCCACCGGGCGGGAGCCGCTGCGCAAGTTCTATCGTGAGACGTTCATCCCGAATATGCCGGCTGATTTCGAGCTCGAACTCTTGAGCCGAAGTATTGGGCAGAACCGGCTGATCGACGAGTTCATTGTCCGCTTCACGCACACGGTTCAGATGGACTGGTTCGCGCCGGGGGTTGCGGCGACAGGGCGCCGGCTTGTCGTCCCGCATGTCGGTATCATCGCTTTCGAGGACGGCAAGATAAGCTCCGAGCATATCTACTGGGACCAGGCCACCGTCCTCTTGCAACTGGGACGTCTTGACCCCAGCCTCCCGGCGCTCGGCGCCGACCAGGCGGATCGCCTGTCGAATCCCGACGCGCCCGCGAATACGCTGATTGATCGCCTCGCGTAGCCGGTCGCCACCGTAGCGCCACGGGACGCCTGTGGCGGTCTGGTCTAATTCTTCTTGCGGAAGGCGTCGAGGCTGACGACCTGGGCGTCGTTGGCGGCGGAGCCCTCTTCTTCCTCGCTGGCGGTCTCAGGTTCCGCCTTGGCGACCGGAGCGGGAAGCGGCTGCTGCTCAGGGGCTTCGGTCTCCGATTCCGGCGCGGTTTCCTCGTCGCTTTCGACCAGCACCCGCGGCTGCTCAGCCGGCAGCTCGCCCGGCCGGGCCGCGATCTCGAACTGCAGGCCGAAATGGACCGACGGGTCGAGGAAGGCCTTCACCGCTGTGAACGGGACGTGGAGCCGCTCCGGCACGCCATTGAAGGAAAGGCCGATGTCGAAGGCGTGCTCGGTGACCGCCAGATCCCGGTACTGATGCTGGATGACGATGGTCATTTCTTCCGGGTATTGCGCGAGCAGCCGGCTCGAAATGCGCACGCCCGGCGCCTGGGTGGCGAAGGTGACGAAGAAGTGATGCTCGCCCGGCAGCCCGGTGCGGGCCACCTCCGACAGCACCTTGCGGACGACGCCGCGCAGTGCGTCCTGGGCGAGGATGTCGTAGCGGATAAGATCTTCTGCCATGACCCCTATGCCAAATCGGAGCCGCCCGGCTCCGTCAGTGAAAGTGGAGGCTTCTGTTGCCAGGCGCCTCCGGACCCCGCCTTACGGTGCAAACCGCAAGGGCTTGAGATGAGGTAGCATCACTGCATTACGCAGCGAGGCGAACCTCTGCATAGTTGTCGTTGGCAACTATAGATTCGGCCCGATAACGGCGGGTACCATACCGAGCAAAAGCTCACCCTTTACGCCCTCGTCGATCCTATTTCGCCCCCGCCGGAAACCGCTTGTCGGCTCCTCAAACGGGCTCTGGTGGAGGCGCCGGGTACTGCCCCCGGGTCCGCAGGGTTTATTACGATGGCCGTTTATCGCCATATCCGGATTGCTCCGGCACCAGGGAATATAGGGATTCTCGTCGACGATGGGAAGCGGGCGCTGGCCGGAGCCTCGACGAAACACGTGCCGCTTCGCGCGTTATCGCGGCAGGTCCGATGTTGCAGAGCAGCATCGTCGAGGGTAACGTGCGCGCATCTCCTGATTTCCTCCGGGCGGGTCGACTGGCGGGTCCGCAAACAAAGTCATCGGCAATGGGCTCCTTTGCGCGAAACGCGATCGTTCTCGGGCTGCTGACTGCCGTCGGTCCCTTCGCGATCGACATGTATCTGCCGGCCCTGCCGCAGATCGGCACCGATCTCAACGCCGATCCGGGCGCCGTCCAGCTCAGCGTCATCGCGCTTTTCGGTGCGGTCGGGCTCTGCCAGATCGTCTATGGCCCGGCCTCCGATATGTTCGGCCGGCGGCGGCCCCTCTTCGTCGGCATGGTCCTCTATGCCCTCGGCGGCATTGGTTGCGCGCTGGCGCCGAATATCGGGACGCTGGTGGCGATGCGGTTTCTCCAGGGCATCGGCGCGTGCGCCGGCATGACGATCCCGCGCGCGGTGGTTCGCGACCTTCACACCGGACCCGATGCGGCGCGGCTGATGTCGCTGATCATGCTGGTGTTCAGCGTGTCGCCGATGCTGGCGCCCCTCTCGGGCAGCCTCGTTTCCGAATTGATCGGCTGGCGCGCCATCTTCTGGGTGCTGGCGACCTTCGGCGTGCTTGGGCTCGGGCTGGCCGTCGTCGCGCTCCCCGAGACGCGGCCGCCGGAGGCGCGCACCAGCCGGAACTGGGGTACCGTGTTGAGGAACTATGGACGGTTGCTCGTCGACCGCCGGTTCCTCGGCGTCACCTTCACCGGCGGCTTCGGCATGGCGGCGTTCTTCTCGTATCTGACGGGCGCTTCGTACCTGTTCATCGATCATTTCGGCCTGACCCCGACCGAGTTCAGCTTCGTCTTCGCCTCGAACGCCATCGCCTTCATCGGCTCCGCCCAGTTCAACGGACGGATGGGGCGGCGCCACGGGCTGGACCGGGTGGTGCTGACGGCAGCCACCGTCTTTGCCAGCCTGACGCTGCTGCTGCTCGCCGTCACGCTTCTGGATGGCGAGAACCTCTTCGTCCTGTGGGGGATGATCTTCGTCAGCTTCGGCAGTCTCGGATTCGTGGTTCCGTCGTCGGCGGTGCTCGCCCTTGACGAGCACGGGCCGATCGCCGGCACCGCGTCGTCGCTGCTCGGGACGCTGCAGATGCTGGCAGGGGCGGTCGTCACCGCCGGCGTCAGCGTCTTTGCCGACGGTTCGCCATTGCCGATGGTGGCCGGGATGGCCATTTGCGGCCTGATGGCGGCGACCCTGGCGTGGGCGATCCTGCCGAACTGGCGCAACAGGGTGCCGGTGCCGGCCGAGTAACGGCGCTTTTGACCGGTCGGGCAGCCGGAGTCATGCTCCGGTCCGGCTGATTGAGTCGAGCAGGGAAGAGGCTGGACGGCCTTGCGACAATATCTCGATCTGATGCGGACGGCGCTCGAAACGGGCGTTGACAAGAGCGACCGGACCGGCACCGGCACGCGGTCGATCTTCGGCCACCAGATGCGCTTCGACCTCGCCGACGGCTTTCCGCTCGTCACCACCAAGAAGCTGCACCTGAAGTCGATCGTCCACGAGCTTCTGTGGTTCCTCGCCGGCGACACCAACATCCGCTACCTCAACGAGCACGGGGTGCGGATCTGGGACGATTGGGCCGACGAAAACGGCGATCTCGGCCCGGTCTATGGCGCCCAGTGGCGGGCCTGGCCGAAGCCGGACGGACGGTCGATCGACCAGATTCGTCAGGTGGTTGAAGCAATCCGTTCGAATCCCGATTCACGCCGCCTGATCGTGACCGCCTGGAATCCCGCCGACATCGAACGCATGGCGCTGCCGCCGTGCCATTGCCTGTTCCAGTTTTACGTGGCGGATGGCCGGCTGTCGTGCCAGCTCTACCAGCGCTCGGCCGACATCTTCCTCGGCGTGCCGTTCAACATTGCCTCCTATGCCCTGCTCACCATGATGGTGGCGCAGGTGACGGGCCTCACACCCGGCGACTTCGTCCACACCTTCGGCGACGCGCACCTCTACCTGAACCATCTCGACCAGGCCCGGCTCCAGCTTGGCCGCGCGCCGCGGCCGCTGCCGACGATGCGGATCAACCCGGAGGTCGGCTCGATCTTCGACTTCGTCTATGACGACTTCATCCTCGAAGGTTACGAGCCCCATCCGCATATCAAGGCGGAAGTGGCTGTGTGAGGGAGGGGCCGACCATATCCATCATTGCGGCGGTTGCCGAAAACGGCGTGATCGGCTCGGACGGGAAGATGCCATGGCGGCTCTCCACCGACATGAAGCGATTCAAGCGTCTCACCATGGGCAAGCCGGTGGTGATGGGGCGGAAGACCTTCGAATCGATCGGCAAGCCGCTGGCCGGACGGCCGAACGTAGTGGTGACCCGACAGCCCGGCTTCCAACCCGAGGGAGCGACGGTGGCCCCAAACCTCGACGCGGCACTGGCGCTCGCGGCGGAGCGTCAGGAAGACGGCGAGGTGATCGTCGCCGGCGGCGGCGAAATCTATGCCGCGGCCATCGGCCTCGCCGAGCGGCTCTACATCACCCATGTCGAAGCGCGCCCGGAGGGGGACACGCGCTTTCCGGACATCGATCCCGCCATCTGGCGCGCGACGGCAACCGAAACGGTGCCCGCGGGCGAAAAGGACAGCGCCGCGACACGGTTCGTCATCTATGAGCGCGTCGGCAACCGCGCGTCGCCGAGTTGACATAAACGCGGTGCAGTACCACTTGGAGCTAGGCTTGCCGGCCGCAGAAGGCGGCGCGCGCGGCGCGTTGAAACGCTTGGGCAAGTCGCCTATAACCCGCGCCAATTCAAACGAGGCGGTATCGTGCGGTTTCCGGGCGGTCCGTGGAAGCTTCGGAAAGGAGCAAAATGCCCTGGGACAACCAGTCCAGCGGCGGTGGCGGCTGGAAAAGCGGCGGTGGCGGCCCGTGGGGGCAGCCGCCGCGAAATTCCGGTGGCGGAGGGGGACCGAACCCCCCCGATCTAGAAGAACTTCTGCGGCGAAGCCAGGACCGGCTGAAGAGCGTCCTTCCTGGCGGCGGCCGCAAGATGAACCCGTTCACCCTCATTGCCATCCTGACGGTGGCTGCGGCGCTCATCGCGTACAACTTCTTCACGTTCCGGGTTCAGCCGGATGAGCTCGGCGTGGTGCTTCTGTTCGGCAAGTACGATCGCCAGGCCAACCCCGGCCTGAACTTCCGGCTGCCCTATCCGATCGAGACCGTCTACACGCCGCAGGTGACCCGCGTGAACCGCGTCACCATCGGTCAATCGGGTGAAGGTACCGGGGGCAACGGTCGCGACATTCCGGAAGAGAGCCTGATGCTGACCGGCGACGAGAACATCGTCGACATCAACTTCTCGGTTTTCTGGAAGATCAGCAACGCGCGGGACTACCTGTTCAACATGCAGGACCCGGAGGGCTCGGTGAAGGCGGCGGCCGAGAGCGCCATGCGCGAGGTGGTCGGCCGCTCGAACATCCAGCCGCTTCTGACCCAGGCGCGGCAGATAACGGAATCCGACGTGCAGGAGCTTATCCAGACGACGATGGACGAGTATGCGGCCGGTGTGGATATTACCCAAGTCCAGTTGCTGAAGGTCGACCCGCCGAGCGAAGTGATCGCCGCCTTCCGCGACGTGCAGGCGGCGCGTGCCGACCAGGAGCGTCTGCAGAACGAGGCGCAGACCTACGCCAACCGGGTGATCCCCGAAGCGCGCGGTCAGGCGTCGCAGGTCACCGAGGCGGCGATCGGCTATCGCGACCGCATCACCAACGAGGCGCAGGGGCAGGCGGACCGCTTCACCCAGGTCTATGACAGCTATCGCGCGGCGCCCGACATCACCCGCCAGCGCATGTATATCGAGACGATCGAGGGGATCTTCTCCAAGACCAGCAAGGTGATCATCGACGAGAGGGGTGGCAGCACCGGCGTCATTCCCTACCTGCCGCTCGATCAGCTCCAGCAGCGGGCGCCAAGCGCGCCGACCACATCGTCCGGTGGCGGCGGCGGCGGCAGCGGCGTTACCGGTGGGGGAGGCGGCTGATGAGACGCAGTTTTTTCGGCGGGATCGGTCTCGTCATTATCGTCGTCATCGGCTTCCTGCTCTATCTGAGCGTCTTCACCGTCGATCAGACCCAGCAGGCGCTGGTCCTGCGGTTTGGCGACCCGGTCCGCATAATCACCACGCCGGGACTCAACTACAAGCTGCCCCTGATCGATAATGTCGTCTATGTCGACAAGCGCCTCCTCGACCTCGACTCGCCGCCGTTGGAGGTCATCGCCTCCGACCAGAAGCGCTTGGTGGTCGACGCATGGGGACGGTACAAGGTCATCGATCCACTGAAGTTCTTCCAGTCGGTCGGCACCATTCAGGTTGCCTCTTCGCGCCTCTCGGTGCTGCTCAACTCGGCGGTGCGACAGGTGCTCGGCGATGCGACCTTCATCCAGCTGGTGCGTGACGAGCGCCCGCAGCTCATGTCGCGGATCACCGAGCGCGTCGATCGCGAGGCGAAATCGTTTGGCATCGACGTTGTCGACGTGAAGATCCGTCGCGCCGACCTACCGGAAGCCAACAGCCAGGCGATCTATCAGCGGATGCAGACCGAGCGTCAGCGCGAGGCGGCCGAGATCCGCGCGCTTGGCGAGCAGCAGGCGCGTCGTATCCGCGCCGAGGCCGACCGCACCGCGACGGTCATCGTCGCCGAGGCCAATCAGGAATCGGAGCGGGTACGCGGCGAAGGCGAGGCGGGGCGCAATGAGATCTTCGCCAAGGCTTTCAGCGTCGATCCCGACTTTTTCGCCTTCTACAGGTCGATGCAGGCCTACCAGCAAGGCCTCGGCGAATCCTCGGACACGCGTCTGGTCATCTCGCCCGATTCGGAGTTCTTCAGGTATTTCAACAACGCCATGGGACCCGGTGCCGGCACGCCGCCGCCGGCGGCGAGCCAGCCGCCGCCTGCGGCAGGACCCGAGCCGAGCGCAGCCGTTCCGCCGCCCGCCGACAAATCGGGAGCGGCGACGGCGATGGACGGCGCCCCCGCTCCGGCGGGGGCCGACGGCGATACCGTACCGACTCCTCCTGCAACGGGCTCGCAGCCCAAGGCCGGGGACAACATCACGATCCAGTGAGAGCAGGGAGCAGGCGTCGTCAGCTGTCGCCATTTTGCCCTAATTCGAGCATGATCCTTGCTTTCTACTGCGACAGGTGTGCGACCGCAGCGTCGCAGACGATCCAGGAGGTTGGCCGATGAACGCTCTTGCATCCCCGAGGGGCAAGGCAAGCCACACGAAGCGAATCGCCGGGGCGCTGATTCTGGGCCTCGGGATGGTCGGAGGTTTCCAGGCGCCGGCGATGGCGCGTGGCCCCGAATCGGTGGCCGATATCGCATCCGAGCTGCTCGACTCGGTGGTCAATGTCTCGACCAGCCAGACTGTGACCGGTTCGCGCAGCACTCCCGCGCCCCAGCTGCCGGACGGCTCGCCTTTCCAGGATTTCTTCGACGAGTTCTTCAATCAGAAGCAGGACAACGGCCAGCCCCGCCCGCGGCGGGTTCAGTCGCTCGGCTCGGGATTCGTCATCGATTCGTCCGGCATCATCGTCACCAACAACCACGTCATCGAAGGCGCGGACGAAATCACCGCGAACTTCGCCGACGGCACCAAGCTGACAGCGACGCTTATCGGGCATGACGAGAAGACCGATCTCGCGGTTCTCAAGGTCAACCCGGAAAAGCCGCTCAAGGCCCTGAAGTTCGGCGATTCCGACAAGTTGCGCGTCGGCGACTGGGTGATGGCGATCGGCAACCCGTTCGGCCTCGGCGGCACGGTGACGGTCGGCATCGTCTCGGCCCGCAACCGCGATATCAATTCGGGCCCCTACGACAACTTCATCCAGACCGACGCCTCGATCAATCGCGGCAACTCCGGTGGGCCACTGTTCAACATGGACGGTGAGATCATCGGCATCAACACCGCGATCATTTCGCCGACCGGCGGGTCGATCGGCATCGGCTTCGCCATTCCTTCGAGCACCGCAATCAATGTCATCGATCAGTTGCGCCAGTACGGCGAGACACGACGCGGCTGGCTCGGTGTCCGCATCCAGGAGGTGACGGATGATATCGCCGAAAGCCTGGCGATGAAGGATGCTTCCGGCGCGCTGGTGGCTGGCGTTACCGACGCCGGACCGGCGGCCGAAGCGGGAATCGAGCCGGGCGACGTCATCTTGAAGTTCGACGGCAAGCCGGTCGCCGCAATGCACGAACTGCCGCGCCTGGTGGCCGACGAGCCGGTCGGCAAGGAGGTCGAGGTCCTCGTCCTGCGCAAGGGCAAGGAACAGTCGATCAAGGTGAAGCTTGGCCGGCTGGAGGAGGCCGAGACCGTGGCCGCCGTGACCGACCAGCCTCCCGAGGATCAGCCAGCGGAGCCGGCACCGGTCAGCGGGCCGCTCGGCCTGTCCCTGGCGGACCTGTCGCCGACGCTTCGCAGCCAGTTCGGCATCAAGGACGAGGTGAAGGGCGTCGTGGTCACCGACGTCGCGGACGGCAGCCCGGCGGCCGACAAGCGCCTGCAGCCCGGCGACGTCATCCTCGAGATCTCCCAGGAGCCGGTCAAATCACCGGACGACGTCGCGGCGCGTATCGAGCAACTCAAGACCGACGGCCGCAAATCCGCGCTTCTGCTTCTGGCCAACAAGGACGGCGACCTGCGCTTCGTGGCCGTGACTATCGGCGATTAGGCTGCGCTGACTTGAGACGGCTTCGTCAGGGGCGGTCTCGTGCCGCCCCTGGTCGTTTGTGGCTGGTGCGGCCGTGCCGGGGGGGAAGCCCTGTCAGTCCAGCACGTGGCTCACCATGCCGTCGGCGAGCTTCGGCTCGAACCAGGTCGACTTCGGCGGCATGATCCCGCCGGCATCGGCCACCGCCATCAGGTCGGCCATCTGGGTCGGGTAGAGCGCGAAGGCAACCGCGGCCTCACCGGAATCGACCCGTTTCTCCAGTTCGCCCAATCCGCGCCCGCCGCCGACGAAATCGATGCGCTTGTCGGTGCGCGGATCGGTGATGGCAAAGAGCGGCTCGATGGCGTTGCGGGTGAGAAGGGTAATCGGCAATCGGCCGATGGGATCATCCGCCGGGACCCGCTCGGCCGGAAGTGTCAGTCGGTACCATTGCCCCGCGAGATACATGCCGAATACGTTTGGCGAAGCCGGCTCGACCGGTTTGCTCGATTTTTCGACCGCGAAGCGCTCGCCAAGCGCGGCAAGCAGCTCTTCCTGGCTGCGGCCGTTCAGGTCGGCGATCACGCGGTTGTAGGCGAGGATGGTCATCTCGTGGTCCGGAAAGAGGACCGCGAGGAAATAGTTGTGCTCGCTGTCGCCACCGCCCCGTGCCGCCGCGACGCGCGCGGCAGCGGCCGAGCGGTGATGGCCGTCGGCGATATAAAGCGCCGGCAGCGCGTCGAAGGCGTCGGTCAGCGCCGCGATGGTGGCGTCGTCGTCGATCATCGGCCACAACTGATGGCGGACCCCGTCGTCGCCGGTGACATCGACCTCCGGGTCGCCTTTGGCGGCATCGGCGAGCCGGGCGTCGATCTCCGGCGTGGCTGGGTAGGCGATCATCACCGGCCCGGTCTGGGCGTTGATCGCCTCGATCTGGCGAACGCGGTCGTCTTCCTTGGCCGGGGTGGTGAACTCGTGCCTGCGGATGCGGTTTGTGACATAGTCGGCGACAGAGGCGATCGCCGCCAGACCTGTCTGCCGATGACCGTGCCAGGTCAGGCGATAGACGTAGTAGCGGGGCCTGGCGTCGCGGACGAGCACGCCCTCGTCGACCATGCGGTCGAGGTTCTGAGCCGCGCGCGCGTAGACGGCGGGATCGTAGGGGTCGAGGTCGGAGGCGAGGTCGATCTCCGGCTTGGAGACGTGGAGGAAGCTCCACGGCTTGCCGGCGACGCGCTCGCGCGCTTCGGCGCTGGACAACACGTCATAGGGCGGCGCAAGCACCTCGGCGGCCCGCCCGGGCGCCGGACGGAGGGCCCGGAAAGGTCGAATTAACGTCACGGTTTTCTGCGTTCCTTGCGATCGGCGTCGCGGCGGTTGTAGTTGGCGGAGGTGACAGGTTCAACACCGCGACTTGCCACAATCGAGCGGACGTGAACGGAAGCGGGTAGAGAGACATCGCGCAAGCACGCCATTGATGCGGCTTGCCAGGCCACAGGGCCTTGCGTGTGATGGCCACCAGCGTGACAGAGACGATCCTGATTGCCGGGCCAACGGCGAGCGGCAAGTCAAGGCTGGCGCTCGATCTGGCGCGGCAACGCGGCGGTGTGGTGATCAATGCCGACTCGATGCAGGTCTACTGCGAGCTAAGGGTGCTTTCGGCGCGGCCGCCGGCCGAGGCGGAGAAGCTGGCCCCGCATCGGCTTTACGGCCATGTGCCGGCGGCGACCCGCTATTCGGTCGGCCACTGGCTGGGCGATGCGGCGGCGGCGCTGGCCGAGGCGCGGAAGGAGCGGCTGGTGGCGATCTTCGTCGGCGGCACCGGCCTCTACTTCAAGGCGCTGACCGAGGGGCTCACCTCGATTCCGCCGATCCCGGCCGTTCTTCGGGCGCGCGTGGCCGAGGAGACGGCGGGGATCGAGACGGAAGCCCTGCACGCGCGGCTTGCCGCGCAAGACCCGGAAAGCGCCGCCGCGATCCGGTCGTCCGACCGGTCCCGCATTTTGCGGGCGCTGGAGGTGCTCGAGGCGACCGGCCGGCCGCTGGCGGCCTGGCAGCGCGGCGAGAAGACGCTGCCCCTGGTTTCGACCGAAGCCGAGCGCCTGGTGATCGCGCCCGACCGCGCCTGGCTGCATGCCCGCATCTCGAAGCGTGCCGAGGCGATGCTGCACGAGGGCGCGCTGAACGAAGTGCGGCGTCTGGCCGGTCTCGGGCTCCCCCCGGACCTGCCGGCGATGAAGGCGATCGGCGTCCGCCAGTTCCTCGACCATTTTGCCGGGATGCTATCGCTGGAAGAGGCGCTTGCCAGCGTCAAGACCGAGACGCGCCGCTATGCACGACGGCAGGAAACCTGGTTCCGCAACCAGATGGCGGACTGGACGGTCGTCGAGCCGGAGCGGACCTGATCGCCGCTTCTGGCAGGCCGCGCAGGGGTTGGCCGCCCGCGGCCAATTTGCGATTGACCGGCGCGGCCGGCGTGCCTATCTTGCACCGCAGTAAAAGGAGCGATGGCGACATGACGGCGAAATCCGTCCTCGTAATCAGGGTGCGTACCGCCACGATGGCATGAGCCGTCGCGATCGGTGGTGCGCACAACGGGCCCGGAAGGGCCTTTTTTATTGGGCGAATGGACCAGCATCGGCGGGCGTGAGGTAGCGAGATGAGACGAGAAAAGAGCGGCACGCGGAAGAACGGCTCCGCGAAGCACGGGATGGAGATGACGGGCGCGGAAATGGTGGTCCAGGCGCTCGCGGACCAGGGCGTCGAGCACGTGTTCGGCTATCCGGGCGGCGCCGTGCTGCCGATCTACGACGAGATCATCCAGCAGGACCGGTTCCAGCACATCCTCGTCCGCCACGAACAGGGCGCCGGCCACGCCGCCGAGGGCTATGCGCGCTCCACCGGCAAGCCCGGCGTCGTGCTGGTCACCTCGGGGCCGGGCGCCACCAACATGGTGACGGCGCTGACCGATGCGCTGATGGACTCGATCCCGCTGGTCTGCCTCACCGGCCAGGTGCCCACCCACCTGATCGGCAACGACGCGTTCCAGGAGTGCGACACGGTCGGCATCACCCGGCCGTGCACCAAGCACAACTGGCTGGTGAAGGACGTCAACGACCTCAGCCGCATCCTGCACGAGGCCTTCTACGTGGCGAGCCACGGCCGTCCGGGCCCGGTCGTCGTCGACATCCCCAAGGACGTGCAGTTCGCCACGGGCACCTATACCGGCCCGAGCGAGGTCGAGCACAAGACCTACCGGCCGCGCACCAAGGGCGATCCGAATGCCATTCGCGCCGCCGTCGACATGATCGCCCGGGCGAAGCGGCCGGTGTTCTACACCGGCGGCGGCGTGATCAATTCCGGCCCGCGCGCCACCGAACTGCTCCGTGAGCTGGTCCATCTCACCGGCTTTCCGATCACCTCGACGCTGATGGGGCTCGGGGCCTGTGCCGCCTCCGATCCGCAGTGGCTGGGCATGCTCGGCATGCACGGCACCTTCGAGGCCAACCATACCATGCACGATTGCGACCTGATGATCGCCATCGGCGCCCGCTTCGACGACCGCATCACCGGGCGGACGGACGCCTTCTCGCCGGGATCGCGAAAGATCCACATCGATATCGACGCGTCCTCGATCAACAAGAACATCCGCGTCGACCTGCCGATCATCGGCGACGTCGCCGAGGTGCTGGAGGACATGCTGATCGTGTGGAAGGCCGAGAAGCCGAAGGTCGACCGGACGGCATTGAAGGCATGGTGGACACAGATCGAAAAATGGCGGGCCCGCAACAGCCTCCATTACCGGCCCAATCGCGACGTGATCATGCCGCAATATGCGATCCAGAGGCTCTATCAGGCGACCAAGGACAAGGACGTCTACATCACCACCGAGGTCGGCCAGCACCAGATGTGGGCCGCCCAGTTCTATGGTTTCGAAGAGCCCAACCGCTGGATGACGTCGGGCGGGCTCGGGACCATGGGCTATGGCCTGCCGGCCGCGGTCGGCGTCCAGGTCGCACGTCCCGACAGCCTGGTCATCGACATCGCCGGCGACGCGTCGGTGCTGATGACCATGCAGGAGATGTCGACGGCCGTGCAGCACGACCTGCCGATCAAGATCTTCATCCTCAACAACCAGTACATGGGGATGGTGCGTCAGTGGCAGCAACTGTTGCACGGCAACCGGCTGTCGCACAGCTACATGGATTCGCTCCCCGATTTCGTGAAGCTGGCCGAAGCGTATGGCGGTGTCGGCATCCGGGCCGAAAAGCCGCACCAGGTCGACGATGCGATCGAGGAGATGATCTCGATCAGACGGCCGGTTCTGTTCGATTGCCGGGTGGCGGCGCTCGCCAACTGCTTCCCGATGATCCCGTCGGGCAAGGCGCACAACGAGATGCTGTTGGCGGAGGAGGCGGACGACGAAACGGTCGGCCGGGCGATCGATCAAGCCGGCAAGGTGCTCGTCTGATGAAGCGCGCCAAGCCCGGGCCGGCGAAACGGCCCGCCGCGGGGACGAAGCCGGCGACGAAGACCGCCACCCGGTCTGCCAGCCAGCGGAAGGCGGCGGCGATGTTGCCGCCGGCCTCGGCCTACTTCTTCGAGGATCGGCACGACCGTGAGGAGCGGCACACGTTGTCGGTGCTGGTCGACAACGAGCCGGGCGTGCTCGCCCGGGTGATCGGGCTGTTCTCCGGCCGCGGCTATAACATCGACAGCCTGACGGTGTCGGAGACCGAGCATTCCAAGCACCTGTCGCGAATCACGATCGTGACCAACGGCACGCCGATGGTGCTCGCCCAGATCAAGAACCAGCTGGAGCGCCTGGTGCCGGTGCATTCGGTCACCGACCTCACCGCCGACGGCAATCCGCTGGAGCGCGAACTGGCGCTGGTCAAGATCGCCGGCACCGGCGACAAGCGCGTTGAGGCGCTCCGCATCGCCGATGCCTTCCGCGCCGAGGTGGTGGGCGCCTCGACCGAGCATTTCATCTTCCAGCTGACTGGCCGCACGGACAAGATCGAGCAGTTCGTCGCCATCATGGCGCCGCTCGGGCTGGTCGAAGTGTGCCGCACCGGGATTGCCGCCCTCGGGCGCGGTGCGGAGGCGATGACCGTCTGACGGCGGGCCATCGCCGCGGATCGATGCCTCGGAATGCGCCGGCGGACCGGATTTCCGCCGAAATCCGGGACAATCGGAAGGGCAGGGCGGAAGTACGGCTTGAGTTGGCGGCGGCGGCCCCTACAATCTCTCGCAAGCGGAGCCGGGGCGGACGTTTGCGGCCGCCAGCCGGGACGGATTTTCTCGTTGACAGTGGCGGCTTGCTCGGAGAGACCTCCATTCCCTGACAAGCTGGACGGGCCGACGTCACCCGCATGACTGCCAAGCTTTCCGTGAACCTCAATGCGATCGCCTATCTGCGGAATCGGCGCGACCTGCCCTGGCCGAGCGTGACCGGGCTCGGGCGGATCGCTCTCGAAGCCGGTGCCCACGGCCTGACCGTCCATCCCCGCCCGGACGAGCGCCACATCCGCCGCTCGGACGTGCCTGACATCGCCAAGCTCATCGCCGACGAGTTTCCCGACCGCGAGTTCAACATCGAGGGCAATCCCGACGCGCGGTTTGCGGAAATCGTCGACAGCGTGCGACCGAGCCAAGTCACCCTCGTGCCGGACGACATCCGGCAGGCGACCTCGGACCACGGCTGGGATATCACCGCTCACCGCGATTTCCTCACATCGATCATCGCGCGCTTCAAGGACGACGGCTTCCGGGTTTCCCTGTTCATCGACCCTGATCCGGAGGCGCCGGCGCTGGCGAAGCAGGTCGGCGCCGACCGTGTCGAGATCTACACCGGCCCCTACGGGGGCGTCTTCGATCCTGCCGCCAAGGCCGCCGCACTCGACAGGGTCGTGGCGACCGGCAATGCCGCGCGGGACTGCGGGCTCGGCCTCAATGCCGGCCACGACCTCACGCTCGACAACCTGCAGCCGCTGGTCGCTGCCCTGCCGCATCTTGCCGAAGCGTCGATCGGCCATGCCTTGACCGCGGACGCCCTGCATTTCGGCATGGCCGAGACCGTCCTGCGCTATCGGCGGGCCTGCGGCGAGCTGGTGTGATGGGTCGATCACTTCTGGTTGCCGAGGGACGGGGTGAACGACCTGCGACCAGACCAGATCGCGGCACCAGGGCCGACGGGCCTGACTTCTTCTGCATCGGCGCCCAGAAGGGCGGCACCCGGTGGCTCTACGACCAGGTGCAGCTCCATCCGGACTTCTGGATGCCGCCCGTTAAGGAGCTGCACTACCTGGACCGCAAGAAGCCATCGCCGCGCGCGATCAAGCTCGCGAAACAGGCGGCAGCCGACCTGCCGCTGCTGAACCGGCGGCGGAGACGGAGATACTTCCGGCAACTGGATCAGCACGACATCGATTTTCTCGATGCCTACGCCCGGCTGCCGTGGGGCCAGTTGGATCTCGATGCCTATGCTTCCCTCTTCGCCGCCAAGGGCGACCGAATCACCGGCGACATCACGCCCGACTATTCGGTCCTTCGGCCGGATGTCGTTGCCCGCGTCATGAGGCGTTTTCCCGAGACGAAGGTGATCTTCATCGCCCGCGATCCGGTCGAGAGAGTCTGGTCGCACCTCACCATGCACATGCGAAAAGGCGACATCGGCCGCGACCTGACAGTCGAGGCGGCGATCCGACTGGTTGGCAAGCGTTTCGTGGCACGGCGGACCTACCAGACCGAGATCGTCGCCCGTTGGCGCCGCTACGTGCCGGAGGACCGCTTCGGCCTGTTTCTCTTCGACGATCTGCAGTCCGACGCTGAAAGGCTCCGGGCGCGGATACTCTCCTTCCTGGGCGCTGATCCGCGGAAGCCGAGCGGCGGTGCGCCGGCCGGCTACAACCGCAAGCGCGACCCGGGCAAAGTGCCGCTGTCGCCGGAACTGCGTGACAGACTAAGTCGATATCTGGCAAAGGAGTTAGTTGAATCGGCCCGCGATTTCGGTGGTGCTGCGGCCGGTTGGCCGGCCAAGTATGGCCTGTGAACCCGACACCGGAGAAGCGGGGTTGTTGACCGCGAAGGAAACGAACTCTATTCGCGGTTCTTCAATGGACTGGAACGTGCTGGGCGTGCTTCGCATGGCAGGCGATCGGCTCCTCGGTCGCACGCCGCAGACCATGAGGATGCCGGATCTGCTGGTTCACGGCGATACGCGTGGGCCCGATTTCCTGTGCGTCGGCGCGCAAAAAGGCGGCACCCGCTGGCTCTTCGACCAGCTGAACCATCACCCCGATTTCTGGATGCCGGCGATCAAGGAGCTGCACTACTTCAACGAGAACATCCATCTCAAATGGGCGGAGCCGCTGTATCAACGCGCCCGATACAGTCCGCAACGCCTGAACCGAAAGCTGCAGCGATCGAAGATGCGTCCGCTCGAGAAGACCGATCTCGAATGGCTGCGGGCGCTGATCTGGCTGCACGGGAGACCGATCGACTTCGATCAGTATTCGCGCCTGTTCAGCCCAAGGGGCGATCGCATTTCCGGCGATATCACGCCAACCTACGGCATCATCGACGATGAGAAAGTCGAGGCGGTGTGCGGGAACCTGCCGAACATCAAGGTCATCTATCTGGCGCGCGATCCGATCGAGCGGTTCTGGTCGCACTACTGCATGGTCGCCCGGCAGCAGAAGTGGCAGAACACTGAGGATTTTGCCACGGTCGAGAATTTTATTCAGACGGGCAGCGGCATCCGCCATTCGAGCGTCGCCACGAATGCCGCCCGCTGGCAGCGGGTCAGCGCCGACCGGTTCGGTCTTTTCTTTTTCGATGATCTGAAGTCCGATGCGACCGGGCTCCGCCGCCGCATCATCGCCTTTCTCGGCGGCGATCCCGACAAGCCGAGCGGCGCGCTGTCGCCCGATTTCAATCGCAAAAGCCGTGATCCCAAGGTGCCGATGTCGGATGAGGTGCGGGATCACCTGATCGCGCTGCTTGGCGATCAGGTCAGGGCGGCGGCAGCCGAATTCGGCGGGCCGGCGGAGGAATGGCCGAAGAGATACGGGCTCTGACCGGAAATGACCCGGTGATCTCGGGGGAACTGCTTGCGGCGTTCGTGGTCTTCGCGGCGGTCACGCTGTTCACGCCCGGCCCCAACAACCTGATGCTGCTCGCATCGGGGCTGAATTTCGGCCTGAGGGGCGCCGTCCCCCACCTGATCGGGGTAGCGAGCGGCTTCGCAGCGATGGTCCTAGTGGTGGGGATCGGTCTCGGCACCGTTTTCGAGGCGTATCCGGCGCTCTACCCGGTTATCAAATATCTCGGGGCCGCGTATCTGGTCTACCTCGCGTGGGTGATTGCCACCGCCGAGCCTCACGGTGACAGCGCCCGATCCAGCAGGCGGCCGATCACTTTTTTCCAGGCAGCGGCATTCCAGTGGGTCAATCCGAAGGGATGGGTGATGGCCGTCGGCGCGGCTGCCACCTATGCGGCGATGGCGAGCTTCCCGCTCAACATGATCGTGATGGCCGGGCTCTTCGGCGTGCTCGGCCTCGCCTCGAGCTGGACATGGGTGATGTTCGGGTCGACGCTGCGCCGCTTCCTCAAGACGCCCGGCATGGTAAGGGGGTTCAACATTACCATGGGCATTCTCCTCGTCGCCTCGCTGGTCCCGGTCCTTGCCGAATGACCTGGCCGGCGGCGGGGGAGGTTGACCGCGGGGGCGAGCGATCGACAACCGTCATGAAGGACGCCGACCGGTCGAGATGATCGTCAGCTTTGCCAAGAACTTCATCTTCCTGAAGACGCGCAAGACCGGGGGCACCACGGTCGAGATCGCGCTGACGCCGTCGTGCGGGCCGGCCGATATCCTGGCGCCAATCACGTTCGAGGACGAGTTGTTGAGGCTGCAGGACGGCAAGCCGGCGGCCCGTAACTTCGTCAGCGACCGCCAGCTGGAAGCTGATATCGCCGCCGCCGTGCACGCCCGGCGGGAGGATGAGTTCTACCGGCTGAAACGCCTCGCCGGACGGCAGGGGGCGTTCCGCAACCACATGACGGCGTCCGAGATACGCGAACGGGTGCCGCGGCGCGTGTGGGATTCGGCGTTCAAGTTCACCGTCGAGCGCCACCCCTACGAGAAGGTGGTGTCCCGTGCATACTGGGACAGCCGGAAGGCGGCGGAGTCCGACATCGGAGAGCTGATTGACCGTGCGATCGCCGATCTGGATGACGGCCGCGCCGTCTATACGATCGATGGCGCCGTGGCGGTGGATCGCATCCTCCGTCTCGAGGCTCTCGAAGACGAGATGAAGGCGTTGGCCGGTCGGCTTGGGCTCAGCCTGCCGGTGACGCTGCCCAAGGCCAAGGGGAGCTTTCGCGCCGATCGCCGGCCGGCGCGCGAGATCTTGTCCGAGCGGCAGAGAGCCGCGATTTTCGAGCGGCAGAAGCAAACCTTCGAGCTGATGGGTTATGAACCGTGAATCGCCGCGCGAATCGCCCGATTTGGGACCCGCGGCGGCTGAGAATCCGTTCTCATATTCGCATGTAAGCGTCTGATTTTTCTTGATTGGCGATGCCGGCCTGTCCTGACGGCACCAATATCGTCAAAGACGGCTGGCATCTGCCGGCATCCGTGGCAGACTGACCGAAAAACAGAAGGGTCGGGGGCGTGGCGCAAACGCGGCACCTTGGGCTGGGAGTCATCGAAAGTCGCTGGTTCGACGAGCGGCACCACACCGTGCGGCCGCTTTTCGAGTTCCTCTCCTACGCCCTCAAGGACCGTCCGGACGCCTTTACCTACGAGCGGTTCGTCGGCTCGGTGTCGTTCCGCGAGGCGGTGCGGTTCATGATGAGCGGCGGCGACGTCGACTACCTCTACATCGCGGCCCATGGCGACTTCGGCCGGATCGAGGCGCCCGACGGCTCGTGCCTGTCGCGTACCTTCCTGCGCAACACGATCTGCGAGGTGAACCGGCGTCGCCGGCGGTTGAAGGGCGTGCTGTTCGGCTCGTGCAAGTTCGGCGACGCGGAGAACCTGATCGAGATCCTGCGGCCGTCGAAGATGCGCGGCGATACGGTCAAGAACCGGCTGCTGTGGGCCGGCGGCTACGCCCGGGAGATCGACTACACGCGGAGTTCGCTGTTCGACATCTACTTCTTCGACCTCTTGTTCCGCAGCAACGGCGGAGGCGACGAGATCACCCGCCTCGAAACCACCGTCGAGCGGCTCGACCGGGCGCTGCCCGGTCTCCTCGACAGCCTGTCGCTCAGCATCGTGGTGCGGCTGCCGAACGGCAAGTACCGGAACATCACTGAGCAGGAGATTCTGGTCGACTGACCGCTTGCGCACGGCATGTCCTCGCGTGCGATCTCGGTTTCTGCTTGCATCCGTACCGTACGGTACGGTACGGATGCGACGAGAGGAAGGGAGTTGCCCGAGGATGCCGGTGGCCGAGATTGTCGAGGAGGAAAGCTTCAAGCCTCGGCAGCGCGACGTGCTGGACGCCGCGCTGCGCCTCCTGGTCGAGGAGGGCGACGCCCTGACGATGAATGCCGTGGCCCGGCGGGCAAGCTGCTCGAAGGAAACGCTCTACAAGTGGTTCGGAGACCGCGACGGGCTGATCACCGCGACGGTCCGGTGGCAGGCGTCGAAAGTCGCGGTGGCGCCGGTGGAGCGGGGGCGGCTCGACGCCGCCTCGCTGCGCGAGCGACTGAAGCAGTTCGCCGTCAACTGGCTGCGGGTGATATCCAGTGACACGTCGATCGCGCTCAACCGGATCGCTGTCAGCCATGCGGGATCGGGGAAGAGCAAGCTCGGCCAGATCGTCCTCGAAAACGGGCGGCTGGCCATGGGCCGGCGGCTGAAGCCGGTGCTGGAGGCCGGCCGCGACCGGAACCTTCTCGCCTTCGACGATACCGAGACCGCGTTCCGAACCTTTTTCGGTCTGATCGCCCGGGATGTTCAGATCCGGCTGCTGCTCGGCGACCGGCTGACGCTCGGCGCCGCCGAGATCGCCCGCGATGCGGAGCGGGCGACGCAGCAGTTTCTCCGGCTTTGTGGCCCGCAGACCGCGGCGCCGGATGCCCCTGATCTTGTCAAACGGAGAGGATGACACCCATGCGCGTCTATTATGATCGGGATGCCGATCTCAATCTCATCAAGTCGAAGAAGGTGGCCATCGTCGGCTATGGCAGCCAGGGCCGCGCCCACGCGCTGAACCTGCGCGATTCCGGCGTCGGCGAGGTGGCGATCGCCCTGAAGCCGGGATCGGCGACGGCGAAGAAGGTCGAGGCCGACGGTCTGCCGGTGAAGTCGGTGGCCGAGGCCGCCGCATGGGCCGACATGATCATGATGTGCGCGCCGGACGAGCTGCAGGCGGACATCTGGACCGACCACATCGCCGGCAACATCCGCGATGGGGCGGCGATTGCCTTCGCCCACGGCCTGAATGTGCACTTCAACCTGATCGAGCCGAAGAACACCATCGACGTGGTGATGATCGCGCCGAAAGGGCCGGGCCACACCGTGCGGGGCGAGTATCAGAAGGGTGGTGGCGTTCCCTGCCTGATCGCGATTCAGCAGGATCCGTCGGGCAACGCCCATGAGCTGGCGCTCTCCTATGCCTGCGCCATCGGCGGCGGGCGGTCCGGCGTCATCGAGACGACGTTCAAGGAAGAGTGCGAGACCGACCTCTTCGGCGAGCAGGTCGTGCTCTGCGGCGGTCTGGTGGAGCTGATCCGCGGCGGCTTCGAGACCCTGGTCGAGGCCGGCTATGCGCCGGAGATGGCCTATTTCGAATGCCTGCACGAGGTGAAGCTGATCGTCGACCTCATCTACGAAGGCGGCATCGCCAACATGAACTACTCGGTTTCCAACACCGCCGAGTTCGGCGAATATGTGAGCGGGCCGCGGATCATCTCCGACGAGACGCGGGCCGAGATGCGGCGCGTCCTCAAGGACATCCAGACCGGCGCCTTCACCTCGGAATGGATTCGCGAGTGCCGCGCCGGGCAGCCGAAGTTCAAGGCGATCCGGCGGATGAACGACGCCCATCCGATCGAGGAAGTCGGCGAGCGGCTGCGCGCCATGATGCCGTGGATCGGCGCCAACAAGCTGGTCGACAAGGCGAAGAACTGAGCAAACCCTGCCGGGCGGGACACTGCCCGGCATCGACTTTCGCTCCGGAATCCGCTCCATCTGTGGGCGGACACAGGCGAATCGGACGCCTGCCCACGAGGCCGGGCGTCGGACGAGAGAAGTCGATCCATGCTGAGCCTCTTCGACATTGCGGCGATCCTGCTCGTGCTTTCGGCCATTTTCGGCTGGGTGAACGAGCGGTTCATCGGTCTGCCGCATGTCATCGGCCTGCTGGTCATGGCGCTGGCGACGTCCATTGGCCTGATCGTCCTCGACCAGTTCATGCCTTGGCTCGGTGTGCAACGGGTGGTCGCGGGCGCGATCAAGTCGATCGATTTCTACAAAGCGCTGATGAACGGCATGCTGGCCTTCCTGCTGTTCGCCGGTGGGCTGCAGGTCGACCTTGGCCGGCTGCGAGCGGAGGCCGCCGCCGTCGGGCTGATGGCCACCGTGGGCGTTGTGATCTCCACGGTGATCGTCGGCTTCGGCTTCTATGCCCTTGCCCAGATCATCGGCGTCGATCTGCCTCTCGCGTGGGCGATGGTTTTCGGCGCGCTGATCTCGCCGACCGACCCGGTGGCCGTACTCGCGCTCCTCAAATCGGTCGACCTGCCGCAGCGGCTGGAGATCAAGATCGCCGGTGAAAGCCTGTTCAACGACGGGGTTGGCGTCGTGATCTTCACGCTCTTGATCGGTATCGCGACGCGGGCGGGACACCTGACGATCGCCAATGTGGGCGAGGCGTTCCTGATGGAGGCCGTCGGCGGCGCGGTTCTCGGCCTGATCGTCGGACTGATCACGGTTCGCGCGATGGAGGCGGTCGACAACTACCCCGTCGAAATCCTGATCACGCTCGGCCTGGTGACGGGGCTCTATGCGCTTGCCCTCAGGCTGCACATGTCAGGGCCGATCGCCGTCGTGGTCGCCGGCATCCTGGTCGGCAATCGCGGGGTGCGAACCGCGATGAGCGAGACGACCCGCGAGCATCTCTTCCAGTTCTGGGAGATCATCGACGAGCTTCTGAACTCGGTGCTTTTCCTGCTGATCGGGCTCGAGGTGCTGGTGGTCTCCGTCGATCCGTCGCTTGCGGCCCTCGCCGCCGCAACGATTCCGCTTGTCCTTACCGCCCGCTTCGTCTCGGTATCGGCGCCGCTGACGCTGCTGTCGCTTCACCACACCTTCACGCGCGGGTCGATTCCGATCCTCACCTGGGGCGGGATGCGCGGCGGCATTTCGGTGGCGCTGGCGCTTGCGGTTCCAACCTTGGAATTTCGCGAGCCGATCCTGATCGCCACCTATGCGGTGGTCGTCTTCTCCATCGTCGTGCAGGGGCTGACGATCACACCGCTGGTTCGCCGCCTTATCGGGGAAGGTGCGGAGCCGTAACCCGGCTCCGCGCCCCGGTGAGGGCTGCCTGGTTCAGTAAGGGCCGACGCAGCGGTGAGGATAGCCGTCATAGCCCGTGAAGGTGTCGGTCGCCGGGTTGTAGGAACGGTAGGTGGCGCGGCACCAATCGAGGTGAGCCTGGTTCCAACCGGCGCCGGGGTAGTAGTAGACCGGCGGCGGCGCGCGATAGACCACCGGCGGCGGCGGAGCGCGATAGACCACCGGCGGGGGCGGGTAGTAGACCGGGGCCGGCGGATAGTAGGCGCGCACCGGCGGATAATAGGGACGCACCGGTGGATAATAGGGGCGCGGGGTCGCGACGATCGCGCCCACGCCGAGCCCGACAAGGGCGCCGGCGGCGAAGCCGACTCCCGGACCGGGCTTCCATCCGCCATTGCCATGGCCGTGGTGGTAGCCTCGCGGCGGTCCCTTCCAGTCCGCCGAAGCGGTAGTCATCGAAGCGGATATCGAGGCAACGCCGATCAGAGCGGCCAAGGCCGCCGTTGCAAGCTTACTCATGATGGTCTCCGGGGATACGCAAGCCGTTTTACACGGGGCAGGGAGTTCCCCCTTCCTGCCCGTTGGGGGAAAGATAGTGGCGCCTCGATGAACGGATGCTGAACGGTTCGCAGGACGAGCCCCACGCCGGCGCCGGTTCAAGAAAATAGCGTCCCCGGCTTTGCCCTGCTTCGAGCTTAAGATGGCCGAGGCGGTTCCGTTGCCGGCTTGACGCCTTCGGCGGGAGTATCCAAAAGCATGAGAAATCTTCTCCCCGGAGTCGTCCCCTCATGTCTCGCCGCTTCGCCATCCTGGACGTCTTCACCGATCGTCCGCTCGCCGGCAATCCGCTCGCCGTGGTGCTCGACGGGAGCGGGCTGGACGATGCGCGGATGCAGGCGATCGCCGCCGAATTCAACCTCTCCGAGACGGTGTTCGTACTGCCTGCGGAGAACAGTCATCACAGCGCCGCAATCCGCATCTTCACGCCGGCACGGGAACTTCCCTTCGCCGGTCATCCGACCATCGGTACGGCGGTCGTCCTCGCGCTCGAAACCGCACATGAGAATCCGGCCAACCACGAAATGGTGCTGATGCTCGAGGAGAAGGTCGGCCCGGTCCGCTGCGGGGTTACGGTGAAGACGGAAGCCGGTGGACACGCGATCTTCGATCTGCCGCGGATGCCGACAGCGGCCGCCGATCCCGGCAATCGGGAGACGGTGGCGCTGGCGCTCGGCCTTCTGCCGGCAGAGATCGGCTTCGAGAACCATCGGCCGACCGGCTTCGATGCCGGCGTTCCTTACGGCTTTGTGCCGGTTCGCAACCTTGACGCGATCGAGCGCGCCCGGCCGCACCCCCAGCACTTCGCCAAGACATTCGGCGAGGTGACGGGGGCCTTTGTCTACACCCGCGATAGGGTCGGCCCGGTGGCCGCTTTCCACGCGCGAATGTTCGCGCCAGGACTCGGCATCGCCGAGGATCCGGCCACGGGATCGGCGGTCGCGGCCTTCGCCGGCGTCGTTGCCCGCTTCGACCAGCCGCCCGGCGGAGGCCACCACTATCTCGTGGAGCAGGGGTTCGAGATGGGCCGGCCCAGCCTGATCGGGCTCGAGATCGACATGGATGACGGGGCGGTCGTGGCGGCGCGGATCAGCGGCGATGCCGTGGTGGTGGCCGAGGGCGCCCTAGCGGTTTGACCGCCTTCTCACGCCGGAATCATGCTAGATTGAGCGCATGTTGGCGGCCAAATCCGGGGGAATCGATGACGTGGCTGAACGATCTACTGCTTGTCCTGCATTTCATCGGATTGGTGATGGGCGCCGGGCCCGGGGTGGCGAACATGGTGATCATGCGCACGGCGGCGACCGCAACGCCTGACGGCGCCGCCGCCCTGCGCAAGGTGCCGCCGATCCTTGTCAATGTCTCCACCGCCGGCGTCGTACTCTTGTGGATCACCGGCCTGATCATGGTGTGGAGCGTGTATGGTGGGCCGAGCAATGTGTCGTGGGCGTTTTGGGTGAAGATCGTCTTCGTCGTCATTCTCACGGTGATCGTCATCGCCATGCAGGTGACGCTGGCCCAGATACGCAAGACCGGCAACATGGCGCTCGCCGCGCGGATGCCGAAGCTCGGGCCGCTGGCCGGCCTGACGGCGCTGCTGGCGGTGGTCTTCGCGGTGGTGGCCTTCCAATAGGGCAGGGGGCACACCAGATTGGGGCTTGCCGACCGCCGGCCGGATTGGCTAAGAATGCCGGTGCCCATGGGAAAACCGGAGCTTGACCTCTCCGGCGGATGATCCCGGGGCACCGAACGGAGCCGATATGATCGCTTGCGATCCCTTTCGCGCATCGCCGCCGGCATTCGCCGAGGACGGCCGGATTGCGCGCGGCTCCCTCCTTCTTCTCGGCCTGCTCCTTAGACGCCCCTGAGCGTCGGCTGTCCGGTTGCGGGCGGGCTCTCAGGGGAAGCGTCGACACACGAACATCCCATGATCGTCCGCATCCGGACCTGAGTGCGGGCAAGGTTTCGAGAAGGAACACGTTCCATGAGCACCACTGAGCCGACGGCCGCCAAACGGGACCAGGTCGTCATCTTCGACACGACGCTGCGCGACGGCGAGCAATCGCCCGGCGCCTCGATGACGCTGGACGAGAAGCTGCAGGTGGCCGAGCTCCTCGACGAGATGGGGGTCGACATCATCGAAGCCGGCTTCCCGATCGCCTCGAACGGGGATTTCGAGGCGGTCAGCGAGATCGCCAAGCGGGTGAAGCGGGCGGTGGTCTGCGGCCTGGCTCGAGCCGGCCAGGCCGACATCGACCGCGCGGCCGAGGCCCTCCAGCACGCCGAGCGCCGGCGCATCCACACCTTCATCGGCACGTCTCCGCTGCACCGGCAGTTCCAGCTGCAGCTCGACCAGGACCAGGTGTACGAGCGGGTCGTCTCGTCGGTCACCCGCGCGCGCAACCACACCGACGACGTCGAATGGTCGCCGATGGACGCCACCCGCACCGAGCACGATTTCCTCTGCCGGACGGTCGAGGCTGCGATCAAATGCGGCGCGACGACGATCAACATTCCCGACACGGTCGGCTACGCCACGCCCGACGAGTTCGCGGCGATGATCCGCATGCTGATCGAGCGGGTGCCGAACGCCGACACGGTCGTCTTCTCGACCCACTGCCACAACGATCTCGGATTGGCGGTGGCCAATTCGCTGGCGGGCCTGGCCGGCGGCGCCCGGCAGGTCGAATGCTCGATCAACGGCCTCGGCGAACGGGCGGGCAATGCGGCGCTCGAGGAGATCGTCATGGCGATCAAGACGCGGGGCGACGTGCTGCCCTACTACACCAACGTCGACACGACCTACCTGATGCGGGCGTCGAAGCTGGTGTCGGCGGTGTCGGCCTTCCCGGTGCAGTACAACAAGGCGATCGTCGGCAAGAACGCCTTCGCTCACGAGTCGGGCATCCATCAGGACGGCGTCCTGAAGAACGCCCAGACCTACGAGATCATGACGCCGGAGTCGGTCGGGCTCAAGTCGAGCTCGCTGGTGATGGGCAAGCATTCCGGCCGGCACGCGTTCCGCGAGAAGCTGGCCGAGCTCGGCTTCGAGCTCGGCGACAACGCCTTCGAGGACGCCTTCCGCCGCTTCAAGGACCTCGCCGACCGCAAGAAGCACGTGTTCGACGAGGACATCACCGCGCTGGTCGAGGACGAGATGGCGCAGGCGAGCGAGGCGATCCGTCTCGTGGCGCTCACGGTGATCGCCGGCACCGGCGGGCCGCAGAAGGCGATCGTCACCCTCGACATCGATGGCCAGCACGTCACCAAGGAAGCGGTGGGCGACGGACCGGTCGACGCGATGTTCAAGGCGATCCGGTCGATCGCTCCCCACGAGGCGACCTTGCAGCTCTATCAGGTGGGCGCGGTCACCGAGGACTCCGACGCGCAGGCGGAAGTCTCGGTCCGGCTCGGCGAGGGCGAGAAGATCGTCACCGGCCGCGGCGCCGACACCGACACCATGGTGGCCTCGGCCAAGGCCTACGTCTCGGCGGTCAACAAGCTCATCACCCGCCGGGCGAAGTCGAAACCGGCCGAATTGAAGGCGGTGTGAGCGGCCCGCGGCCGGCCGCCTGCCGGTGGGTGCACCCAAGCCTGGTGCCGAAGCGGGCCAGGCATCGAGGGTTCATGCGGCAAGGAAGTGCGCGGGATTCATGAGGGTCGTTGTCCGCAGTGGTCTGGCGTTGGCGTTCTGTCTCGGCTTCGGAGCGAATGCTTCTGCCCAGTTCAGCGCGAGCGATGCCTGCGAGACGGCGCGCAACAATGTCTGCGAGGAGCCGGTCATCGGCAGCGGCTCCTGTCCGATCGGCACCGACACCACCGACTGCCGGGGCGGCGCCATGACGGTTTGG
>Ga0210144_1000303_pt1 | contig 28233 bp, 32 predicted proteins | sample Muzzi_PWA_D2_FD_185532 | JGI IMG/M metagenome (GOLD analysis project Ga0210144, IMG submission 185532) | Wetland microbial communities from San Francisco Bay, California, USA, that impact long-term carbon sequestration - Muzzi_PWA_D2 (SPAdes) | ecosystem: Environmental > Aquatic > Marine >...
CGCCGGCGCGCGGCGACGTGATCTTCTTCCCCAGCCACGTCGCAATCGCGCTCGACGGGACCCAGGTGGTGCACGCCAACGCCTGGCAGATGATGGTCGGCGTCGAGCCGCTGGCCGACCTCGAGCGCCGGGTCAAGGCGGAGAGCGGCGGCACCGGCGTCACCGTGGTGCGCCGCCCCTGACCGGGCCGGAAGGCCGCCACGCTCTTGTGAGCTACTGCGGCGGCGGGCCCGATCCCCGGCCGAACTGGTCCTGACAGAGCGCCTGGGCGCGCGACTTGAACAGCCGCGCCTGCGCCGCGCCGATCGTGCCCTCCGTTTGCATACGGTCGATATCGGCGGCGCGCTCAGCGAAGCAGAGCGCCACCGGGTCGCCGGCGGCGGCCGCTACCGGCTCCGGCGGGAAGAGATCGTCGCGGTGAATCCAGGCGAGCAGCGCGGCGACCCCCAGGAAAACCGCGAAGGCCACGACGCGCGCGACCGGGCGATCGAGCGCGGACTCCGGCCGGCCGGCGTCGGATCCGCGCGGCGATTCGGGCGCCGATTCGGGCGCCGATTCGGGCGTTTCCACCATGGGGCGCAGGCTAGAGCGGCGCCAGGACCCTGCCAAGCCGCCCTTGAAGGCCGCGACGCCGCGCACAAGGTTAGGGGTGCAAAGCCTTTTGCGGATCGCTATGATGCTACCCTCGGATGCGTAAAAACGACCAAGAAAACCGGGACTTCCGGGAGGACTCCATGGCCGAGATGATCGATCCCTTCGGCAGGGCGATCAGCTATCTGCGTGTTTCGGTCACCGACCGCTGCGATTTCCGCTGTGTCTACTGCATGGCGGAGAACATGACCTTCCTGCCGAAGAAGGACGTCCTCAGCCTGGAAGAACTCGACCGGCTGTGCAGCGCCTTCGTCCGGCTCGGCGTGCGCAAGCTGCGCCTGACCGGCGGCGAGCCCCTGGTCCGGCGCAACATCATGAGCCTGTTCCGCAACCTGTCGCGCCATCTGGGCAGCGGCGCGCTCGACGAGCTGACGCTGACCACCAACGGCAGCCAGCTTGCGCGCTATGCACAGGAGCTGGCCGATGCCGGCGTGCGCCGGATCAACGTGTCGCTGGATACGCTCGACCCGCACAAGTTCCAGGCCATCACGCGCTGGGGCAAGCTCGACAAAATCATGGAGGGGCTCGCTGCGGCCAAGGCGGCCGGCCTGCGGATCAAGATCAACACCGTGGCGCTCAAGGGCGTCAACGACGACGAGTTCGACCGCCTGATCGCCTGGTGCGGCGAGGAGGGCTACGACCTGACCTTCATCGAGGTCATGCCGATGGGCGACATCGGCGGCGAGGAGCGGCTCGACCAGTACCTGCCGCTGTCGCTGCTGCGCGGCCGGCTCAAGCGCAGCTGGACGCTGGAGGAGAGCGACTACCGCAGCGGCGGCCCGGCGCGCTACCTGCAGGTCAAGGAAACCGGCGGGCGGCTCGGCTTCATCACGCCGATGACCCATAACTTCTGCGAGAGCTGCAACCGTGTGCGCGTGACCTGCACCGGCACGCTCTATATGTGCCTGGGCCAGGACGACGACGCGGACCTGCGCGCGCCGCTCCGCGCCAGCGAGGACGACGCCTTGCTCGAGGCGGCGATCCGCGAGGCGATCTCGCGCAAGCCCAAGGGGCACGACTTCGTCATCGACCGGCACCACGACCGCCCCGCCGTGGCCCGCCACATGAGCGTTACCGGCGGCTGACGGGCGGCCCCGGCCCCTCCCCCTACTGCATCAGCACCTGATGGGCGAAGTTGCGCCCGTCCGAGATGGTGAGCTGCTTGAAGCCGAGCAGCTTGACCAGATCGAAGAAGTTGAACTCGTCGCGGATGCCCATGTCCTGCACGCCGGGCAGGAGGCGGGCCATCGCGGTCATGTTGGCGAGCTGCGCCCGCGCCCGATAGATCGTGTCCATGCGGCCGTCGACCAGCGCGACGATGATCAGCTTCTCGGCCTCCGTCCCCTTGGCGAAGATGGCCGCCTGCGGCGGATAGGGATTATGGAAAATCTGGTTGCTCAGCCCGGTGACGAAACCGATGCGCATGGCCCGGCTGGCCTGCGGCATGGTCTGGATCTCGGTATGGTAGACCTCGACCTCGTCCGGGGTCGGGTAGTAGTACCCGGCGTGCCGGTCCGCCGCGTCTGCCGGGCCCGTCATGGCCGCGAACGCGACGAAGAACGAGAAGGCGGCACCGGCCGCGGTCGCAACGCGGCGGGCTCGCTCCCGCTGTCGCACTGTACGAAATGCACTCGTCATGCTCTCCCCTTTCCCAAAGCTGGTTTCCTTGCCCGCCCAACGGCAGCCGGCGCCGTTCAGCGGGCCTCGATGCGCCGAATGAAATCCTTTAGCACGATCCGATAGAGCTCGTCCTTGAGGGCGGCGTCCTCCACGCCGCGATCGAGGTTCGGATTGTCGTTGATCTCGATGACGTAGACGCCCTCGGCGGTCTCCTTGATGTCGATCCCGTAGAATCCGTCGCCGATCAGGCCGGCGGCACGGAGGCCGAGCTCGACCACGTGCGGCGGCGCCTCCTCGACCAGCAGGGTCTTGTAGCCGCCCTCGACGAAGCGGCCGCCCTCGCCGTGCTTCACGATCTGCCAGTGGTTGCGCGACATGAAGTACTGCGAGACGAACAACGGCTGGCGGTTGAGCACGCCGACGCGCCAATCGAACTCGGTGTACATGAACTGCTGCGCCAGGATGACGTCGGAGCGCTGAAACAGCTTGCGCGACAGATCGACCAGCTCCTCGCGCTTCTCGCATTTCACGACGCCGCGCGAGAACGATCCGTCGGGAATCTTCAGCACCATGGGATAGCCGAGCTGCTCCTCGGCCTGCAGCAGGTTCTGCCGGTCGACGATCAAGGTCTTCGGCGCCGGCAGCCCGTTGGCTTGGAGCAGCTCCGCCAGGTAGACCTTGTTGGTGCAGCGCAGGATCGAGGTCGGATCGTCGATCACGGCCATGCCCTCGTGCCAGGCGCGGCGCGCGAAGCGGTAGGTATGGTTGTCGAGCGCCGTGGTCTCGCGGATGAACAGGGCGTCGTACTCGGCGAGGCGCAGGAAGTCCTTCGCCTGGATGAGCTCGACCCCGATGCCGAGCGCCGGGCCCAGGGATTCCAGCTTCTTGAGCGCTTCCTTGTTGGACGGCGGCAGGGCCTCGCGCGGATTGTGCAGCACGGCGAGGCTGTAGCGCGGCGGGGTCTTGAGTTTCGGCGTGCGCCAGTGCGCCCGCGTGTAGCCCTCGAGCGCGCCCAGGAAGAAATCGAACTCGTGGGGGCTGAGGTCGGCCGGCGTGATCGGCTCGATCGCCTTGATCGCCCAGCGCTCCTCGAGCGCCACCTGGACGTGCAGCAGAGGACAGCGGAAGCGGTCGAACAGGCTTCGCGTGAAGTGGCTGAAGCGCGCGTCGTGAGCCTGGCCGAAGCAGGCGGTCAGCGAGAAGCCCGTGTGGGGCGCGTGCGCCAGCCGCTCGATGTCCTTGCGCAACGCGGCGTTGAGCTCGGGCAGTGCCACCTGATAAAGCGCCTTGCGCGACAGGTCGATGATCGTCTCGACCGTCGGGATGACCTTGTGTCCGCGCGCCTCGGCCAGAAGCGAGCAGTAGTATCCGTGATCGAGGTACTCGAAATCGTCGCTCAGGTTGATCACGCGGACATTCTTGCCGGTGAACTTCTCCGGCGCGGTGATGTACTCGCGCGCAGTGACCGCGAGGCCGACCTGCGCCGCCCACTCCCGATCGGCCGGCTTCTGGACGACGACGACACGCAGCGTCATGCCGCACCCTGCGGCTTGCTCAGCACGATGGCCGCCCTCAGCCGGGCGCTGCCCCAGCGCGCCATCTTGCCGAAATCGGCGCGCGCCACCGGGATGTTCATGCAGTCGGCCGGCCGCCGAAAGCGCTTCTCGCTGGTGAAGGGATCGTTGAAGTAGACGAACCGCCGGTCGTAGCCGGTCATCACCACCCAGTGCGGCACCTTCTCCCCGGTCAGGCGATAGCACGAGATCAGCACGACCGGCACGGCGCCCCGCTTGAGGTGGCGTACCAGGGCGTCGACCGACAGTCCGCGCTTGGTGATACGGATGCCGACGCGCTTCGCCTCGTCGTGGTAATCGTCGCGCACCAGCCGGATGACCGCCTTCTTCTCGGCGCTGCGCACCGAGTCGACGAACAGCGCATCGTCGTCGTCGACGTGGACTTCCGCGTCGAATCCGCGGCGCTGCGCCGCCAGGGCCAGGCCGTAGGGGCCGCAGCCGCCGTGCCCGGCCGACATGAAGATGGTGGTCGCCTCGCGCCACAGGCGCAGCTCCAGCCGCCGGTCGAGCCGCAGCCCGCCGTCGAGCGCCTTCATGGCCATCATCAGGCAGGCGGGGCCGCAGGTGAAGTCCAGCGTCTGGGGATAGAACGGCATCTGCCGCAGGCTCGGCGCCTCGCCAAGCGTGAGCGGCTTCTCCATGCGCAGCGCCTCGCTGTGGTCGGCATAGTAGTCGGACAGCAGGCCGAACTCGCGGTACCCGGCGTCGCGGTAGCGCGCGACCGCCGCCGCGTTGTCGGGCCGCACCTCGAGGCGCATGAAGGCCCGCCCCTCGGCCGCCGCCCGCCGTTCGCTTTCCGCGAGCAGCTTGGCGCCCAAGCCCCGGCCGCGCAGGTCCGGATCGACGGCGATCGAGTACAGCCGGGCGAGCGAGGTCCCCTTGTGCAGCAGCACGATGGCGTAGCCGGCGACCCGCCCCACGCTCTCGACCACCAGGTTGACCGCGTGCCCCCGGGTCAGCAGATGCTGGAAGCTGCGCCGAGACAGGCGGTCGTCGTCGAAGCTGCGCGCCTCGATCTCGGTCAGCACCGGGACGTCCGCCAGCCGGGCGTTGCGGATCAGGGGCGCCGGCGGCGGCGCTGCGAGCTTTGCGGTCTGGGGCACGCGTCACGAGTCCCGAGGGTTGCGGCCGGACGGGGCCTCCCCGCCGCGCCGCGACTAGCTATGCCGATCCGCCGGCCCCTGTAAAGTGGCTGCGGCGACCGCGCCCGCGGCGGCTGGCGCATCCGCGCCGCGCCGCTATACTGCGGCGGGGCCGCCCGGGGGGACGTGGCCAGGCCAGCGAGGGGACGCCCGCTTCATGACCCACCCAAGCTTCGCCTTCGTCGCCAGCGACGTCGATGAGGCCCGTGACGCGCTCGCCCGCCTCGAGGCGCGCTATCCCACCGCGCCGCACGACCAGGCCGAGGTGATCGTCGCGCTCGGCGGCGACGGCTTCATGCTCGAGACCCTGCACCGCTACATGGAGCGCGCGGTGCCGATCTACGGCATGAACTGCGGGACCATCGGGTTTTTGATGAATCAGTACGACGAGGAGGACCTGCCGGCCCGCCTGGCCAAGGCCGTCAGGGTCACGCTGCATCCGCTGGCGATGACCGCCACCACGGTCGACGGAGAGCACGTGACGGCGCGCGCCATCAACGAGGTGTCCCTCCTGCGCGAAAGCCGCCAGGCGGCCAAGCTGCGCATCTCGATCGACGGCGTGGTGCGCATGGAGGAGATGATCTGCGACGGCGTGCTGGTCTCGACGCCGGCCGGCAGCACCGCCTACAACCTCTCGGCCTACGGTCCGATCGTGCCGATGGGCGCGCAGCTGCTGGCGCTGACGCCGATCAGCGTGTTCCGCCCGCGGCGCTGGCGCGGCGCGCTGCTGTCCAACAAGGCGAAGATCGGCTTAGACGTGCTGGACGCCAAGAAGCGCCCGGTCAGCGCCACGGCCGACTTCACCGAGGTGCGCGACGTAGCACGGGTCGACGTGCGCGAGGCGAGCGAGGTTTCGCTGCACCTTCTGTTCGATCCCGAGCACAATCTCGAGGAGCGCATCGTCAAGGAGCAGTTCCTGCCCTGAGCGCCGTCGCGCCCGGCGGCACGACCGTGGCACGACCCCGAGCAAAGGGGTACCATCGGCGGTCCTGACAGCGAGGGGCGAGTGGACGGATGGCGGGCTGGAAGGTGACGCGCCGCCTCACGGCGATCCTGGCAAGCGACGTCGTTGGGTACAGCCGGCTGATGGGCCGCGACGAAACCGGCACGCTGAGCGCTCTCAAGGCGCATCGCAGAGAGCTTCTCGACCCTTGTATCGCCGCGCATCAGGGCCGCATCGTCAAGCTCATGGGCGACGGTGCCCTGGTCGAGTTCGCCAGCGTGTTCGACGCGGTCGAATGCGCCGTCGAGATCCAGCGCGGCATGCTGGGGCGCAATGCCGCGGTTCCCGAGGACCGCCGCATCACCTTCCGAATCGGCATCAACCTGGGGGACGTAGTCATCGAGGACGGCGACATCTACGGCGACGGTGTCAACGTCGCCTCGCGTCTCGAGCAGCTCGCCACCCCGAACGGCATCTGCGTTTCGGACGACGTGTACCGGCAGGTGCGCAACAAGCTCGACGTCGCGTTCGACGATCTCGGCGCGCGCAACTTCAAGAACATCGTCGAACCGCTGCGAGTCTACCGCGTCCGCATCGGCGCGCCCGCGGCCGATTCGGCCGAATCGCGCGGGCGGCTGCACCAGGAGATCAAGTTCTGCACCGCCGCCGACGGCGTGCGCATCGCCTATGCGGTGGTCGGCCGGGGCTCGCCCCTGCTGAAGGCGCCCAACTGGCTCAACCATCTGGAGTACGACTGGGAGAGTCCGGTCTGGCGCCACCTTCTGCATGCCCTGGCGGCGCGCCACCGTCTGGTGCGCTTCGACGAACGCGGCAACGGACTGTCCGACTGGGAGGTCGCCGATATTTCGCTCGAGGCCTTCGTGCGCGATCTCGAGGCGGTCGCCGATGCCGCCGGTCTGGAGCGCTTCGCCCTGCTCGGCATCTCGCAGGGCTGCGCGACCTCGATCGCCTACGCGGTGCGCCATCCGGAGCGAGTCACCCGGCTGATCCTCTATGGCGGCTTCGCGCGCGGCCGCTACCGGCGCGGCGCGCCAAGTGAAGCGGAGAAGGCGTCGGCGCTGGTGACTCTCATTCGCCAGGGCTGGGGCCAGGAGAACCCGGCATTCCGGCAGTTCTTCACCTCGACGTTCCTGCCCGAGGGCTCGCCCGAACAGATGGAGTGGTTCAACGACCTGCAGAGGATCACGACCTCGGCGGAGAACGCCGCGCGCATCCGCGAGGCCTGCGATCATATCGACGTCACCGAGCTGCTGCCCGAGGTCCGCGTGCCGACGCTGGTGCTGCATTGCCGCGAGGATGCGGTCCAGCCCTTCGACGAGGGGCGTCATATCGCCGCATTGATTCCCGGCGCCCGCTTCGTGCCCTTGGACGGGCGCAATCACCTGATCCTGGAGCACGAGGCGGCCTGGTCGCGCTTCCGCCAGGAGATCGAGGATTTTTTGAGCGCGGACGACGCCGCCCCCGGCGGCTAGGCTTCGCCGCCCGCGGCCTCCAGGTCGCGTAACAGGGCATCGTCCGCCGCGGCGATCGCGGCCCGCGCGATCTCGATCCAGAAGCTCTTCTCGGGGTCCGACAGCCCGGCCCAGCCGGGGCTGTCCGCGCCGTGCAATCTGCCGTGGACGGCGGCCGCGACGGCCTCCTCGCGGGCGGGCTGCGGCCGCCCATCGCTCGCCGCCCGGAGACCGGCCTCGAGCGCGGCGGCGGCAAGGTCTTCATAGGAATGTTCGGCGCTGCCCTCGGCCGTCTCGAGCAGCATCTCGCCGAGCCGGTCCGCCGCGTCCTCGATCATCCGATTGCCGATCCGGCCCATCGCCCCGATCCGTCCGTTCCGCCCGCACCAGAGGGCATCAGAACGGATCGAGGCGGGCGTCGCAAGACGACGGCCGGTTCCGGCCACCGGTCGACTCCGGAGGATCAACGCTCGCGCCAGAACGGCAGGGCCGACTCGCGCTCGGCATCGGCGCGGCTGAGGCCCATGTCGCGCAGCATGCGATCGTCGAGCGACGCGAGGTGGCGCCGCTGCCTAGCCCGCTCCTGCCACACCAGCAGGGTCCACAGGGCGCGGTCGGGGATCGCCCGCAGGCGCTGGAAAAGGCCGCCGAACGTCGGCCGGCCCAGGGATACGGTTCCGCAGGAGGCATCGCAACATGGCGTGTTCATGGTATGATTCCTTATTCGACTGGGTTGCGGGCTCTGCCTCGGCAATCCCCCGAAACTGCCCTTCCATGGTCTGTAGATACGCCGGGTTGCGGTCTGCCACAAACGATGTTATTTCATCATTCAAATTAGCTTTAGTAATGCGATGAGCCGCCGCCTCCCACCCCTCAACGCGCTGCGCGCCTTCGAGGCCGCCGGGCGCCACCTATCCTTCACCAAGGCGGCCGACGAGCTGGCGGTCACCCAGGCGGCGATCAGCCATCAGGTGAAGGGGCTGGAGGAGACGCTCGGCGTGCAGTTGTTCCGCCGCTTCAACCGGCGGCTGATGCTGACCGATGCCGGGCAGCGCTACCTGCCGGCGCTGACCGAGGCCTTCGAGCGCATCGACGGCGCGACCCAGCGTCTCTACGCCGACGAGGCGGAGGGCGCCCTCAAGATCAGCGTGGCCAACTCCTTCGCCGCCAAATGGCTGCTGCCGCGCCTGCCGAAGTTCCTCGCCCGCCATCCGGACATCGACGTGCAGGTCTCGGCCTCGGACCGCCTGACCGACTTCGGGCGCGACGACATCGACATGGCCATCCGCTACGGCCTGGGCACCTATCCCGGCTTGCGCGTCGACCTCTTGATGGACGACAAGGTGTTTCCGGTGTGCAGCCCGACGCTGCTCGAGGGCGCGCACCCGTTGCGCGGCCCGGCCGACCTGCGCCACTACACCTTGTTGCACGACGACGTGCGCGGCAGTGAATTCCCCGACTGGCGCAAGTGGCTCAAGGCGGCCGGGGTGAGCGACGTCAACCCCGACCGCGGGCCGGGCTACAGCCATTCCAGCCTGGTCATCCAGGCAGCGGTCGAGGGCCAGGGCGTGGCCCTGGCGCGCGGCTCGCTGGTCACGCTCGACCTCGAGGCGGGGCGACTGGTGCAGCCCTTCGGCCCGGAGCTGCCCTCGAACTTCTCGTGCTACGTGGTCGCGCCCAAGGCGACCGCAGACCGGCCGAAGATCAAGGCCTTTCGCGACTGGCTGTTCGAGGAGGCCGGCGTCGCACCGGCCTGAGCGCCGCCCGCGGGGCTGGCGCGGACCGCGATCCTTTGCCATGTTGGCCCGGAATCGGCCGCGCCCGATGCGGCCGCAAAAGAACCGAGCGGGAGATCCGGCGTGAGCGAGACCCTAAGCGTCAGCAAGGACGTGCGCGACATGATCGAGCGGCTGATCGCCTTCGACACGACCAGCCGCAACTCCAACATGGAGCTGATCGAGGACGTGCGCGGCTATCTCGCCGGTCTCGGCGTCGAGTCGCACCTGACCTACGACGACGACCGCCGCAAGGCGAACCTCTACGCCACGCTGGGCCCGACAGACCGCGGCGGCATCGCGCTCTCCGGCCACACCGACGTCGTGCCGGTCGACGGCCAGGACTGGTCGAGCGACCCCTGGACCGTGACCGAGCGCGACGGGCGCCTCTACGGGCGCGGCACCTGCGACATGAAGGCCTTCATCGCCGTGGCGCTGAGCTACGCGCCGCGATTCCTGGCCGCCGATCTGCAGATGCCGGTGCACCTCTGCCTCTCCTACGACGAGGAGATCGGCTGCCAGGGTGCGCCGCGCATGCTCGCTTTCCTGGCCGAACAGCCGGTCCGACCGCGCGCCTGCATCGTCGGCGAGCCGACCGAGATGCGCGTCATCGTCGGCCACAAGGGCAAGCTGTCGTGCCGCGCCGAGGTGCGGGGCCTGGAGTGCCACTCGGCGCTGGCGCCGCGCGGCGTCAACGCGGTGCACGCGGCGGCGCGCGTCATCACGCGACTTGCCGAAATGGCGCGCGAGAAGGCGACCGAGGGCCCCTTCGACGAGGACTACGAGGTGCCCTGCACGACGGTCCACTGCGGCGTGATCCGCGGCGGCACGGCACTCAACATCGTACCGGCCGCCTGCAGCTTCGACTTCGAATTCCGCTGCCTGCCGCAGGAGGATCCGCAGACGCTATACGAGGAGGTCCAGGCTTTCGCGCGCGACGAGGTCGAGCCCGCGATGAAGGCGGTTTCGCCCGAGACCGGCTTCACCTGGAACCCGATCTCGTCCTTCCCCGGCCTCGACATCGCCAACGACCACGAGATCGTTACCCTGGTCAAGTCGCTGGTCGGGGCCAACGCGACCGGCAAGGTCGACTTCGGCACCGAGGCCGGGCTGTTCGATCGGAGCGGCATCCCGGCGGTGATCTGCGGGCCCGGCTCGATCCTCCAGGCGCACAAGCCCGACGAGTTCATCGCGCTCGAGCAGATCGCGCTCTGCGAGCGCTTCATGGAGCGATTGCTCGACCGGCTGACCCAGCCTTGACCGCGCCCGCCGCGGAGGACGCGGCCGGCACGCTGCTGGTGCCGACCCCGGGGCGCGTCGCGCTGACCCTGGCGCTCGGCACGCTCGGCGGCTGGGCGGCCGTCGTCCTGCACCTGCCGCTGCCCTGGATGATCGGCGCCATGACCGCGGTCACCGTGGCGGCCGCCGCCCATCTGCCGGTCGCGCTGGCGCCGCGCCTACGCAGCGTGATGGTCGCGGTGCTCGGCATCATGCTGGGCAGCGCCTTTTCCCCGGCCATGCTGGCGCGCATGGTCGACTGGTGGCCCAGCCTGTCGGCGCTGGCGCTCTACGCCGCGGTGGCCGGAGGCGCCGGCTGGCTCTATTTCCACAAGGTCTGGCGCTACAGCCCGGTGACCTCGTACTTTGCCGCGATGCCCGGCGGGCTGACGGTAATGATCCTGGTCGGCACCGAGATGGGCGGCGACCCGCGGGTGATCTCGCTCAGCCAGGCCTCGCGCCTGCTGCTCGTCGTGCTCGCCCTACCCTTCGCGTTCGAGCTGCTCGCCGGCTACCAGCCCGCGCTGCGCCCGCCGGCGGGCCTGCCGCTGCTCGAGATCGCCGCAAGCGACCTCGCGGTGCTGAGCGTCTGCGCGGTGGTCGGCGGCCTCGTCGCGCAGGCGCTCAAGCTGCCGGCGGCGGCGCTGGTCGGCCCCATGGTGCTGAGCGCCGCGGTTCACCTGCTCGGCTGGACCGCCGCCAAGCCGCCGCTCGAGTTGGTCGCTGCGGCCCAGGTGGTGGTCGGCTGCGCGCTGGGCGCCCGCTTCGCCGGGGTGACGCTGCGCCAGATCCGCCGCTCGCTGTTCGCCGCCTCCGGCGCGACGGCGCTGCTGCTCGCCGCCACCCTGGCCTTCGCGCTCGCCCTGGCCGGCCTGGTCGGCTTGCCGGTCTATCCCCTGGTGCTCGCCTTCTCGCCCGGCGGCCTGGCCGAGATGAGCCTGATCGCGCTCGCCATCGGCGCCGACCCGGCCTTCGTCGCGACCCACCACATCGTGCGCATCTGCCTGGTCGTGATGCTCGCCCCGCTGGTCTTCCGCCTGCTGGCGCGGCACGGCCGCCGCGGAGCCTAGCGGCCCGCAGCATCAGAAGATGTCCGACAGCACGGCAAGATAGAGGCCGTAGAACGCCAGCAGGCAGACCCCCTCGCCGCGCGTCAGCCGCCGCCCGGTGCGGGCGAAGACCAGCAGCACCGCCACCGTCGCCAGCATGACCCAGAGGTCGAGCCGCAAGATCTCGGCTGGCACCGCGATCGGCCGCACCAGCGCGGTCAGGCCGAGGATGCCCAGGATGTTGTAGATGTTGCTGCCGAGGATGTTGCCGAGCGCCACGTCCGACTGGCCGCGCAGCGCTGCCACGGCGGAGGTCGCGAGTTCGGGCAGCGACGTCCCGACGGCCACCAGCGTAAGGCCGATCACCGTCTCCGGGATGCCATGGGCGCGGGCCAGCACGAGCGCGCCGTCGACGAGCAGGTCTGCGCCAGCCACGGTCGCCGCCAAGCCGCTCAAGGCGAGCGCCAGCGCACCGCCCAGCGACGCCGGGCCGGGCTCGCCGGCCGTCGCCTCCTGTGCGTGCATCTCGGCCGAGGCGTCCGGCGCGACCCGCTCGCGCCGGTAGGTCTGCACGATGTAGCCGGCCAGCAGCAGCAACAGCGCGGCCCCGGCGACGCGGCCGAGTGCGCCCGACAGCATCACCGCGGCGCCGATCAGGCTGGCAAAGGCGAGCATCGCGCCGTCGCGCGACAGCGCGCGCGGCTCGCAGGCGAGCGGACGGATCACCGCGCTCACGCCCAGGATCAGCAGGATGTTGGCGATATTGCTGCCGACCACGTTGCCGACCGCGATGCCGGGCGACCCGGCCAGTGCGGCGCGCAGACTGGCGACCAGCTCGGGAGTCGAGGTGCCGAAGCCGACCAGCACCAGGCCGATCAGCAGCGGCGAGACGCCGAGGCGCCGCGCCAGCGAGACACCGCCGCGCACCAAGCCCTCGGCGCCGAGCAGCAGGAGGGCGATGCCGCCCAGGAGCATGACGTAGGTCATCGAGGCAACTCACGGGTTGCCCGGCCGCGCGCCCTGCGGCAGGCCCAAGGGTCCCGGTCCGACAAGGACATGGGGGTCCGATCGGCGCTTTGCGAGACCCCGGCGCGCCCCGCCGCGCCGACCTCCTCACGGGATCGCCAGATGACAGGCGGCGCCGCTTCGTGCGAGAGAGTCCTCATGAAATCGACCGGCAAATTCGCCCGAACGGCCCCGCTCCGAGGCGCCCTCTGCGCGGCCGTCGCGGGGCTCGGCGCCCTGCTCTGGCTGTTGGCCCCCGGTCCCGCCGGGGCGGCCGCGTCCACCGCCGAGGCCTGCAACGCCAAGGCGATCGTCACCGCGAAGATCGCCTGCTTCCGCGACGCCGCCGCCGCGGCCGGCGACCCGGCCCTGTGCCAGGAGGCCGCGGACGGGACGGTGCGCTTCCAGTGCCTCGCGCTCTACGCGGAACGGACCGAGGATGCGGCGCCCTGCGCGCGCATCGACAGCGGCGCCGACCCGGCCGAGACGCGCCTGCTGCGCCAAAGCTGCGTCGCCGGCGTGGCGATCAAGCGCGGCGACCCGGCGCTCTGCGACGATCCCGCGGTCGGCGCGCTGCGCGATTCCTGCCTGCTGACGATGGTGACCGAACGCGGCGCCGACCCGGCGCTCTGCGGCCGGATCGAGAACGGCGCCTTGCGCGACGCCTGCCGGGCGGCCGGCGCCCAGTAGCGCGGCGGCCGGCCACGACCGCCGCGACGGGCCGGCCCCGGCCCGTTGCGCCGCGCGCCCGAATGGGGGAGAAAGGCCGGACGGCCCGACCGGCGCGACCCGCCGGGCGCGGCGGCCGCGCGGCGCGGGCGTGGCGGAACCGGTAGACGCAACGGACTTAAAATCCGTTGGGCAGAAATGCCCGTGGGGGTTCAAGTCCCTCCGCCCGCACCAGTCCAACCAAGCGGACCTTTGCCTCCGATCCATGGCCGCCGCTGTCGACGGGCTCCGGCCGTCACGGGCCTTTCGGCGGACGGCGCGGCCGGCCGGCTGACCGCCGGCATTCGCGCTCGATGTGCGGAGATGGGGGCAAACTCGCCGTCAGGCAGAGGAGGCCGGATAGGGCGTCCTTAACCGCAAATGCTCATTCAGGGAGTGCCCTCAACTGGTCCATTTCCCGGTCCGTTCCAGACGATCCAGTAGGCCAGTGCCGAACACCGAATTCAGCCGATAGCCGGCCAAGAAATCTTCCCAACGCTGATCCATATCAAGGACATCGGCCGCCGGTTTGGCTCTATGAATCCTCATCAGGCAAAGGCGCGTCTCAGGGTATGACCGCCGATGCTTCATTTGGCGGAAAGGGGTATCTCGATGAAACGCAAGCATTACACGTTGATGGCTTTGAGGATGGTCGGCCTTCCGGCACTGGTGGTAGCAATCGTTGGCGCGCTGTCCTTGCCGGCCGCCGCCGATTCCACCGTGAAGATTGACCTGTGGGAGAAAGCAGACGCGAGTCAAGGCATGACCCTGAGCACTTCCGAGGTCAAAGCGGGCAAGGTGACGTTCGACATCACCAATACCTCGAAGGCCATGGAGCATGAGTTCATCATGGTCAAGACAGACATGACCGTCGACCAGCTCCCGATGAACGACACCAGAACCAGGATCGACGAAGCCAAGCTCGAGGGCATGGACGAATTCGGGGATCTCGAAGCGGGGGCGACCAAAAGCTGGACGAGGGACCTCACGCCCGGAAGATACGTGCTATTTTGCAATCTGCGCGGTCACTTCCCCGCCGGAATGCACGCGACGCTTACGGTCACACCGTAATGATCCGGGACCTCTTGTCTTAACCTCATCCCGAGCCCGCTCTTTCGGGACGGTCTAATTCAGACCCAGCCGCCACAAAACGCGGCGCAGGCTCTTGACCGGGAGGGGCGAACCGCTCCTCCCGGTGGAGTGAGGTTAGAAAACGAAGCGGAGTTGGATTCTTGGTCTATCGCGATGCGACGGGATCCCACTCGTCCCAGAGTGGCATTTTTCTGAAGCTACAAATATCAATCCGACGACGAACGGAGGGACACATGACCTCGGCCATCCTTGCACGGACCAGCGTGATCGCTGCAATTCTTACTGTGATAGGCCTATCGTTTTCACCACCGACGGTCGCGGATCAGGTGCAAAACGAACAGGGGCAACCCGCGGCATCATCCGAGCAAGGAATGCAGGGCCAGGACATGATGCAGCCGATGCCCGGCATGTCCAACATGCGGATGCCGGAAATGAATTCGGCTAAGGGCCGCAAGCTCTTCGTCACCAAGGGCTGCGTCGCCTGCCATTCGATCAACGGGATCGGCGGACACGACGCTGCAAAGCTCGATGCCGACACCATGCAGCCGATGATGAACCCCTTCGACTTCGCTGCGAAGATGTGGCGCATGGCACCCGCCATGATCGCGGCGCAGGAAGAAGAACTGGGCGAGCAGATTACCTTCACCGGCGACGAGCTCTCCGACATCGTGGCTTTCGTTCATGACCCCGAGGAGCAGAGGAAGTTCACCGAGGACGACCTCACGCCGGAAGCCCGGGACATGATGGGGAAACACCACCACGAGGGCGTGAAAGAGGAGGAAGATCAAAACAAGGCCGCGCCTTAAGACGACACAACGGGTGGCACAAGCCAGTAGTGGGGGCTGAGGTACTGCGCAACGCCTGCGGCGGGTTTCGCACCCGGCTGACGCGCCGCCCGATCGGAACCCCGCTGCTATGCGGAACCGTCCGGCGACCGGCCAGCGACGGGCCCGACACCGCGGGAGGCCTTCCGGCCGAAGATCCCAGGTGTCGGAGCCCGCGAGGCCCGTTGCTAAGGCGTCAGGGTTCGACCGTGAAGACGGTCCACATGCCGGCCATGTAATGGCCGGGAACGTTGCAATAGAGAATGTATTTGCCGGGTTTGAGGTCGAGCCGCAGGGCGCCGCTCTTACCGGGATCGAGCTCGGAGACTTCGCCGAGGTCGCCGTACTTGTCCTCGTTGACCTCGTTCTCGTCGTCGATGTACGGCAGCGGCTGGTTCATGTCCTTGATCTTCGCCACGATCATCTCGTGGATCGTGTCCTTGGAAGAGTTGAGCACCTCGAAGGTCACCTCGCCGGCTTTGACGGTCTCCGGTGTCACGCTGATGCCCATCGTCGCTTTCGACATGTCGCCGCCCATCGCGAAGCCGAGATTCTTCGGAGCCATGGCGTCGCCGCCCTTGTCCCAGAGCGAGACGTTGACCACCGACCCCGTGGCGTAGGACGGCCCCGCCAGAGCGATCGCCATCACCAGCAGCGTGATCGGCACCAAGGCACTCTTAAGTAGATAGTTCATGCTTTCCTCATTCGGTTGAACGTTATCGAAGCGGAGGCAGCACCGGGGCGGCTTCGGCGAACGGACGCAACGGCCTCCGCCCGCGCGGCCGCATAATTCGCGCCCGCCCGAGCGGTCTGCCGGGGCGGCCAGACGAATCTGGACCCAGGGTGTGCCCTTTTGTGCCTGACCGGTCGCCCGGATCGCGGCGGTCGCTCAACGATCCGGCCCTCTCACGGCCGGCCGATCGTTTCGATGCCCCGTTGCGGGAAGAGTTCGGTCCTGCACGGCAAGCCGAGCACCAGCTTGCCCATTCCCACATTGATTGAAATCAATGAAATCAAAAAGTTACGGATTGTTAATCTTCCAGTCGTGGTTCCGCCGTTCGCCGCACCAGGGTTTTGCCGCGCCTGCTCGCGGGACCCACTCGGCCTCGCCGAGGTACATCGCGGGATGACCCGCATGGGTTGAACAGGCGTCTCCCGGAACGACCCGCGCAACTGCCGGCGCGCCCTGGTGGAATGACCGTCCGCGGCGGCACGACCCAGCGTCGCCGCCCGTCCGGAACGGTTGCCAGGTGCGCCTAAAGTCCCCACAATCCGCCCGGGATTCGCCCCCGCGACTCGGGCGCAGGCGCAAAGGGACCGAGATCTCCCCCGGCCCAAGGCATTGCTCGTATCGTTGCAGCGCGGATTGGCCGGCAGGGGCGCGCCGGGAGAGGGTGCATGGCACAGACGATTTACGAGCGCGCCGGCGGGTTCGCCACGGTGCGCAAGATCGTTTCCGACTTCTACGACAAGGTGCTCGATTCGCCGCGCCTGCAGCGGCATTTCGAGGGCATCGACATGCGCGTCCTGATCGACCACCAGACCAAGTTCATCGCCTCGGTCATGGGTGGTCCCGCCGCCTTCAGCGACGACGCGTTGGAGCGGGTCCACAAGCACCTCGGCATCACACAGCAGGATTTCGCCGAGATGACCGAATTGCTGCGCGAAACCCTCGAGGACTTCGACCTCGCGGAAAGCGACGTGGACGAGGTCTGCCGCCAGATCACCAAGCGGGAAAGGGTCATCGTCTCGCGCCATGGATGACGCAAAGCCAAGCGCCCCGAAAGCCAAGGCCAAGCCCTCCGAGAGCGGCAACGAAACCCTGAAGCATTGCCTGCAGGCGCTTTCGGTCGGTGTCGCCGTGGCCGATCCGGAAAGCTGGGTCGTGCGCTTCGAGAACGGCAAGTTCTTCGAGTGGTTCCCGATGGGCGTCGAGGGCGAGGGTGGGGGCGAGGGCGAGGATACGCTGGAGTCCCGCCTGCCCGACCTGGATGCCGCCCGCGCGCGGGAACGCCTGGAGCGCGGCCGCCCCTACAGTTTCGAGACGGAGGTGCGAAGCGGCGCCCGCACGGTGAGCCTGCAGGTCGTGCTGCGCCGCGAGTCTCTGGCCGACGGGACCTTCCTGCTGGTCGAATGCCACAACGTCTCCAAGCAAAGGGAAGCGGAGTACATGCTCGACTCCTACTCGCGCATGGCCGAGAAGAACGCTCGCGAGCTGCAGCGCGAGAAGGAGCGCGCCGAGAAGCTGCTGCTCAACATCATGCCGCGCACGGTCTACGAGGAGATGAAGGATTTCGGCACGACCACGCCGCAACGCTTCGACTCCGCGACCGTCCTCATGCTCGACTTCGTCGGCTTCACCGAGATGGCGGTGGCGCGCGACCCGAGCGCCCTGATCGCCGAGCTGAACGACATCTTCTCGGCCTTCGACCGCATCGTCGAGCTGTTCGGCTGCGAACGCATCAAGACCATCGGCGACGGCTACGTGGCGGTCTCCGGACTGCCCGAGGTCAACCCCGACCATGCCGCCAACGTCGCGAAGGTGGCGCTGCGCATGCGCCGCTACCTGAAGCGGCGCAACGACTCGCATACCAACGAGTGGCGCTGCCGCATCGGCGTTTGCACCGGGCCGGTCATCGGCTCGCTGGTGGGCATCCAGAAGTACGTCTACGACATCTTCGGCCCGGCGATCAATTTCGCGGCCCGGCTCGAGGCGATCTGCGAGCCGATGCAGATCGTCGTGGCCGAAGAGACCCGAAGCCTGATCCGCGACGACTTCGAGCTGTCCGACCAGGGCGAGATCGATATCAAGGGCTTCGGTCCCAGCCGGGTCTATTCCCTGGACGGCGAGGACGGGCGCGGTTGAGGCACGCTTCCGCGAGACGCATCGTGACCGTCGCATTTCTGCTGCTTGGCGCCTGTGCGCCCGCCCCAGCCGAGGCGGACTCGCCGCCAGCGCCGCCGTGGCACTCCAAGTACCAGCTGGACCACCCGCTGGTCGGCCGGCTCTGGGTCCCGGCCGAGGCGCGTTTCGTGACCCCCGACGAGGCCGTCGACCGACTGGCGACAGCCGACTTCGTCCTGCTGGGCGAGCAGCACGACAACCCCGATCATCATCGCCTGCAGGCCTGGGTGATCGCCCGCCTGGCCGCCCGCGGCCGCCGCCCCGCGCTCGCCGTGGAAATGCTGACCGCGGACCAGCAACCGGCCCTCGACTCCTACCTCGCGGCGCATCCGAGCGACGCCGCCGGTATCGCCCAGGCGGTCGACTGGGCGGACAGCGGCTGGCCCGCGTGGCCGAACTACGAGCCGATCTTCGCGGCGGCCCTGGCGGCCGGCATGCCGATCCGCGCCGCCAACCTGCCGCACGAGACGCTGCGCCGGGTCGTGCTCGACGGGCTGACGGCGGCGCTCGGGCCCGCGCGCGTGGCCGCCCTGCAGCTCGAGCCGGGCCTTCCGCCGGAGCTGGAGAAGCGGCTCGAGGCGGAAATCGTGGAAAGCCATTGCGACCAGTTGCCCGACAGCATGGTCCGGCCGATGGCGGTGGCGCAGCAGGTGCGCGACGCCGTGATGGCGGAAGCCATGGTGAAGGCCGCCGCCCTGCCCGGCCGCGACGGCGCCGTGCTCGTCGCGGGCAACGGCCACGCCCGGCGCGACCGCGGCGTGCCGTACCGCCTGGCGCGCGTGGCGCCGGAGCGCTCGGTCGCGAGTCTCGGCCTGTTCGAGGTGGCGGCGGGCGCCGAGGCGCCGGCCGATTACGCGGCGCGCTTTGACGACTCGCTTCCGTTCGACGTCATATGGTTCACCCCGGTCGCCGACCCGACGGACCCCTGCGAGCGCTTCGCCGGGCAACTGCAGCGCGCCCGTGACGGCAAGGACGGCGGTGACAGCCCTTAGCCGCCGTCGGGCACCCTCCGCCCCTCACTTTTCGGCCACATTCGCTTGGCCTGGCGGGGCAGCTTTGCTAAAACCTCCGCGCCACGCGCCGGGGAGCGGAGAGACTCCGGGCAAGCGCCAATAAATCAGGGGATGGGGTGGCGAGCGGTGCTGCACGCGATTAGTCTGGGCCTCGTGCTGTTCAGCACCTGGCTGCTGCTTTCCGGATATTTCGAGCCGCTTCTCCTGTCCTTCGGCGTGCTGTCCTGCGTGATCGTCGTCGTGGTCGTGCACCGCATGGACGTGGTCGATCACGAGGGCCATCCGGTCCATCTCGGATGGCGCATCCTGCCCTACTGGTTCTGGCTGATGGTCGAGATCGTCAAGGCGAACATCGCCGTCGCCAAGCTGATCCTCGACCCCAAGATGCCGATCACGCCGACGATCGTCCGCGTCCCGACCAGCCAGCACACCGAGCTGGGCCAGGTCATATTCGCCAACTCCATCACGCTGACGCCGGGCACGGTCTCCGTTCGGGTCACCGGAAACGAGATCCTCGTCCATGCCGTCGCCAAGGACATGGCCGACGATCTGTTGGGCGGCGAAATGGACCGCCGGGTGACCAAGATGGAGGGCGGGCCGGTTCCAAAGCTGTTCGACAAGGCCAGCCGGGGCGGAGGCGCCGCCTGATGTTCATCGCCGCGACCTTTGCAATCCTGGTGGCCATGGGCATGGCGCTGGCCCGGGCGTTGCTCGGCCCGACGATCTTCGACCGCGTGCTCGCGGTCAACACTTTCGGGACCAAGACGGTGCTGCTGATCGCGCTGCTCGGCTTCGTCGGCGAGCGGCCCGAATTTCTCGACATCGGCATGGTCTACGCGCTGATCAATTTCATCGGCACCATCGCCGTCCTGAAGTTCCTCAAGTTCGGCGACCTCGGCACGCCGGGCAGCGAAGACGCCGGCGTGGGCGACGGGACGCCGCAGGATTCGAGGTCGCAAGGATGACGGCCGTCCTCCTGGATATTGCGAGCTGGGCCCTCCTGCTGGCCGGGTCGGCGTTCTGCCTGATCGGCGGGCTCGGGATGCTGCGCTTCCCGGATGTCTACGTGCGCATGCACGCCACCGGCATCACGGACACCCTGGGCAGCATGCTGATCGTCGCCGGTCTGGCGCTGCAGGCTGGATGGACGCAGGTCACGATCAAGCTGGTCCTCATCCTCATCTTCCTTCTCTTCACCAGCCCGACCTCTACTTACGCGCTGGCCAACGCGGCCTACAATCGCGGGCTCAAACCGATTCTGGCGCGGGACGGCGGTGTCGACAGGGAGGCGAAGCCATAGACGCGATCGTCAACATCGTCCTGCTGTCGTTCCTGGCAGTGATGGCGTTCGGTATCTTGCACCTGCGCAATCTCTTCGCTGTGGTGATGCTGAGCGGCATCTACAGCCTGCTGTCGGCCGGTCTGTTCGTGACCCTCGATGCGGTCGACGTGGCCTTCACCGAGGCCGCGGTGGGCGGCGGCATCGCGACGATGCTCATGCTTGCCATGCTCTCGCTGGTGGGCGATGCGGAGCGCACGCGCGAGGGCGACTTTCGCGTCGTGCCGCTGCTGCTGGTGCTGGCGACCGGCGCCCTGCTGCTCTACGGCACGTTGGACATGCCCGATTACGGCGACGCCAACGCGCCGATCAACAAGCACGTCGTACCGCGCTATCTGGAAGAATCCGGCAAGGAGATCGGCGTCCCCAACGTCGTCACCTCCGTCCTGGCCAGCTACCGCGGCTACGACACCATGGGAGAGCTGAGCGTGATCTTCACGGCCGGCGTCGGCGTGCTGCTGCTGATCGGCAGGTTCCGGCGCCCGGGCGGCGGCAAGTAGGCCGGGGAGGACGGGTATGCGCAAACATCTGGTGCTGCGTGTCGTCTCCAAGCTGCTCATGCCGTTCATCCTGCTGTTCGCGCTCTACGTTCAGTTCCACGGCGACTTCGGCCCAGGCGGCGGATTCCAGGCCGGCGTCATCTTCGGCTCCACCTTCATCCTCTATGCCCTGGTCTACGGCGTCGAGACGGCCCGGCGCGTGGCGCGGGACTGGGTCCTGCGCCTTTTCATGATCACCGGCGTCCTGATCTATATCGGCGTCGGCTACGTGGCGCTCTTTCTCGGCGGCCCGTTCCTCGACTACAACACGCTGAGCGCGCACGACCCGGTGCATGGTCAGCACCTCGGTATCCTGCTGGTCGAGCTCGGAGTCGGCATCACCGTGGCTGCGACCATGGTCACCATCTTCTTCGCGTTTGCCAGCCGGGGGCGCGGCTGAGGCATGGACATACCCGCCGACATTCCCGGTCTGTACAATTACTGGATCGTCGTCGTGCTGATGATGGTCGGCTTCTACGTCGTCATTTCGCGCACGAACCTGGTCAAGAAGATCGTCGGCCTGAACATCTTCCAGACCTCGGTCTTCATCCTCTACATCTCCATGGGGAAGGTGAAAGGGGGCACCGCGCCGATCCTGGTCGATCACCCGGTTACCTATTCCAATCCCCTGCCCCACGTCCTGATCCTGACCGCCATCGTCGTCGGCGTTGCGACCACGGCGCTCGGCGCCGCGCTGATCGTGCGCATCAAGGAAGCCTACGGCACGGTCGAGGAGGATGAGATCCAGGCAATGGAGCCGGACGAGTGATCGCTCACAATCTGCCGGCACTCCAGGTGGTCCTGCCGTTGATCGCCGCGCCGCTGTGCCTGCTGCTGCGCGGCAGCAACTGGCCCTGGGCCTTCGCGACCCTGGTCAGCTGGGCCGCGTTCGCGATCTCCGTCGCCCTGCTATCGCAGGTTCTCGACTCGGGCACCATCTCCTATGCGATGGGCGGCTGGGCACCGCCCTGGGGCATCGAGTACCGCGTCGATACGGTCAACGCCTTCGTTCTCCTTATCGTCTCGGCAATCGGCGCCGTCGTCCTGCCCTACGCCCGGGTCAGCGTCGGGCACGAGATACCGGCCGAGCGTCATCCCGCATTCTTCACGGCCCTTTTGCTTTCGCTCACCGGCCTGCTCGGCGTCACGATCACCGGCGATGCCTTCAACCTTTTCGTGTTCCTCGAGATCTCGTCGCTTTCGTCCTACGTGCTGATCGCCCTGGGGCGCGACCGCCGCGCCCTGACCGCGTCCCTGCAGTACCTCATCATGGGCACCATCGGGGCGACCTTCATCGTCATCGGCATCGGCCTGCTGTACATGGTGACGGGCACGCTCAATATGGCCGACCTCGCCGCGCGCATTCCCGCTGCGGTCGACAGCCGGACGCTCTTGGCCGCCTTCGCCTTTCTCACCGTCGGCACGACGCTCAAGCTGGCGCTGTTTCCGCTGCATTCCTGGCTGCCCAATGCCTATGCCTACGCACCGTCGGTCGTCACCGGGTTCCTGGCGGCAACCGCCACCAAGGTCTCGGTCTATATCCTGCTGCGTTTCTTTTTCTCGGTTCTGGGAACCGAGTACACTTTCGAGCGGCTGACGCTGGAGCAGCTGCTCATTCCCCTGGCGGCCGTCGCCGTCCTGGTGTGCTCGACCGTCGCAATCTACCAGAACGACGTGAAGCGCATGCTGGCCTATTCCAGTGTCGCCCAGATCGGCTACATAATCCTCGGGATAGGCTTCGTGTCGACGACCGGCCTGACCGCCGCCATCGTCCACCTGTTCAACCACGCGGTCATGAAAGGTGGGCTGTTCCTGGCGCTGGGCTGCGTCATGCTGCGCGTCGGCTCGGTCCGCCTCGATGCCTTCGCAGGGCTCGGCCGACGCATGCCGCTCACCATGTTCGCCTTCGTACTCGGGGGCCTGAGCCTGATCGGCGTTCCGCTGACCGTCGGCTTCATCAGCAAGTGGTACCTGGTGCAGGCGGCGCTCGAGCAGGGCGCCTGGATCCTGGCGATCGTCATTCTGGTCGGCTCGCTGCTCGCCGTCATCTACATCTGGCGCGTCGTCGAGGTCGCCTACCTGCGTCCGCCGCCGGCGGACGCTGCCCCGGTGAGCGAAGCGCCGCTGTCGATGCTGATCCCCACCTGGATTCTGATCGGCGCCAGCATCTATTTCGGAATCGACACCTCCCTGACCGTGGGTATCGCGCGGCGGGCCGCCGAGACGCTGCTCGGAGTGACGCCGTGAGCGGTGCGACGGCCATAATCCTGACGCTGGCTATCCCGCTGATCGGGGCGGCGCTCATCGCGCTCTGCGGCCGCTGGCCCAACCTGCGCGAAGGCGTCACCCTGGTGACCGCCGTGCTGCTGTTCCTGACGGTGATTTCTCTGGTGCCAGAGGTCGCGGGCGGCGGCCGGCCGTCGGCAAAGCTGATCGAGATGCTGCCCGGGATACCCCTGGCCTTCGAGGTCGAGCCGCTCGGCATGCTCTTCGGGCTGGTGGCCTCCGGCCTGTGGATCGTCAACTCGATCTATTCGATCGGCTATATGCGCGGCAACGACGAGGCCAACCAGACGCGCTTCTACGTCTGCTTCGCCCTGGCGCTGGCAAGCACCATGGGCATCGCCTTCGCCGGCAACATGATGACGCTCTTCGTGTTTTACGAGGCGCTCACGCTGTCGACCTACCCGCTGGTCACGCACAAGGGCGACGAGGCGGCCAAGCAAGGCGGGCGGACGTATCTCGGAATCCTGCTGTCGACCTCGATCGGGCTGCTGCTGCTTGCGATCCTGTGGACCTGGCAGGTTGCCGGCACGCTCGATTTCCGGCCCGGCGGCATCCTGACCGGGAAGATGTCCGACACGGCACTCGCGATCTTGCTGTTCCTTTACGTGTACGGCGTGGGCAAGGCGGCCCTCATGCCGATTCACCGCTGGCTGCCGGCAGCCATGGTCGCGCCCACCCCGGTCAGCGCGCTGCTGCATGCGGTCGCGGTCGTCAAGGCCGGCGTGTTCACCGTTTTGAAAGTGGTCGTCTACATCTTCGGCATCGACCTGTTGCGCGATACGGGACAGAGCGAGTGGCTGATGTACGTGGCCGCCGCGAGCCTCATCATCGCCTCGCTGGTCGCCATGACCAAGGACAACCTCAAGGCCCGGCTGGCCTACTCCACGGTCAGCCAACTCGGCTACATCGTGCTCGGCGCCGCGCTGGCCGACTCCTGGGGCATCGTCGGCGGCGCCATGCACATCGCCATGCACGCGATGGGCAAGATAACCTTGTTCTTCTGCGCCGGCGCCATCTATACGGCCGCCCACCTGACGGAGATCAGCGACATGCGCGGTCTGGGCCGCCGCATGCCCTTCACCTTCGGCGCCTTCCTGATCGGCGCCCTCAGCATCATCGGCTTGCCGCCGTTTGGCGGCCTGTGGAGCAAGTGGTACCTCGCGCTGGGCGCGCTCGAGGCGCACCAGATCGCGCTGGTGGCCGTGCTGATGATCTCGTCGCTCCTGAACATCGCCTATCTGCTGCCGATTCCGCTGCGCGCCTTCTTCGCCAAGTCGGCGGAGAGCGTTTCGGCCCAGGCCGCGCCGCAGCAGGGCATCAAGGAGGCGCCGCTGCCCTGCCTGATTGCCATCGGGGTGACCGCGCTCGGCTGCCTCGCCCTGTTCTTCTACCCAACGCCGATCCTGCAACTACTCGAACCGCTCGTCGCACGGTAGGACTCATCGCCATGTCCGAGAAAGACAAACGCCACGTGTTCGACGATCCGCGCAACGTCAAGCGCGTGATCTATGCGCTTTGCATCGTCTGCGCGCTATCGCTGATCGCCGATCTCTTCGTGCATCGCCATGTCGAGCACCCCTGGGAGTCTCTGTTCGGCTTCTACAGCGTCTTCGGCTTCGTGGGCATCGGAGTCCTGGTGCTGCTCGCCAAGGAGCTGCGCAAGATCATCATGCGCAAGGAAGACTACTACGATGACTAGCGTGGCGCCCTTCCTGATCTTCTTCGTCGGCGCCGCGGCCGTCGCGCTGACCGGAGGCAAGCTGCGTTCGGCAATCCTCCTGGCGATTCCCGTACTCGGCGGAGTCAACATGCTCGGCCTGACCGACGGCAGCCACGGCGGCATCCAGCTGCTGGATTATTCGCTGACGCTGGTGCGCGTCGACCGGCTGAGCCTGCTGTTCGGATACCTTTTCCACCTGGCCGCCTTCCTGGGCTTCCTCTTCGCCCTGCACGTCCGCGACCGCGGTCAGCTGGCCGCTGGCGTGCTTTACGCCGGCAGCGCCATCGGCGCGACCTTCGCCGGCGACCTGATCACCCTCTTCGTGTTCTGGGAGCTCCTGGCGGTCACCTCGGTGTTCCTGATCCTGGCCCGCCGTACCCCACAGTCGCAGGCCGCCGCGATGCGCTACCTGATCGTGCAGGTGCTTTCGGGCCTGATCCTGCTGACCGGCATCCTGGTGCGGCTGCAGGAGACCGGTTCGATCGCCTTCGATTACATCGGGCTGGAGGGGCTCGGCGCCTGGCTGATCTTCATCGCGCTCGGGATCAAGTGCGGCTTTCCCTTGCTGCACAGCTGGCTGGTCGACGCCTACCCGGAGGCGACGCCGACCGGCACCGTATTGCTGAGCGCCTTCACGACGAAAGTCGCGGTCTATGCGCTGGCCCGCGGCTTTCCGGGCGCGGAGCCGCTGATCTACATCGGGACGGCCATGACCCTGTTTCCGATCTTCTACGCGGTGATCGAGAACGACCTGCGGCGCGTGCTCGCCTACAGCATGATCAACCAGATCGGCTTCATGGTCTGCGGCATCGGCCTGGGAACCGCCCTGGCGCTCAACGGCGCGGTCAGTCACGCCTTCAATGACGTGATCTTCAAGGGCCTGTTGTTCATGTCCATGGGCGCGGTGCTGCACATGACAGGGCGCATCAAGGGTTCGGAGCTGGGCGGGCTCTACAAGTCGATGCCGCTTACGACGACGTTCTGCATCGTCGGGGCCGCCTCGATCTCGGCCTTTCCGCTGTTCTCCGGTTTCGTGTCCAAGTCGATGGTCATGGCGGCGGCGCTCGAGGAGGGCCACCCGGTCGTCTGGCTGATGCTCCTGTTCGCCTCGGCAGGCGTGCTCGAGCATGCCGGAATCAAGATCCCGTTCTTCGCCTTCTTCTCGCACGATTCCGGCATCCGCACGACGGAACCGCCGCGCAACATGCTGCTCGCCATGGGCATCGCCGCGGCCATCTGCATCTTCAACGGAAGTTACCCCTGGGTGCTCTACAGCCTGCTGCCCTTCCCGGTGGACTACGCGCCGTACACCTTGACCCACGTCTTGACGCAAAGCCAGCTCCTGCTCTTCGCGGTGCTCGGCGTCAGCGTGCTGATGCTGACGCGCATCTATCCGCCGGAGCTTCCCGGCATCAACATCGACGCCGACTGGATCTACCGCAAGGCGGGGCCGGTCGCGGTGCGTGCGCTGGCGGGCGTCCTCGGATCGATCCGCCTGGGCACGCTGGACCAGCTGCGGCGCCCGCTCGATCGCTTCATCGCCCAGGTCTACCGCCATCACGGGCCGGACGGCATCCTGGCACGCACCTGGCCGACCAGCGGCACCGTGGTCTGGGTGGTGTTCCTGCTCGGCCTCTATCTCTTCGCCTACTACCTGTAACGGGCGACGGGCGGGCTCAGGCCTCCAGCCGGCGCAAGTACTGGCCGACGAAGTCGCAACCGACCAGCTCGGCATAGGCCTCCGTCAGGCGCCTGGTCACCGGCCCCGGCGGGGCGCCGGCGGCGAGCGGCTGGCCGTTGATCGCCCGCACGCCGCAGAGGCACAGGCTGGTCGACGTCAGGAAGGCCTCGTCCGCGGTATAGGCGTCGTAGAGGTCGACGTCGGCCTCGGCCGCCGGGATGCCCAGCCGGCCGGCGAGCTCGATCACCGTCTGGCGGCTGATCCCGGCCAGCACGTAGCGCGCCTTCGGGGTCAGCAGGGCGCCGTCGCGCACCAGGAAGATGTTGCTGCCGATCCCTTCGGAAAGGTTGCCGTTGACGTCCAGCAGCACCGCCCAGGCGCCCGGGTGGTGCGCCTTGGCCTCGCGGTCGGCCAGGATCAGGTTCATGTAGCTCTGGCTCTTGATGCGCGGCGACATCGCGTCGGGCGCGGTGCGCCGCGTGGCCGGCACCACCACCTCGATGCCGTCGCGGAACAGGGGCGCGCGCACCGTCAGCGGCAAGGGCGTGCATTCGACGATCACGGTTGGACGCACCGCCTCGGTCAGGTCGCCGGTCAGGGTCTTGAGGCCGCGCGTCGCCCGATGGGTGATCCAGTAGTCGTCGTCTTCGCCGATAAGATGCAGGTTGCGCGCCAGCACCTCTTCGGCGATTTCGACCATGCGCGCCGGGCTTTCGGCGATCTCGATGCCGGTGGCGCGCAGCGAGCGGAACAGACGGCCGACGTGCGCCTCGAGGCGGAACGGCTTGTGGTGGAAGCTGCGGGCGGTATCGAAAACGCCGTCGCCGTAGATGAACCCCATGTCGCGATGGGAAATGAGCACCTGGCTTTCCGGCACGATCTCGCCGTTGAAGTAGGCCACCCGTTCGTTGCTGAGGCTCATGGCTGTGCGGTCTCCATCCCTTCCCCGCGGGCTCACCCCACGGCGCGTGCGGCGATTTTAGCCGGTTCGCCGCTTAGCGCCAGGGGCGCAATGGCGCGGCGCGATCGGGGCGGGTCCGGACAGCTTCCGGGCCGCCGCCGGGCCAGTCGCGCTTTGCGGTCCTGGGCTGAAATCCGGCATCATGGGCTCGGACCTGCGCGTCGGCGAAGCGCCGCCGACGGAGGTCGAGACCGCCGACGGACCCGATCGCAAATTCAGGAATGAAGAGGAGACTCCCCGCATGAGCCATCCGAAGCTGGTTCTCTTGGTGAAATTCCGCTCGAAGCTGTCCCTGGACGAGATATCGGCGGTCGTGGACAGCCGGGCCGACGAGTTCCGGGCGCTTTCCGGTCTCAAGCAGAAATACTATCTGCAGGACGCCGCGACGGGCGAAATCGGCGGGCTCTACCTGTGGGACTCTCCCGAGGCCTTGAACGCCTATCGCGAGTCCGAGCTTCGCGCCAGCATCGCCGCCGCGTATCAAGCGACGGCCGAGCCGCGCATCGAAGTCTTCAACGTGCTCAAGACGCTGCGCGACGGCGACGGCTCTTGATCGGCAACAGCATGCTGTTCGAAGGACGGTTCGGGCCGAGATCAGGTCGGAATCGCGACTTCAGGACCTGAACGGCCGGTCGCTGGGATGTCCGGGAGTAGCC
>Ga0210144_1000304_pt1 | contig 28211 bp, 20 predicted proteins | sample Muzzi_PWA_D2_FD_185532 | JGI IMG/M metagenome (GOLD analysis project Ga0210144, IMG submission 185532) | Wetland microbial communities from San Francisco Bay, California, USA, that impact long-term carbon sequestration - Muzzi_PWA_D2 (SPAdes) | ecosystem: Environmental > Aquatic > Marine >...
CTGTGCTGGAGCTGCCATACCGAATTGCGTGGTCCCTATCTGTTCGAGCACCCGCCCGTCAGCGAGGATTGCCTGCTCTGTCACGAGGCGCATGGCTCCATCCAGCCGGCGATGCTCACGCGGCGGCCGCCGCTGCTGTGCCAGTCATGCCACTCACAGCGCGGACACCCGAGCGTTTCCTACACGAAAAACGGTCTGCCCGGAAACAATCCCAGTGCCTTCGTACTGAACGGAAGCTGCGTGAACTGTCACAGTCAGATCCACGGCTCGAATCATCCTTCGGGCGCCAAGCTCATGCGGTAAGCGTGGAGGAGGAAACCTGTGCCTGTATGCCGTCCTCATATTGTCATTGTCAGTCTCGGCTTTATCGTCGGGCTTGCCGTCACGCCCCGGTCCGCACACCCCGCGGATATCGATACCTCAGGCTGGGACTGCCAGCTGTGCGCACCCAGTAACGGCTGGGAAATCGATGCCGAGGCCGGCGTCGGCTACGTCGCCGATGATGAATTCTATTTCGGCAACTACTCCGGGCTGGACAATGACGGGACCTATCTGACGGGCGATCTGTTCGCCCGCTACTGGAGCACGCACGGCGATCAGCTGCGCCTCGAGGGTTATCGCCTGGGGCAGGACTCCCGCGCTATCCTGGTCAAGGGCGGCAGACAGGGTCTGTACAAGCTGCGGGCTTCCTACCAGGCGATTCCGGTCAGGCAGTACGACAGCACTGTCACACCCTACCGGGGCAACGGTTCGGACACGTTGAAGCTGCCTGCCGGGTGGGTGCGGGCGCCTTCGACGCAGGGCATGACGCAACTCGACAGCGAGAAGCATGGCGTCAGGATCGAGCAGGACTGGGATATCTACAAGGCGGGGCTCACCTATACACCGACACAGCACTGGAACTATGATGTCGACTTCCGGCGAACCGAGCGCGACGGCCAGGACATCTATGCCGGCAGTTTCTTCTTCAATACCGCGGAGTTCACCCGGCCGATCGACTACCACACCGATGAGGTCGAGGCAAAACTGGGCTACACGGCCCGGGACTGGCAGCTGGGTCTGGGATACAACGGCTCCTACTTCGATAACGCCAACAAGAGCCTGACCTGGGCCAACGCCTACTCACCCCAGTCGGCGGGTCAGGACAGCGGACAGCTTGCCCTGCCCCCGGATAACGAGGCGCACCAGCTAACCCTCAGCGGTTCCGTGCGGCTGCCGGCGAAAACCACCGTGAACGCCCATGTCAGCGTGGGACGCATGACCCAGGACGATAATCTCCTCCCCTATACGACCAATGCCCTGATCCCCACATCCCCCCTGCCAGAGGGCTCGGCCAATGCCAAGGTGGATACCACGGATGTTGATCTGCGGGCGATTTCCTCACCCATCGACAAATTCACCTTTGAAGGCAAGTTCCGCTACAACCAGCGCGATAACAAGACCCCCGAGAAGACGTACGATTACGTGGTCACCGACCTCGCCCTGTCACCGACGCCGGTCAAGAACGTCGCCTACGACTATGACCGCTATTACTATACGCTGGGAGGCAGTTACCGCATCGATTCACGGACCCGCCTGCACGCGGGCTTTGATCACGAAAATTTCAAACGCAGCGATCAGGAGCGCAACGATACCCGGACCAACCGCATCTCGACCCGGCTCGATACCAGACCCATCGACATCGCGGACATGAATATCGAGTTTTACACCGAGCGGCGTGACGGTTCCGATTACGACCCGATCACCAATGTCGCCAATCCGCAGAACCCGCTGATGCGCTTGTACAATATGGCGGACCGTGAGCGTACCGGCGTCAAGTCCTACCTGTCCATTCTCGCCGGAGAGCGGGCCAGTTTCGGTGTGAACCTCGAAGCCAGCAAGGACAAATATGACAATTCCTCTATCGGACTGGATGAAAGCAGCTACGCCGGCCTGGGTTTCGATATCTCCTATCTCATTACAAGAGATATCACCAGCTACGCCACCACACACTGGGAGCGCAGCAAGTCCAACCAGGCTAACAGCCAGAACTTCTCCTCTCCCGACTGGACAGGCGATACCAATGACAAGTACTTTACCGGCACAATCGGGCTGAAATACCCCGGCATCATCAAAAACCTGGGGGCCAACATCGAGTACACCTATGCAGAGTCAACGGGGCAGATCAGTAACAATACCGGCGGACTGGAGTCCGATTTTCCCAATCTGGAAACCCGCTTCCATCAGGTCAAACTGGGGCTGGACTACCCGTACAGCAAGTCACTGAGCCTGAAGTTCGGCTACCTGTTCCAGAAATACAATGCCGATGACTGGGCGCTGGACGGGGTTTCCCCTGATACCGTACCCAACCTCCTGTCGCTCGGCGCCAATCCGCAGAATTACAGCAACCAGGTTTTCTTCATCGGGGTAAAGTATCTTTTCGATTCACGCAATGGCATGATCTCGCGCCCTGGCCAGTAACCCCGAGGCAAGCTGGAATCCAGCTCGTTCCACTATCCGCTGGAAGCCCCCTTGTGCAACAGCTGTGACAGCAGCATCTCGATTTCCTCGAGCGTGAAACCGGCTATGCGCCGCTCCTGTTGGATACGGCGGTCCCTCGATACAAGCACGTCATCACCGTCAACCAGGGGAAACCCCAATGGAAGCCCCATACGCCGGTCCCCAAGCTGTCTCCTGATGATTCCCATGATGCGTCCCTGAACTAAGTATCGAAGAAGATACTGCAATTGCAATGTTTGATGGCTGGCAGCTTCCCCTGCAGGTGATCCGGATAAACCTGACCTCATGCGCTCCGTGCAACAGAGTCAAGCTACCGGGACACCTCGCCCGCACGGACGTACCGGATGTCGTCGTATCGCTACAAGTTTTCTCATCCTATTTCAGCAAGTTGCCTGAATCATCCTGTTCTGCCGTTGCAATACAACGACGCCGTGCGTCCCTACCTGTCCTTCAATACCCCCGGAATCAGGCATAAAACACGACGGTCAGGGCATTTTCGGCGTTATCGAAATAACCGGCACAGTTGTTGCGGTGAAATTGAGCGCACTTCGCAGGCATCATCTGAAGAAAGTTGAACCATGAGACAAATTACAGCAATTACCGTTCTGGTACTTGTTCTGCTATTCGTTATTGTCGCCAGCCGGCTATTGGATGCCACAGTTTCACCCTCGTTATCCCGCACGGACAAAACGGCTTCGAGTGTGGACCGTACACTTTCCGCCAGTGAACGGCTCCGTTCAGGGAATCCTCCACACGACAGAACCATCAAAGCCGGCGGAATCTGGTTCTGGTAGGCGCATGACATGTTGCCAGAAGCCGTCACGCCACTCATGGGAAAGCACACACGAGACCGATGCGCCAGAACCATATCCGGAGGAATCGGCGGAACAGGCTGATGAACGAGACCGCGCTGTAAATAAACACGTCGTCTGAAGTTGCTGTATATTCCGGAATAGACCACAAGCATCCCGTGGGTGACACATCCCCCTGTCAGCGCATGCGGGCAAATTGCTTGACGTTGTCCGCGCCTGTGCCTAAATTATCACCCGTGATTGCGACAAGGCAGTATAAGAAAATGAATTCGAAGGGAAATCATTCCTCAAAGAACAATGCCAAGCAGAGAAACGTGGACAGGGAAAAACGACAATTCTTCCGGGTTGATACAGAGATCCCGGGTACAGTGCGCCTGCCGAAGGGGGATATACTACCCACCACGATCGTCAATCTGTCAGTCGGCGGTCTCAAATTCAGCTGCGGACGCGACACTGTCCATAAGATCCTGCCGAAAGACCAGCAAACTCCCGGACAGATCACGGGCGTCATGATCGAGATCCAGTTCGACCTGCAACCACTGGAGCAACAACAATTGTCCCTGAATACCCGCGCCAGGGTCATTCATTCGGAACGCCTTGCCCAGGATGTTTTCCATATAGGCATAGAGTTCATCCACATCGATGAGTCCGACGTCATGGCATTGAAGGGCTACATCGAGGCAACCCTGTCGCAACAACAGACATAGGCACACCACCACACCGGTGCGGGTCAGTGGCGGCGCACCTGTATGGATCGGTTCTGCTCGGTGTATTGACAGGATCCCTGATCTGCCGATAGACACGGCAGTCAAGTTTGAAATGACAGGAGCCATCCATGGCAGGAGAGCGGGCTCCAGCGGGCTGTCCCTGGGGTCTGATTTGTACTCCGGCATCACGCCGCTAAAAAAACGGCCCCACACCAGGGCAGGGGCCGAAAATAGCCACGGCAGTGATGGCTATGAGGAGAATATCCATATCAGTACTCACACACCATCCGGGCGGCGAGTAATTATTCAGTAGCAAAACGCGTGCCACTCCATGGCATGCTCTTATTTGATTGTAAATAAAGGAGAAGTTAATCAAGCGGTGTTTCCCATAAGGGCGGATAATGCACTCTTATAGGATCGGGGCGCACCAATATGCAGCTGTACCCGCGTACTCGACCCGACGCCCTGATGTCAGTGACCAGAGCGGCGCTGTGTTCCGGACAGGCGCCATCCGGGTTACTGCGCAACAAGCCGAGGGCAATGCATGGCCCCTCCGACAAATCACCGTACCTCTGCAAGACAGGCCCGGGTTGATCCGCCGGGGGGCATGACTCCAGCGACAGGGTGAACCAGTAGACAGAACGTCACTCGGGCACCGTTATCATCGGGAAGGCGTAATATCGGTGACTTTTGCACCGCCGTTTTCATTTATACTTCATCAAGTCGAACCGGCACCGGTCGATAGTGACATTGCAGTCCATGCAGGCGTTCAAGAATCATTGCTACCGTCCTGTTACCGATACGTACCATCAGGATTCCCGAATGGATAGTATGCATTCATCGTTTTATAGCTTGATCCGCGGGTGTGCACTCGCCAGTCTCCTGTGGTCGACCGGGCTGCTGGCCTGCGATCCTGACATGGACGGGTGCCTGGGTTGCAGGGACGCCGAATTGCCGGTCTGTGTGGAAAAGATTGTCGTGGAAATATGTACCAGCGGCGGTGGATTTGAATATTGCGACAAGTTAAGCGCCCGGGAGGATATCGAAAGGATCGTGCTCAGAAATACCGGGGTGCACATGTCCAGAATACGGGCATTGGAACGCAGTGCCGGACGATACCAGCGTCCGCATCCACACCGGCATTGACGCTGGCGCTGCATCCAGCCCGGACTTCCCGGGAAGTCCGGAAACACACGTCCGGCAGCTGCGGCATGATCCAACACCTGGCGCAACTTCGTTACCTTCAAAATGCGCCATGATCGTACTGACAGTTCATGGTTGCACCAGAATGCGTCGTCCCCCACATCAAACATCCATCTCGATTCGACTAATAACTATAAAATACAAATAGTTAAATAATATCTCCAGATGGTATGCCGGTTGCATGTTTATTCAGGACAGCTTGCTGTATCGACCGGCACAAAACAGACCGGTCACATAAAAGGTAACTGACCGTCCCTGTATGACGGATACTGGATAACAAGCGCGATGTGCGAGAAATTGCTGGATTGTTTTCAGGCGGCAATTGCACTGCTGTCACTGATCATAGTCCCTCAACTTCTGATACTGATTCTCTGGTTCTATTTACCGGGATGAGCCTGTCCCACTGGAGGTCGTCGACCGGCATGCTATCGATTCTTCTCGTCTGTTCGCATCCCTGCCCCGGAGTGTGACGCGACGATATTACCGGGATCTCCTATGAAAGAGACTATTCGTGCCTTCCTGTTGGGTATGCTGATACTGCTGACGGCGCTGATCCCGCCGACTATTCTTCTGGTGGAGTATTTCAGGCGCTGACACCGGACCCGTAGTTAAACATCGGATCAACAACCCCCCGCCAACAACTCGCGGGAAAATACGCTTGTGACCTCATACCCCATACCCCGGAATGGCCGCGAGCACCCGCCCTGTTCCAGCCGGTTAGCGGAGAAATGGAGCACCCGGCACACGGGTTTACGCCTTCATGGACTGTCTGCAGGAATTTTGTTGATTACACAGCATTTTCCATCTCTTCCGCCGGACTGCCGGAAGACCGCCGTTCCCGATCCGTTGGCAAACTCGTACATGTCTATTTAATTAATTATCATGCTAATATCCCCACCTGAGTGTGGGCAAGGCATCAAGACCCGGGCGTCGACTCCATCCGTGATACGGACAGCGCCGGCGGGTTCGCCGGTTACCCGACATTTTCCCTTACACCGATAGTGACCTACTGAGGAGCTGATGATGAAAATAATAACCTTGTGCACATTGGGAGCGGTGCTGGCCTGCGCTTTCGCCGCCACAAACGCGATGGCCTATGACGAGATTTCGGGGGAAGTCGCCGCCAAGGCCGGCGGGTTCCTCGGTCTGGGCGTCACCTACCGTCCGGACTACGAGGGTTCAGACAACTATGAAGGTAAAATCGCCCTCTTCGGCCGCTACAACATGGAAAGCGGACGTTATATCAGTCTCGGCGGCACCGCGGGCAGCGAGCGTGCCGCGCGCCTCAAGATGAACATCCTGACCAGCGAAACGGCCTGGGAAATCGGTCCGGTAGTGCAGTACCGGTTCAAGCGCGGTGGCGATGTGGAAAACAACAAGGTCTCCCACATGCAGACGGTACCCAATGAGCAGGAAGCCGGTGGATTCGTCGGCTACCATCTCGGTAGCCTGTTTTTGAGCATGACCGGCGTCTATGACATCTCCGGTGAAAGCGACGGTACCCTGTTTTATTTCAACGGGCTCTACCGCATGCCGGTGAACGACCAGTTCGAGATGGCGGTTGGCGCACAGACCACCTGGGCATCCAATGATTACATGGAAACCTATTTCGGTGTATCCGGTCCCAATGCCGCGAACAGCGGATTACCGAGATACAGCGCCGACAGCGGCCTGAAGGACGCGGGCGTGGGTCTGACCGGACACTACAAGTTCACCAAAACCTGGGGCATGATCGGCAACGTGAGTTATACGCGAATGCTGAACGACGCCAAGGACAGTCCCCTCGTCAAGCAGGTCGGTGACGAGAACCAGTACACCGCGGTTGTTGCGCTTACCTACAATTTCTAGACCGGCGGTACAGTCGCCACGGCTCGCCGCTGTTTCAGCGGATACCGGATCGACTGATGGGAAGCGGGCAAGACTGACATCTTGCCCGCTTTTTTTCACCAGCAATGGATAATCCGCTCACCGGCTGATACCCGTCATCACTCAGGCGTGGTTCGCGAGTCTGACCGGCAGGCGCCGGCTTCCCCAGTCGCCGTGCCCGGACTCCAGAACCCCGGAGCAGGCAGCGTGACAATGCGGACAGCGACCGTCGGCCGTCAGATGCCATTCGGTAATGACATACCAGTTCCGTCCAATCAGTTTGCTGCCGCACTGATGGCAATAGGTACTTTCACCCGCCTCATCGTGAACATTTCCCGTATAGGCGTAGCGCACACCGTTTTTCAGGGCGATCCGCCGTGCCTGGCTCAGCGTTTCAACCGGGGTGGGCGGCTTGTCGAGCATCTTCCAGTCGGGATGGAAGGCGGTAAAGTGCATGGGAACATCCGCTCCCAGGTGCTCCACCACCCAGCGCGTCATTTCCTCCAGCTCCGCCTCCGAGTCATTCTCACCGGGTATCAGCAGCGTGGTGAGTTCGAACCATACGTCGGTCTCTTTCTTCAGATAGACCAGCGTATCAAGCACCGGCTGCAGGTGACCGCCGCACAGCTTCCAGTAGAACCGGTCAGTGAAGGCCTTCAGATCCACATTGGCCGCATCGATAGAGCGGAAAAACTCCACGCGCGGCTCCTCGCAGATATAACCCGCCGTGACGGCAACCGTCCTGATGCCCACCGCGTGGCAGGCCTGCGCCACATCGACGGCATATTCCAGGAAAATCACCGGATCGTTGTAAGTGAAGGCGACGCTCCGGCAACCGAGTTCCCGTGCCACGCGGGCGAGCGTCTCGGGTGAAGCCTGATCCGCGAGCGTGTCGATCTCTCGCGACTTGCTGATATCCCAGTTCTGGCAGAACTTGCATGCCAGGTTGCACCCGGCCGTACCGAACGACAGCACGGGCGTTCCGGGCAGGAAATGATTCAGGGGTTTCTTCTCGATGGGATCGACGCAGAAACCGCTGGAGCGGCCATAACTGGCAAGCACGACCTGTCCGCCCTGATTGGCCCTGACAAAGCAAAGACCACGCTGCCCTTCCTGCAACTTGCAGGCCCGCGGACAGACATCACATTGCACGCGCCCGTCATCCAGCACATGCCAGTAACGTGTCGGCACAACGGAATCATCGCTCGTGGCGCGCAATCTCATCACTCCGCATCGGTTAACAGACTGGTATTCATCTATTAACTATAGCCCAACACGGAAGGTCAGGATGCGAGTCAGACCTGACTGACCCGGGAAACACTCCGAACACGACAGTCATTCGCCAAAACAGACCTTTCCCCTATCGTTCCAGCAAGCGCTCCAGCATGGCGTCAATCTTGACCATGCGTGCATCCAGCACGTCCAGGCGGCCCATCAGTTCGCGATACTGTTTTTTCGTGATGCCGGAGTGGCTCATACAGCAGCCCGTCTTGCAGCCGGCTTCCGTGCCGCCCGCCATCATCGCACCTTTACCCATGCCTGCGTGCATCATGCCCTTCATGCCACCCCTGCCCATGCGACAGCCTTTCTTGCCCGGCCCCATCATGCCGGGCTGCATCGCCATGCCCCCGGTCATGTCAGGGCTGCCCTGTTCGTCTGTCGTCATTCCGGCGCCATCCGTCTCCGTCTCGCCGACCGCAGCGGTTGTCTCCTGAACCGGCGCGGGATCCACCGCTTCCAGCGTTACCACGGCCGCGACGTCGCCCTGTTCCGGCTGAACAACCGCCTCCTCGGATAACACCGGCTGGCTGGCGAACACCAGGCCAGCCAGGAAGACTGGTATAAATCTCTTCGTAAACATTGGCATGCCTCCACTGTCTTGCTGATTTGACGTATTGAAACGTGTGCTCGCCGGTTCCCGGCGCGAGCCGTGATACGGCGACCTTCCGGTGTCGACAACATCCGGCCTGGCTGAGGTGATAAACCTGCTCCCTGGACGACACGGCGTACCGGTGAACGATTAGACCGCTGCGTTACCCATGAGTTGCAACCTGACCGGGAACGATCGATCTCTCGACGTCAGCAGCCGTCTCCGCAGCATTTTTTATATTTTCGGCCGCTGCCACAGGGACAGGGATCGTTGCGCCCGACCTTGGGTGCGGCACGCCGCACGGGCGGACAGCCGACCGGTTTCCCGTCGTAAAAATACCAGGCGCCATCCGCCCGACGGAACTCAGACAGTTCGTGATGCACCTGGGTGGTCCCGTCCCTGCTGTAATGCACCCTGAACTCGACCGTCCCCGTCTGGTCCCCGGGAGAAGCTCCCGTGGCGCTGATGACCTCGAGACCGAGCCATTCGGATTCGCGCGACCATTGGGCGGCACCGTCTGCGTCAAAATCATCACGCTGGCTCGGGTGCAGTGTCCGGGCAAGATAGGGTATTTTCTGCAACACATAGGCGCAATATCGTGAACGCATCAGCGCTTCGGGCGTCGCCGCATGCCCGGTTCCGTTTATCAACGGCGCGCAGCACGCCTCGTAGTTGCGGCCGGAGCCGCAGGGGCACGGCCCTGTTTGTTCGCTGTTCATTTTCGCGGTTTCCATCTGCTGTCCTGCATTCCAGGGAAGATATAGTAACGGGAAAAGGCGGAATGCGGGTTGTGTTTCGATCATAAGCGTTGTACCGGTGATGTGCCGCTCGCCGCAGAACGAACAACCGTTAACGTAATGATTGTTAAACAATACCTTAGCGGTTATTCCGGCAACAAAAAACGGGATCTGGCCCGAATGGCACTTAACTTAAGGGATATCGTTCTTGTATTAAAGAACCAATGGCCACGGAAGCACACGGAAAACACGGAATATTCACAGATAATTTCTGTGTCTTCCGTGGATTCCGTGGCTATTTATCACGATTTCGACTTGGTAAGTGCCATGCGGATCTGGCCCATCACATCGACCTGACCGGAACAGCCGGCACTCATGGATCGCCGGATGCAGCGCCGGTCCAAATCGGTTGAGAAACACACCGACGTCAGTGGCGATGACCGTACAACACTGGTTTGGCGGGACACTATCGGCGACGAAACACACGTATTGGTGAATGATCGTTCTGGACTGCCCTTATCAGGAGTGGCCGGCACTTGACCGGGCATATTAACGGCGTACAGTTATTTGTCGACTATTGGGTGGCGTGCGATGATCGCGCGCTTTAATCGGAATATCGGAGGTCGATATGTTACAGCATTCGCCGCTTGGCTCTCGAAGCAACATGAGCCTCGAACAACAGCGGGACGCAGTGGAGAGTGAGATCGACAGACTGCAAAAGCTCCTGGAAGAACTCACACAGCAACAGATGGATCTGAACAAACAGATCTATGCAGCGGCAAGTGGAAGTGATGTTCATTCGCTGGAAGATCTTGAGCAGCACTTCAGGAAAACGACTGAAATGATGGTGTGCCTGGTCGAATCCTGGTATGCACCAGTCGAGAAGCGCGCCTACATGGGCACGAAAGAACCAGTGCCGTACCAGAGTTCACCGGATACACGGGTTGCCAACCGCGTATTTCACTTCGGAAAAAGTGCCGGCAGGCTCGAAGTCGACTCGCAAGGCGGAGTCATATTCTGCACCGTTGGACCCGCGTTCACGGTACGCCCGGCGCCGGACAATGATGTCGAGATCGATCAGGCCCCGTCTATTTCGCTGCACAAGAACACCGACCCGGTACTGGATCTCGATCGCAGGGTGGATTGCGCCGGCGAAGGATGCGGGAAACGTGACTGTTTCTGCGCCTCCTACAGCATCGTCGTCGGCGCCGATGAAATCAGTCAGATCGTGCATGAACTTCCTGCTGTCGAGCAATTCTTCCAGGAAACCTACGTCGCCGCCTGATCCCGTTCATTGCCACCCCTGCGCGCGCTCGCGGAGGGGTGGTTTTCCCGCCACGAACACAGACTCGATTACCCGCCTGTACTCGCTGTCCGCAAGTCGCGGCCTGAAAACAACCGGCGCATCCGCAACCCGGTTGCTTCGCCCATAATCAACCGTGCTTCTGGTACACACGCCTGAATCAACCTGCCGCACGAAGCTCTGCCATAGCCGATGTAATGACGCGAATCGCGGAGCGCATCAACAGCAATGAGAGACCCAGTGCAACGACGATATCGGGCCAGCCCGAACCTGTGAACCAGACCGCGCCGGCCGCGACGAATACAGAAACATTTGAGGCTATGTCGTTTCGCGAGCACTCCCATACCGAGCTCATGTTTACGTCCTCGTGGCGGTGGCGCCAGAGAAGAAACAGACATATTGAATTTGCAGCAAGACCCGCAAGGCTGAATATACCCATGACCTCGAAGACGGGGACGCCCGGGACAAACAGTCTGTAGGCAACTTGGGCAATAACGGTCAATGCAGCGATAAAAATAAGTGTTCCCTTGAACAGGGCAACTTTTGCCTTGACAGCAGCACCCCTGGAAACCGCATAGAGGCTGAGAGCATAGGTCAATGCGTCTCCAAGGTTATCCAGACTATCTGCCAGCAGGGCTGATGAGCTGGCATAGGTCGCAGCAGCAACCATGACAACAAACATGAGCGCATTGATCGCCAGGACCATTTGTAATGTCCCGCGCTGGCGTTCATGTAACGGCTCCAGCGAACATTCCTGATCACAGCACCCCTTCATGATCGCAACTTTACTACTTTCGGCCGATCAATGCTGAATACGGAGTACCGGGTCATGTCCATTTCCGGACAACCGCCGCCGACCGGAATCCTGTCTTCGGACCAGCCTTTCTCAGTGCGGTTTGTCCATCGGCGCCCTCTTCTGCAATGCAGGGCCCCATGAATCGTTGACTTATGCAGTTCTTCTGTTAGATTGCAGATGCCTTCTGCGGCGTCGGTAACGCCACTGCTTGTAACAGTCGTCCGATCAAACATCAATCTGACAAACGGATGCATCACCTACCCTACGTGAACTCCAGCGCTTTTCGATGTTTGATATTGATTGCCGCAGTCGCCGCCCTTTCCGCGTGTGACAGCGGCAATTCGACTGCAAGCGGTGGTGAAAAATGGCTGGATGCCCCTGAGGCACTCGACAACTTTCGAATCACTGACAATAAAGAAACAACGGGATCAGGCCCGGATTCATCCGAGTCGAGTTGCGAGGCCATCATTGGGGACATACGGGAATCCCTGATCATCAATCCTGGTTCATCAGGCGTTCAGGTAATGGTCAGTACCTGTAGTAATGCAGGCCAGAAGTTCGGAAAAGCCATTCGATGCAAACTAGGCCGGCTACAGGTGAAATGCCAGTGATTATCGGGAAACCCTGACCCCTCACCTGTCGCAAGCCGAGGCAATGTCATGACTCCGCGGCAGGACAGTGCGATACCCGCCGGCAGTACGTTCAGCGGTATGGCATGATAGATCTGTTTTATCGATGTGCACCTGAGGTCGCGCGCGCGCCACGAAATACCGGTAACCAGCGAATCACTGCTGGTCGATCGCGGCCGGCTCCCCACCCCCGCTGAACCACCAGTACTTGAGGTTGCCCCACAGCCCGGAAAGCGGGCGGGTGATGCCACCGAGCACCGCACCCTGGCCCGCATCGCTGATGATGTCCTCGAGATTCGACTCCCTTCGGGCGATATTTCCCCAGATCTTGAAGACGGGTCCTTTCCAGTAGCCGAGGTCGTCCTTTTCTGATTGCAGCAGGCCCAGGCTGTAGAGAATGGCGGCGCCCCGCTCGCGCATATCGAGCCTGGCCTCCATGGAAAGGGGGCTGTACACGATATCGACGCCTTCCTCGTACGTGATGCCACCGGTCCCGGTCATCAGGATTTCCGGGCTCTGGACGACGGCTTCCCTGATTTGCACGTCGCGCGATTCATCACGCACCAGATGAATATCGATCTTGTCGTAGTCAATTTCCTTCATGTAGTTGACGAGCCGCGAGACGGCACCCAGGCCGAACAGGCCGGTGGGTATATTGGAAACACCTTCGCCGAGCACGCCCGCGAAGCCGGAACTGCCGGCCAGCAGCGCGCTGTCCGGATTGAAGGGACGGAAGACGCCATCGCGGCTCTGCAGGCGCATGTCGAAGTACAGCCGGTTGCAATACTCGGGCAGGTTGGGTGAAGACCCGAAGGCCTTCAGGCTGACATCGAAGAGCCCTTCCGCGCGCGGCGTGGAACCTGGAACCAGTTCCCGGAAGAACCTGGCCAGGTCGAGCTGTTCGACCCCGGCCTGCAGCTTCAGATCGTAGGGCGTCTCCCCGGGGGCAAAGCTCATCCGGCCGTCGAGCGCAATCGGGCTGTCGTGAAAATGCATCGAGAAATCGCCGAGTTCCAGCTTGTCAGGCAGCAAAGCCGCATGGCCCTGGATGTCGCGGAACTCAAGGTAGTCCGTGTAGAACAGGCGATCGAGCCGGAATTTCACCCGCGCGTCATAGTCGTTCGTATCCCAGAAGGCGCGTTCATCCGGCGTGAGATCCAGGCTCTGCATTGCCTGTTCCGCCACCGGCGAGCCGTCCGTGGCTGCGGGTTTCTTTTCTTCGGAGGGCGCGGCGCGCGGCTTCCCCGCGACACTGTTCAGCGTATTGAGGATGTCATTCAGATAGAACACCGTGCTGTTGATGGCGACATCCACGACCTTGCCAGGCCCGTCGCCTGGCGCATACGTGGCCTTCACCTGGATATCACTGTCTCCGGACTTGCCCTGTTCCCTGAGGGGCGCCGTGAGGGTGAAGCCGCCATCGGGGGCCAGTCGCCCGTCAATGTCCAGTGTCAGCGTCTGCAAAGCCAGGGCCTTGCGGCCTTCCAGCCCCGCGATCCGGGTGTTCACGGTGAACCTGCCGTCCGTCTCCTTGCGCGCGCTGGCCGTGAGTTTGCCGGCCTTCAGGGTGTGTCCGGGAAGAATCGCGGGCTGAACGAGGACCGGGGGCAAGGATGCCGACAGGTCGGCATTCAGGGATTCGAGGCTGACGGCATCACCGGCGCCTTTCAGCGTCAGGTCGGCGCGCGCGTCGAGGGCATGCGCGCCTTTGTCACGCTCGAAGGCGACGCTGAGTTCATCCAGTTTCGCCTGCAGGGTATCACCCTGCAGGATCGCCTCTGAATTGACCACCAGGGTGAACGGGTTCAGCACGGCACCGCCCGGTTTTTTCACGGCGAGGCCCGCAATTCTGAAAGGTTCGATGGTATCGACCGTCAATGACCGGCCATTCGAGGTGAGCACGACCTTGCCGGTAGCCGTCGCGAAGGCGAGACCGTTCGCCTTGAGAATGTTCGCAAACGGCTCCGGCGTCAGCTGCGCCAGGGTGAGCGTTACCTTGCCGGTGGTGCGAGCGAGTTCCGATTGCCGTCCGCCGAGCCGGGTGCGCACCCGCAGTTTAGAATCGGCCCGCAGCGAAATCCGCGGTTCCGGGCCGGTATAGAACAGACCGGCCGAAAGGCGATCGATATCAATCGCGGCATCATCACGCGACAGGCTGTAATCGGCCTCCAGCCGCACCGGTGCATCGATACCGGCCTGCAGGGCTCTGGCGATGAGCGGCTGCCGTGCAAGCGCCTGCACATCAATGCTTAGGTGACCATCGGTCACGAGAGGATTGTCCGCCGAGGCCGGCAGCGTGATCCGGCCACTGCCGGAAACCAGCCGAATCCTGCGGCTGGTGACACCGAGATTCGTGTAGTCGATGCGGGTGCCCGCCGGTGCGATACGGACGACGGGTCTCAGGCTGATGCCAAGATCATCGAGCAGCGGACCTTCACGGGTAGCGACAGTGACATGACGGAGTGCGACGGACTTGACCGCGGTGAGCGTGGCCGCCCCCTCCTCATCCGTGGTCAGCGTCAGATCCGCGCGGGAGAGCCTGCCTTTCAGCGCGGCGTCCGGCACGAAGGCGGAAAACCAGTTCAGATCGATATCGCCGAGTGTGAGCGTAGCCAGCTTGCCCGCGGCGTTGCCGAGCTTCCGGCCGGCCGGCGTGGTCTCGATCAACAGGGGTTGCAGCAAGTTCAGCTTCACCAGGGACGTGTTGTTCTCCAGCGACAGGCCGGCATCCAGCGTGTTCACGACAAGCAGCCCGGGTTTCTGCCGCAGGGCGGCCCGGGTCTCCAGGGCGAGATGCCGTGGCAGTGTGGTGCGGCCCTTCGGTTTGATGGCGAGGACATCCAGCAACCGATGCAGATCCAGGTCGGCGCCGGCCTGCGCGCTGATATCGCCCCCGCCGGACAGCGGAATGGCGGCATCGAGATGGGCCGTTGCCAGTTCGCCGCCGCCGGCCTCGACCTCCAGTTTTTTGAGTGAAACGCCGAGCGCATCGCCGCTGTAGTTGACGCTGGGCAGGACGGACATATTGAGGCCCTCGATGAGGGCTTTGTCCTGCTGCCTGACGGTGAGACCGTCGACCTTCAGCGGCTTGACCGGCTTGATGTGAACCGCTCCGCTGGCATCGGTTGTCACCTCGAAAGCGGCTTTCAGGACACCGTCCGTAATTTGGTAATCGGGCAGCAATATATTGAACCAGACCAGCGGAACGCCGGGCAGTTCGAATTCCAGCAGGGTGTTTTCCTGGCGGAGGAAGGCGGCGAAATCGTCCATGGGAATATGGAGGTCACCGGGAAGCCGTGCTGACAGTGGTTTATTGTCGGCATTGTCGGAGACAGCCGTGTCCAGCGTCTCGACCCGCAGCTGCATACCGGGCAGCAGCGACACGCGAAAGTTATTCCTGAGCTTCAGCATGTCGGGGAGACTGTTATCGGCTTTGACCTCGCGGATCTCCTTCACCAGCAGGTCGCTGGTGACAGTCATGTCACCGCTCAGGGTTGTGCTGTCGAACCGGTATTCCCCCGTCAACACCTCCGCGGACGGCGGTATCACATCCTTGACATAGGGTTGCACCAGCCGCTCATTCGCCGTGACCCGGTAATCGCCCTCGATACCACCGGTATTTCCGTCATAGACACCCTCAAGGTCCAGTGCCGAGCGGATTCCGCCTTTACCGTCAGGCAGCCGCAGCGCGAAATGCAGCGACTCGGGGGTGTATCGCGGCTTCCCGTCATCCTCCACGGCCGGGGGACTTTCCTCCTGGCCGGTCTCCGCCGGTGACGGCGTGATGGTCAGATCCAGATTGACGCGCTCCGTCTCCGGCAATGTCTCCAGCGAGGCGCGTATGGCGAGCGCGGTCTCCACACTGGCGAAACGTCCCCGTGTGAGCTGATCCAGATCCAGACTGCCATCGACTTTTATATGGTCATCCTTGTTGCCCGTGTCGAAGCGTAACGCGACCGTAATGGCGCCGCTGGCCTGCGGTTTGATTCCGCCTCCTGAAATCCTGGCGGTGAACATGCGCTTGTCAGGGAGATGAACCGCGGCATCGATCACCACCTCCTGCAGCGTGTAGCCGAGCCCGTGTTTAAGCGAGGCCAGCACACCAGGAAAGGGACCGCCGCTTTCCTTCTCCACGGCTTCCGGCGGATTGAAGTGCTCGAGGTCAATGCTGACATCCTTTAGCGCCAGGGTCTTGATGTTGAGATTCATCAGCAGGAGTGACGACAGACAGTACCGCAACGTCCCTTCCCCGACCGAGAAATGCCCGCCCTGATACCCGAGAGAAACATTTTTCAGATCCAGCGACCAGGGCGTGAAATGGATGTAGCCGATTTCCAGGGAATCGACCAGGGGGCCGGCATGATCGAGCAGCATTTTCTTCTGGAAGGCGGGGTGGAATACCACGGCGGACACCACAACCAGGATGAGAACAAGACTCGCGGGCAAATAGAACCGGGGTTGTTTCAGGATAGCCAGGCGCATGCAGATCTCTTTTTTCCGGTACCGGCCGCGGAACTCAGGCGCGAATACGTTGACCGGCTGCGGTGCGAACTCGTTGTGTCGAAGTATACCTTAACTTCTCTCCGCCGATGCCGGCTCCAGCCATCAACCCGTTCCATGGCCATCTGTCACAGATTAATCGAATTCGCTTGGCGGCCCGTCCGGCCAGTCACCGAACGGATAGGGCCTTTCATCGCTGTTGAAGCTAAGAAAAAGCAGTATCTGATAGACATAGGTACTGAGATTCTGCCCCAGAGCCAACAGTCGTTCATTGGTCCCTCCGGTAAACAGGACAGAGAGTAGCTGGAACAGCACCACTGTGGCGATGACAAGCTCCGCAACACCGTAGATAACCGTAAACAGCAACATATACAACGCGCGCCACCAGGTGGTGCGATTACGCAGGTTCTGCCTTATTTCATCCTCCATCGGACTTCTCCCTGAACGGGCGGGGTCATCTATCAGGGCACGAGTGAGTATTCAGGATACTTACGCCCGTGCAGCCCGGGTGTACCGTGATTCGAACGTGAACCCTGCAACACGGCATACTGGTAAAGATACCCGGATTCCCGAAGGCTGTAACCCGGTATTGTCGATGCACCAATTCCGACCGGACGCGCAGCCCATGCCTTGTGGTTACCAGCCTTACTGTTGATGAGTATATGTCAGGACCTGAAACAATAGAGTTTCGGTGGTGCCTGGGTCGGTAATCAACTTGCCGCCGGACACGCCCGCGCGAAGAGTGATGCGGATCCCGGATTGGTGAATCGATCCCGCAGCCGGAGAGTGCTTCAGACCGGGCGTCGGCCAACCGGTTTGTACAAGGACCAGGTCCAGCGGCAAACAACGTCCGTTGATGCGTTCGTTGCCGATTTGGTGATGTGTTGCAACGTATACCGGCGGGCATTGGCCTAGGCTTTAACCAGGGCGTCTGATCGAGAACGTCACACCCTCAGCCGCCACGGGAGAGGTGTCATGCTGACAGGACAATGTCATATCCGGGCAGGTGCGGCCACTACGGCGTTTGTGAGAGGTCCGATCAGGACTGCACTGGGCATGGCCTCCCTGTTCGCCCTGTGCAGTTTTCTGATCGCGGTATTATCTCTGGTTGCGTATCGACTGGATATTGTAGACATGATTCGGCCGCTGCCCGACGGTCCGGTGGTACACCCGGTTACCTCGCTGAGCGTGATACTGCTGGCGAGCAGTGTTGTGCTCACCATGCAGCGCGTACGCTGGCTCGTCGATGGCGCCTGCACCGTGGTACTGCTTGTCGCGCTGGCACAAATGACGTTCCCCGACCGGACAAGCCACTGGTTCCAGGCAATCGATCCCTTCCCTGCGGGGCAGGAGCCTGTCGTCTCGACGAGCACCGCTCTCTGCCTGCTTATGCTGGCCGCTTCACTGTTGTTGCGCCGCAACGGTAACGCGACGGTTTCGCAAATGTTATCCGTGCTCGCCTACGGTGCACCGGCCATGGCGCTGGTCGGGTTCGTACTCGGTGTACAGGAGTCGCATGTGAGTATGTCGCTCACCACGGTCCTGATGCTGATACCGCTTTGCGTAGCCACGGCATTGCGCACCGTCTATCACGGCTTCCTGCGGGCGCTGCTCGGGCCAACCCGCGTCAGCGCACTCGCGAGGCGTCACCTCGCGCTGGTCATGATGGCGCCGTACCTGCTGGGGCTCGGTCTTGTCGGAATCCGTCCGAATGCCGCCGACGTCTCGATCGTGATCCTGATCGTCGCCAGCAGCCAGACCGTGGGTCTTGTCGTAGCCTTCCTGGCGCTGTCTTTCTGCAACCTGGAACGCCGAAGTACTATCCTGCAGCGGCGTACTGAAACACGGGCCGCGCGCGACGGGATGACCGGTGCCATGAATCGTGCCAGTTTTACCAGCCATGCCGTCCGGGAGATCGGTCAGCACCGCCGCATCAAAAGCAATGTGTCCCTGCTTTTTGTCGACGTGGACCACTTCAAGCGCATCAATGACAGCTACGGGCACGAGACCGGTGACCGGGTGTTGAAACGCATCATTCGTCTTGCGCGTTGCTGTCTTCGCAGCGGCGATACCGTGGCGCGGTGGGGTGGCGAGGAGTTCGTCGTGTTGCTGCCGGCCACTGACCTGAACGGGGCGCTGCTGATCGCGGAGAAGATCCGCTATCGCATCGAGGTCGAGCAGTTCGATGCGCTGGCGACCGGCCTGCGGGTAACGGTGTCGATCGGTTGCGCGGAGATCAGCAACGGCGAGGGTCTCGATGAACTCGTCGCGCGGGCGGACCGCGCGCTCTACGAAGCCAAGCATCAGGGACGCAACCAGACCGCCGCGGCGTAATCGCGGATCAGGATAGAGTCATCCTGCCCGGATACACAGAGGATATGAAGACACTGTTCTATCCACCGGCCGGGTTTCAGGTCGTGCCGCGCTCGATTCGACCCTGTTTCTGGAACCACCGGGCCATGAGCCAGAAGGCCGCGGCGCCGACAGCCCATGCGGCCAGCACATCGTCTGGCCAGTGCACACCGGGATAGACGCGGCTTGCCCCGACCAGCAGCCTGGCAAGGATCGAACAGCCGATCAGGCCTTGACCCCTCGTACACCACTGCCCTCAGTGCTCCACCGGTGGAATAAACCACCACGGACAACATCAAGTGGCCGCCGGGAAAACCGGATGTATAGATCATCGCGCCGTGGGACACGAGATCCGGGCGCGCATTACTCGGCGACGGGTCAGCCGGGATTGTGCATGTCATAACGCGCGGTGTTGAACTTGCTGTCAAGGTACCGGTACACCTCCTCAACAGTACGTGGCTGGTGGTTCCTGCCTTCAAATACCACCGGGTTGCTCGCAGCCTCCTCCGGGAAGAGATTGCGAGCACTGGTGGCAGGTGCTTCATCAAGGGCCTTGAGAAATATCGCCGCGCCGTCCGGCCCGAGATAATGAGCCAGGTAGAGCTCGGTCCGGCCGGGTTCATGCCCGGTCCTGGCTGACAGGATCTGCAGATTGCGCTTGATGTACTCCGAGGCCATCAGGGTAGACAGCCTCGGATTGAGGCGCAAATCCAGCACTTCCAGCTGCAGGGGATCACGCACGATTGGCTTCGGCTCATGGTTCTCGTCGTTGATCGGCTTCAATCTTGTGGCATAGTCCTCCAGGCCATAGTCCGCACCATAACTCCGTATCGCCTGCAGCCAGGCATAGTCCTTGAATTGATACAATCCGGTTGCCGAGGACCTCGGAGCGCGCGCCACGGGATTGAAATTACTCTCAACCCTGGCAAGCTCCATCAGAAAGGAAAAGTCTACCCCGGTCCGTATACTGCCCAGCCGGATTGCCGCCAGGACATCATTGCCGACCCTGAAATGCGCCGCATCGGCCCTGACACGGTCGGCCGACTTCAGAATCAGCGCCGCCAGCGGTTCGCTGACAATATCATCCTGCACGGCGCCATCAGGCAGATAAAACTGCCTGAATTCCTGCAGGGCCTGCCGGGTCTTGATACCCGGCTCGCCATCCGGACTCGCTATTCCCAGGTCAAAACCCAGGGTGATCAGGCCGGCCTGAAGCGCACGGAAGTCCGGCTCGAAGGTCACAGGCTTGAGCGGTGGTTCTTCCACCCCCTGCGCCTCCGGCGCAGGCGCCGGAGGCTGCTCTTCCACCAATGGCAGCTCGACAGCCTGCCGGTCCTGAGCCGTTGAGGGTTCAATCAGCAGTCCATCCGGCTTGTCGAGATGCTGCTTCACGAACTGTCGCAGATCGTCCAGATCCCTTTCCACGACGGCAAGCTCCCGACCGCCCTCCTTCCAGCCCTGCAGGAAGAACGCGCCTGCCAGTGTGCCGGTTACAAACAACACGACGGCCATGAGCATGAGTATCGGCACTGAAGAATTGTGTCTTTCACGCTGAAACTGCATCGCGCCCTGCAGGCGCAGGGCCACGTCCTGCAGCGTATCCGTCTGCTCCGACTGCAGCTTCAGACGGGTCTCCAGTTCACTCTGCATGCGCGCCAGGAAATTTTCCGTGGCGACGGCGCCCGACTTATGCGCGTTGCGTTCTTCCTCGATCATTGCCTCGAGTGATCCTATCTGTGCCTGTGTTGACTTCTGGCGCTGCTCCGCCTCGGCCAGCGTACGTTGCAACTGTTCAACCTGTTTGCGCGTGTTGTCGCGCTCCTCCTCGGTTTTCGACTCAAGCAATCCCACGTGCGTCTCCATTGACTTCTGGCGCTGCTCCGCCTCGCTCAGTGCGTGTTCCAGCTGCTCGACCTGCGTGCGTGCCTTGCTGCGTTCCTCTTCGAGCTTCACACCCAGCGAACCCACGTTCGCCTCGGTTGATTTCTGGCGCTGCTCCGCCTCGCTCAGTGCGCGTTTCAATCGCTCAACCTCCATACGTGCGTTAGTACGCCCGGTTTCGAGTTCCGCGCCCAGCGATCCTACGTCCGCCTCCATAGATGTCCAGCGCTGCTCCGCCTCGGTCAGTGCGTGCTGCAGATGCTCGACCTGTCTGCATGCGTTATCGCGTTCCAGTTCAAACCGGTCTACCTGCTGCTGCAAGTCAACAAGCCGCTGCGCGTCAGTTTCCCGGGCATGCTGGAGGGTTTCCTGCATTTTCTCGAGATCCGCGCTGACGAGGTCATGCGCCTTGCGTACTGCATCCAGTTCCTGTTCCAGGGCACGTGATTTAGTAAAGGGATATCGCCGCAGGTTTTCCAGGTATTTTTTTATTGATTTCATCGCTTCCGTCCCCCGCACATCGCAGAGTAGCCGCCGGGGATACAAACCGCCTTATTGTGGATTGTTGATGTCATGCCATGCGCATCACTGACTTGTCTTGCCTGATCAATTGTTCGCCATTGCCCCCCTGGCTTTACCCTCATCCAGTCCCCGGTTTCCGCCGATTTCCAGTCGGTTTGTTTTTCAATCGTGTGTCACGGCTGCCGAGAATGCAACGGCGCCAATGTATATGCCTAAAGAACAATGACTTACATGCAATGCCGGCCGGGGCAAAACATTATTTTAACCCCGGACCGGGTTGATGGCCTGCGTGATACCGGTCCCGCTCGGTCTGGAGCTTCTCCCCGGCAACGTCACCCGGATGGCCGTGAAGCAACCCAATCCCGGCCAGGACGAATACTGTCGGCAACAATACTGTCATCACCGCTATCGACTTGCCAGACCCTGGATTCGCTGGAATAAAACGGCAGTACCAGGCAGGCGGTCGCGAGTACCCGGCAGGATTGGGCGAAGCCCGGGTCGCGCGCGATGGCCGGTTCACCGTGACGCTCAGTGATAGAGGCCTTGAAGGTAACACCGGCAGGCCGCCCTTTCAGCCATCGGTGCGGCGCGGTCAGTAATACCCGGAACGCCAAGCGAGCGAAACGTTCAGGGAGCATCCAATCTGAAGGTCTCCTGCCCCCAGGCAAGGTCGGTCCGGTGAACCCCTGTGTGATGGATATTGAGTGGCAGCGGGCAACCGGTGAATGGAAGCCGACGCAAATCCGCCGTGTTGCATTATGCGCTTGCGGACAAGTGAATAAAGGCATTCCAGCGGCTATATCGCCGTGGATAGAAGGCTCACACCGTGACACTTCGCCGGAGGCCAGACACCAGTTCCTGATGACGTCGAAGCGCCGCTCGTAGATTAGCATTGCGGGGGAAGCTTACCGTGACACGGGGCACCTCGTACCAGGGGTCATTACCACCGGTACCTGATGCCGATTGTACGGGGCTTCCTGATGAGAAAACGTTATTTCTCTCTTGCCTGGCTGTTATCCGGTCATGGCGACAGGATTCTGAGCAGTTAACTCCTCGGAGACCATCTCAGTGAGTTCCAGCTGACCCTTTCCGATGGTATCCGCCAGCATGGACTGGAGGTTGACGATACTGTTGAAGTGTTTTTTCTGGCCGGACTCGATATCCTCAATCACGCCGGCTACCGACCCTTCATTTTCAGGATGCGCGCGATACACCCTCACAATATAGGTTTGCATGATGCTCTCTCCGTAAATTCTGTTTTCTTGCGATCAGAATCTTATTGTTGATTCTTGGCCGTCAGGAAACCCTAACACAGCCTCAGCGTCGGGAATACTGTGGAAATTACTTATGACTAACTCAACGTGCTCGATTTAAACCTGTTGCAGGAGCGGACCCGCCAGCGAACCCGTTGATTTTCAAACAACACCTTGGCAGTTCGGCCCGTCGCGCCGGGATCAAACCTGATGATTCACAACGTCGCTATTCAGTAGATAAGGAATTAACGTTGCCTTGACAATGACAAGGAATCGCCGGGTGTGCCGCATTGGCTGACGATTCAGGAACAGGCCTCGATGTACGCACAACTTACCCCATGGTTGCCGTGCCCATGGAATTCGCACTGCGTGGCATGTCCCCGGTTTGCTCAGGCTCAGCGGCGGCCCGTGACCGCCGGACGCGGAATATATTCCGGAACCAGTCCCTGGTCGCCTGCTGATTGTGCCGCGTCTATGGCCTCACCCAGATTGATCAGGCTGGTCTGGCTGACCCTGATGAAACCACGTCGTGAGGTTTTGCAATGGGGAACAAACCGCGCTTTGTACGAGACCCGGATCACAGCTGTCGTGGACATGGTACGTGGAAAACGTGGTCTGTCCCCTATTTCTCCCCTATTTCCGCATGACCAGGATTTCGTCCATGCGCTCCAGCCCCTGCAACTGGTGAGTGATCAGCAGCAGGCTCTGGCGCCGGTATTCCACACGGGCCAGAATGTTCAGCATGAGTTGCCTGGCCGTCTCGGGATCGATCCCCTCGGTGGGCTCATCCAGAATCAACAGCGGCGCGTTCTTCAACAACGCGCGGGCAATGGCCACGCGTCTGGCCTGCCCGCCTGACAGCCTGACCCCGGTTTCACCGGTCACGGTGTCATAACCGTCCGGCTGCGCGGTGATAAAGTCATGGATCAATGCGGTCTTGCACACCTCCTCGATTGCCTGCTGGTCGGCATCCGGACACGCCAGCAACAGATTGTCGCGGATCGTGGTATTGAACAGGTGGGTTTGCTGGGTGAGCGCGGCGATATGCTCACGCAGCGCCTCGCCGCTGTAGTGCTGCAGGGGTCGCTCGTTCAGCAGGATGCTCCCGCCGGTCGGTTCACGGAACCGCAGCAGCAGGCTGGCCAGGGTGCTCTTGCCGCAACCGGTGGCGCCCACCACCGCCAGCTTGCGCCCTGGCGCGAGCTGTAAAGAGAGGCCGTGCAACACCTCCGGGCTGTCCGGCTGGTAGCGGAAACTCACGTTCCGGAACCGGTAAGCGAAGTACTCCGGCATTGCCAGCGGTTCGACCGGTTCGGTCACGGCAGGCAGGCTATCCGCCAGGCTGAAGATGCGCCGGGCAGCGGCCAGCGATTCGCCCAGCGTCTGCATGACCAGGGGCAGCGGCGTGACGGCCTCGAAGCTCGCCAGCGCAAACAGCGCCAGCATGGCCAGCTGCTGAGGCGCCAGCAGGTGGCTGGACACCATCGGAACCGCGAGCACGACCATCGTCCACATCGACAGGTTGGCGCACAAACCCAGCACCCCCTGCGAGAAACCGTTCAGGACGCTCAGTGTCTGCTGCCGCTGCGCCAGTTCCCGGCCGAGCGCCTGAAATCGGTCGGCGTGGCGTTGCGCCGCACCGTAGACCAGCAGTTCACCCATGCCTTGCAGGTCAGTCACCAGCGCGGCGCGCATATGCGCGGAGACCTCGACTTTCCGCCGGCCGGCACGATGCCCCAGGCGGTTCACCAGCCAGGGCACGGCCACGCCCGCGACCAGCAGCAACAGACCTTCAACCAGCGCCAGCGGCGGGTGAATCCACCACAGGACCCCGGTAAAAACCAGCATGGCCAGCAACGCCACCGCGGCGGGAACCAGCAGGCGCAGGTAGACGTTGTCCAGCGTGTCGATATCGGCGCGAATGCGGCTCAGCAGGTCGCCGCTGCGCCAGGCTTCGAGTCCGGCCGGCGCCAGCGGCTCCAGTCTTCGGTAGAACCAGACCCGCAGTTCAGCCAGCAGCCGGAAGGTCGCCTCGTGGGTCACCAGCCGCTCGGCATAACGGCCCGCGGTGCGCGCGATAGCGGCGGTCCGGATCAGGGCCGCCGGGGTGAAGTAGTTCATACTCGCGCCGGCGGCGCCGGCGATGGCCATGGCGCTGATGAACCAGCCCGACAGCGCCATCAGGGCGACATTCGCCAGCAGGGTGATGAACGACAGCAGGATCCCCAGCAGCAGCCAGGCGAGGTACGGACGGAACAGGCGCAGCAATCGCAGCAGATCGGTCATGGCGCGTCGCCGTAGGCGTTTAGCATGCGCCGGTACAGCGGCGAGCTCTGCAGCAGCTCCGCGTGTCTTCCGGTTTGCACAATGCGCCCGTCGTCCAGCACGATGATGCGGTCGGCCTCGCGCACCGTGCGCAGGCGGTGGGCGATCAGTATCACCGTTCGGCCGGCGGCCAGGGTGCGCACCGCGGCGTGAACCCGCGCTTCGCTGTCCAGATCCAGGTTCGCGGTAGGCTCGTCCAGTATCACCAGCGGCGCATCCCTGAGAAAGGCGCGCGCCAGGGCGATGCGCTGCACCTGCCCGCCGGACAGGCCCTGCCCGGCTTCGCCTACCCGGGTGTCCCAGCCGCGCGGCAAGGCCTCGATGAAATCGACGGCCTGGGCCAGCGCAGACGCACGCTGTACGGCCTCCCTGCCGGCACTCGGCATGCCGAGGCGGATATTGTCGGTGACTGAACCGGGAAACAGCTGCGGTCTCTGCGGCAGCCAGGCCAGTTGCCGGCGCCAGGCTTCGGGAGCAATATCCTGCAAGGGAACGCCGCCCACCCGTATCCGGCCACCTTGCGGCTGCAGGAATCCCATCAACAGGTTGATCAGGGTGGTCTTGCCCGCGCCGCTGGCGCCCACCAGCGCCAGGGTTTCTCCGGGGCGGATCACAAGGTCGATGTCCTGCACGGCCTGCCTGCCGTCCGGATAGCGGAAACTCACCGCCTCGAAACGAATGTCGGCCTGCCGCAGTCCGGCAATACTCGTCAGTTTCCCTGATGTCTTCACCACCGGGGTATCGAGGATTTCGACGATGCGTTCCGCCGCGCCGATGGCTTCCATGCGCGCATGGTACTGGGCGCCCATGTTACGCAGCGGCAGGTAGAACTCCGGCGCCAGCAACAGCACGAACAGCCCGTGCATGAAATCCATTTCGCCCCAGTAGAGGCGGAAACCGATCAGCACCGCGACCATGGCGATGCTGAGCGTCGAGAAGAATTCCAGCACGAAGGAAGACAGGAACGCGATGCGCAATACCGACATGGTGCCCTGCCGGTAGTCGTCGGAAATGCGGGCAATTACCTGCGCTTCGCGGCGGCTGGCGTTGAACAGTCGCAGCGTGGTCAGTCCCTGGATTACGTCAAGGAAATGCGCGCTCATCCAGGCCAGTTGCCGCCACTGCCGCTGGTTGCGCTGCTCCGCACCCTTGCCGATCAGGATCATGAACAGGGGAATCAGCGGCGCCGTGACCATCATGACCACGCCGGCCAGCCAGTCATGTGAAAACACGAACACCAGGATCGCCAGCGGCACCAGCGCCATCAGCGAGATGGCGGGCAGGTAGCGGGCGTAGTAGGTCTCCAGCGCCTCCACGCCGTCGCTGAGGGTATTGACGATATCCCCGCTGCGCTCGCCGCTCAGCCACGCGGGTCCAAGCCTCAGCACGTGCGTGTAAAGAAGTTCACGCAGGGCCAGCTTGACCTGCACGGCCGCCTGGAACGCCGCCTGTTCCGAGGCCCAGGCCAGCCCGGCGCGTACCAGGAAAAGCGCCAGCAGCCCCCATAACCAGGGCATGACCTGTTGCAGCATGGCCTGCTCGAACACCACCGCATCGACCGTGCGCGCCAGCAGCCAGGCCTGCAGGATCAGCAACCCTCCCGATGCCAGACCAATGGCGACGGCCAGCCGCAGCCACAGACCGGCGTGGACTTTCCAGCCCTGCAGTGCCCTGGGTATGGGTTGGCCGGCTTGCTCAGGCATGCTGTCCGCGTGGTTGCTCAATCCGTTCCCTGCATTTTTGATGAACGGCAACCGACGCAATCACACGACCGCCGGGCAGCGGCGTTCCGTCTGGCCCGCCTCATCATCGCCGGAAACGATACAAGCAGGCCGACGAGGCGCGCTACGGGACCCGCTGTGAATACGTCCCTGCACGCTCGACGGCCGCATGGCCCAGGCCAGTTCCTCGACCAGTTCCTGGCCTCACCTTCTCCTTGCGGCTGACGCTCCCGTAGCACGCCCCGTCGGCCTGATTATGGTTTCAACGTCGCAAAGTAAACGGCGTTGAGAGTCCCTTCGACGCGGTGGATATCAAGCTACTTCTGCTGTTGTTCTTCCTCCAGCTGGGTATCCATGAGTGCACCGCCGGCCGCGGAAATCAGCACGATCATGACGGTGCCGACCAGCCAGGCGAAATACCACGAACCGTAGTCACCGAGGATAACCCCGAGAAAGATCAGCCACAGCGAGATAAGAAAATAGAGGATGATTCTCATGTCGGTATACCTCAGTATGCGTGGTCGTCGCTTTCGACCTGTTGGGTACTGACCTTGCCGCGCATGACCCAGAACGCCCAGCTGGTATAGGCCAGGATGGCCGGCACGAAAACCGCCGTCCAGAGCGTCATCCAGATGAGAGTATGTTCGCTGGAGGAGGCATTCCATACCGTGAGACTCTGCGCCGGGTTGGTGGTGGACGGCATCATGAAGGGGAACATGGCCGCACCGACCGTGCCCAGAATGCCGATCCAGGCGAGGGCCCCCAGCCACCAGGCGAGGTGCGACTTGCCGGCGCGCCCGGCCAGTGCGCCCAGGATGACGCCGGCATAGGTGAGCAGCGGCAGCAGCCAGAGCACCGGCATGGCCTTGAAGTTGGTCAGCCAGGCGCCACGGCTCATCTGCACCGCCACGTGTGGATCGAGCGGATTGGCGGTAGCACCCTCCGTGGCGCCGGACAGCGTGTAGCCCTTGAGATTCGCGATCCAGATGCCGCCGGCGGTAAACAGCACCAGGGCCAGCGGTCCGGCGAGCGTCAGCAGCTGTCTGCTGCGGTCATACAGCCCCCCTTCGGAACGGTTCATCAGCATGGCCGCACCCATGTAGACCGACAGGGACACCGACAGCAGTCCGGCGAGAATGGCGAAGGGATTGAACAGCGAAATGAAGCTGCCGGAATACACCGAGGCCATGTTCCATTCGAAGTGATACGGGAAGCCCTGCAGGGCGTTGCCCATC
>Ga0210144_1000306_pt1 | contig 28195 bp, 22 predicted proteins | sample Muzzi_PWA_D2_FD_185532 | JGI IMG/M metagenome (GOLD analysis project Ga0210144, IMG submission 185532) | Wetland microbial communities from San Francisco Bay, California, USA, that impact long-term carbon sequestration - Muzzi_PWA_D2 (SPAdes) | ecosystem: Environmental > Aquatic > Marine >...
CGAGCCGGTCTCCTTGGCGTGGTCGACATAGTTGAGGCCGATGGCGATGAAGTTGCGGACCTTGCCGACGCAGGGGCCGATGCGGGTGCGTGGCGAGACTTTCGGCAACGTCTCCGGCTTCGCCTTCTTCGCCTTGGCGATGGCGCCGGCGGCGAGTGTGTCCGGCGTGATGTCGTCGATGACGCCCGACAGGTCGCGGATGACGCCATCCTTGTCGAGCATGCCGGGTTTCTCGCGGCCCTTGGGCCCGAAGCGGAGCAGTTTCATGGTCGGTTTCTCCTTGGGAAATTTCGCCTGGGTTAGAACGGCTCGTCTGACTCGCTGTCGTCAGTCACGACGGCGCAAGCGGTGACAGCGCCCGAGCGGATCGAGCGCGGGAAGAGATCGGATGCTGGTGAAACGGGCGCGCACTGGCGCGGCCAGTAAGTCCAAGTACCTGCCCCCTCTTTGCGGATGGGAGTACCGCGATCGTGTTGCCGGCTCAAGATGGCGCCGGACAGAAATCGGCGGTCGTGTGGGCAGTGGGACTAGTCCCGTCGTCAAAAGGTCAGTATTTTTGACCTAACAAGAAAGCTTGCGCGGACGGGAGCGCTCCTGCCCCTTCTCGGATTCGTCGTCTTTACCGCGACGCCGGGACCCAACAACCTGATGGTGCTGGTCTCCGGCGCGAACTGGGGACTGACGCGCACGCTTCCCCATATTGCCGGCATCGTGCTCGGCTTCCCGCTGATGATCGTCGTTGCCGGCCTCGGCCTCGATACCGTGTTCCGCGCATGGCCAATCCTCCACGACGTCCTCAAATACGTTGCGTTCGCCTATCTGCTCTTTCTCGCCTGGCGGATCTCGCGGGCCGGAAGCCCGGATGCGACGACGGTGAGCGCCCGACCGCTGAACCTCTTCGAGGCGATGGCCTTCCAGTGGGTGAATCCCAAGGCGTGGGCGATGGCAGCGATCCGGTCGTCGAGATCGGGAAGGTGGCGGTCCTGTTCGGTCTGGTGTGCCTGCCGAATGGTGTCGTCTGGTGCCTGTTCGGAACCGCCATCGCCCACTTCCTCTCCGACGACCGGCGCCGGCGGGTGTTCAACGTGACAATGGCGGTGCTCTTGGTCGCATCCGTGGCGCCGACCCTCGTTTAGTCCGCTTAGCGGTGGCGGCAAAAAAAATATGCTTGGTCGGTCTCGCCGATGGCCGGATTCGGTGCACATAACGCAAGACCGGCAAAGCCACGCCGCCGACCAGCAGAGGCGCTCATGACCGAAGCCGATACCGTCAACGCACCCGAGCCCGACGAAGCGCCGAAGCTCTTCGATATCGACGAGCCGTGGGTTTCGTTGCGCGAGGCGCTCGCCGCGGACGACGTGCCGCGTCTCGTCGCCATCTTCGAGGAGCTGACGCTGAGTGACGGGCTGAGGGCGCTGCTGCAGCTCGAGGTCGACGAACGGACGAGGGTGCTGGCGGCGCTACCGGCCGAGCTCGCGGCGGAGCTGGTTACCGAAGCGCCGAACGAGCAGGCGGTGGAACTCGTCGAGGCGCTCGAGGCCGAGGACGCCGCCCAGATCATCGAGGAGTTGGACTCCGACGTCCAGGCCGACGTCGTCGGCGAGTTGGACAAGGAGGACGCCGAGGCGATCCTCGCCGAGATGGAGCCGGAGGAAGCGGCGGAGGTCCTCCGGCTGGTCGAATATGAGGACGACACGGCCGGCGGCCTGATGATCGGCGAGACCTTCTCCTTCCGCGACACCGACACCGTTGCCGCGGTGCTTCGCCGGCTGACCAGCGAGGAGGAGGACTTCGAGCGCTATCGTGGTCAGCATCCTTACATCGTCGACGAGGCGAACCGGCTGATCGGCGTCGTGTCGCTCCGCAACCTGCTCACGGCGAAGCGATCGACATCGCTCACCGAGATCATGGTCGCGCCGCTGTCGGTGACGACCGATGCCCCGCTCGGCGACCTGCAGGACCTTCTCGACGAGTATGAGTTCCTTGGTTTGCCGGTTGTCGATGGCGAAGGCCGGCTGGTCGGCACCGTGTCGCGATCGGCGGTGGCGGAAGCGCTGCTCGAACGGTCCGAGAGCGAGAGCCTGAAGCGTCAGGGGGTGTTCGGCGACGAGCTCAGGTCGATGCCGCTGCTCCTCCGCTCGCGTCGCCGCCTCGCCTGGCTCAGCGCCAATATCGTCCTCAACATCATCGCCGCCAGCGTCATCTCGCTCTATCAGGAAACGCTCGCCGCGGTCATCGCCATCGCGATCTTTCTGCCAATGGTGTCCGACATGAGCGGCTGCTCCGGCAACCAGTCGGTCGCCGTGTCGCTGCGCGAGCTGGCGCTCGGCCTCGCCAAGCCGGTCGACGTGGTCAGGGTGTGGGCGAAGGAAGTGTCGGTCGGCGTGATCAACGGCATCGTGCTCGGCATCCTGATCGCGGTCGTCGCCTGGGTGTGGAAGGGCAACTCCTTTCTCGGCGTCGTCATCGGCCTGGCGCTCGCCCTCAACACGGTCGTTGCGGTGTCGGTCGGCGGCGTCGTGCCGCTCTTGCTCAAGCGTTTCAACCAGGACCCGGCGGTCGCCTCCGGTCCGCTTCTGACGACGATCACCGACGTCGCCGGCTTCTTCCTCGTGCTCAGCCTGGCGACCTGGATGATGCCGCTGCTTGTGTGACGAACCGTCACAGAACTGCCTTTCGAATCAGCTACATGCGGGCCAGTCCTTCCAGAAGCAGTGCGCTTCTCGATGCTCGCCCGACCCGTTCCCCGGCACTTCAGGACGCTCTTCATTTCCGATGTCCATCTCGGCTGCAAGGGGGGACGCTGGAGCGGGTCGGCGAGGAGCTTGGCCGGATGGGCGTCGAGGTGACGATGCTGACGCCCAACGGGTTCCGCACCGTCCCGATGCCGACCTATCCCGAGATCCGCCTCGCGCTGGCAATGCCCGGCGCCATCGCGGCACGGGCGGCGGCGGCGAAGCCGGACGCCGTGCACATCGTCACCGAGGGACCGATCGGCTTTGCGGTCCGGCGCTGGTGCCTGGCCGAAGAACGTCCCTTCACCACTTCTTTCCACACCCGCTTCCCCGAATATCTCGCCGCCCGGGCGCCCATCCCGCCGCGGATCAGCTACGCGGTGCTCCGCCGCTTCCACAACGCCGGGTCAGGCTGCATGGTGGCGACCGCCACGCTTCGGGCCGAACTCGCTGGGCACGGCTTCAGCAACCTCCTTCCCTGGTCGCGCGGCGTCGACGCCGAGCTGTTCCACCCGCGGCCAGAGGCACCGCCTCCCGGTCTCCCGCGACCGGTCTTCCTCTATGTCGGGCGGGTCGCGGTGGAGAAAAACATCCGCGCCTTTCTCGACCTCGACCTGCCGGGAAGCAAGATGGTGGTCGGCGCCGGACCGGCACTTGCCGAATTGCGCAAGACCTACCCCGGCGTCCGCTTCGCCGGGCCGCTCACCGGCCAACGGCTGGGTGAGGCCTATGCCGCTGCGGACGTCTTCGTTTTCCCGAGCCGTACCGACACCTATGACATCGTGCTTCTCGAAGCCTTGGCCTCCGGGCTTCCAGTTGCCGCTTATCCGGTTCCCGGCCCGGTGGACGTGATCGGTTCCTCCGGTGTCGGCGTGCTCGACGACGACCTTGACGCGGCGGCGATGGCCGCGCTCGAAATCCCGCGAGAACGCTGTCGCGAGTTTGCGCTGCGCCACAGCTGGCGGGCCTGCGCCAGCCAGTTCCTCAATCATGTTCTCACCGCCCAGAGACTGACGGAGAGCTTTTCCCTGCTTGCGGAGGGGACGGCGCCCTGATACGCGGCGCCATGTCCGATCGGATCCTGCCGACCATCGACGACGTAGATAACGCTGCCCGGCGGATCGGCGGTCACGCGGTCCGCACCCCGCTGCTGACCAGCCCGGTGCTCGCCGAGGGGGTCCGGGGAAGGGTGCTCCTCAAATGCGAGAACCTGCAGCGCACCGGCTCCTTCAAGTTCCGGGGCGCCTGCAATGCGCTGTCGGCCCTCGGCGAGGCGGAGCGGGCGCGCGGGGTCGTCGCGGTGTCCTCCGGCAACCACGCGCAAGGGGTCGCGGAGGCAGCGCGGCTGTTCGGCGTTCAGGCGACCATCGTCATGCCCTTCGATGCGCCCGCCACCAAGCGGGCACGGACGGAGCGGAGCGGTGCAATAGTGGTCGGCTATGACCGGACAACCGGCGACCGCGAGGCGGTCGCCGCCGAAATCATCCGGGAAACCGGTGCGGTGCTGATCCATCCCTTCAACGATCCCATGGTCATTGCCGGGCAGGGGACGGTCGGGCTGGAGATCGTCGCCGATGCGCGCGCCGGGCATCTCACGCCCGACGCAGTTGTCGTCCCGGCGAGCGGCGGTGGGCTGTCGGCGGGTGTCGGGCTTGCCGTCCGCTCCGGGTTTCCCGACTGCGCGATGGTGCTCGTCGAGCCGGAGGGTTTCGACGACTATCGCCGCTCCCTAGCCGAAGGGCGGATCGTCTCCAACGCCTCGGCGGCCGGGTCGGTCTGCGATGCCCTCATGGCGGCGGCACCCGGTCCGATCGGCTTTGCGATCAACCGGCGAAATCGCGCTTCGGCGTTGGCCGTCAGTGACGACGAGGCTCTGGCGGCGGTCGCCTATGCCTTCCGCGAGCTGAAGCTGGTGGTCGAGCCCGGTGGGGCCGTCGGGCTGGCCGCGCTGCTTGCCGGCCGGATCGACTGTCGCGGACGGACCGTCGTCGTGGTCCTCTCCGGCGGCAATATCGACGAGGACGTCCTCGATCGGGCGCTGGCCGCGGGCTGATCGCACGCCGAGGCATCTCGCCACCAACGGCAATTCGCTGTAGATTGGACCGCAGGCCGGGCAATTCCCTCCATCGGCTCGTCTTCGCGATTTCGACCTCATGACTACCGCACCGGCAGGTCTCGCCGCACCTCCGCACTTCGCGCTGCGGATGTCCGCCTTCTTCGGCGGCTTCTTCATGATCAACGGCGTCGCCCTGCCGTGGTTTCCGGTCTGGCTGGAATGGCGCGGGCTGTCGGATGTCGAGATCGCCGGCCTCATCGCGATTCCCATGGCGTTCCGGGTGACGATGACGCCGATCGGCGGGATCATCGCCGACCGTATGCCGACGCGACGCTTCGCGGTTCGCATGTTCATCGTGCCGGCGGCGCTGGTCTTTCTGCTCGCCGGAACCGCCCACAGCTACTGGCCGCTGCTTCTCCTCACCGGGGGCGCCTTCACGCTGTGGCAGCTCGCCTTGCCGGCGGGAGAGGCGCTGGCGCTGACCGGAGTCAGGCGTTTCGGGCTCGATTACGGCCGCATGCGGCTGTGGGGCTCGGTAGCCTTCATCTCCGCCAATGTCGGCAGCGGTGCGCTCCTCGGCCTGCTCCCGACAGCGGCGATCTTCTGGTTCATCTTCGGCGCCTTCACAATCGCCGCGATCATGGCCTTCATCCTCCCGATGACGCCGCGCACGGTGCGGGCGATCGACGACGCGACGCGTCCGGAGACCAAGCCGGCGTGGAAGGTGCTGAGCCATCCCGGCCTGCTGGCGCCGATCCTCGCCGGCGGCCTGATCCAGGGAAGCCACGCCGCCTTCTACAGCTTCGGCAGCATCTACTGGCAGTCGCTCGGCTTCAGCTCCATCCAGATCGGCGGCTTCTGGGCGATCAGCATCGCCTGCGAAATTCTCCTGTTCGTCTGGTCGGGGGCAATGGTCCGGCGCATCGGCCCGTTCGCCATGCTGGCGCTCGGCGCGGTGGCGGCAATCGTGCGGTGGACGGTGTTTCCCGCCGATCTTGGCGGCTTCGGCTACATGGCGCTGCAGACCCTGCACGGGCTGACGTTCGGCGCCGTCTTCCTCGGCAACCAGTTCGCGGTCGTGCGCGCCGTGCCGGAGGAGATGGCCGGCTCGGCCCAGGGCGTCGTGGTGCTGTTCTCCGGACTGATCATGGCGGGCATGACGGCGCTTTCCGGCCCGCTCTACCATGCCTTCGGTCCGGAGGCGTTCAGGCTGATGGCGATCTTGCCGGTGCTGGCGCTGGTCGTGCTCGCCATCCACCACCTCTTCCTGCGGCAGCCGCTGGAGGCGTGAGCCGCTTCCTCAGCCCCAGAGCTCCGGTCGGGGCGGCAGGATGAGGCTGTCGCGATAGGTGAGGCCGGGCTGGCGGTCTCTGGCAAGGAGCAGCGGCCCGTCGAGATCGACGAAGTCGGCATCCTGGGCGAGGAGCAGCGCCGGGGCCATCGCCAGCGAGGTGGCGACCATGCAGCCGACCATCACCTTGAAGCCGAGGGCGCGCGCCTCATTCGCGGCAATGAGTGCCTCGGTCAGCCCGCCTGCCTTGTCGAGCTTGATGTTGACCGCGTCGTAGCGATCGCGAAGGGCGGCTAGGTCGGCGGCGACATGGGCGCTCTCGTCGGCGCAGACCGGCACCGGGCGCGGCGTGGCGGCAAGCGCCTCGTCCTTGCCGGCCGGGAGCGGCTGCTCGATCAGTTCGACGCCCGCGTCGGCACAGGCGTCCATGTTGGCGGCAAGGTCGGCTGCGGACCAGCCTTCATTGGCGTCGACGATCAGTCGCGCCTCCGGCGCCGCCCCCCGCACCGCGACGATGCGCTGCCGGTCGCCGTCGCCGCCGAGCTTGACCTTGAGGAGCGGTCGGTGACGGGCGGCAAGGGCCGCGGCCGCCATTGCCTCGGACGTGGCGAGGCTGAGCGTGTAGGCGGTTTCGACGGGGCTGAGCGGGGCGAGTCCGGCGAGAGCGGCGGCCGACCGTCCGCTCCGTTTCGCCTCAAGGTCCCACAGGGCGCAGTCGATCGCGTTCCGCGCCGCTCCCGCCGGCATCGCCTGCCGCAGTTCGTTCCGGTCCAGGCCGTCGGCGATCGCACCCGCCATCGATTCGACGGCACGAATCACCCCGTCGACTGTTTCGCCGTAGCGGGGGTAGGGCGCCGATTCGCCCCGACCGGCAACACCGGCCTCCCGAATGGTCGCGACAGCCACCGGCGCTTCCCACTTGGCGCCGCGGGAAATGGCGAAGCTCCCGGCAATCGGCCAATGCTGCGCGGCGACCTCCAGAAGTCTTTGCATGGTGAGATGATCGCCGGCTTGCCGCTGGTTTGCTTCGCGGGCACACTCCGCGCGACACTACGGTGCCGGCGCGGACGCCTCAAGCAGGGCCGCGCCGCCGAGCAAGATGCGGCTTGATGGCGGAATTGCAGACAGTCTCAAGGCCAACCCTCGACCGTGGTTCGGTCGGCAACGTCACGCGCATCACGGTCGGTGGCATGTGGCTGATCGGCACGGTCTCCGGCATCGAGCCGCGGGTCGCGCGCATTGTCGCGGATACGGCGGGGCTGGTCATCCTCGATCTTTCCGCCGTCGAGCAGATCGACACCGCCGGAGCCTGGCTGATAAGCCGTATCCAGGCGGACCTCGCGGCCAAGGGCGCCAGCGTCGAGATTCAGGGCGCGTCCGAGAATGCGCAGCGGCTGCTCGCCGCGGTCGGGCGGGTCGGCGACCTTGCGGTCGAGCCGCCGCCGCACCGGTGGATGCTCCTCCAGCTCGTCGAGCGCACGGGGCGCGCAACGGTCAGCGCCGGGGCAGACGTGGTTCAGGCCCTGTCGATCCTCGGCGTCGTCGTCCGGGGCCTGCTCCGCAGCTTTGCCCGTCCGTCGCGCTTCCGGCTCACGTCCATCGTCTATCACCTCGATCGCGCCGGCCTGCAGGCGGTGCCGATCATTGCTCTCATCTCGCTCCTGATCGGCGGGATCATCGCGCAACAGGCTGTGTTTCAGCTGAAATACTTCGGCGCCGAGGATTTCGTCGTCGATCTCACCGGGATCCTGGTGCTGCGCGAGCTCGGCGTGCTGCTCACGGCGATCCTTCTCGCCGGGCGCTCGGGCAGCGCCTACACAGCCGAAATCGGCTCGATGAAGATGCGCGAGGAGCTCGACGCGCTGAAGGTGATCGGTCTCGATCCCGTTGAGGTGCTGATCATGCCACGTCTGCTGGCGTTGATCATTGCGCTGCCGCTGCTGACCTTCCTCTCCGACATGTGCGGACTGGTCGGCGGCGCCTTCGTGGCGTTCGTCTACGGCAACATGGCGTTTCAGCGGTTCATCCTTCTGCTGCGCGACGCGGTCGACATGAGCACGCTGATGGTCGGCCTGATCAAAGCCCCCTTCATGGGCCTGATCGTCGGGCTGATCGCCGCCAATGAGGGGCTCAACGTCCAGGGAAGCGCCGAGTCGCTTGGCCGGAAGACCACGTCCTCCGTCGTGAAGTCGATCTTCATGGTCATCCTGGCGGATGGCATTTTCGCCATCTTTTTCGCGGCTATCGACTACTGACCATGAACGGAGCTTCGATCAACGGTAAGTCCAACGGCGCAGGCGGCGGCGACGTCGTGATCCGGGTGCGCGGGCTGACCGCCGGCTTCGACGACGAGATGGTTCTCGAGGACCTCGACCTCGACGCCTATCGCGGCGAAATCCTCGGTGTCGTCGGCGCCTCCGGCACCGGCAAGACCGTCCTGTTGCGTGCGATCCTTGGCCTGATCCCCAAGCGCGCCGGCACCATCGAGATCCTCGGCGTCAATGTCGAGACGGCGACGCTGCGCCAGCGCGAGACGATCGACCGGCGGCTCGGGGTGCTTTTTCAGCAGGGCGCGCTGTTTTCCTCGCTCAACGTGCTGCAGAACGTCCAGGTGCCGATGCGCGAGCATCTCAATCTGTCGCAAGGGATGATGGACGATCTGGCGCGGCTCAAGATCGAACTGGTGGGGCTGCCGGCCGACGCCGCCTTGAAGTTTCCGGCCGAGCTTTCCGGCGGCATGACCAAGCGCGCCGGGCTGGCGCGGGCGCTGGCGCTCGATCCGGAGATCGTATTCCTCGACGAGCCGACCTCCGGTCTTGATCCGATCGGCGCTGCCGAATTCGACGAATTGATTGCTACTCTTAGTGATTCGCTGGGCCTGACGGTCTTTATGGTGACCCACGACCTCGATAGCCTGCACACCGTGTGCAATCGAATCGCTGTATTGGCGGACAAGCATGTCCTCATCGAAGGCGCCTTCTCGGACATGCTGAAGTTCGACCATCCGTGGGTGCGCAGCTACTTCCGCGGCGCGCGGGCGCGCGGAATAACCGCCTGAGGACGGGCCTGAATGGAGACGCGGGCAAGATACGCGATTATCGGGGCCTTCACCCTGGTGGTGATCGTTCTCGCCTTCGGCTTCATCTACTGGCTGAAGCGTCTCGACGAGACCGGCATCCGGTCGACGATCTATTTCGAGTTTCAGGGCACAGTTGGCGGGCTGGCGCCCGGCGGCGCCGTCTACTTTGCCGGCATCAAGGTCGGCAACGTCACCGCCCTCGCTTTCGACCCGAAGGACCCCAACAAGGTTCTGGTCACCGCCGATGTGCGGGTGGACACCCCGATCAAGGTCGATTCGCACGCCGAGGTCGGCTCGAACCTGCTCACCGGCGTTGCCTATATCGACATGTCGGGCGGCAGCCCGGACGCCGCCAGCGTGTTCAGCCAGTCGCCGCCAAAGCTCATCGGCAGCAGGTCGGCGCTGAGCGACGTGATCGGCACGGCGAGCAAGACCCTCAACAACGTCAACGAGATCGTCGCCCGTGTCGACAAGTTCCTGGCGGAAAACGAGGATTCGATCACCAAGACCGCCAAGAACATCCAGGACTTCACCGATGCCCTCGCTGAAAATTCGAGCGGCGTCAAAGACTTCCTCGCCAACGTGGCGAAGATGTCGGAGACGGTCTCCGGCCTGTCCGAGAAGCTCACCGCCGTCGTCGAGAAGGCCGACAACATCATCTCGGCGGTCGATCCCGAGCACGTGTCGTCGGTGGTCGAGAACGCCGACCGGCTGGTCAAGGGGCTCGCCGACTCGACGGACGACGTCAAGGACATCACTACCCAGGTGAAGAGCGTCGCCCAGGACCTCAAGGACTTCTCCTCAGGTCTGAAGACGACGCTCGGCAACGTCCAGAACGTTGTCGACAAGATCGACGCGGACAAGGTCGCGGCGGCAATCGACAATGTCGGCGCCTTCACCGACAAGCTCAAGTCCGCCGCCCCGGATATCGACACGCTGGTCGGCGACGCCAAGGCGACGGTGGCGAACACCAAGGACGTGACCGCCGGCGCCAACGAGTTCGTCGCCAACCTCAACGCCCACAACGAGGACCTCGACAAGATCGTCGCCAATGTCAAGGACCTGTCGGATCGCCTCAAGGGAACCTCCGAGAAACTTGATGCGGTGCTGACCAAGGCCAACGATTTCCTCGGCAGCACCGGCGGCGAGGAAGGCAAGAACTTCTTCCAGGAGGCGGCGGCAGCGGCCAAATCGATCCGCGAGGTGGCGGACAAGATCAATGCAAGCTCGGGTCAGATCGTCGGCGGCGTTACGCGTTTCTCGACGCGCGGGCTCGACGACATATCGGCCCTGGTCAAAGACCTGCGCGCCACCGCCGCCAGAATCGACCGGGCGGTGGCGGAATTCTCCCAAAATCCCACCGGCGCCGTCTTTGGTGGCAATTCGAACGTGCGTGAGTACAATCGCCGCTAGGTTGGCAAGGGGCGCGTAGGGCGCGGAGGGGGCCCGCTTGGACTTTCCGAGACTCTGGAGACGGTGGGTCAGGGTGCTGCCGCCGCTGGCGATGGTATTGCTGGTGGCGGGGTGCAGTCTGTTCCGCGGACCGCCGCCCGAGACCTATGAGCTTGCCGGGCCGTCTGCCATCCCACGGCTTTCCTCGGGAACCGCGGCGCAAATCCTGATACCTGAGCCGAGCGCGCTGAAGACGCTTGACTCCCAGAGTATCGTCGTCGCCACCGGCCCGCGCCTTTCCTACTATCCCGATGCGCAGTGGCAGGACCGCATGCCCAAGGTCTTCCAGGCCAAGGCGATCGAGGCGTTCGAGAACTCCAAGCGCGCCAAGGCGGTTGGCCGTCCGGGCGAGGGGCTGAGCATCGACTATCAGCTGCTCACCGATATCCGCGCCTTCGAATACCGGCCGGACGGCAAGGGCGCCGGCTATGCCCATATCGAGGTGTCGGTGAAGATCATGGACGACCGCAACGGCCGGATCGTCGCGGTCAGAACGTTGACCGGCGACGCCCCGGTTGCCAAGGATACGGCAGAAGGCGTCGTCGCCGGCGTCGATGCCGCGCTGTCTCAGGTGCTGGTCGAACTGGTGCGCTGGACGCTGAGCGTCATCTGACCGGTCTGCGAAGAAAAGCATGGCCTGCTGCGAAGAGGGCGCCCGAAGGCGCCCTCCTGGTTCGTGCTTGCGGCTACTGGCCGTCGGTTCTAGTCGAAGCGGCCGCTCGCATGGGCGAGCATGGTGTAGACCTTGCCGGTGTCCGACACGAGATAGGCGTTGCTTGCATTCTGGTCGTTGTTGTTCTTGCGGGCGACCTCGGCCAGCAGCTTCTCGAAATCGGCAATGTAGCGGTCCACCGCCGAGCGGAACTTCTCGTCGCGCTGGTATTTCTTGCGGATCTCGTCGAAGGTCTGCTGACCCTGCAGGGTGTACAGCCGCCGGGTGAACAGGTTTTGCTCGCCGCGGCGGTGGCGCGCCCACAACTCGACGGACGCATCATGGTCGATCGCCCGGGCGATATCGACCGACAGGGCGTTGAGCGGCTGCTCGGCCTCGACCTTCTCGGTAGCGTGCGGGTGGGCTCCGCCGTTCCCCTCCGTCGCCGCGCGGGGAGCCGCGGCGCCGTCAGCGCCGTTGTCGGCGGGCTGCACGGCCGGCTCGTCGTCGCGCGAGGCGCGACGCAGGAGGTCGGACACCCAGCCGCCTTCGCCCCGCGACGCGCCGGCGGCGGGTGGTGCGGCCGGCGCCGGCCGCACCGTCGGGGGCTGCTCCGCCTGCGGGCGTGGCGGCACCGCCTGAACGCGCGGGGGCACCCGCTGCTGGGGCGGTTGTCCGCCGCCGTTGGGGGCATGCCGCGCTTCGGTCGGTGCGTGCCGCGCTTCGCTCGGCGCCCTTTCAGGCTGGTGGGGCTGTGGCGGCGGCGGAGCCGCCTGAGCCACAGCCTGCGGGCGCGGCGAGGCGAGGCCCTCGTCCGTGCTCCACCGTGCCGCCGGAGCGCCGCCTCCGACCGCCGCAGCCGGCCGTTCGAGCTGCCGGGCCTGGGCCGGAGCGCGCGGCTCGCCGAGCGACGGGCTGTAGATATCGAGCGTCTTGCCGTGGCGCGAGATGATATCCGACAGCTCCGACAGGGCCCGGATCTGCTCGCTGACCACGCGACGCATCGCCTCGGCGCTCTCGCGGGTTTCCTCCGGCAGTTCGAGCACGCCGCGCTTGAGCTCGGTACGCGTGTGATCGAGCTCGCGCTGCAGCTCCTGCATGGCACCGCGCATTTCCTTGGTGGCGCCGCCGAAATGCTTGGCCGCCTCGGTCACCGCGTTGCTGATCTCCTCGATCAGCGCCCGATTGGCGTCGCGCACGGCCTCCGACGCCTTGCGGCTCTCGGTGTTGGCGGTGCGGCTGAGGTTCTCGAAGTTGTCGATCACCCCCTTGGTCGCCGTCGAGGTATTCTCCGTCAGCATCCGGCTGACGGCGGTCGCCCGCTCCTCGGCCGTCTTCAGGGTCTCCGAGATGATGCGGGTGAACGACCGCATCATGCCGTCGAGCTCCTCGCTGCGAGTGCGCAGACCGGCCGCGAGGTTCTCGAGCGCCGGACGCCGCTCTTCGACGGTCGTCTCGATCTGCCGGTTGACCTCGGTCAGATGACGCGTCGCCTCGGTGAGCGACTGGCTCTGGGCCTCGAAGCGTTTCACCACCGTGGCAACGCCATCGAGGATGTCGCGTGAGACGCCGCTGAGCTTCTCGACCTGGCTGCCCAGCTCGCCGGTCGACAGCTGGGTCGTTTCGACCGCGTGCTCGATCGACTTGGCGAACTCGCCGGAGCGGGCAGCCAGCGAAGTCTCGATCTTGGCGAGGTTCTCCTCGGTGCCCGACAGCAGTCCGCTCAGCGTTTCGTTCGACCGCGACAGCCGCTCGACGATGTCGGCCACGTCGCTGCGCAGCTTGTCGTTGGTCGTGGCAAAGGTTTCGGCAACCCGCTCGCCGCTTTCCATCAGCGTCCGGGCCGCCTGATCGCTGCGGGTTACGACCATCTCGACGATGTCGTTGCCGCGTTCGTCCAGCGTCCGCAGGAGCACGTTGCTGCGACCGTCAAGCAAGGCCGCGAGCTCGCCGCTCCGCGCGCCGAGCACATCGTTGAACTCACGGGTGCGCTGCTCGAGAGCCTCGGTGACGGTGGTCGCCCGCTCGCCAAAGGTGCTTTCGACTTCGTTCACGGCGCGGCCGATGACCGTCGAAGCCTCCGATGCGGAGGCCCGCAGGGCCCGTGCCGCGTCCCCCGACTCGGCTACCAGCTGCTGGGTCACTTCGCCTATCACCTGGCGGACGCCCTCCGCCACCTGATCGGTCTTTGCCGCCAGGGCGCCGGCAATCGTCTCGGCCTGGTCGGACATGACCTCGGCCAGCTCGCTGGTCCGGTCGCCCAGCTGGCGGGTCACCTCGATGAGGCGGCCGTCGATCAGGGCGGCAAACTCGGTCTGGCCGCCGGTGAAGGTCTCGGCGATCTCGCGCGTCCGCTCGATCAGGGTCTGGTTGATCTGACGCGAGCGGTGGTCGAGCGCCTCGGCGATACGATGCGAGTTGGTTTCCAGCGACTCCGATACGGTTTCGATCTTGCCGCGAATCGCCTCGCCGAAATCGGACAGGCGCTCGGAAAGCGAGGTCTCGAGGGCTTGCGCCTGATCTCCGATCGCGGTGATCAGCGCCGGCCCCTGCTCGCCGATCAGCGTGCTGATCCGCCGGAAGCGGTCGTCCAGTCCGTCGCCGAGCTCGCGGCTGTGGACGGCGATCACCTCCTCGAACCGGGTTCCCGATTCGACGATCTTGTCGAAGATGCTGTTGCCCTGGTTCTCGATGGCGGTGGCCACCTGAGTTCCCGAATAGGTGATCTTGTCGAAGATGCCGGTGCCGCGGCTCTCGATCGCCCTTGCGACTTCGTTGCCGGAACCGGTGATCTTGTCGAAGATCTCGCTGCCGCGGCTCTCGATCGCGTCGGCAACCTCGTTGCCGGAGTTGACGATCCTGTCGAAGATGCTGGTGCCGCGGCTTTCGATGGCCTCGGCCACCTGATTCCCGGCATTGCCGATCTTGTCGAAGATCCCGTTGCCGCGGTTCTCGATGGCGTTGGCGATTTCGTTGCCGGAGGTGACGATCTTGTCGAAGATGCTGGTGCCGCGGCTCTCGATCGCGTCGGCAACCTCGTTGCCCGCGTTGGCGATCATGTCGAAGATGTTGGTGCCACGGCTTTCGATCGCGTCGGCGACTTCGGTTCCCGAATTGATGATCTTCTCGTGAATCGAGACACCACGCGACTCGATTGCGTTGGCGACATCGCGGCCCGACGCCAGGATCTTCTGATGGATGGAGACGCCGCGGCTCTCGATCGCGTCGCCGACATGCTGCGTCGCCTCGACGATCGAATCGTAGATGGCGGTGCCGCGGCTCTCGATGGTCTCGGCGATCTCGCGGCTTGACGACAGGATGCGCTCGTGGATGGAGGCGCCGCGACCCTCGATCTCGTTGGCGATCTGTCCGCCGGACTCGACGATGCGCTGGTGAAGCGTGTTGCCCTGCTCGACGATGCGGTCGGCAATGCGGGTGCCTGAATCGACGATCCGCTCGTGAATCGCGCCGGCGCGCGAGGCAACCGTCTCGGCGATCTCGTTGCCCGAGGCGATGATCGTCTCGTTGATCTTCATGCCGCGGACGGCGATTGCCTTGGCCACTTCGCCGCCGACCGACGCCAGGCGCTGGGTCAGCTCGGCGCTGCGCTCGTCGAAGGTCTCGTAGACCGTGGTCGAGGCCGAATCGATGGTCTCGCGGAGCGCGTTGGTCCGCCCTTCGATGAGGTTGGCCATCGCCTCGCCGGTCGAGGCGAGCCGCTCGTTGAGCTCGGTGCCATTGACCGAGATCGCCTCGAAGATGCGGTCGCCGGTGCGGGACAGCCGGTCGGCCAGCTCGCCGCCGCGGATGGTGATGGTCTCGGCGATGCGTGTCCCGGTGTCGTCGAGCTTGTCATTGATCTCCTGGCCCCGCAAAGCGAGATCGACGAGAAGCGAATCCGAGTTGCTCTTCAGCGCCTCGTTGACTTCCCTGACGTGGGTCGAGATCGTCTCGGCGGCGAGATTGCCGGTCTCGGAGATCGACCGGGTAATCTCCTCGGTGCGCCGGTCGAAGCTGTCGACCAGCTCGGTCCCGACGCGGGCCAGCGTATCGTTCACCTCGGCACCGCGCTCGGCGATGGTGTCGGCCATCGCCCGCCCGGTGGTCTCCAGGGTGTCGTTGATGTCGGCGCTGCGGGAAAGCAGCGCATCGGTGACCTCGGTACCGGTCGCCGCCAGCGACTCGGCGACGTCGCTGACGGTGTCGGCGAGGCGGGTGACGAGGTCCTCGCCGCGGCCGGCCAGCTGGTCGACCATTGTCTCGCCCGCCGAGGCGAGGGCGCCGGTGATGTGGTCGCCCCGCTGGGTCAGCGCCATGGTGATGCGGTTGCCGGCCTCGGTGACGTTCTCGGCAATGGATTCACTCGCCAGCCGCAGGTCCTTGGACAGTGACTCCTGGGCGCTGACGATCGAGGTGCGGACCCGCTCGGAATTGATGACGATAGCCTCGCGCTGGCCGGCGAGGTCGTCGATCAGCGAGCGCATCCGGGTCTCGTTGTCGGAATAGGAGCGCTCGAGCGCGGACACCTCGTTGTGGACGAGGAGCTCCAGTTCGCTGGCGCGGGCGAGGGCCCGCTCGATACCGTCACCGACCGCTGCGACTTCCCGGCGGATTGCCTGGCTGACGCTGACCACGGCATCGGTGGCGATGTCCTCCGGCTGGGAAAGGCGTGTGGCGACGTCCGAGATCTGGCGGGCGACGATCCGCATTTCCTGCGAGCGCCAGATCATCGCGGCAATCGCCCAGAAGAAGCCGATCGGAACGAGGAAGAAGAGCGCCAGATTGAGGAATTGCGGCGAGTTGATGATGTCGCCGTTGTTGAACAGATTGCCGCTCGACAAGGCGATGCCGAGCACGAGGACCGCCCAGATGACGGAGAGCGTCATCGCCGTCGGGTAGATCATCCGCGAGGGACGGCGCGGCAGACCGCCGGGGCCGCCGGGCTGCCGGCGGTCGTCGTTGGCGGCGAAACGGCCCCGGCCCCGTTGCTCGGCGGCGCGCGGGCGGGCGGCCTGCTGCGGCTGGGGCTGCGGCTTGGGTTCCTCGGTGTAGGCCGGCTCGGGACGACGCGCTTCCTGGCGCGCCTCTTCCGGCGGACGCCTGGCCTCCTCCGGCTGACGCCGCGGCTCGTCGCGCCGCGGTGGCGGCTCGGCACGGCGTGGCGGTGCGGGCATCCGCGGCGACTCCGGACGGCGGGATTCGACCCGACGGGCGACCTCGGTTCCCTCCGGGGCCCGCGGCTCGGGCGGCCGTTTGGTCGGCGGTCGCTGGCGTTCCGGCTCCTCGCCTGCACCGAAGTCCAGCCTCAGTGCCTCTTCGACCGCTGAAAGCGCGGCGTCGTTCGGGGTTTTTGCTCGCGGGTTCGTTGCCATTCTATCGCCTCGCGTCCGTACTCAATACGATGCCGGCCGCTACGCCGGGCAGCGTCGGCCCGGCAAGCGCAGGTACACACAAGTCCGGAGGGGCGACCGCGCGTCGACTATCGTGCGAGATATTCGCTCCCCCGGCGCAGCACAGTTTCCGCGCGTTGAGCCGGTTGCCCGGCCCAATAGGCCTCTACTTGGTTGCCGCTAAACCATCCTAATGGCACATTGATGGCAGCGGAACAAGAAACTCAAACAACCGTTCCGTTCTGTTAATCCGGTTGAGCGTCGGCCCGAAGCGCCTTCGCGTCGCTTGCGAAACCGGGGATGACCGGCCTCCGAACGAAGGGCTCCGGAAGGGGCTGTCCGGGCATTCGGCTCTGTCGCAGCGCCAAAATAGCCCTCCGAGCGGGCACGGTTCAGACGAAGGCAACGTTGCGCTCTGCCGCCCAGCCGGCGCCTAATCCGCGGGAACCGGGTACGATTCCAACCCTGGAGGCGCCCGGTCATCAAGCTGGGTGCTCCAATCCGGCCAGACGGGACGGCTGATTGTGGAACGGCTCCACCAGCCCCGGGAAGCGGAAAGGCCATGCGTCGGGCCTGCAGTGGGAGCCCGTCGCCGCTCCTTTTGGCGGAGGCCGTTAACCATTTCTTAAGAATCTTCCTCGGGCCGATCCCTGACAAGCGTTTACTTCGCATTTGGGCATTGGCCCGTAAGGTGAACGCATGGGGGTCGCAACCGCCCACTGCGGGAGGGGCGCATGGCATTGCCCGAGGCGGAAGCCCGGACCTTCAAACGCAAGCTGGACGCGCGGCGGCGGCCCGCCATCGATCTCGACCACCTGGCGCGTCAGACGCTTGGCGACCAGGCGCTACAACGCCAGGTGCTCAGCCTGTTCTCGCAGCAATCACGGGATCAGGTCGCGCGGTTGAAGGGCGCCACGTCCCTTCGCGAGCGAAGCGAGGCCGCTCATGCGCTGGTCGGGGCGGCGCGCGGGGTCGGGGCCTTCTCGGTCGCCTACATCGCCAGCGAGATCGAACTGTCTCAAGGGCCGGTGGAGGGCAGGTTGAGGGCACTCGACAAGTCGGTGCAGTCGGCGCGGGATTTCATCGCGGATTTCCTCGCCGAGTAGCAAAACCAATCGTCTCCCGGGCGCTGCTATGGAAAGCGCCGGGCTGGCGGGTTCCGCTGGAATCGCCTATATGCGCCCCGATTATCCGGCGCGATCCGCGTCCTTTTCCCCGAAACAGGTGCGATGGCCAGGATCACCTATATCGATGCCGAAGGCACGCGTTACGAAGTCGAGGCCGAAAACGGTTCGACCGTGATGGAGAATGCCATTCGCAACGGCGTTCCCGGCATCGAGGCCGAGTGCGGCGGGGCCTGCGCCTGCGCGACCTGCCACGTGTACGTCGACCATGCGTTCAAGGATATCGTCGGCGAGCCCGAGCCGATGGAAGAGGATATGCTGGATTTCGCCTACGATGTCCGGCCGACGTCGCGGCTGTCCTGCCAGATACGGGTGCGCGACGAGCTCGACGGGCTGACCGTCACAGTGCCCGAGCGCCAAGGCTGAACTTGAACTGGATCAATGCCGCCCGGCCGCTGATCGATTTTGCTCGCGTTCACGGGTTGCTCGCAACAATCTTTCTTTGTTTTGAAGGCCGATGCGGATAAGTCTCCCCGACCCTTGAAGACGCGGGACTTTCGCCGTCATGAATGATGTTTCGATGGACACTCTGGAAGCGACCGAAGTCATCGAGAAGGACGTGGTGATCGTCGGCGCCGGCCCGGTCGGGCTGTTCGCCGTTTTCGAGCTCGGGCTCCTCGACCTCGGATGCGCCCTGATCGACATCCTCGACAAGCCGGGCGGCCAGTGTGCCGAGCTCTATCCCGAGAAGCCGATCTACGACATTCCCGGCTATCCGGTGATCACCGGCGAAGGGCTGGTGGAGAAGCTGCTCCAGCAGATCAAGCCGTTTCATCCGAGCTTTCATCTCGGCACCATGGTCGAGACGCTGACGCGCGATGCCGACGACCGCTTCCGGCTGACCACCGACCGCGGCGAGACGTTCCTCGCGAAGGTGGTCGTCATCGCTGCCGGCGGCGGCTCGTTCCAGCCGAAGCGGCCGCCGGTGCCGGGCATCGAGGCCTATGAGGGGTCGTCGGTCTTCTACTCGGTCCGCCGCATGGAGGATTTCCGCGACCGGGATCTTCTCATCGTCGGCGGCGGCGACTCCGCCCTCGACTGGACGCTCAACCTGCAGCCGCTGGCGAAGAGCCTGACCCTCGTCCACCGCCGCGAGGAGTTCCGCGCCGCGCCTGACAGCGTCAACAAGATGCGGGCCCTGCTCGACGCCGGGAAGATCAACTTTCGCTTGGGGCAGGTCAGCGGCCTGAAAGGCGAGGGGGGAGTGCTCAGCGCCGCGACGGTAAAGGGCAAGGACGGCGAGAGCGACGTCGCCTGCACGCGCATGCTGCCGTTCTTCGGCCTCACCATGAAGCTCGGGCCGGTGGCGAACTGGGGCATCAATCTCAACGAGAACCTGATCCCGGTCGACACCGAGAAGTTCGAGACGTCGGAACCCGGCATCTTCGCCATCGGCGACATCAACTCCTATCCGGGCAAGCTGAAGCTGATCCTCTGCGGGTTCCACGAGGCCGCGCTGATGGCGCAGGCGGCGGTGCACATCGTCACTCCTGACAAGCGCATCGTCTTCCAGTACACCACGTCGTCGTCGAGCCTGCAGAAGAAGCTCGGCGTCATCTGAGGCCGCTGTCGCGCGCCGCTCGTGTTCTCAAGCCGAAAGGTCCGTCCTTGCGGACGGATCGTCAATTCTGCTTCGTGAAGGTGATGTCGCTGGCGACGAATTCCTGATTGGTCTTCGGATCGACGGTCTTCGACACCATCCGGTACTTGCCGTCACCGACGACGGCCTGGATCGTCGCCTTGCCCGGCTTCTTCGTCCGGTTGTCGATGAACTGGGCGTTCAGCGCGATCTGGTTGTTCGACGCCTTGCCGCTGATCGTCGCCGGTCCCTTGGTGGACAGCGATTCCAGCGAGCCCTGATAGACGCCGGCGCCTTTCGATTCGATGGTTCCCGACACGCGGCCCGAATTGGTGGCGACTGCACAGCGACCGCTTTGCTTGAGGGCGGCACCGCCCTGGACCAGCGTGTTGCTCACCTTGCAATAGACCAGTTCCGGCTCGGCGCTCGGGCTCTGCTTGAACGTGCCGCGCCCGATCCAGTTGCCGGCCATCTTTGCCAGCAGGGGATCCTCGGCCGCAAGGCCGGGCGCGGCGCCCATGACCAGGGCGAATCCCAGTGCCAGGATCAGACGCGGACCGGCTCGTCGCGTCGTGCAGACTCCGGGCGGGCGGTTTTTCGTTCGAACCATGGTCGTGCTACTCCGGCCATCAGCGCCGGCAGGACCAGAAGATCACCGATCAGCGCGGTTAATAGGGTAATCCCGGCCAACTCGCCGAACAATATGATCGTCGGCATCCGGCTTATGGTCGTCGTCGCAAGGCCGGCAATGATGATCGCCGTGGTGCCGACAAGGACCGGGCCGATGTGGCGCGAGGTTTCGATCAGCCGGTCGGGCAGTTTGAGCGCCAGACCGCTGGTCTTGAAACGTGCCAGATAGTGAATCGTATCGTCTACGGCAATACCGAAGGCGACGGTCAGCGACATCACGGCGGTGAATTGCATGCCGCTGCCGGTGACGAACAGAAGCCCCCCGGTGGCGAGGATCGGCAGCGCGTTGGGCAGCATCGCCACGACGCCGACGCGCCAGTCGCGGAAGGCGAGCATGATTGCTCCAACCCCGGCAATGACCGCCAGCGTCAGGCTCCAGAAGAGATTGTTGATCGTGCGGCCGCTCTCGCGCGCGACGAGCACTGTGACGCCGGTGACCTTGACGTCGGGACCGCCGGCGCTGCGGGCGGCGGCCTCGATCGTGTCGATCAGCGGCTGGGCCTCCGCGGTCGGCATCTCGTGCACGTTGACGGTGACGAGCGACGTGCCCTTGAGGCCGAAGAACCGGGACTTGGTGGTCGGCGGCATGTCCTCGGCAAGATCGGTCAGACGTTTCGACGCCGCCTGAATGTCAGTGTCGCCGCCTAGCCATTCGGCGACGCTCCACAGCGAAAGCGGGCGATCGCCCCCGTCGACCTTGGCCACCGCCTCGTGCACGGCGCGGATTTTCGCCAGCCCCTCCGGGGAGGTCGGTGCGACGTCGCCGATCGGCACGACGATCTGGATCGGGAAGGCTCCGCCGAACAGCTTGTCGATCCGGCCGAGGGCGGCGTTGGCGGGATTGTCCTTCGGCAAATGCTCACGAAGAGAATGCTGGGGCGGGACGGAGAAATACATGACGCCCAGCACAACGGCCAGCACGAGCGAAACGATCGTGATCTTGTTGGCGTTGTTGACGGCAAACCGGCCGATCGCCGCGTTCGGCCTGCGGATAGAGGTTAGAAAGTTGCGGCTCGATGATAGCGTCGGCTTCCAGAAGCGGCCAACATAGGTGGCGAGCAGGGTGTGGAGCGCCAGAACCAGCATGCCGCCGAAGACGGCGCCAAGCGCTCCGAGCCAGGCGAATTTGCTGACGAGCTGCACATCCGAAAGCGTCAAGGACAGGAACGCCAGCGAAGTGGTGACGGCGGTCAGCATGCACGCCGGCCCCACGTCCCTTTGGGCCAGTCGCTCCGCCTCCGTCGGACTCGCACCTTCGGCCCGGTGCAGCCGCCACGCATAGGTGAGATGCATGGCGTCGGCATAGCCGAGGATCATGATCAGCGCCGGCACGACGTTCGACATGATCGTGATTTGCGTGCCCATCAGCCCGATGACGCCGAGCACCGAGCCGCCGGCGAGGATCGCCGGCACCGCCGTCATCACCGCCGCAATGAACGAGCGGAAGACGATCAGGCTCATCAGAATGCCGACCACCACGCCGGCGAGGTTGAGAACGATCTGATCGCGGATCAGCACGTCGACGATGTCGAGACGAATGATCGGAAATCCGCTGACGGTCACCGCGAGGCCGGTGTCGCCGAGCACGTCCTCTGTGGCCTGGTCGATCTCGGCCCGCATGACGCGGGTTGTCGACAAGGGGGCCTGAGCTTCCGACGGCGTGACGATGAACACCATCGCCGTCCCGTCGGCCGATACCAGTTTGTCGCCGTAAAGCGGATGGGCGCGAATCTGGTCGCGGAGCGCCGGTGTCAGCCCGCCCGATGCGTCGTCGACGACCAGCGCCGCATCGCCATTGGCGTCGGGCGGCTTGCGCAGCGAAAACGCGGACGTGACGCTCTCGACGCCGTCGACGAACTGGAGTTCGAACTGATAGTCGCGGAGCTTGGTGAAGATGTCCGGAGTGCTGAGCTTGTCGCCCTCGACGAGAATGAGAATCTCGTTTTCCGGGTCAACGAAGTTCTTAACCACCTCCGAATAGTCTTTATAGGATTGCGTGCCTCCGGCAAAAACGGCGCGCAGGTTCTGGTCGAAGCTGATGTTGGTGCCGCCGTAGGCCAGCAGGGCCAGCAGACAGAGCACAACGACGGCCGAAAGCCGCGGCCGCCGGAAGATCGGCTCAACCACACGTTCAAGACCGAAACCGAGTGACCGCATTCTGAAAATCAACCCTGACCTGGCCAGACCGCGCCAGGCGGGACGGCGGCCTCTGGATCGGTCCCCCCTGCGGCGAATCTGCGGCAGACACACGAAAAGATCGTCGCCGCCGGCGTTCCGCTTCGGAAACCTTGCCGCGACGGCTTGGGCCAATCGGCTCGCATGTGTCCTTTCAGCCCCTGCGCGGCGCCACCCTGCGGGGAGTTTTGACGGCACCGTGTCGGACTGTCAAACTCTGACGGTCGAACGACTATGTGTTGTGATCGAATAGAGCGCCGGAGGCAATGATGAAGACGCTCTCCTTCTCGTTTACCGACGATGGGGACGTACCCAACAACAGGTATCCGCTCATTGCCTATCGGGGCGTGATCGATCCCGAGGCCGGCGATTCGGCGGTCGCCTTCGAGACATTGTTCCATGGCAATGGCTGGGGTGGCGGCTGGCGGAACGGCATTTTCCCTTTCCACCACTATCACTCGACTGCCCATGAGGTGCTGGGGATCGCTCGCGGCGAGGCGACGGTGCGTTTCGGCGGTGAAGCAGGCGAAACCGTGACAGTCAGGGCTGGCGATGCCGTGCTGATTCCGGCCGGAGTCGGCCACAAGCGCCTCTCCGCTTCGCCCGATCTTCTCGTCATCGGCGCCTATCCCGGCGGCCAGCGGACCGATCTGATGCGGGAGGGGGCGGAGGACAAGGCGGCCGTGCGCAAGCGCGTTGCCGCGGTCCCGATACCTGGAGCCGACCCGGTCGCCGGCAAAGACGGTCCGATGAGCGAGCTGTGGCGCCCGTGAGTCTCCAGAGCATCCCGCGTCCATCCGACCGGAATATGCGCTACTCCCTGACATTTTCCAGCGGCGAAGCGGCCTTCTTGCCTGCGGCGCCAAGGCGGCGGAGCTCGGCCATCACGTCGGCGAGCCGCGGCGGTCGCCCGTTGACGAAGGGCAGCGGGCGGCAGACCTCGATCGCCGCGATGCCGACCCGCGCCGTCAGCAGGCCGTTGACGACGCCCTCGCCGAGCCGGGCCGACAGCTTCGCAGCGATGCCGTGGCCGAGGATTTGCTGGACCAGTGAATCTCCGGCGGCCATGCCGCCGGTCACCGCCAGATGGGTGATGGCGGCGCGGGCGAGGCGCAGGAAACCAAGCGTTCCCGGCCGTCCGTCGTAGAGCGTCGCCAATTGGCGGATCAACCGAAGAATCTGAGCGGCCACGAAGATCAGGTCGACCGCCGCCCGCGGCGAGACGGCGGTGACCAGCGCCACGCGCTTGGCCGAGGCGAGGACCAGCCGACGCGCGGCCTCGTCCAAGGGCAGCATCAGTTGCGTCTCGGCGAGGCCAATCAGGTCGCGGCCGTCGATGATCTCGCCGACATGGACCGAAAGGGCGGAGCGTGCCCGGGCGGTTTCCGGCCGCCCCTCGTAGAGGCGGATCAGCTCGCGGGTGAGCTGCCGGGCGGCGGTCCGGTCGTCGCTTTCGATGACGGTCGCGGCCCGCTTGTGAATCTGCGTGATCTTGCGGACGCGGAAGAGCCCGACGAGTTCGCGGACGGCAAGCGCGAGGAGGGCGAGCACTCCAAGGCCGGCAAGGCCGACCGCCAGCCAGCCAAGGGCGTCGTTGCGGGCAAACAGGCCGGTGATCAGGTTGTCGATGGCGAGGCCGATGGCGAGGGTGATCAGGCCGCCCAGCGCCGCCAGCAGGTATCGCGACCACCGGATGCCGCGGCGCGGCATGGCGGCGGCGAGCTCGGCCTCTGGCGGCGGCGCGGCGAACGGGTCCGCTTCGGGCACCAGCACCGGCTGGGCGCCGACTCCGGGCACGTAGTCGCCCTCCACGACATTAAGGTCGCCGAGATCGAATGCCGCCGGTCGGCGTGGGGTCTTGCTCACTTCAGGTAGTCTCCGATCAGGAATTCCAGTGCCCGGTCGAGGCGGATATGGGGCAGCGACAGGGTCATGCCTTCGGCCGTGCGTTCGAGCTTCGGCGGACGGAACCGGACAAAGCGCACCGGCGAAACGGCCGGCTTGCCGGGTTGAAAGACCGATTCCGGATCGTCCGGCAAGTCACCGGGAAACATGGCGATTTCCGTGCTGCCGTCAAACACCCTGCCGTCCACCGTTTCGCCGGGCAAGGGTGTACCGATGATCGACGGCAGGCGTTCGCCGCGGTTGGTGACAGTGCCTTCCCGCGTCGCGCGGACGGAAGCGAGCGCGATCACCTCGACGGTCGCGCCGGCAAAGCGCGCCCGTGCGATGGCCCGGCCGACAAGCCGCGAAAGGATCGCTTCGAGCCGGTCATGATCGCCGTGGTGGAGGTGATCGGCCTTGGTGGCGGCGAACAGAATGCGGTCGATCCGCCGCGAGACCAGGCTGCTCAGCCAGCCGGTGCGGCCGAGGCGGAAGGCGGCGAGGATGTCGGCCAGGGCCGACTCGAGTGCGGCGATGGCGGCTGGCCCGGCGTTCAGCGCTTCGAGCGCGTCGACCAGCACGATCTGGCGGTCGAGACGGGCGAAATGGTCGCGGAAGAAGGGCCGGACCACCGCGGTCTTGTAGCTCTCGTACCGGCGCGCCATCATCGCGGCGAGCGAGCCCGCCGGCACCTCATCGTCGGCGAGGTCGAGGGGAGCGAAAGTGAGCGCCGGTGATCCGTCGAGATCGCCCGGCATCAGGAAGCGGCCGGGCGGCAAGGTGGAAAGGCCCGGACCGTCCGACCGTGTGGCGCGGAGGAAGTCGGTGAACAGTCCGGCCAGCCGCCGTGCGACCGCCTCGTCCTCCGGCGCCTTGGCATCGACGTTTCCGGCTTTCCGCAGCCAGATATCGCCGAGCCCGGCTCGTTCCGGCCCCTTGGTGGCGGCCAAGATCTCCCGCGACCAGGTGGCGAAGTCCTTGGAGAGAAGCGGCAGGTCCAGGAGCCACTCGCCGGGGTAGTCGACGATGTCGACATGGAGACGGCCGCGTCCGAGCGTCCGGTTGAGGAAGGATGCCGACTCGTACTGGATCGTCAGCCTCAACTCGCTGATACGCCGGGTCGAATCGGGCCAGACCCGTTCGTCGACCAAGGCCTCGACGTGGCTCTCATAGTCGAAGCGGGGAACGGCGTCGTCGGGTTGCGGCTCGAGGTCGGAACCGAGCAGCCGTCCGCTGGAATATGCCTTGAAGACCGGAAGCCGCCCGCCATGGATGAGATTGTGAACCAGCGCCGAGATGAACACCGTCTTGCCGGCACGGGCGAGTCCGGTGACGCCCAGGCGGAGAGCGGGAGCGGCGATGCCGATCGTGCGTTCGGCCAGCGTCGTCAGGGCGAGCCGCGTTTCGTCGGTGATCGTCGTCAGTTGCAAAACGCCTCGCTCCGGGGACTGCGCGCAGCACGGATGTATGGTCTCGGGCGGCGGGCCGGAACCCCTCAATCCTGCTCGGGGTCGTGGCCCTCGCCGCCGTCCTCGAGATCGCGGGGCTTGATGAAGGCCGACACATGGCCGCTGTGCGGAGACGCGGCCGCCCAGTCGTCGATGTCGAAGCCGATCACCGCAAGGCCGGCGGTGGGGTATTTGGCCGAGATCTCCTGGGCCAGGCCCGGCTCGCCGCCGCCGATCAGACGCACCGCCGTCGCCTGGATGGCGGGGTTGTGGCCGATCACCATCAGGGTGCCGGCGCCGGCGCCGTGCTGCTTGACGATCCCCAGATAGTCGCCGCCCGGCGGCTGGTACAGGCTGTCGACGATGGCGATCCGCCCTTCGTCGCCAAGCTCGGGCAGGAGAGCCGCCAGCGTCTCGCGTGCCCGCCGGGCGGGCGAGCAAAGCACCCGGTCCGGTATCAGCTCGCGCCCGGCGATGGCTTTCGCCATGGCGGCGGCGGCCTTGCGCCCGCGGGACGTGAGCGTGCGATCGATATCGGCGACTCCCGGGTCGCTCCATGAGGACTTGGCGTGGCGCAGGAGCAGAAGCCGCAACATGGCGAAACTCCGAATCGTCCGGAAACCGTCCAGAATCTACCCCGGATGCATTGTGTTATCGATCCACGGCTCCGGCAGTGCAACGCCGAAACGAAGACGCGCCCGCGAGGGACCGCGGGCGCGTCGGTCGAGCAGTGTTCGTTGGGGTCAACCTATGGCAGGCTGCACATCCGATAGACCGGCTGTCCGGCGGCATCGTATTTCGCGATGAAGTAGCCGGTCTGGGGATTGAAGGTCTTGTACTTGGCGTCGCACGCCTGAACCCACTCGTAGGAGCCGACCGGAGGAAGGTAGGCCGGTGGGGGCGCGGCGTAGGCCGGCGGCGCATTGAGGCACTGGTAGTAGGCCTCGTCGTAGGCGCGCTTCCAGCTCGCGCGGCCGATCACACCGCCGCCGACCGCGCCGGCGATCGCGCCGGGAACGACGGCCTTGTTGCCCTTGCCGAGGATGCCGCCAAGAACGGCACCGCCGATGCCGCCGACCACGGCACCACCGACCGCGTTACCGCCGGCCTTCTGATTGGCGACACTCTTGGCGACCGAATCGCAATAGGCCGGGGAATTCGCCGCGGATGCGCTCGTGATGCCCAGGCCCATCAGGCCGGCAAGCGCAATCGCGGAAATGAGGATCTTCATTCGTTGGCTCCTTCGCATGTCAACCACGCGCCCCGCAGGCATTGCCATGCCCGGTGCGACGGATACTCAAGCCACCCTCACGGCTGTTACATGGAGCATACCTGACGACAAGGCAAGCGGAACCCTCGCGTTTGTGCAAGGTGTACAGGCCGTTGCCAATCGTCCCGACGGCCGACTTGGCGTGACGCCTTTGGTCCCGGCGATCAGTCGTCCCGATAGACGCGCTCGCGGCGCTCGTGCCGCTCCTGCGCCTCGATCGACAGTGTCGCGATCGGCCGCGCGTCGAGCCGCTTCAGGCTGATCGGCTCGCCAGTCTCCTCGCAGTAGCCGTACGTGCCGTCGTCGATCCGCTGCAGGGCGGCGTCGATCTTGGCGATAAGCTTGCGCTGGCGGTCGCGCGCCCGCAGCTCGATGGCGCGATCGGTTTCCGAGGAAGCGCGGTCGGCGAGGTCGGGGTGGTTGCGGCTCTCTTCCTGGAGGTGCTGCAGCGTCTCGCGCGCTTCCTTGAGAATCTCTTCTTTCCACCGGAGTAGCTTCTCGCGGAAATACTCCCGCTGGCGCCCGTTCATGAACGGTTCGGAATCACTCGGTCGATAGTCCCGCGCCCTGGATCGAACGGCTGACTGCGGCATGGATTACCTCTGACTCGGCTGCGACGCGCGCGGAATATAGCGATGGCGCGAAACGCCGACAACAACTGCTTGGCGACGTTTCGATGACAGTTGGGTGATGCGCTTTCGACGCCAAAAAGGGCAGCAAAATGGCCCCTTTACCGGCCGTGCGGATCAGCTCGATCGGCTGTTTGAGATCTGGCCGAGCAGGCGGGCCATGTCTCTTTCCAGATTGCCGACCGTGCTAGTGCCCTCGTCGTCGTCTTCGCGGTCTTGGCGCGGCTGCAGGTCACCGGGCGGCCGGCGCAGCGGCTCTTCCCCGCCGGCAGTCCGTGGCGGCTCCGGCGGAACCGGCTCGACCAGATGGGCCGGTTCCGGATGGCTTGGCGGCGTTTCGTCGGCGTCGGGCGGCGGTGTCTTTGCGATTGGCGCGAAGGGCGATTCGCCTTCGCGCGCACGCGGCTCGTCGCGGCTCGGAGCCACGGTTTCAGTCTCGGCGACAAGCGGCGTCTTCGCCGTGTCTTCGACCGGTCGCGAGTCGCGGGGCGGAGCAATCATCGCCGGCTCGGTCAGCCTGACCGGCGGCTCGGGCGTGATTCGCGACCGAAGGCTCGTCGTCTCCGGATCCGGGCGCACCGGCGGGCGGGTCAGCGAGGCGCGCGGCGGGAACGGGATCGGATCGTCGTCCGCCGGCGGTTCGGCACGTCGGGCCCGTATCGACGTGGCGCGTGAGGGAGC
>Ga0210144_1000307_pt1 | contig 28177 bp, 36 predicted proteins | sample Muzzi_PWA_D2_FD_185532 | JGI IMG/M metagenome (GOLD analysis project Ga0210144, IMG submission 185532) | Wetland microbial communities from San Francisco Bay, California, USA, that impact long-term carbon sequestration - Muzzi_PWA_D2 (SPAdes) | ecosystem: Environmental > Aquatic > Marine >...
GCCTACGTCTGCCGCGGCGCGACCTGTTCGCTACCGCTGACCGAGCCGGCGGCGCTGACCGAGGCGCTGGCCGCATGACCGGCGCCGCGCAGCGCTGCGTGATCGACTCGCCGGTCGGACGGCTGGCGCTCGACGCCGACGCGGCGCAGCTGCTGCGGGTCGCCTGGACCGCGGCCCGCCCAGCCGCGCCGGCGCCCGGCAGCCTGCTGGCGCGGGCCGCCGAGCAGCTCGCCGAATACTTCGCCGGCGCGCGCCGGGACTTCGATCTGCCGCTGCAGCCGGCCGGGACCGCGTTTCAGCGCCGCGTGTGGGACGCGCTGCGGCGCATCCCCTACGGCGAGACGACGAGCTACGGCGCGTTGGCGGCCGGGCTCGGCAGCGCCGCGCGCGCGGTCGGCGGCGCCTGCGGCGCCAATCCGATCCCGATCGTCATTCCCTGCCACCGCGTGCTGGCCGGGCACGGCCGGCTCGGCGGCTTCTCCGGCGGCCGGGGCGCGGAGACCAAGCGCGCGCTGCTGCGCCGCGAAGGAGCGCTCGCCGGGCCCGGCGACCTTTTCGATACGCAGGCGACGGGCTAGAGTCCCCCCGATCGGCAGGGGCATCGCCGCGAACGACAACACGACGACAACACGACGACAACACAGGGGACCGCTCATGACCGATATCACGATTCACGGACCGGACGGCAGCTTCGGCGCCTATCTGGCCCAGCCCACCGGCACGCCGGCCGCCGGAATCGTCGTCGCGCAGGAGATCTTCGGTGTCAACCAGGTGATGCGCGACGTCTGCGACTGGCTCGCCGGCGAGGGCTATCTCGCCTGCTGCCCCGACATCTTCTGGCGCATCGAGCCGGGCATCCAGCTCACCGACAAGACCGAGGCGGAATGGGCGCGCGCCTTCGAGCTGTTCAACCTCTTCGACGTCGACAAGGGGATCGAGGACCTCAAGGCGACGCTCGCCCAGCTGCGCGGCCACGAGGCCTGCAACGGCAAGGTCGGCAGCATCGGCTACTGCCTCGGCGGCAAGCTCGCCTATCTGATGGTGACGCGCTCCGACGCCGACTGCAGCGTCGGATATTACGGCGTCGGGCTCGATGAGCTGCTCGGTGAGGCCAAGGCCATCACCAAGCCGCTGCTGCTGCACATGGCCTCGCAGGATCGCTTCGCGCCGCCGGAGGCGCAGGAGAAGATCAAGACCGGCCTCAAGGGGCACCCGCAGGTCACGCTGCACGTCTACGACGGCCAGGACCACGCCTTCGCGCGCGTCGGCGGCGAGCACTACGACAAGGCCGCCGCCGACCTGGCCAACGAACGCAGCCTCGAATTCCTCAAGGAGAACCTCGGCTGATGGTCAAAGCAATCCGCATTCACAAGCCCGGCGGGCCCGACGCGCTGGTGTGGGACGACGTCGCGGTCGGCGCGCCCGGCCCCGGCCAGGTCCGCCTCAAGCAGACCGCGATCGGGCTCAACTACATCGACGTCTATCACCGCACCGGGCTCTACCCGCTGCCCGAGCTGCCCACGCCCATCGGGCTGGAAGCGGCCGGCGTCGTCGAGGCGGTCGGCGAGGGCGTCACCGAGCTCGCGGTCGGCGACCGCGTCGCCTACGCCTCGCCGCCGCTCGGCGCCTATGCCGAAGCGCGCCTCATGCCGGCCGACCGGCTGATCAAGCTGCCCGACCAAATCGACGACCGGCACGCCGCGGCGATGATGCTGCAGGGCATGACGGTGCAGTACCTGATCCGCCGCACCTATCACGTACAGCCGGGCCAGACGGTGCTGTTCCACGCAGCCGCCGGGGGCGTCGGCCTGATCGCCTGCCAATGGCTGAGCCGCCTGGGCGCCACGGTGATCGGCACGGTGGGCTCCGAGGAGAAGGCGAAGCTGGCGCGCGCGCACGGCTGCCATCACACGATCAACTATCGTGAGGAGGACTTCGTCGAACGGGTCAAGGAGATCACCGAGGGCGCCGGCGTGCCCGTGGTCTACGATTCGGTCGGCAAGGACACCTTCGACGGATCGCTGAAATGCCTGCGGCCCTTCGGCCTGCTGGCGCTCTTCGGCGCCTCGTCGGGTCCGGTCCCGGCGTTCGACCTGGGCCGCCTCGCGGCGCTCGGCTCGCTCTACATCACGCGGCCCACGCTGATGACCTACAACGCGCAGCGCGCCGACCTGGAGAACAGCGCGGCCGAGCTGTTCGACGCGGTGCTGACCGGCGCGGTCAAGATCGAGGTCAATCAGACCTACCCGCTGAAGGACGCGGCGCAGGCCCACCGCGACCTCGAGGCGCGCAAGACCACGGGCTCGACCGTCCTGCTGACCTAGCGGGCACCGGCCCGAACGCGGCCCCGCGCGTCAGGGTCAGCCCGTGCGTCAGGGGCAGCAGGCCTCGCCGCCGTCCTCGCGCGCCAGCTGCACCGGCGGGCAGGGCACGTCGCCGTAGGAACAGAACACGCAGCAGTCGCCGGGCTTCGGCCGCAGCACGGCGCCGCAGCCCGTGCAGTCGTAGAAGTACTGGCAGGCGTCGCGCGGCATGGTCTCCAGCCGCCGCTCGCCGCAGTGCGGACAGGTGATGGTCGATCGTTCGACGATTTTGCGGTTCGCCGCTTCCATCGCGCGTGCTCCGTGTGCCGGAGACCGGCGACGCTGCGCCGGCTTACTGGTTCATCGACTCGAAGAAATCGGAATTGCTCTTGGTCTGCTTCAGCTTGTCGACCAGGAACTCGATCGCGTCGCTGGCGCCCATCGGCATGAGGATGCGGCGCAGTACCCACATCTTCGACAGCGTCGGCTTGTCGACCAGCAGCTCCTCCTTGCGCGTGCCCGACTTGCCGATGTCGAGCGCCGGCCAGGTGCGCTTGTCCGCGACCTTGCGGTCGAGCACGATCTCGGAGTTGCCGGTGCCCTTGAACTCCTCGAAGATCACCTCGTCCATGCGGCTGCCGGTGTCGATCAGCGCGGTCGAGATGATGGTCAGCGAGCCGCCTTCCTCGATGTTGCGCGCCGCGCCGAAGAAGCGCTTCGGGCGCTGCAGCGCGTTGGCGTCGACGCCGCCGGTCAGCACCTTGCCGGAGCTCGGCACCACGGTGTTGTAGGCGCGCGCCAGGCGGGTGATCGAATCGAGCAGAATGACCACGTCCTTCTTGTGCTCGACCAGGCGCTTGGCCTTCTCGATCACCATCTCGGCGACCTGCACGTGGCGCGCCGCCGGCTCGTCGAAGGTCGAGCTGACCACCTCGCCCTTGACCGAGCGGTCCATGTCGGTGACCTCCTCCGGCCGCTCGTCGATCAGCAGCACGATGAGGTAGACCTCCGGATTGTTCTCGGCGATGGCGTGCGCGATGTTCTGCAGCATCATGGTCTTGCCGGTGCGCGGCGGCGCCACGATGATCGCGCGCTGGCCCTTGCCGAGCGGCGCGATGAGGTCGATCACCCGGGTCGTGAGGTCCTTCTTGGTCGGATCCTTGATCTCGAGGCTGAGCTTCTCGTCCGGGTAGAGCGGCGTCAGGTTGTCGAAATTGATGCGGTGGCGCGAATTCTCCGGCGGATCGAAGTTGATGCTGTTGACCTTGAGCAGGGCGAAATAGCGCTCGCCGTCCTTGGGCGCGCGGATCTGGCCCTCCACCGTGTCCCCGGTGCGCAGCCCGAAGCGGCGCACCTGGCTCGGGCTGACGTAGATGTCGGCCGGCCCCGCCAGGTAGTTGGATTCCGGCGAGCGCAGGAAGCCGAAGCCGTCCTGTAGGATCTCGAGCACGCCCGACCCGCTGATCGGAACCTCGTTCTCCGCCATCTGCTTCAGGATCGCGAACATCATGTCCTGCTTGCGCAGCGTGCTGGCGTTCTCGATCTGCAGCTCCTCGGCGAAGGCGAGCAGGTCGGCCGGTGTCTTGGCTTTAAGTTCTTCGAGGTTCATGGGGCATTGCGCCTGGTGGGAAATCGGAGGGGAAATTGTGGAAAATCGTACGCCGCGCGGCCGGACGGCCCAGGTCGGCTGCCGGATCGAGGGCCGGCGCCCGGAGAGGATTAGCGGAAAAGGTACCCGGATGTGGTTACCGCTTCCTTACCTAGGCCGAGAAAGGCCGTTTGGCAAGTCCGCGGCGGCCGCTCGTCGATAGCCGAAGCCGCGCGGCCTTGTCAAGCAGCGGCCCCCAGCTGCGATTGGGGCGGGCCGAGACCGAACGGCGCCGGCGCGGGATCAAAACGGCTTGACGATGACCAGGATGACGATGCCTATCATCAGCACGGTCGGCACCTCGTTCACGGCCCGATAGAGCCCGGTGCCGTGGCGGTTGGCGTCGTTTGCGAACTGCCGGCGCCAGCGCGAAAAGGCGGCATGGATGAGCTGCATGCCGAGCAGGAGGGCGAGCTTGCCGTGGAACCAGCCCTCGTTCCAGGCGTCGAGGTGGGCCGCCAGCATCAGGCCGAAGGCCCAGCTGGCCAGCATCGCCGGATTGACGATGCCGCGCAGCAGGCGGCGCTCCATGACCTTGAAGGTCTCGGACTGGACCGAGCCCGGCTCCGCCGCGGCGTGGTACACGTAGAGCCGCGGCAGGTAGAGCATCCCCGCCATCCAGGCGATGACCGCGATGACGTGCAGCGCCTTAACCCAGAGATAGGCATCGCCCAGGAAACCTGCCATTCGATCACCCCTGCCGTGCTGCTCAGGCGGCCGCCATGGGACAGCGGCGCCACTCGGCGGGACAGATACGCCGCCCCGACTGCGAGCACAAGCACCCCGCCTGCCGCGCCAGCGTGTCGCCGACCAGTTCGGCGAGGCCGGCGATGAACGCCGGCTCGCAGTCCACCGTGGGCACCCGCAGGTAGGCCGGCACGCCCTCCGCCCGTGCCAGCGCGCGGTATTCTATGTCGAGCTCGACCAGCGTCTCCGAGTGCTCGGAGACGAAGGCGATCGGCACCAGGACCACCGGCACCCGGTCGCGGCCCGCCCGGGCGATCTCCGCCTCGGTCGAGGGGCCGATCCACTCCAGGGGCCCGACGCGGCTCTGATAGCAGATCTGCCAGTCGAGCGCGTGGTCCCCCAGCGCCGCAGCGACCGCGGCGGCGCTCTGCTCGACCTGCCACTGGTAGGGGTCGCCGCCGGCGACGATCTTTTTCGGCAGCCCGTGCGCGGAGAACAGCACGCGCGGGCGGGCCTGCGCCGCCGCCGCCTCGAGCATCGGACGGATCCGTGCCGCCACAGCTTCGACGAAGCCGGCCTGGGTCGGATAGCAGCACAGCGTGCGCGTGGGCGCTGCGAACCCGGCACGCGCTGCGGCCCGGCGCCAGTCGTCGAAGGACGACCCGCTGGTCGTGGTCGAATACTGCGGATAGAGCGGCAGCAGCACGACCTCGTCCGGCGCGAAGGCCTTGACCGCGGCGGCCGTCTCCGCAGCGAAGGGATGCCAGTAGCGCATGGCGATGAAGACCCGCGCCTCGCAACCGTCGAGGCGGTCCTGCAGGGCCTGCTGCAGCGCGTTTGCCTGGGCCTCGGTATTGGCAAGCAGCGGCGAGCCACCCCCGAGGTTGCGGTAGATCTCGCGCGCGACCGGCACCCGGCGCCGCGATATGAACTGCGCCAGCAGCCAACGGACCGGGCCCGGCGCGCCGATGATGGCGGGATCGTTGAACAGGTTGAAGAGGAACGGCCGCACCGCCGCCGGCGCGTCCGGTCCTCCCAGGTTGAACACGACAACGGCCAGCCTGGTCATCCTCGCTCCCGTCCTTTGTACCGAATGGTCGATCCGGGCCTATTATACCTCCGGCGCGGTGCCGCGGCTCTGCGCGACCAACGCCGCGACGTGCTCGGGCGGCGTCTCAGGCACGATGCCGTGACCGAGGTTGAACACGAAGGGCCCGGTCCCAAGGGTCGCCAGGATGCGCGCCGTCTCGGCGCGCAAGGCCTCGCCGCCGGCGACCAGGGCCAGCGGATCGAGGTTGCCCTGCAGCGTCGCCCGTCCCTGCAGCGTCTCCTTCGCCCAGGCGAGCGGCACCGTGGTGTCGAGGCTGAGCCCCTCGAAGCCGCCGTCTTCGGCGCAGGCGGCGTAGAGAGCGCCGGCACCGCGCGGAAACTGGATCATCGGGACCTGCGGCGCGGCCTGACGGAGGCGCCGGCGAACCTCCTTCGCCGGCTCCAGGCACCAGCGGCGGAAGCCGCTTTCCGGCCACACCCCGGCCCAGGAGTCGAACAGCTGCAGCACCTCGGCCCCGGCTTCGACCTGCGCCGTCAGGTACGCGGCCGTCGCCTCCGTGAGCAGGTCGATCAGCCGCTGGAACTCCTCCGGCTGCCCGTAGGCCCAGGCCTTGGCACGCGCGAAATCGCGGCTCGAGCCGCCCTCGATCATGTAGCTGGCGACGGTCCAGGGCGCGCCGGCAAAGCCGATCAGCGCCGTCTCGGACGGCAGTTCGCCGCGCAGGCGCCGCAGCGTCTCGTAGACCGCGGCAAGCCGCTCGTGCAGGCGCTCCGGCGAGAGCTTCGCGAGCTCGGCCGCCGTCTCGACCGGCGCCAGCCGCGGGCCGACGCCTTCCTCGAACCAGACCCGCTGACCCAGTCCGTGCGGCACCACCAGGATGTCGGAGAACAGGATCGCCGCGTCCAGGCCAAAGCGCCGGATCGGCTGCAGCGTCGCTTCGACCGCCAGGTCCGGCGTGAAACAGAAGTCGAGAAAGCTCGCCGCCCTCGCGCGCAGCTCGCGGTATTCCGGCAGGTAGCGGCCGGCCTGGCGCATGAGCCAGATCGGCGGCGGCGATAGCGTCTCGCCGCCGAGTGCACGCAGGAGTTTTTTGTCGGGAGAAGCCACGGCCGAACGCCTGGTAGGTGGGACGGAACCAGGGTGATCTGGGGCCACTCTTATAACAAGGAATCTTTATAAAAGAATCTTTGAGGTTGTAGTGAGGCGTGTGAGTCGTGGGGATCATCGCTTTGCAGCCGGATATATGCGATTCTGTCCACGCCGGGCTCCTGGGGCGGTGCGCTGTGGAGAACACTGTGGCCGGAACCGGCCAGCCGCGATTGGCCAGCCGCGCGCCAGGGGTGAATAGCGAGGACAAGACCGTGAGCTGAACCATGCGGGCGAGTTGCCCGCAGCCCGGGATCGAAGACGGTATCGCTTGGCCGATGCTATAACGCTTCGGACCGAGCGGTGACGAAAGCTTCGGGGGTTTCGAAAAGGCTCTGGTTATCCCCGATGCCGCCGAAGTTGTCACCAGGGCGGGGCGAGAGCGTCCGCAGCGGTAGGCGGGCGCGAGGAACCGAACGGACGGGAGCATGAACGGGCACCATCTTCATCTTGTCTCGGACGCGACCGGCGAGACTCTGAATTCCGTGACGCGCGCCTGCCTGGTGCAGTTCGAGGGCGTCGACCCGGAGGAACACGTCTGGAGCCTCGTGCGCACCAGGGGACAGATGGAAAAGGTGCTGCGCGGCATCGAGGAAAGCCCCGGTCCGGTTCTTTTCACCCTCGTCAACGCAGCCTTGCGCGACCACCTGATCGAGGGCTGCCGCCGCATTGAGGTGCCGTGCATCGCCGTCCTCGATCCCGTCATCCACCGTCTGGCGAACTGGTTCGAGGTGGAGATTCGCGGGCGGCCGGGCCTGCAGCACGCGCTCGACGCCGAATACTTCGAACGCATGGACGCGATGAATTTCGCGCTGGCGCACGACGACGGCCAGCTTGGCGACGACCTGAACCTGGCCGACGTCGTCCTGGTCGGCGTCTCGCGCACCTCGAAAACCCCGACCTGCATCTACCTGGCGAACCGCGGCATCAAGGCCGCCAACATCCCGGTGGTGCCAGGCTGCCCGGTGCCGCCCAACCTGTTGGCCGCGACACGGCCCCTGATCGTCGGCCTCACCAAGGACCCGGCGCAGCTCGTGCAGGTCCGGCGCAACCGGTTGCGCATGATCGCCAAGGGCCAGGACGAGACCGACTACGTCAATCCGGAATCGGTGCGCGAGGAGGTCTCATTCGCGCGCAAGCTTTGCCAACGCCAGGGCTGGCCGATAATCGACGTGACCCGCCGCTCGATCGAGGAGACGGCCGCGACGATCATGGGCCATTTCGCGCGCCACCGCGGGGCGGCCGAATGAGCGTCACCTCCATCACCATCGAAACGCCCGAGGAGGGTGCGGCGAACGCTCCGCCCGTCGTGTTGGCCTCGGCCAGCGAATCGCGCCGCCGGCTGCTGCGCAGCGCGGGCGTTCCATTCCGCGCCGAGGCCTCGGCAGTCGACGAGGACGAGATCAAGGCGGCGCTGCGCGCCGAGGGCGCCACGGCGATGCAGGTCGCCGAGACCCTGGCCGAGCTGAAGGCGCGCCGCATCGCGCACCGCCATCCCGGGGCGCTGATCATCGGCGCCGACCAAATGCTCGACTGCGAAGGGCGCTGGTTAGACAAGCCGGGGACCCGGGCCGCCGCGGCGGAACAGCTGCGCGCCCTCTCGGGCCGCGCGCACGCGCTGTTGACCTCGATCTGTCTGCTGCGCGACGAACAGCGCATCTGGCATCACAACGCGCCCGCCCGACTGGTCATGCGGCCGTTGAGCGAGGCCTTCATCGAGACCTATCTCGACGCGGTCGGCGAGCCCGCGCTGCACGGCGTCGGCGCCTATCAGATCGAGGGGCGCGGCGCGCAGCTCTTCGCGCAGATCGAAGGCGACGGCTTCGCCATCCAGGGCCTGCCGCTCCTGCCACTGCTCGAGATGCTGCGCCAGCACGGGGTGCTCGCCCGATGATCCTCTCGGGCCGCGCCCGTCTCGCCGGCGTCGTCGGATGGCCGGTCGCCCACTCGCGCTCGCCGCGGCTGCACGGCTATTGGCTGGAGCGCTACGGCATCGACGGCGCCTACCTGCCGCTCGCCGTCAAGCCCGAGGCACTCGCCGAAGCGCTACGCGGGCTGATGGCGGCAAGCTTTCGCGGCGTCAACCTGACCATTCCGCACAAGGAAGCAGCTGTCGCGCTGTGCGACGAGCTCGACACCGCGGCCCGGCGCATCGGCGCGGTCAACACGCTGTCGTTCGCGGCCGGCCGCGTGATCGGCAGCAACAGCGATGCCTTCGGCTTCACCGAGAACCTGCGCCAGGGCGCGGCGGCCTGGCAGGCCGCGGCCGGGCCGGCCCTGGTGCTCGGCGCCGGCGGCGCGGCCCGCGCGGCGGTCTGCGCGCTGATCGACGCCGGCGCGCCGGAGGTCCGGGTCTGCAACCGCACCGATGCCCGCGCCGAGCGGCTGGCGGCCGACTTCGGCGTGCCCGCGGTCGCCCAGCCCTGGTCGTCGCGGGCCGCGGCGCTGCGCGACGTCGCGCTGCTCGTCAACACGACCAGCCTGGGCATACAGGGGCAGCCCGAGCTCGACCTCGACCTACGCGCACTGCCGCAGGACGCGCTGGTCAGCGACATCGTCTATACCCCGCTCGAGACCGGACTGCTGGGACGCGCCCGCGCACGCGGCAACACGACGGTCGACGGCCTGGGCATGCTGCTGCATCAGGCACGCCCGGGCTTCGAGGCCTGGTACGGGGTCGCGCCCGAGGTCACGGACGAGCTCAGGTCCTTCGTGCTCGAGGCGCCGGCCGACGACGGGCCGTCCGCGGACCGCCGATGATCGTGCTCGGCCTGACCGGATCGATCGGCATGGGCAAGTCCACGGCGGCGACGATGCTGCGCCGCCTCGGCGTGCCGGTGCACGACGCCGACGCCGCGGTGCACGCGCTGCTCGGCCCGGGCGGTGCGGCGGTCGCGGCAGTCGGTGCCGCGTTTCCCGGCGTCGCCGCCGGCGGCGCGGTCGACCGCGGCAAGCTCGGCGCGCGGGTCTTCGGCGACGCCGCCGCGCTGACCCGGCTCGAGGGGATCCTGCACCCAATGGTGCGGCGGAGCGCACGGCGCTTTCTACTCCAGGCGGCGCGCCGGCGCGCGCCGCTGGCGGTGCTCGATATCCCACTGCTCTACGAGACCGGCGCCGAGGCGATCTGCGACGCGGTGGTGGTAGTCAGCGCGCCGGCCTTCCTGCAGAAGGACCGCGTGCTCGGCCGCGGCGGCATGACGCCGGCGCGCTTCGCGGCGATCCAGGCGAAGCAGATGCCCGACGCGGAGAAGCGCCGCCGCGCCGACTTCGTGGTCGAGACGGGGCTGAGCCGCGGCGCGACCTTGCGTCGGCTCGAAGCCATCGTGACACTGCTGCGCAGCCGTCCCCGGCGCGCGCGGCGGACGCGGGTCTGGCCGCTCAGCGCCTGGGCGCGGCGTCCGACGACCCCTGCGGCATCCACGACAAGGAGCGGCCATGCGTGAGATCGTCCTCGACACCGAGACCACCGGCCTCGACCCGGCCGCCGGGCACCGCATCGTCGAGGTCGCCTGTCTCGAGCTGATGCACCACATCCCGAGCGGCCGGCACTTCCGGCGCTACGTCAATCCGCAGCGCGACATGCCGGAAGAGGCGCGCGCGGTTCACGGCCTGACCGAGGAGTTCCTGGCAAAGCACCCGGTCTTCGCCGAGGTGGCCGACGAATTTCTCGAATTCATCGGCGACGCGCCGCTGGTCATCCACAACGCGCGCTTCGACATCGGCTTCCTCAACGCGGAGTTCGAGCGCCTCGGCCGGCCGCCCTTTCCCGAATCGCGGGCGATCGACACGGTGGCCCTGGCGCGCCAGCGCTTTCCCGGGGCGCAGGCCAACCTCGACGCGCTCTGCCGCCGCTTCGAGATCGACAATTCGGCGCGCGCATTTCACGGCGCGCTGCTCGACTGCGAGCTCCTGGCCGAGGTCTATCTGGAGCTGCGCGGCGGACGGCAGCCGGGCTTCGACCTCGACGCCGGCGCGCGCGGCGGCGCCGCCGCGGCCGGCGCCCCGAAGCGCCCCGCCCGCCCGGCCCGGCCGCACGCGCCGACGCCGGAAGAGCGCGCCGCGCACGAGGCGCTGCTCGCGCGGATCAAGGATCCGATTTGGAACAGCTAGATTCGAAGGCCGCGGCCGGGAGCCGCGACGGGAGGATCAGCCGGCGTCGGCCGGCGCCGCGGCCGCGCTCGCCGGCGCGTCCGGCTTGGGCAGCGTCCCCTTGAGGTTCTTCTCGTAGAAGATCTCGAAGTCGATCGGATTGACGATCAGCGGCGCATAGCCGCCGTCGCGCACTACGGTCGCCAGGATGCCGCGCGCGAAGGGAAACAGGTGCCGCGGCGTCTCGACCAGAAGCAGCCGCTCGACCTCCGCCTCGGCAAGCTCCGCGCCGACCGTCGCCAGCCCGGCGTAATGCAGCTCGACCAGGAAGGCGACGGAGTCGTCCGGCTTGGTGGCGCTGGCGCGGATGCTGAGGATGATCTCGTAGCGCCGCTCGGTGAGGGCGGTCGGCGTCAGGTCCATCTGGATGGAAAGCCGCGGCCGGTTGCCCGAGATGTCGTCGTAGATCCCCGGCGCGTTGGGGTTCTCGAAGGAGAGGTCCTTGACGTACTGCCGATCGATGATCAGCGGCTGCGACGGCGGGGTCTTCGGCATGGGCGGCTCCGGAATGTGCGCGGCGCTTGGCTAGCATGCCTGCCGGGCGTGCACAACAACCGCCGGGCCCACGTCGGTCTCTCCGTATACGCCCCGGCCGCCCGGCCCGGCCGCCCGGCCCGTCAGCCCTCCGACAGGGCGTCCGGCGGGGCCGCGTCCAGGTCGAATGGCAGCACCCTCCCGTTCTCCACCGCCTGCCCGGTGAGCCCGCGGATGAAGCCCCAGTGCGAGACCACGACGACCTCGCGCCAGTCGGCGCTCTCCGCCATGCTGTCGCGAAAGCGGCCGCAGCGCAGCAGCAGCTCCGCCTCGGTCTCTTCCGGCTCCGGCCACCAGCGCTCGGGCAGCGCCCCGAAGTCGAAGTGCGGCCAGCGGCTGTTCAGCTCGGAGCGCGGCGAGCCGATGTCGCAGGCGAAGAAGGCGCGCTCGCGCACCAGCGGCTCGATGGCGACGGGCAGGCCGAGGCGCTCGGCGATGATCTCCGCGGTGTGCAGCGTGCGGCTGTAGGGGCTCGCCAGGATGCGGCGCACCGTATGCCCCGCGAGCGCCTCGGCGGCCGTCTCGGCCTGCTGCAGGCCGACCTCGGTCAGGCCGGGATCGACGATGCCGGGGTCTTCCCGCGTGACGTTGAACACCACGTTGAAATGCGACTGGCCGTGCCGCACGAGGATCATCTGCGCACCTCTCCGCCGGCATCCTCGGGGATCTCCCGCGGGGCCCCTTCGCGGCGGTCCTCGGTCACGTCGTCGAATTCGCCGTCGATCACCGGCCCGGGCCCCGGCCCCCGGCGCCGTGCCCCGGGTCCGCCCGGGCCGTGCGGCGGCGGGCCGCCGCGCATATGGACCCGGGTCTCCATGTGCCGGGCGATCCAGCGCCCCACCGTCTCGCGCAGCAGGTGGCGCACCGGCGGGATGAACAGCAGGAAGCCGACGGCGTCGGTCACGAACCCGGGCGTCAGCAGCAGCGCCCCGGCGATCAGCAGGCAGGCGCCGTCGAACAGCTCGCGCGTCGGCAGCGCCCCGCGATCCAGCTCGGCGCGCGCCCGCGCCAGGGTCGTCAGGCCCTGGACCCGGAGCTGCCAGCTTCCCAGGATCGCGGTGAGCAGGACGATACCGAGGGTCGGCCACAGGCCGATCAGCTTACCGGCCTGAATAAAGACGGCGATTTCCAGGATTGGGACCCCGATCAGGGCGGCCAGAAGAATCAGACCCATGCTTGCTCTTTCCCCTGCGGTTGCCTATGTACTTTGGGACAGGCCGCGCTTCTGCAAGGGCCGCACGCCGTATTCCTTCCTCCGCGACCGGGCCGTCGCCGGGGCGGGCGGTGACGCGGCTGTCGCCGTCATGCCGGCCGCCGGGGCACGAACAGGCAAATGGGCAACGGCTTCCAGTTCCTCGATATCATACTTTTCGCGGCGGTTGCGGCCTTCTTCGTGCTGCGCCTGCGCAGCGTGCTGGGCAAGCGCACCGGGCACCAGCAGCCGCCGACCGGGCGCGACCCCTTCAAGGCGGCGCGCCGCGAGGGCGAGCGCGAGGAGCCCGAGGAGGGCGCCGAGGGCGAAAAGGTCATTCCGCTGCCCGATCGGACCCGCGACGAGGCGGCAGCAGAACCCGAGCCGGCCGACCGCGGGGCGGCGGCCGCCGGGGCGGCCGAGGGGCTGTCCGGCGCCGGACTGGCGCGCATCAAGATGGCCGACAAGTCGTTCGAGGAATCGCAGTTCCTGGCCGGCGCCAAGGCCGCCTTCGAGACGATCGTCGCGGCCTATGCCGAGGGCGATACCAAGGCCCTGCGCCCGCTGCTGGCGAACGACGTCTACAACGACTTCGCCGGCGCCATCGAGGAGCGCCGCAAGAACAATCAGACCCTGGAAACCACCCTGGTCGGCGTCAACGAGGCCGAGATCGTCGAGGCCGAGCTGCAGGGCCGCACCGCCTTCGTCAAGGTGCGCTTCCGCTCCGAGCAGGTGAACACCCTGCGCGACGCCGAGGGCCGGATCATCGAGGGCGACTCCAACGCGGTGACCAAGGTGACCGACATCTGGACCTTCGCCCGCAACACCCGCAGCCGCGACCCCAACTGGAGCCTGGTCGCGACCGAGAGCACCGACTGATCGGGCCCCGGGCGATCCGCGTGCGCGCCTGGCCGCAACGCCGCGTCTCCAAGCCCATTTCACGCCCTTCGCCGCCGTCGTTCCGGCGGCCGCTGATCGCGCTGGCGCTCGCCGGCCTGCTGCTGGCGGCCTGCGGCAAGAAGCCGCCGGAAGCCGGCCTGACCCTGGAGCCGGTCGCCTTCAACGAGATCCCCGGCTGGCAGACGGACGACATGACGGCGGCGCTGCCCGCGCTGACGCGCTCCTGCGGGCGGCTCGCCGGCCAGCCGGACGACCGCCCGGTCGGGCCCGGCGGCGACGGCCTGGCCGGCACCGTGGCCGACTGGCAGCCGGTCTGCGGCGCCCTGGCCCGCGTTCCGGCCGGCGACGACGCGGCGCTGCGCCGGGCGCTGGAAGACCTTTTCACCCCGTTCCGGACGCTCGGCGACGGCAGGGACCACGGCACCTTCACCGGCTATTACGAGGCCGAGCTCGACGGCGCGCTGTTCCCCGGCGCGGGCTACGACGTGCCGCTCTACCGCCGCCCGCCCGACCTGGTCACGGTCGACCTTGGGCGGTTCCGCGCCGACCTCGCCGGCGCGCGCATCGTCGGACGCGTCGCCGACGGCGCCCTGGTGCCCTATTACACCCGGGCCGAGATCGACGGCGGCGCGCTCGACGGGCGCAACCTCGAGCTGCTCTGGGCCAAGGACCCGGTCGACGTCTTCTTCCTGCACGTCCAGGGCTCCGGCGTGGTGCACCTGCCCGACGGCAGCGAGCGGCGCGTCGGCTTCGCCGCCACCAACGGACGGGACTTCTACGCCATCGGCCGGGCACTGCTCGACGAGGGCCGGATCCCGCGCGACCGGGCCTCGATGCAGGCGATCCGCGACTGGCTGCGCGGCCACCCGGCCAAGGCCGCCGAGGTCATGCAGCGCAACGCGCGCTACGTCTTCTTCCGCTGGATCGAGGGCGACGGCCCGATCGGCTCGCAGGGCGTGGCGCTGACGCCGGGGCGCAGCCTGGCGGTCGACCCGGCCTTCCTGCCGCTCGGCGTGCCTGTCTTCCTAGACACCACCTGGCCCGGCAGCGACCGGCCGCTGCGCCGTCTCATGGTGGCGCAGGACACCGGCGGGGCGATCAAGGGCCCGATCCGCGGCGACGTCTTCTGGGGCGCCGGCGAGGCCGCCCTGGCCCAGGCCGGGCGCATGAAGCAGGACGGCCGGCTCTATCTGCTGCTGCCCAAGGCGGTGGCGGCGCGGCGCACGGCCGGGAGCTGACCGGGAGACGGTCCGCGGGAGTCCCCGCCTTGCCTTTTGCCGGCGGCGCTGTCATATCGGCAGATCACGGGATTCACGAAGGAACCGGGCGCATGACCGCCGACCGGCCGCGTGTCGGGCTGTTCGTCACCTGCCTCGTCGACCTCTTCCGGCCCAGCGTCGGCTTCGCCGCCGTCGCCCTGCTGGAAAGGGCCGGCTGCGCGGTCGAGGTGCCGGCGGCGCAGACCTGCTGCGGCCAACCGGCCTACAACTCGGGCGACCGCGCCGACGCCCGGGCGATCGCCCGCCAGGTGCTCGACGCCTTCGAAGGCTACGACTACGTGGTCGCCCCCTCGGGCTCCTGCGCCGGCATGCTGCGGGAGCACTACCCGCGGCTCTTCGCCGAGGACCCGGTCGACGGTCCGCGCGCCCGCGCCCTGGCCGAGCGGACCTACGAGCTGACCTCGTTCCTCACCGACGTACGCGGCGTCACCGAGATAGAGGCCCGCTTCGACGGCAGCGTCACCTACCACGATTCCTGCTCCGGCCTGCGCGAGCTGGGCGTACGCGAACAGCCGCGTACGTTGTTGGCCAGCGTGGCCGGCCTGACGCTCACGGAGATGGCCGAGGCCGACGTCTGCTGCGGTTTCGGCGGCACGTTCTGCGTCAAGTATCCGGAAATCTCCGACACCATCGTCAGCGAGAAGGCGAGCCGCATCGAGGCGAGCGGCGCCGGCACGCTGCTCGCCGGCGACATGGGCTGCCTGATGAACATGGCCGGCAAGCTGCAGCGCCGCGGCGCCAAGGTGCGGGTGCGCCACGTGGCCGAGGTGCTGGCCGGCATGGCCGATGGGCCGGCGATCGGCGAGGGCGCCGGCGAGCGGCCGGCGGAGGGCTGAGCCGGCGATGGAATCGACCGCCCGCGCCTTCAAGGACAACGCCCGCGCCGCGGTCGCCGACCCGCAGCTGCGCCGCGCGCTCGGCCACGTCAAGGTCGGCTTCATCGAGAAGCGCGCCAAGGCCGCCGCCCGCCTGCCCGAGTTCGAGGCGCTGCGCGACTCGGCGCGCGACATCAAGGACCACACGCTGGCCCATCTCGACCTCTATCTCGAGCGCTACGAGGCCCGGGTGAAGGCCTGCGGCGGCGAGGTCCACTGGTGCCGCGACGCGGCCGCGGCGCGCGACACGGTGCTCGCGATCTGCCGCCGCGCCGGGGCGCGCACGGTGACCAAGGGCAAGTCGATGATCGGCGAGGAGATCGGCATCAACGATCACCTCGAGGCCAACGGCATCACGCCGGTGGAGACCGACCTGGGCGAGTACATCATCCAGCTGCGCCACGAGCCGCCGAGCCACATCATCGCCCCGGCGGTGCACCTGACCAAGGACCTGATCGAGGCGGACTTCCGCGCGCACCACGGCTGGCTGCCGGCGCAGCGCTCGCTGTCGGAGGCGCGCGAGCTGGTCGACGAGGCGCGCACCGTGCTGCGCGACCGCTTCCTGGCGGCCGACGTCGGCATCACCGGCGCCAACTTCCTGGTCGCCGAGACCGGCTCGTCGATCATCGTCACCAACGAGGGCAACGGCGACCTGACGCAGGCGCTGCCCCGCGTCCACATCGTGCTGGCCAGCCTGGAGAAGGCGGTGCCCACCCTGGAGGACGTCTCGACCATCCTGCGCGTCCTGGCGCGCTCGGCCACCGGGCAGGAGTTCTCGACCTATACGACGGTCTCGACCGGGCCGCGCCGGCCGGGCGACGCCGACGGGCCCGAGGAGTACCACGTCGTGCTGCTCGACAACGGCCGCTCGGAGATGCTCGGCAGCGAGTTCCGCGACGCGCTGCGCTGCATCCGCTGCGGCGCCTGCATGAACCACTGCCCGGTCTATCACGCGATCGGCGGGCACGCCTACGGCTGGGTCTATCCCGGGCCGATCGGCTCGGTCCTGACGCCCTGGCTGATCGGCGTCGAGGAGGCCGGCAACCTGCCCAACGCCTCGACATTCTGCGGCCGCTGCGAGGCGGTCTGCCCGATGCGGATCCCGCTGCCGCGCATGCTGCGCCACTGGCGCGAGCGTGAGTTCGAGCGCCACCTGACGCCGGCCAAGGCGCGCTGGGGCCTCAAACTCTGGGCCGCGCTGGCCCGCCGGCCGGCGGCCTACCGCGGGGTCACCGCCGTGCAGGCGCGCCTGCTCAAGGCCTGGGCCGGGCGGCGCGGGCGCGTCTCCCGCCTGCCGCTCGCCGGCGGCTGGACCGCGCACCGCGACCTGCCGGCGCCGCAGGGCCGTACGTTTCACGAGCTCTGGGCCGCGCGCCGGCGCGGCGTTGCGTCATGACGGACGCGCGTACGGATATCCTCGCGGGGCTGCGCCGCTCGCTCGGGCGCGGCGGCGGCACGGCGACCGAGACGGCGGCCCGGAAGGCCGCCGAATCCGCCGTTGACGCGTGGATCTACGGGCACGAACGCCATCTGATCCCGGATCGCTCCAAGCTTCCGCCGGACCAGCAGGTTGCGCTCTTCGTCCGCATGGCAACGGAACAGGCGGCAAGTGTTGTACGCGTACAAAGCGAGGCCGGCGTCCCGTCGGCGATCGCCGAGTTCCTCAAGGCGCACAATCTGCCGCCCAGCGTCAAGGTCGCGCCGCAGCCGGTGCTCGAGGCCCTGGACTGGTCGTCCGAGCCGCTCTTGGAGGTCGCCTTCGGCGGCGCCGTGGCGAGCGACCGGGTCTCCGTCACCGGCGCCTTCGCCGCCGTTGCCGAGAGCGGGACGCTGATGCTGGTCTCCGGCGGCGACAGCCCGACCGCGCTCAACTTCCTGCCCGAGAATCATGTCGTCGTGCTGCGCGCCGACCAGGTGGTCGGGCCCTACGAGGACGCCTGGGACCGGATCCGCGCCGCCTACGGACCGGGCACGCTGCCGCGCACCGTCAACTTCATCACCGGCCCGTCGCGCACCGCCGACATCGAGCAGACCATCCAGCTCGGCGCCCACGGGCCGCGCCGCCTGCACATCATCCTGGTCGAAGAGGACGCGCGGCGCGGCCAGAGCGACGGGGCCTGACGCCCGATGGCCCGCAAACCGCCCGAGTCCGGGACGCCGCCCGCCGCCGGGCCCGGCGGCCTGAGCCCCGAGGACCGCGACCTCTGGCGCCGGGTCACGCGCGGCCTGCGCCCGCTCGACAAGCGCCCGCCCCGCAAGGACTCCCGCGAGGGCTCTGGCGCGCCGCAGCCGGCCGCGGGCGCGGAGGGCGCCGCGCCGCCGGGCCGCAAGCCGCGGTTGCGCCGCGCGCCGGCCGCCGCCGCCGGGTCGGCCCCGCCGCCGCCCGAGCTGGAGCACGGCCGCAGCGCCGGACTCGACCGGCGCAGCGCGCTCCGGCTGCGCCGCGGCCAGTATCCGATCGACGGCCGAATCGACCTGCACGGCCTGACCCAGGCGGCCGCCGAGCGTGCCCTGGCAGCCTTCCTGGCGGAGGCGCAGGCGGCCGGGCGGCGCTGCGTGCTGGTCATCACCGGCAAGGGCACGACGACCGAGGGCGGCGGCGTGCTGCGCCGCGAGGTGCCGCGCTGGCTCAACCAGGCGCCCAACCGGGCGCGGGTGCTCGGCTTCGACCACGCCCTGCCGCGCGACGGCGGCCTTGGCGCGCTCTACGTGCTGCTGCGCCGCGCCGCCCGGGGCGCGGAGAGCGGCGGGGCGGACAAGCGCCGGACTCCGCGATAAACTCCAGTCCGGTTAACGACAGCGGGCGCGAGACATGACCCCCTTCGGCGAGAAGCTGCGCGCGCTGCGCACCGCGCGCAACCTGCAGCTCAAGGAGATGGCCGAGGGGCTCGGCGTCTCGCCGGCCTATCTCTCGGCCCTCGAGCATGGCCACCGCGGCCGGCCGAACCGGCGCTTCGTACACCGCGTCTGCCAGTACCTCGGCATCATCTGGGACGAGGCCGAGGCGCTGCAGCGCCTGGCCGACCTGTCGCATCCGCGCGTCACGGTCGACACCGCCGGGCTGAGCGCCGCGGCGACCGAGCTCGCCAACCTGCTGGCCGAGCGCATCGCCGAGCTCGACGGGCCGACCGTCGAACGCCTGCTGGGCGAGGTCAAGGCGGCGGGGCGCGACGGGCCGTAGCCGCCGGCGGATCGCGCCGCCTCAGTGCCCGGCGGCGCCGCCGCCGTCCAGGGTCAGGATCGCCCCGTTGGCGAAGGCCGCGTCGCCCGAGGCGAGGTAGAGGATCGCCTTGGCCATCTCCTCGGCCGTCCCCATGCGGCCGACCGGCACCCAGGCGTTGACCGCCGCGTAATAGCCGTCGACGTCGCCGCTCGCCCGCGCCGCCTCGGCGTGCATGTCGGTGTCGATCGGCCCGGGGCAGAGGCAGTTGACCCGGACCTCGGGGGCGAGCTCGAGCGCCAGCGCGCGGGTCAGGTTCACCACCCCGCCCTTGGAGGCGCAGTACACGCTCTGGCCGTCGGGGTGGCCGATCAGCCCGGAGACCGAGGCCACGTTGACCACGTTGCCGCGCGCCGCGCGCAGCGCCGGCAGGGCGAACTTGGTGCAGAAGAACGTGCCGCGCAGGTTGACGTCGAGGGTCCGGTTCCACAGCGCCTCGTCGCTGTCCTCGACCGCGGCGTCCCACCCGACGCCGGCGTTGTTGACCAGCACGTCGAGGCCGCCGAGGCCCGCGGCCGCCGCCTCGGCCACCGCGCGGCAGCCCGCCACGCTGCCGATGTCGCCCGGCGCCGCGACGCTGCGCTCGTGGCCGAGCGCGTCGCGGGCGCGCGCCACGCTCTTCGCCGTGCGGCCGTTGACCGCCACCGCGGCGCCGGCGGCCAGGAAGGCCTGCGCCGCCGCCAGGCCGATGCCGCGCGTCGCGCCGGTCACCAGGATGCGTTTGTCGGTGAAGTCCACGATGCCCCTCCCCGTTTCGGATGTCTGACAGAGAGAGGCTAACCGGACCGACCGCAACCCAGAACGGGATTCTTCGTGCGGGCGCCCCGGCGCGCGGGGCGCCCGGCCCGCGGGCCCTAGAGAATGAACTTGGAGAGGTCGCTGTCCTTGGCCAGCACGCCGACGCGGTCGTGCACGTAGGCGGCGTCGATCGTGATGGTCTCGCCGCTGCGCTCGCTGGCGGTGAAGGAGATCTCCTCGACCAGCTTCTCCATCACCGTGTGCAGGCGCCGTGCGCCGATGTTCTCGACGCTGCCGTTGATCTCGGCCGCCAGGTCGGCCAGCGCGTCGATCGCGTCCTCGGCGAAGTCGAGCGTCACACTCTCGGTGTCGAGCAGCGCGCGGTACTGCCGGATCAGGCTGTTCTCCGGCTCGGTCAGGATGCGCCGGAAGTCGTCGCGGGTCAGCGCGTCGAGCTCGACGCGGATCGGCAGGCGGCCCTGCAGCTCGGGCAGCAGGTCGGCCGGCTTGGCGAGATGGAACGCGCCCGAGGCGATGAACAGGATGTGGTCGGTCTTCACCGTGCCGTGCTTGGTGGCGACCGTGGTGCCCTCGATGAGCGGCAGCAGGTCGCGCTGCACGCCCTCGCGGCTGACGTCGGCGCCGGTGCGCTCGGAGCGCGCGGTGATCTTGTCGATCTCGTCGAGGAACACGATGCCGTTCTCCTCGACCGCGCCGATCGCGTCCTGCGTCAGCTCCTCCTGGTCGAGCAGCTTGTCGCCCTCCTCCTGGGTCAGCAGCTCCATGGCGTCGCCGATCGGCAGGCGGCGCTTGCGCGTGCGCTGGCCGAAGGCCTTCCCGAAGATGTCGTTGAGGTTGATCATGCCCATGCTGGCGCCCGGCATGCCGGGAATGTCCATGGTCGGCAGCTGCATCGCCGAGGTGTCGGCCAGCTCAAGCTCGATCTCGCGCGCGTCGAGGTCGCCGGCACGCAGCATACGGCGGAACTTGCTGCGCGTCTCGGCGCCCGCCTGCTCGCCGACCAGCGCGTCGAGCAGGCGCTCCTCGGCATTGAGCTCGGCCTTGGCCTTGACCTCGCGGCCCTTGCGCTCGCGCGTCATGTTGATCGCGATCTCGACCAGGTCGCGCACGATCTGCTCGACGTCGCGCCCGACGTAGCCGACCTCGGTGAACTTGGTCGCCTCGACCTTGAGGAAGGGCGCCTGCGCCAGGCGCGCCAGGCGGCGCGCGATCTCGGTCTTGCCGACGCCGGTCGGGCCGATCATCAGGATGTTCTTGGGCAGCACCTCCTCGCGCAGCTCCTCGGGCAGCTGGCGGCGCCGCCAGCGGTTGCGCAGCGCGATCGCGACGGCGCGCTTGGCGTCGTCCTGCCCGACGATGTAGCGGTCGAGCTCGGAGACGATCTCGCGCGGCGTGAAGGCCGAGGAGTCGGGGGCGGCGAGGCGCCGCGCTTCACTTGCCTGGGAGGCTTTCGATGACGATTCGTTCATTGGTGTAGATGCAGATCCCTGCAGCGATTTCCATGGCCTTGCGCGCGATCGTCTCGGCTGTCGCGTCGTCCCGGTCGATCAGCGCGCGGGCCGCCGCCAGCGCGAACGGTCCGCCCGAGCCGATGCCGATCAGGCCGTCCTCCGGCTCCAGCACGTCGCCGGTGCCGGTCAGCACCAGCGAGACCGATTCGTCGGCCACCGCCATCATCGCTTCGAGGCGGCGCAGGTAGCGGTCGGTGCGCCAGTCCTTGGCGAGCTCCACGCAGGCGCGGGTGAGCTGCCCGGGATAGGTCTCCAGCTTGGCCTCGAGGCGCTCGAACAGGGTGAGCGCGTCGGCGGTCGCCCCGGCGAAGCCGGCGATCACCCCGCCCTTGCCGAGGCGCCGCACCTTGCGGGCGTTCGACTTCATGACGGTGTTGCCGAAGGTCACCTGGCCGTCGCCGGCGACCACCACCTTGCCGTCCTTGCGCACGGAGAGGATCGTGGTGCCGTGCCACTGCGCGGGGGCGCCCGAAGGCGGCTCTTGCGACATGGCCTGTCAAATGGGCGATGGCGCCGCCCGGGTCAAGGAATCTCGGCATCGGCCCGGGTGGGGCGGCCCGGGTGGGGCGGCCGGGGCGGGGCGGCCCGGCTCCGGGTGCGCTTCAGGGCGCGCTGGGGCGCGCTTGGGGCCTTCCGCGGGCCTTTCAGACGGCCCGGTTAGCTGATAAAAGGGCGCCGTCCTTCGGGCCCGGCCCCTTGCGCGGAGAACACCGGCCATGCGCCAGGCCAGCATCGATCGCAAGACCACCGAGACCCGCATCTCGGCCACCGTCAATCTCGACGGGAGCGGCAGCTACGCCGTGAGCACCGGAATCGGCTTCCTCGACCACATGCTGGAGCAGCTCTCGCGCCACAGCCTGATCGACATCACGCTCAAGGCCGAGGGCGACCTGCACATCGATTTCCACCACACCACCGAGGACAGCGGCATCGTGCTCGGCCGGGCGGTCGCCAGGGCGCTCGGCGACCGCGCCGGCATCCGGCGCTACGGCGCGGCGCTCGTTCCGATGGACGAGACGCTGACCCGCGTGGCGCTCGACGCCTCCAACCGGCCCTATCTGATATGGCGGGTCGAATTCGCCCGCGACAAGGTCGGCACTATGGACTGCGAGCTGTTCAAGGAATGGTTCCAGGCCTTCGCCCAGCACGCCGGGCTGACGCTGCACGTCGAAAACCTCTACGGCACGAACTCGCACCACATCGTCGAGTCCTGCTTCAAGGGTTTGGCGCGCGCGCTGCGCGAGGCGGTGGAGATCGATCCGCGCAAGGCCGACGCGGTGCCCTCGACCAAGGGCAAGCTGTAGCCGGCGCGGCGTTCGCCGCAACGGTATTTCTGAACCCTTTCGCGCGCGCCGCGCGGCAAAAAACGCATAGAGAGCATGAGCGTCGCCATCGTCGATTACGGCTCGGGCAACCTGCGTTCGGCGGCCAAGGCCTTCGAGCGCGCCGCCGCCGAGGCGGGCCTGGGGACGGCGGTCCAGGTGACCGCCGACCCGGAGGCCGTGCGCGCGGCCGAGCGCGTCGTGCTGCCCGGGGTCGGCGCCTTCGCCGACTGCCTGGCCGGGCTCGAGGCCCTGCCGGGCATGATCGCGGCGCTCGAGGAGGCGGTGCTGGCCCGCGGCCGGCCGTTCCTCGGCATCTGCGTCGGGATGCAGCTGCTCGCGACCGGCGGGCGCGAGCACGGCGACCACGCCGGGCTGGGCTGGATCCCGGGGGAGGTGGTGCCGCTGCACCCGGCCGATCCCGACCTGAAGATTCCGCACATGGGCTGGAACGAGCTGGAAATCGTCGCGCCCGGCCATCCGGTGCTGGCGGGACTCGGCCGCGATACCCATGTCTACTTCGTCCACAGCTATCAATTTCGCGCCGAGGACCCGAGCCACGTCCTCGCGCGCGTCGACTACGGCGGCCCGGTCGTGGCGGCCGTGGGGCGAGACAATCTTTTGGGGACCCAGTTCCATCCCGAAAAAAGTCAGGCGGCCGGCCTGACCCTGATCGGCAATTTCCTGAGGTGGCGTCCATGACCCTTGCTTCCGACCCGAATGCGCAGCCCGCCGCGCCGCCGCGCACCGCGGTCGAACAGCTCGTCGCGGTGAACGGCGCCGACCTGCACGACCTCTGCGACGCGGCCGATGCGGCCATCGTCGACGGCGGCGGCTTCGGCTGGCTCAGCCCGCCGCCGCGCCAGGTCATGGAGACCTACTGGAAGGGCGTTCTCCTGGTGCCCGAGCGGCAGCTCTTCGCCGCCCGCCTCGACGGCACCATCTGCGGCTCCGGCCAGCTCTGGCTGCCGAGCCGCAACAACGAGGCCGGGGCGCGCGGCGCGCAGCTCACCACCTTCTTCCTGGCGCCCTGGTCGCGCGGTCACGGCCTGGCGCGTCGGCTGGTCGAGTCGATCGAGCGGGGCGCGCGCGATGCCGGCATGACGGTGCTCAATCTCGACGTGCGCGAGACCCAGGAAGCGGCAATCCGGCTTTACGAGTCGCTCGGCTACCGGCGCTGGGGCACGCACCCGCATTACGCCAGGGTCGGCGAGCGCTGGGTCGCCGGTCATTTCTATTCCAAGGACCTGAGCGGCCAAGACTCCGAGCGGCCATGATCCTGTTTCCCGCCATCGACCTGAAGGACGGGCGCGCGGTGCGCCTGCTGCGCGGCGACATGGCGCAGGCGACGGTGTTCAACGAGGACCCGGCGGCGCAGGCGCGCGCCTTCGCCGCGGCGGGCTTCACCTGGCTGCACCTGGTCGACCTCAACGGCGCCTTCGCCGGCCGGCCGGTCAACGGCGCCGCGCTCGAGGCGATCCTCGCGGCGGTGACGATCCCGGTGCAGCTCGGCGGCGGCATCCGCGACATGGCGACGATCGAGCGCTGGCTCGCGGCCGGCGTCCGCCGCGTCATTCTCGGCACCGCCGCGGTCAAGGCGCCGGATCTGGTGCGCGAGGCCTGCCGCGCCTTTCCCGGGCGGATCGTGGTCGGCATCGACGCGCGCGACGGCCGCGTCGCGGTCGAGGGCTGGGCCGAGGAAAGCGCGCTGGCCGCGCTCGACCTGGCGCGGCGCTTCGAGGACGCCGGCGTGGCGGCGATCGTCTACACCGACATCGAGCGCGACGGGGCGCTGGCCGGCGTCAACGTCGCCGCCACGCAGACATTGGCCGCGGCGCTCTCCGTGCCGGTGATCGCCTCGGGCGGGATCGCCTCGCTCGACGACATCGCCGCCCTGATGGCGATCGCCAAGGACGGCGTCGAGGGCGCGATCTGCGGCCGCGCGCTCTACGACGGGCGCATCGATGCGAAGAGCGCCCTGGCGCTGGTCGCCGCGGGTTCTGCTTGATGCTCAAGGCGCGCATCATTCCCTGCCTCGACGTCAAGGACGGCCGCGTCGTCAAGGGCGTCAACTTCGTCGACCTGCGCGACGCCGGCGATCCGGTCGAGCAGGCCCGGATCTACGACCGCGCCGGGGCCGACGAGCTCTGCTTCCTCGACATCACCGCCAGCCACGAGAAGCGCGACATCATCCTCGACGCGGTGCGGCGCACCGCCGAGGTCTGCTTCATGCCGCTGACCGTCGGCGGCGGCGTGCGCAGCCTCGAGGACATCCGCCGCCTGCTGCTGGCCGGCGCCGACAAGGTCTCGATCAACACCGCGGCGGTGAAGGACCCCGACTTCGTGCGCGCCGCGGCCGAGAAGTTCGGCAGCCAGTGCATCGTCGTGGCGATCGACGCCAAGCGCGACGGCCAGGGCGGCTTCGCGGTCTTCACCCACGGCGGGCGCAACCCGGCCGGGCTGGAGGCGGTCGCCTGGGCGCGGCGCATGGTCGACTGCGGCGCCGGTGAGATCCTGCTCACCTCGATGGACCGCGACGGCACGCGCGCCGGCTACGACATCGCGCTCACGCGCGCCATCGCCGACGCCATCCCGGTGCCGGTCATCGCTTCCGGCGGGGTCGGCACGCTCGCGCATCTGGTCGAAGGCATCCGCGACGGCCACGCGACCGCGGTGCTGGCCGCCTCGATCTTCCATTTCGGGGAGCACTCGATCGCCGAGGCCAAGGCCTACATGGCGGAGCACGGCATCCCGGTGCGCCCGGCGGGCTGACCGCGGCCGGCTGACCGCGGGCGACCCCGCTGCCGGGCTGACAGCCGCGGCAAATCCTGATACCGAAAGAGCGGACAGAAAAGGATTCGCGATGAGCGAACGGGACACGACGGCGATCGACGGCGCGGTGCTCGATCGCCTCTTCGAGGTGATCGAAAGCCGCCGCCTGGGGGACCCGGAGAGCTCGCACACCGCGAAGCTCTTCGCCAAGGGCAGCGCCAAGATCGCCCAGAAGGTCGGCGAGGAGGCGGTCGAGACGGTGATCGAGGCGATGGCGCGCGAGCATGCGGGCGTGGTCTCGGAAAGCGCCGACCTGCTCTATCACCTCCTCGTGCTCTGGGTCGATCAGGGCGTCACGCCGGGCGAGGTCTGGCAGGCGCTCGAAGGACGCAAGGGCGTCTCCGGCATCGTCGAGAAGGCGTCGCGGCCGAAGGACTGAGTGCGGCGCGGGAAGGAAACGCGGCATGGCTTACGACAAGGACAACATCTTCGCCAAGATCCTGCGCGGCGAGATCCCCTGCAAGAAGGTCTACGAAGACGAGCACGTGCTCGCCTTCCACGACATCTCGCCGCAGGCCCCGATCCACGTGCTGGTGATCCCGAAGGGCGCCTACGTGTCCTGGGACGACTTCTCGCAGAGCGCCTCGGAGGCCGAGATCGTCGGCTTCGTGCGCGCCGCCGGCAGGATCGCGCGCGACCTCGGCGTCGTCGAGCCGGGCTACCGGGTGCTCGCCAACAGCGGCGCCGACGCCGGGCAGGAGGTGCCGCACTTCCACCTGCACATCTTCGCCGGCCGCCGGCTCGGCCGCATGATCGCGCCCGCCAGGGACTGACCGGCCGCGCTCAGTGCGTCTGGACCGGCGCCGTGCCGGGCGGCGCCGCGCCGCGCTCGTCGGCGACCCAGCGCACCGCGTCGCGCAGGGCCTCCGGTCCGAGCCGCTCGGCCATGATCCGAAAGGCCTGCTGCAGCGCCGCCTCCAGGTTGTCGGCATGCCCCGCGCAGCCGTGCGCGCGCAGCAGTTCGGCGAGCGCGCCGGCGTGCGCCAGCGAGATCGCCGTGACCCGCGCGTCGCGGACAGTGTCGCTCATTCGCTACCCCCGATCCCCTTGCCGGCCGCGCATCCGCCGCGACGCCCGGTGGAGCGCCCGGCGGACGATTGTCCCCGCTCCGACGGCCCGCCTGTGGATAGAATCCGCGGCGCACCGTCCCGCCAGCAAACGCCATATATTGTGGCAGTCTGCCAGAAAACTGCAACATCATGTTATCCATGGGCCATCGAACATCCCTGCCAGCGTGACGGGAGGCCGCAGCGGACGGCATTTTGGGCTTTCGGTCCCATCGCCTAGGACGACAGGCCGGCAGGCAAGAATATGACCCCATATGGGAAAAGGTTAACGAGGTTTATTTTGTCTGTAATCGGCCTGACATAGGCTTATGTCACCTTATGGATCTGCGTGGGACGCCAGCGACCCGCGCGGTTCACCCAAAATATGCAATCCCCGGGAGGCCCGACGATGCCGAAGCAAACCGCCAAAGCCGTCGAAACCAGCGCCCTGCCGCCGCAAGTCGACGTCGATGCCCTGGTCCAGAGAAACGGCGAGAACATGAAGGCCTTCATGAAGGCCAACGAGGTCATGCTGGAAGGCATGGCCACCCTCGGCCGCGAGATGATGGAGTTCGGCAACAGCCGGCTCACTCACGACCTCAAGGCCTCCGAGACCCTGATGCAGTGCCACGGGGCGGACGAGGCCTTCCGCGTGCAGTGCGACTTCGCCCGCGACGCCGCGCAACAGTACCTCGACCACGCGACGCGCCTGATGAGCCTGACCGCCCAGCTCACCCGCGAGTGCTGGGCGCCGCTGCAGGAGCGCGCCGAGGGCGCCCTCGAGGAGCTCGGCAACGGCAACGGCCAGGCGGCGCCAAGGAAGGCCCCGGAGGCGACCAAGCCGGCGGCCAAGGCGGTGGCTAAGACCGACGGCGAGTAGCCACCGGACCGACAGGTCGGAGCCGGGCGGATTCAGGGCTTGTCGGCGTCGCCTTCGTTGAGGCGGCGGACCTGATGCTCGAGGCGGCGCCACAGCCGGTCGGCCGTCTCCGCGGGGTCGCCCGAGGCGGCCTCCGGTAGCGCCGCCGCCAGGCCCTGCGACAGCCGGTCCAACTGGTCCTGCAGGCGCGCGCGCAGCCCCTGCTCCCGCTCGAGAAGCCGCTGCTGCCGATCGACCTGCCGCGCCAGGCGGTCGCGCTCGTCGCGCAGTGCGGCGACTTGGCGCTTGCGCCCTTCGGCGAGGCGGCCGAGGCGCTCCAGGGTCGGATCGGGGCTGGAATCGGCCACCGGGCTGGCCGCTGGGCTGGCCGCTAGGTTGGCCCCTCGGTTGGTCGGGTGGTTGGTCGGCCGGTGGGCCGCCCCGGCGGCCCCGCGCGGCAGCACCACGAAGACCCGGCTGTTGCGCCGGATCGCCGGCAAGGTGCCGCGCTTGATGCGCCCGCGCACCGCGTTGGGGGAAAGCCCCAGGCGCGCCGCCGCCGCATCCACGGTAAGCCAGTCCTGGCCGGTCATAGGTCGCCTACTTGGTCGCCCTTGTGTCTCTCGGTGCCTCTCTCGGCTGTGGCAATTTTATCACAAATTCGCGGGATGGCGAGCGGATTCCGCGCACCGGCACGACCCCGGCCGCGCGCCCTGGAGCGCCGTATTTGTCACACCCCCGGGGCGATGCGGCGGTAGCTGAGCGCCTCGGCGACGTGCACCCGGCGCACCGCCTCGGCGCCCTCGAGGTCGGCCAGCGTGCGGGCGACGCGCAGCACCCGGTGATAGCCGCGCGCGGTCAGC
>Ga0210144_1000310_pt1 | contig 27987 bp, 27 predicted proteins | sample Muzzi_PWA_D2_FD_185532 | JGI IMG/M metagenome (GOLD analysis project Ga0210144, IMG submission 185532) | Wetland microbial communities from San Francisco Bay, California, USA, that impact long-term carbon sequestration - Muzzi_PWA_D2 (SPAdes) | ecosystem: Environmental > Aquatic > Marine >...
CAGCGAGGAGGCACGCCGGGCGTCGTTGCTACCGGTGGACGGCAAGCGCCGCAAAGCATAACCTAAAGGGCGAAGGTCGAGAAATCCTAACATATCGGGTGATATAATGTTTCGATACCTCGCTCCCCTTTGCGGTCTTGTGACACTGGCGCTCCTTGGCGGCCCGGCACCCGCCCTATCTGACGACTTCTATCAGTGTGATGAATCGAGAACGGTTCAAATATGGCCAACTCGGACCGACACTGCCAATTTTACCGCAGCGGAATTATCCCCCGCACCCGATAATCAAGGAAGTGTGCTGAGATGTCTTTATTCTTACTATAGCGGTTTAAGTGGTTTGATGACGACCGAGTATCAAATCGAAATTGTCGAGCCGTACGAAAGCTGCGCCAGACCCGAGGGAGGAGGTTATAGTCTGGTATTCAATACGTGGCTGGTCCGTGGGTTCCTATGCTCCGGCACTGCGGCCAGCCGTCGGTATCACCAGAACACCCTAATAATGGGACTTTGTTACGACGTTGAAACTGGACAAGAATTTGCAAGTTATCGTGCGTCCGAAGTTGATATTTGTTTAGGTACTACGGGCCAAATCGGACCCGATCCAAGCGGATTTACCGATAGGGAGTATGTTTATTTTCGATACGCCTCTGTAAACACCGCGTCGGGCACTAGGCTTGCAGTTCCCGTGCGAGAAGTGTTCAGAGGTAGCGACGGCCGCTTTTATAACACGGCTGTAGGCGCCACTTATGAGAAATGTAAAAACGTGCCAACCGGCAGTTTGGTTCTCGGAGTGATTATCGACAGGGGCGCTTTTAGGGCTAGCCTCTCATTCTTTACCGACTTTTGCATCTGGACGGCGAGGGGAAATCTGGTGATTATGCGAATAAGGAACACTGCTCCCGTCTGGTATTCGGGTTGGCGCTACCAGACGAGCGCAGACTTTGAGATATTTCCCCCAATGCTAGACATTCCGATCGTTCGACCAGTGCTGCCCAGGCCACAATTACCGTGGCCGTGACCTGACCGCACTTTTTGGACGCGATTTGCTGGGATTAGTCTGACAAGGTGCTTCGGAGGTGCCGACGAAGCGTGTTTGTTCCACGCTGATGGCCGCTTTCGCGCGCCCCTGCCTGGGAACCCAGTGTTTCTTAAAGCGGCGCCGGATGCGCCGCCTGTTTCCCCGTCGCCGTCCGTGCGAAATCCGGGGAAACCGTACAGAAATTGCGAAAAACCGGCATAACGCAAGCCCTTCACACGGGAGGGGTCACTGGTTCAATCCCAGTACCGCGCACCATCCAAACCCGCAGAAATCAGACATTCTTGGCCAGCAAGGCTCCCCGCCCTGCCCGGCAGCCGCTGGCGACCCGGCCGGCTCAGCGGGGCAGTAGCGCCCGTGGACAGTCCGTGGACGCCGTTCATCGGCTGTTCCCTTCGGCGAGCCGGATTCAGACCCCGGACGACGCGGCCTCCGCCGCCGCCCGGTGCAGCCGATACTCGTGCCATGTGAGGATGAGGATGACGATGTCGAGGATCGTCAGCCAGGACAGCCACAGCGAGAAGCCGAGAAAAACAAGCCGGTAGCCCTGGTAGCCGATCAGCAGCACGAGGGCGATCATGAAGGCGGGATAGGCCCAGCCGATTCCCGCCAGCACGCCGGCCACCAGGACCAGCTTCACGGCGCCGTGGCTGAGCAGGAAAAACGCGGCGAAGGACTGCTGGTCGACGGAGAAACGGTGGGCCTGGTCGAGCAGGAAATTGGCGATCCAGTCGTGGGGATCTTCGAGCAACTCATTTCTCGTCAGGGCCCGGGCGAGGCCGACGATCGTCGTGTTGCCGACGAATTCGAGCGCGAGCCCGCCAAGAATCTCCGACAGGCTGAGCAAGGCTTTCAGCCAGAGGCTCCACCTGAACAGTATGCGAACGCGTCGTTCGCCCAACCGGGCAAGGAGGGATGTCATCGCTTGGCGCCGCCGGAGCTGTAGCCTTCGACAGTCATGGCGGCATCCCCTATCGGATGCGAGGTCGAATGTCTCCCTCGTCGGAGAGCCGTCATGGTGACGAGGGCTCCATACGGTCGATCACGTCGCGCGCCGGCCGGGACACAGCCATGCATGCCTTGAATTTCTCGCGCGCCTCTCGAACTAATAAGTCCGAAAAACAACCCCAGGAGCGCCGATCATGTCCCTCCGCCCCGTCCGCAGCATCAGCCAGGCCGAACCGCACATCGAAGGCGCCGGCGTCAAGCTCCACCGCGCCTTCGGCTTCGGCAAGACCACCGAGTTCGACCCGTTTCTGCTGTTCGACGATTTCCGCAACGATCGGCCGGAGGACTATCTCGCCGGCTTCCCGTGGCATCCCCACCGCGGCATCGAGACGATCACCTATGTGCTTTCCGGCACGGTCGACCACGGCGACAGCCTCGGCAACCGGGGCACCCTCGGTGCGGGCGACGTGCAGTGGATGACGGCCGGCAGCGGCATCCTCCACCAGGAGATGCCCCAGGGCGACAGCCGCGGCCGCATGCACGGCTTCCAGCTGTGGGCCAACCTCCCCTCCTCCCACAAGATGACCGACCCGCGCTACCAGGACATCCCGGCGGTCGAGATTCCCGAGATCGTCGACGACGACGGCACCCGCGTGCGCGTCGTGTGCGGCGACTTCTCGGGCAAGACCGGCCCGGTCGAGGGGGTGGCCGCCGATCCGCGCTATCTCGACATTTACGTCCCGCCGGGCAGGAAGAAGATCCTGCCGGTCGAGACGACCCGTCACGCCTTTGCCTATGTGTTCGAGGGATCCGGCACCTTCCGCGATGCCTCCCAGCCGTTCGGGGTGCTCACCGAGAAGAGCGACGCCAAGGGAGACGAGCTGCTCGTGCGCGAGACGGTGGGCAACCGGTCGCTGGTTCTGTTCGACTCGGGCGACGAGGTGACGGTGCAGGCGGGCGACGAGGGCATCCGCTTCCTGCTCATCTCGGGCAAGCCGATCGCGGAGCCGGTCGCCTGGTACGGTCCGATCGTGATGAACACCCAGGCCGAACTGCAACAGGCGGTGCGCGAGTTGCGCGACGGAAGCTTCATCAAGCACGGGTGAATTCAACCCCTGCATCCCGAGGCCCAGTCAGCGGCGCCAGCGTGGGGCGTCGCTGCGTTGGTGAGCGGTTGCAATTGCCCGGGCTGACAGCGCCCGCGTGACCGCATAGTCTCGACCACCCGCGCAACCGTCGGAGGCCCGCATGCGGCTGCTCGCCATCGCCGACCTGCACTATTCGCTGCCCCAATACGACTGGCTGACCAGCGTCGCCGAGGAATTCGACATCGTCGTCATCGCCGGGGACCATCTCGACCTCTCCTCGATGGTCGACTTCCGCGCGCAGGTGGTCGTCGTCCGCAAGTATCTCGACCGCCTCAAGGAGCGGGTGCCGATTCTCACCTGCTCGGGCAACCACGATCTCGATTCGCAAAACCAGGCGGGCGAGAAGGTGGCGCGGTGGATGCGTGATCTCCGCCGGATCGGCGTCCCCTCCGACGGCCAGTCCCTCACCCTCGACGACACCCTGTTCACCATCTGCGCCTGGTGGGACGGGCCGGCCGAGCAGACGGCGATCGGCGAGCAACTGAAGGCCGATGCGGCGCGTCGCGGCGAGCGGTGGATCTGGGTCTATCACGCCCCGCCGGAGAAGAGCCCGACCAGTTGGGGTGGCAGCCGCTCCTTCGGCGACGCTGCACTGGAGAAATGGATCGCCGAGTTCCAGCCGGACATCGTGCTTTCCGGCCACGTCCACCAGTCGCCCTTCATCAAGGACGGCTCGTGGGCGGACCGCATCGGCGACACCTGGGTCTTCAATGCCGGCCACCAGTTCGGCGCGCCGCCGGCCCATATCGTCCTCGACACGGACGAGCAGACCGCCGTGTGGTTCTCGGCTGCCGGCTGCCAGGCGGTCCGCCTCGACGAGCCGCTCAGCCGGCCGATCGAGCCGCTGCGGGCGCTTCCCGAATGGCTCAGATCCGTGAGTCCGGTTCCCGGTCCGACCCCGGCGTGAAATCCCCGCCCGGCTGGTTGATGAGCGCGTCGAGCACCTCGCCGACCATGCCGAAGTGGTCGCCGTGCCCTTCGAACTGGCGCTTCAGGTCGACGAGATAGGTGGTCGCCGCATTCAAACGCTGGGCGAGAAGCCGGGCCAGGAAGAAGGCGATCTCGGGATGGCGCTTCATGAAGGCGGCGGCGTCCTCCGGCGCACGGACAGCCACCGGTGAAAGGGCGCGGACCGTCGCGGTATGCGGCAGGTCGAGCAGCACCGACATTTCGCCAAAGATCGCTCCCGGGTCGTCGACGACGGCGACCTGGGTGTCACCCCGGCTCACCTCGATCTCGCCGGCCTCGAGGATGAACAAGCAGCCCGACCACTTCCCCTCCTCGAGGAGAACCTCGCCCGCCTCGAACCGCTCGATCGGGATATCGTCGCAATAGTCCAGAATCTCTCGCATCACGTCCCGTACATCACTTGCCTGTGGCCGCGCGGATGAAGGCCAGACCGAGAATGCGCGACCGGTCCTGTCTCTCGAATGCCTTCTGTTTTGCCATGCATGCTTCATACCGCTGGTCGATGAACCGCTGAACCTTGCGCTGCATGCCGAAACAGCCGGCCGGGCCGGTCAACCGGGTTGCCGCCGGGACGAAGTCGGCGCCGCACCCGACGAAGATCGCGCGATGGCTCTCCTCGTGCCGCTTCAGGCCGGCGACGAAGGCGTTCCACATCGATCTTGTGGCGGCGCTCATGGCGCCATAGTCGGCTGCCCTGGGCAGGGTCAGGACGAAGTGCCAGCGGAAGGTCAGGTCGGTGACGCGGCAGGCGCCGTCACGTGTCGCGACCTTCACTGCCAGATCGTGATCGTGGGTCAGATTGGCGTAGGCGGGACCGTCATCCGGATCGATGATCGGGTGGGCGTTCATATACTGCCAGACCTGGCGCGGCGTCGTGCCGAGCACGCGATGCTCGCGGTAATCGGTCGAATAGACCATCCCGGCGGAGACCGGACCGATCCAGCCGGCCAGGAGCAGCGAACCGAGCAAAAGCACCAGACCGCCTCGATACCCCATGGGGAGCCTTTCTGAACTGCGTGACACCGGGCCAGCGTGCGATAATTTGCGCCGGACGGGAAGCTTCGCTGCTGAAAAAACCGGCTAGCTATTGGGCTGTGCATTTGCGAAGGGAAGCCGACCAAGGCGGGAATCCCAGGGAGAGTGGCGTATGGCTATCCACGTGGTGGTCTGGGGCGAGAACATTCACGACCGCGAGAACGACGTGGTCCGCGGCATCTATCCGAATGGTATGCACGGAACGATCGCCGAGGCACTGAACGCCGATCCCGCGATCGAGGCGACAACGGCTACGATGGAACAACCCGAGCACGGGCTGCCGCGGGACAGGCTGGCCGAGACCGACGTACTTACCTGGTGGGGCCACCGGAACCACGGCGGCGTCTCGGACGAGATCGTCGAGCGTGTTGCCGAACGCGTGTGGCAGGGCATGGGCCTGCTCGTCCTTCATTCGGGGCATTTCTCCAAGATCTTCAAGAAGCTGATGGGAACGCCCTGCTCGCTGACCTGGCGCGAGGCCGGCGAAAAGGAGCGTGTCTGGGTGATCAACCGGGGCCACCCGATCGCCCAGGGGCTCGATCCCCATTTCGTCATTCCCCAGACCGAGATGTACGGCGAGCCCTTCGCCGTGCCGGAGCCGATGGAGACCGTCTTCATCAGCTGGTACGACGGCGGCGAGGTGTTCCGCTCAGGGCTGACCTTCCAGCGCGGCGCCGGCCGCATCTTCTATTTCTCGCCCGGTCACGAGGTCTATCCGATCTACCACGACGAGAACGTCCAGGCGTTGCTGCGCAACGCCGTCAAATGGGCGGCAAACCCTGCTCCGGCGCTCACCGGCATCACGGATGCGCCGAACCGTCCGGTCAACGAAGCACTCGAGCCGATCGTCGAGCGCGGCCCGACTCTCCACGAACCGGGCGAAATCGGCTTCCGCTAGGAGGCGCCATGATTCGCCTTCTGATCATCGGCACGGGCAGCATGGCCCGGCAGCACGCCCTCGCCTTCAGGGTGCTGGAGGGCATTGAAATCGTGGCGGCGGTGGAGCCGCACGAGGACCGCCTCAACGCGTTCTGCGAAGAACATGACATCCCCCAGAAGTTCACCGATCTCGACGACGCAATTCGGTGGAACGGCTTCGACGCGGCGACCAATGTGACGCCGGACGTCTTTCATCACCCCCTCACCATGAGGCTGATCGAGGCCGGCAAGCACGTCCTTTGCGAGAAACCGCTGGCGACCACCTATCCCCTCGCCCTCGAGATGACGGAGGCGGCCGAGCGGCGCGGCGTCATCAACATGGTCAACCTCACCTACCGCGCCTCCCCGGCCCTCGACAAGGCGCGGCAGATCGTGCTCAGCGGCGAGATCGGGGAGATCCGCCATTTCGAGGCGTCCTATCTGCAAAGCTGGCTGGTTTCCCATTACTGGGGCGACTGGCGGAGCGAGGATCGCTGGCTGTGGCGCCTGTCCACCGGCCACGGGAGCCACGGCGTGGTCGGCGACCTCGGAATCCATATCATCGACTTCGCCACCTACGCCGCCGCCAACGACATCATATGGATGGAGAGCCGCGCCAAGACGTTTCACAAGGTGGACGGCGACAGCATCAACGGCTACGTGCTCGACGCCAACGACTCGTTCGCGATGAGCGTCGAGCTGACCAACGGCGCGCTCGGCGTCCTCCACGCCTCGCGCTGGGCAACCGGCTACGCCAATACGCTGCGGCTCGATCTCTTCGGCAGCCATGGCGCGCTGCAGATGACCTCCGACGGCCGCAAGTCATGGCTGGGGAAATGCACCGGCACCGACATCGACACCCAGACCTGGCGCGAGGTGCAATGCGCTCCCGTGCCTTCCGTCTACCAGCGGTTCGTCAATGCCGTTCAGACCGGGGTGAACGCCGATCCCGCCTTCCGTCGCGCCATGAAGATCCAGCGCATCCTGGACCTTTGCCTCGAGGCCGGCGACCGCAGCCACGGCGGGGTAAGGCTCGATTAAGGCGAATCAGGTGTCGTTGCACGGCGACAACACCCGCCAAAAATCGGCGGTTCACCAATGCGCTTTGTCGGCAGACACTTGCTGATTGCCGACGAATTCGGCAAACACGAGTGACATCGTGCGATAATGCGCGTGCGGTATGATCAGGGGCAGACCTAGATGCGGAAGACCATCCTTCTTGCCACCGGACTCGCCGTCGCGGCGCTTGCGGGCACACCCGCGAGTGCCGATGTGCGTGCCTATTGGGACCAGGCGTCCGGCAAGTGGCTCAAATACGATACCGACTCGCGGCGCGTGCTGCCAAAGAACTTTTCGCCGATCAGGCGCCAGACGATCGACTACAGCGGGCCATTCCACGCGAACACGATTATCATCAACACCGCCGAGCGCCGGCTCTACTATGTTCTCGGAGGCGGCAAGGCGCTGAAATACGGGGTGGGTGTCGGTCGCGAGGGCTTCCAGTGGTCGGGCGCCGACCGCATCTCCCGCAAGGCCGAGTGGCCGGACTGGACTCCTCCTCAGGAGATGGTCCAGCGCGAGAAGGCCAGGGGACGAATCCTCCCCGACCACATGCCGGGAGGGCCCAAGAACCCGCTCGGCGCACGGGCGCTCTATATCGGCGGTACCATGTACCGAATCCACGGCTCGAACGAGCCCTGGACGATTGGTCACGCTGTTTCGTCAGGCTGCATCCGGCTGACCAACGACGACGTCATCGACCTTTACAACAAGGTCAAGGTCGGAACCCGGGTGGTGGTGCTCACCGGCAAGGAATCCAAGGCGCAGCTCTACGCGCTGGCCAACCCGCCGCCCCCGCCGCCGAAGGAGGAGCCGGCGCCAGCCGTTGCCGAAAACGAAGCGCCGATGACCAAGGACGATCAAGTCGTGGTTCTGGCTCCCGCCGATGTCGGACCGGACGCGGTGGAGACCGGTTCGGTGACTGGCGATGTGCGGGTCAAGGACGACGATGTCGTCGTCACGGCGCCCCCGGCGGAAGCCGTTACCGAGGAGCCGGATCCGGCGGCAGCGCGGGTCAAGGACGACGATGTCGTCGCGCCACCCGCCAAAGCCGGCGACGTCACCGTCATCGTCGACGACAAACCGGCGGTCGCGGCAAACTGACGACGACCTCGCTTCGGGACAGAACCGGCGGTCGCTTCAAACCGGCCGTCGAGGCTCGCGGTCGAGGCCCTTGCTCTTGAGTTCGGCAAGGTAGTCGGCCCACAGGCGGTCCCGATCCTCGCCGAGCCTGCGCAGATAGCTCCACGAATAGAGTCCGGTGTTGTGCCCGTCCGAAAAGGTGAGGCGGGCGGCGTAATTGCCGACCGGATCGATCGCCGTAATCGCGACATCCCGCTTGCCGGCCACGGTCTGCCTTTGCTCCGGACTGTGCCCCTGCACCTCGGCCGACGGGCTGAGCACCCGGAGGTATTCGGCCGTGAGGTCGAACTCGGCGTCGTCATCGAAACGGACGAGGATCGAGCGGCGATCCTTGCGTAAACGGACCTCGACGGGCCAGGGCTGCTTGTCGCTCATGGATTTCTGCTTAGGGCCGGCATCGGCGGAGGGCAAGTCACTCCGCCTTTGAAATCGGACCGGTTGTCGGCTAAATAGGGAGCGATATGGTCGGCAGAACCGATCGATGGAGGAATCGTGCCCGCGCCCGCCCTAGCCCAAGCCCCGCTGGTCGATCCGTTCGGCCGGGCGATCACCTATCTGCGAGTGTCGGTCACCGACCGCTGCGATTTCCGCTGTGTCTATTGCATGGCGGAGGACATGACCTTCCTGCCCAAGAAGGACGTCCTTTCGCTCGAGGAACTCGACCGGCTGTGCTCCGCCTTCATCGACCGCGGCGTTCGCAAGCTTCGTCTGACCGGCGGCGAGCCGCTGGTCCGCAAGAACATCATGGCTCTGATCGGCGCTCTCTCACGCCACCTCGACAGCGGACGCCTGGACGAGCTGACGCTGACGACCAACGGCTCGCAGCTGGCGCGATACGCCGAGGAACTGGCCGGTTACGGCGTGAAACGGGTCAATGTGTCGATCGATACCCTGGACCCGCAGAAGTTCAAGGCGATCACCCGCTGGGGCGAGCTCGCGAAGGTGATGGACGGCATCCGGGCGGCGCAAAACGCCGGCCTGAAGGTCAAGATCAACGCCGTCGCGCTCAAGGACGTCAACGAGCACGAAATCGACGACATGATCCGCTGGGCGCACGGAGAGGGCATGGATCTCACCCTGATCGAGACCATGCCGCTCGGCGAGATCGACGCGGACCGGACCGACCAGTACGTGTCGCTCGCTGAGGTCCGCCGTCGGCTTGCGGATTACTGGACGCTGGTCGACATCCCCTACAAGACGGGCGGTCCCGCCTGCTATGTCGAGGTTGCCGAGACCGGCGGCCGACTCGGCTTTATCACGCCACTCACCCATAACTTCTGCGAAGGCTGCAACCGGGTCCGGGTCACCTGCACCGGAACCCTCTACATGTGCCTCGGCCAGGAGGACGCCGCCGATCTCAGGGCTCCGCTGCGCGCCTCGGAGGGTGATGCGGCGCTGCATGCCGCCATCGAGGAAGCCATCGCCCGTAAGCCGAAGGGGCATGATTTCGTCATCGACCGGCGCGGCCAAAGGCCCGCCGTCTCCCGCCATATGAGCATGACCGGCGGCTGAATCCCGCCGGTTTGGCATTGGCGGCGATCCGCATATAATACCTCCCGCATCATCAATCGTTCGGAGATTCGACGGCGGCCAGCCAGCCGCGTGGAATGGTTTTGTTCAGGAGGATCGGCACAGTGACGGTTTTGAAGACTTTCGATCTCGACGATGACGGAAAGATCGATCTCAGCGCAATCTACGACCAGCCCGATCCGAGAAGCTACTATCAGACGCTTATCAGGTTGGACTACCGCATCCCGGAGGCCGCCCGCTCGATCTTCAGTCGGCTGATCGGCGTCCTGCGCAGCGCCCGCGAGCAGCAGATCATGACCGTCCTTGACGTCGGTTCCTCGTACGGCGTCAACGCCGCGATCCTCAAGCACGGCTACGGACTGTCCGAGCTGTTCAATCTCTACAGCCTCGCCGCAACCGCCGAACTGACGCGGGACCAGTTGATCGAGCGCGACCGTTCGCTCTTTCAGGGCGATGGTGACGCCGGCCTCGAAATGATCGGCCTCGATACCGCCGAGGCGGCCATCACCTACGCCGTCGCGGCGAACATTCTCGACTCCGGCATCGTCGCCGACCTCGAATCGCGGCCGCCGAGCGCTCGCGAAGCCTCGCGGCTCGCCGCGACAGACCTGGTCATTTCCACCGGCGCCATCGGCTATGTCGGGGCACCAACATTCCAGCATATTCTCGACAGCGTCGAGCGACCGCCGTGGCTGGCATTGTTTGCGCTCCGCATGTTTCCGATTGCGGATATCGCTGCGACACTGAAGGCACGCGGCTACGCGCTGTTTCACCTGCGCGCCCAGACGTTCCGGCAAAGGCGCTTTGCCGGCGCCGACGAACGGACCGAGGTGCTGGCCCGCCTGGCAGCGCTCGGCATCGACCCGACCGGCCGGGAGCTCGAGGGCTGGTACCACGCTGAGTTCTTCCTCGCCCTGCCGGAGGACGAGGCGGCCGAGCCTCCCCTTGTCAATCTCTTCCGTGCCTGACGGCTGACGGTCCGTCCGGCACCGCCAGACGATACCGTCGCCGGGACCGGCCGGCAGCACAGAGCACGGAAAAACCTGATTGCGCCAAGAGCGGCCTGCCGGCACTCTGCGGCGACTCTGTCGAGTCAGCACGCGGTAGCGCGTCCGCGCTACCGTCGTCCTTCGAAAAGATCGAGGCGGCATGACCCCTTTCCGCGAGAATCTGCGCGGTATCGTCGCGATCTCTGCGTGCAATCTGCTGTTCCTGATCAACGACATGATGATCAAGCTGGCCAACAGCGAACTGCCGCTCGGCGAGATCCTTTTGATCCGTGGTATCTTCGCCGCGCTGCTGCTGGTGCCAATCGTCGTGCTGAGCGGGGCCTCGCAGCAACTTCACCTGCTGTGGCACCCGTGGGTCGGCTGGCGAATGCTGGCGGAAATTTTCTCCGCCGCGTTCTTCCTGACGGCGCTGTTCCACATCCCGATCGCCAATGCGACCACCATCCTGCAGGTGGTACCGCTGATGGTGACGGCGAGCGCGGCGATCTTCCTCCGGGACGAGGTCGGATGGAAACGCTGGTTGGCAATCGGCATCGGCTTCGCCGGCGTGCTCATCATTATCCGTCCCGGGTTGCAGGGCTTCAATGCCTTCAGCCTGGTGGCGTTCGCCGCCGCGGCATCCCTCACGCTTCGCGACATGACGACGCGAATGATGCCGCGCCGGCTGCCGGCACTGCTGGTCGCGCTCGCCACCGCGGTCTCGGTGTGCCTGACCGGTCCGGTGCTCGGCATCGCCTTCGCCGAGGAATGGATGGTGCCAAGCGGGCGCGGTTTTGCGCTCATGGCCGGCGCGACGGCGTTTCTGATCGGCGCCTACATCACGGCCGTCGATTTCATGCGCCACGGCGACATCGCCGTCATCGCGCCGTTCCGCTATTCGGCGGTCGTCTGGGCGATCATCGCCGGTTTCATCGTCTGGAGCGAGGTTCCGGATATGCTGATGATCGTCGGCACCATCATCATCATTGCGACCGGCATTTACACCTTCCACCGCGAGCGGCGCCTGGCGCGCATCGTCGCGGAAAGCGACCTAGACCTATGATCGCCCCCCGCAAGTCGGTGTCGCCGTTCGGCTTGATGGTGCTCCTCGTTGCCGTCTCTGGCCTCAATCCCATCGCCGTCAACATGTTCGTCCCGGCGATGCCGGAGATCATGCGGGGTCTGGGAACGGACCATGCCATGATCCAACTCGTCCTCAGCGCCTATCTGTTCTCAACGGCGGCGGCGCAACTGACCCTCGGCACGCTTTCTGACCGCTTCGGCCGCCGACCGGTCCTCATCGGCGGGCTCATCCTCTTCATCATCGCCAGCGCGATCTGCACGGTTGCCGACTCGATCGTGGTGCTGATCGGGGCGCGGATCCTTCAGGGCGGCGGCGGATGCGTCGGCATCGTGCTCGGCCGGGCGGTGATCCGCGACCGCTACGACCGGGACCGGGCGGCGAGCATGCTTGGCTATGTGACCATGGGCTTTGCTCTGGCGCCGATGGTCGGCCCGGTGATCGGCGGCCTGCTCAACGACAATGTCGGCTGGCGGTCGATCTTTGCCCTGCAGACGGCGCTCGGCATCGTCGTGGCGATCACCTCGTATGTCTTCCTACCCGAGACCCACGATCCGGCGAAAACCGCCGGCGATCGGCCAACCCTGCGCCACAGCTTCGCGACGCTGGCGCGGATACCGGCGTTCTGGGCCTATGCCCTCACCTGCGCGTTCGGCACCGCGGTATTCTTCTCCTTCCTCGGCGGAACGCCGTTCGTTGCCACCGACATGCTCGGTATGACCGGCACCGAATACGGGCTCTATTTCGTCCTGGTGCCGGGCGGCTTCCTTATCGGCAACTTCCTGACCGCCCGGTATTCGCAGCGGGTCGGCATCCATCTCATGGTCGTTGCCGGTAGCCTCATCGCGCTGGTCGCCGTCCTCGGCATGGCGGCGGTCTTCGCCGCCGGCTGGTACCATCCGCTGGCGCTTTTCGTGCCGATGTACGCCATCGGCTTCGCCAACGGCCTGACGCTTGCCAACGCCCTCGCCGGTGCGGTTTCGGTGAGGCCGGATCTTGCCGGCGCGGCATCGGGTCTCGCCGGCAGCATGCAGATCGGCTTCGGCGCGATCGCCACCGTGGTGATCGGCGCGCTGCTCGCCGCCACACATTCGGTTCTGCCGCTGACCATCTGCATGGCCTTGCTTGCCGCCGGCGGCGTCGCGGCAGCGGTCTGGACGAAGCGGGCGAGAGCCTGAGCCTTCGTCGCCCGCGCTACTTTTTGACTGGAACTATTCAAGAATACTTTGATTGACGGGACCGTTTCCCGTCAATACATTCTTGTTGAGCGTCTCACAGTTTAGAATTGTTTCAAAAACAGGTTCTTTGAAGTTATATCTATGTTATTCTACTTCATGAGCACCCAATTTCGCCAGCCGGGATCAGACCACCGTTCCCAGCCACCCTCGACACCGACACCGCCGATGGAGAACGGTCCATGCCCATCCCTGCAACCGCCGTTGCGCGCGCGTCCGCTGCCCTGCTCGCCTCGGGTCTGTGGATCGGGCAGGTACAGGCCGAAGAGAGGGTTGATGTTCTCAACACCTATGCGGACATCGCGCTGGCCGGCTACCAGGACTCGCTGACGACGGCGCAGGCGCTGGATGCGGCCGTCGACGCCTTGATCGCCAAGCCGTCGGAGGCGACCCTCAACGCGGCCCGCGCGGCGTGGCTGGTGGCGCGGTGGCCCTATCAGCAGACGGAAGCGTTCCGCTTCGGCAACCCGATCGTCGACGACTGGGAGGGCCGGGTGAATGCATGGCCGCTTGACGAGGGCCTCATCGACTATGTCGACCCTTCCTACGGGACGGAGTCGGACGCCAACCCGCTCTACACGGTCAACGTCATCGCCAACCCGACACTGACCATCGACGGCGAGACCGTCGATGCGACCACCATCACGCCGGCGCTGCTCAGCGATATGCTGCAGGAAGCCGGCGACGTGGAAGCCAATGTGGCGACCGGCTACCACGCCATCGAATTCCTGCTATGGGGCCAGGATCTCAACGGCACCGGGCCGGGCATGGGCAAGCGCCCGGCAACCGACTATGACACGACGAACTGCACGGGCGGACATTGCGACCGGCGGGCCGCCTATCTCAAGGCGGCCACCGACCTGCTGGTCTCGGACCTCGCGGAGATGGTCGGCAATTGGACGGCCGACGGAGCGGCGCGGCAGGTTCTGCTCAAGGACCCGCAGGCCGGGATCACCGCGATTCTCACCGGCATGGGATCGCTCTCCTACGGGGAGCTTGCCGGCCAGCGCATGAAGCTCGGCCTCCTTCTCCATGATCCGGAGGAGGAGCACGACTGCTTCTCCGACAACACCTTTAATTCCCTGTATTTCGACCAGATCGCCATTCGCAACGTCTACACCGGCCACTACCGGCGGATCGACGGCTCGATCGTCGATGGCCCCTCGGTCGCCGACCTGATCGCGGCGGCAGATCCGGCCGTGGCGAAGGAGATCAGCGACAAGCTGAACGCGACGGTGACGGCGATGGCGGCGATGCGGGCGCGCGGCGAGAGCATCGAGGCCTACGACCAGATGATCGCCGAGGGCAACGAGGACGGAAACGCGGTGGTGCAGGCGGCGATCGACGGTCTGATCGACCAGACCCGGTCGATCGAGCGCGGGATCGCGGCGCTTGGCCTAGGAAGCGTCGCGCTGGAAGGCTCCGACAGTCTCGACGGTCCGAACGCGGTGTTCCAGTAGGAGCCGCAGCTACAAATGGGGTGGCAGAACCCGTCTCCCGGAAACGTGCAAGTACAACTCCCATGCCCGTAAGGAAGCCGCCTCGCCTCGAGTTCATCGGTCTTGCCTGTCTCTGCCTGCTGACGGTGGGCGGGGCGGTCTCCGCCGCCACGCTGCTCACCTACCGGGATGATCTCAACGAGACGGATCGCGCCCGGGTGGCGGCGGTTACCGCACCGGCGACCGACTTCGCCAGTCCCGAGAAATTCGAACGCATGTCGGCGGGCGCCGCAACGACCGACGTGCGTCCCACCAAAGACGCCTTCTCGTCTCCGGCCGGCAATCTCGGCTTCGAGGGTGAGCGCGACTTCAAGCTCGGCGACGGCATCTTCAAGAAAGAATGGGTGTCGGCCCCCTCGTCGACCCAGGCGTCCGACGGCCTCGGGCCGCTGTTCAACGCCCGCGCCTGCCAGCGCTGCCACCTGAAGGACGGGCGGGGGCATCCGCCGGAACCCGGCGAAAAGGCCGTATCGATGTTTCTCCGCCTCTCCATCCCGCCGCGCACCGAGGCGGAGCGCGCGGCGCTGGCCGGCAAGGCGCTCTTGCGGATTCCCGAGCCGACCTATGGCGGGCAGCTCCAGAACTTCGCCATCCAGGGCATCCCGGCCGAGGGCGAGATGCGGATCACTTATGATGAAATTCCGGTGACACTGAATGGCGGGGAGATCGTCTCGCTTCGCAAGCCGCACTACGAGATCGACGATCTCGGCTACGGCCCGATGGCGCCGGACGTGATGATGTCGCCGCGGGTGGCGCCGCCGATGATCGGCGTCGGACTGTTGGAGGACATCCATCCGGGCGACATCCTGGCCCACGCCGACCCCAACGACGCCAACGGAGATGGCGTCTCCGGACGGGCGAACATGGTGCGCGACCCCGAAACCGGAGAGCTGACCCTCGGCCGGTTCGGCTGGAAGGCATCCGTCCCGACCGTCAGGGCACAGGCCGCCGACGCGTTCTCTGGCGACATCGGTATCTCGACAGTGCCGGTGCCAGCGGGCTACGGCGAGTGTACGGAGGCCGAGGTAGCCTGTCGCAGGGCGCCGGACGGCGTGCAGGAGCGGCTGGGTCCGGTCGAGGCGCCGGATTCCGTGCTCGACCTCGTGACCTTCTACAGCCGCAACGTGGGCGTGCCACCGCGCCGCGACGTCGACGACCCGCAGGTCCTGCAGGGCAAGGCGCTGTTCTACGCATTCGGCTGCGCCTCCTGCCACACGCCGAAATACGTCACCCGCCGCGACGCCGCACAGCCCGAGCACCGCTTCCAGCTGATCTGGCCCTATACCGACCTCCTGCTCCACGACATGGGCAAGGGCCTTGCGGACGGGCGGCCGGTGGGCGATGCATCGGGCAGCGAGTGGCGGACGGCGCCGCTGTGGGGGATCGGATTGACGGAGACGGTGAGCGGGCACACCTTGTTCCTGCATGACGGGCGGGCGCGCAACCTGCTCGAAGCGATTCTGTGGCATGGCGGCGAGGCGGAAGCCGCCAGGGACAGGGTCGTCGTCGCAACCCCCGACGAGCGCCAGGCGCTCATCCGTTTCCTGGAGTCGCTCTGACCGTGAAGCATGCTCTCCACACCGTGGTTCTTCTTGCAGCGGTGGCTGCTTCGCCGGTCGTGGCCCAGGATGATGCCGCGAAACCAGCCGATGCTGCGACCGTCGTGTTCGAGCCGACGGTCGTCGATGCCGTCAATCGGGTCATCCTCCCCGGCTACGCGGCGCTCACCGTTGCAGCTTCGGACGAAGCGAGACGGGTGAACGACCTCTGCCGGCAGGCGGACACCCAGCGCCTGCAGGCGGCGCGGGACGGCTTCGCCACGCTGGTGCTCGCCTGGTCGGGGGCCGAGATGGTCCGCTTCGGTCCGGTGCGCGACGACAACAACTACGAGCGCCTGTTCTTCTGGCCGGATCCGCGCGGGCGCGGCCTGCAGCAGGTCCAGGCGCTGCTTGCCACACAGGATGCCACCGCCGCCGGCGTCGACAGGCTGCGCGAGAAGAGCGTCGCGGTGCAGGGGCTGTCGGCGCTCGAATATATCCTGTTCGGCACCGGCAGCGAGGCGCTTGCCGACACCAACGATCCGGCTCGCTCATTCCGGTGCCGCTACGGCGCCGCGATCGCCGGGGCGATCGCCACGACAGCCGACGCGATCCGGGATGGCTGGACAGGACAGAACGGCTACGCCTTCGTGATGCGCGAGCCGGGGCCCGACAATGCGGTCTACCGCTCCGCCGGCGAGGCGATGCAGGATCTCCTCAAGTCGTGCCGGGAGCAGGTGCAGCTCGACCAGCAACTCAAGCTCGCCTTCACTGTCGGCGAGACACCCGCCAAGGCGAACCCCAAGATGGCGCCCTTCTGGCGCTCCAACCTGACCATCCCGTCGATCAAGGCAAATCTCGCTGCCGTCCTGGAGCTGTGCGGGGCGAACGGCGTCGGCGCCATCCTGCCGGCCGATGCAGCCGGGGCGGCCACGGCGCTGGCCGACGACCTCAAGAAGGCCGACGACGTCCTCGCCAGGCTCGAGCAGACCGGCAAGCCGTGGGAGACGCTGGCGACCGAGCCGGCGAGCCACGCGGACCTCACCGCCGCCCTCACCCCGCTCGGGGCCGCCGGCGAGCTGCTCGAGCACGAATACATGGACGCGTTCGGACTGGTGATCGGGATCAATTCACTCGATGGCGATTGACCGGAGGGAATTCCTCAAGGCGGTGACCGCGCTCGGCGTGATGCCAATCGCGACGCTGGCGCGGGCCGACGGTGGACCGGCCTTCGTGGCGGCGAAGATGGACGGGCCAACGTCCTTCTCGGTGGCGGTGCTGGACCAGGCCGGAGCGATCCTGTGGACGGAGGGCCTGGACGCTCGCGGCCACGACATCGCGGTTTCGCCAGATCGTGCAACCGCCGTCGTGTTCGCTCGTCGGCCCGGCTTCTTCGCCCTGGTCATCGACCTCCGCGGGCGGCGCAAGGTGACGACCTTCGCTCCGCCGGACGGCCGCCACTTCTACGGTCACGGCTTCTTCTCGGCGGATGGCCGCCTGCTCTATGCAACGGAGAACGACTACGAAGCGGAGCGCGGTGTGATCGGCGTTTATGACGTCGGCGCCGGCTATGCGCGGATCGGCGAGCTCGACACCCACGGCATCGGTCCGCACGAGGCGCTGCTGATGCACGACGGGCGCACCATCGCCATCGGCAATGGCGGCGTCGCAACCCATCCCGACTTCGACCGGCTCAAGCTGAACCTTGCGACCATGGAGCCGTCGCTCGCCTATCTCGACGTCGGAACCGGCGACCTGATCGAGAAGGTCACGCTGCCGCCCTTGCTCCACCAGCTCTCGATCCGCCACATGGCGGAGAGCACCGACGGAACCATCTGGTTCGGTGGCCAGTACGAAGGGGCCGAGACCGACACGGTCGATCTGGTCGGCACGCACCGGCCCGGCGGCGATGCGCGGCTGATCAGCGCACGGCCCGAGGCCTATGCCGGCATGCACCAGTATGTGGGAGCGGTCGCAGCCAATGGCGACGGCAGCCGCGTGGCGGCAACCAGTCCGGTCGGCGGGCATGTCATGGTCTTCGACGCGGCGACGCGAAACCTCGTCGACAATCGGGCCATCGGCGACGTCTGCGGCATCGCGCCCGATGGCGGCGACTTCTTCATCTCCGACGGCCACGGGCGGCTGTGGCAAGGCCGGAACCTGATCAGCGAAGACCCCGATATCGCCTGGGATAATCACGTCCGGCGGATCGGCTAACACAAAATTATCGGTCGACGGTGCCGCGCGGTTGGCGCAGCGCACCCGCTTCGCTATCGTGGCCGCCTCTCGTCCGCGGCAACGGGGAGGCAGCGTTGGCCGACAGCTACGACGTCATCGTCATCGGGTCGGGGGCCGGCGGTGCCTCCACCGCCTACAAACTGGTGAAAGCCGGAAAAAAGGTCCTCGTCGTCGAGCGGGGCGGCTTCCTGCCGCGCGACGGCTCGACCCTCGACGTCAAGAAGGTGTTCGTCGAAGGCGTCTTCAACAACAAGGACGTCTGGGTCGACGGCCAGAACCAGAAGTTCGTCCCCGACGAGTTCCACGATGTCGGCGGCAAGACGAAGTGGTATGGCGCCGCCCTGTTCCGTTTCTCGGCGCACGAGTTCGAGCCCGACCCCGAATTCGGCTGTCTCGGATGGCCGTTCGGGCCCGACGCGATCGCCCCCTGGTACGACGAGGCGGAGACGCTGCTCGCGGTGAAGGCGTTCGACAACGAGCCGGAGCTGCAGGCACTGATCGACCGGATCGTCGCCCATAATCCGGACTGGAAACCAGATCACATCCCGCTCGGCCTCAAGCGCGAGATCCTCAACGATCCCAAGGAGGCGAAGCATTTCGACGGCTTCGCTTCGGCCAGCCAGTACAAGTCGGATGCCCAGTGGAACGTCCTTGAGCTGATCAAGGACGACCCCGGCTATACGCTGGTCACCGAGAATCCGGTGACGGGTCTGATCGCGGCTGACCGCGACCCGAAGCGGGTGGTCGGTGTGCGGCTCGCCGACGGCTCGGAGCACCACGCCCCGGTCGTCGTGCTTGCCGCGGGCGCGATGACCTCGCCGCGCATCCTGCAGGACTATCTCGCCGAGACAGGGCTGAAGCTCGCCGCCGCCGACACCACCGGCGCCAACTTCCGCTTCCACCTCAACAGCGCGCTGCTCAGCTTCTCGCCGTTCAAGGACCATGACGTCCTGCGCAAGACCGCGGTCTTCTACAATGAGGAGTTTCCGCACAGCACCGTGCAATGCCTCGGCTGGATGGACGGCGACATGCTTGCCGCGCAGCTGCCGGCGGCGGTGCCCACCTTCGTCGACAACGCGCTCGGCGCCAGGGCCGTGGGCTTCTGGGCCACAACAGAAGACGGATCGAGCCGCGAGAACCGGATCATTTCGGGCGGCAAGTCCGGCTTGCCGATGATGGACTACCGGCTGGACCGGATCCAGGCGTCGCTCGACGAGCACAAGGCCTGCATCCACGCCTTCGAGCGCTCACTGCTGGCGGCGGGTCTGGCGGGCGTCAGCCGCTACATGGGGATGGCCGGCACCGCCCACGCCATGGGAAGCATGATCACCGGCACCGACCCGGCAAACACCGTCGTCGATCCGCACGGCAAGGTTCACGGCATGGAGGGGCTCTATGTCGGCGACGGCAGCGTTCTGCCACGCTCGAGCCGGGTCAATCCGTCGCTGACCATCTACGCCTGGGGCCTGCGGCTCGGCGATCACCTTGGAGCGGCGGTGTGAGCGAGACGGCGGCAGGCGCCAGCGGGCCCGGCGACGCCGTCGTCGGAAGCCTGCTGATCGTCCTTGCCTTCCTGTGCGTCGCTGTCATGAGCGCCTTCGGCAAGGAGGCGGCCAGCGTGCCGACCGCGGTGGTCGTGCTCTTCCAGAGCGGGATCAGCCTGCTTCTCCTGCTACCCTGGGCCCTTCGCCATGGCGTGGGCGAGTTGCGGACCACGCGGCTGCCTCTGCATGTTGTGCGCGCCCTCTCGGGCCTGCTCTCGCAGGCCCTGTTCTTTCTCGCCGTAAAGGACATGGCTCTCGTGGATGCGGTGCTGCTCGTCAACGCGGCGCCGCTGTTCATTCCCTTCGTTGCGCTGGTCTGGATGCGGACGCCGATCACCCTCATCGTCGCCGCGGGCCTGGTGGTCGGCTTCATCGGCGTGCTTCTCATCCTCAAGCCGAGCCCTGCCCTCCTGCAGACTCCGGCTGCGCTGCTCGCCGTGGCCGCCGCGCTTTGCTCGGCGATCGCGCTGGTTTCGGTCAATCGGCTGTCGTCGACCGACAAGCCGGACGCCATCCTCTTCTACTATTTCCTGATCTCGACCATCGCCTCAGCGCCGTTCGCAGCCTACGCCTGGAAAATGCCGACCGGACTGGAGTGGGGATACCTCGCCGGTATCGGCATCTTCATGGCAGCGGCCCAGCTTCTGATCATCCTTGCCTATCAGCGAGCGACCGCCGAGCGGCTGGCCCCCTTCAACTATTCGGTCGTGGTCTTCTCGGGGCTGATCGGATGGCTTGTCTGGGGCAACGTTCCCGACCTGCCCGCCTTGATCGGCATCCTGCTGGTCATCGCCGGCGGCATTATCTCGATCGTCTTCGGCGGACCGTCCGGCAAGGGCCACCCGATCGGCCACGGCCACTGGACCCTGTTCCGGGAGAAACACGCGACATGAACCGCACCGGCAAACCCTACGAGATGGAGCCGACGCCGACCAATATTTCGGTCGTCGTCCATTCCCGCAACGTCATCGGCGAGTCGCCGATCTGGTGCCCGACGACCGAGCAGCTCTACCTCGTCGACATCAGCGGCCAGAAGATCCACATCCTTCATCCGGCCGACGGCAACTACCGCACCTTCGACCTTCCGGACTGGGTGACGTCCTTGTCGACCCGCGCAAAAGGCGGGCTGATGCTCACCATGCGCAAGACCTTCGCCTTCTACGATCCCGACACCGGAGAGCTGGAGGTGCTTGCCGATCCCGAGCCGGAGCGGCCGGACAACCGGTTCAACGACGGGAAATGCGACCGCCAGGGGCGTCTGTGGGCCGGCACGATGGGCGCCAAGGACTGGCTGGCGGCGACCGGCGCCCTCTACCGCTTCGACCCGGACCAGCGCATCACGCGGATGCAGGACGAGGTGAAGTGCTCGAACGGCACCGGCTGGAGCCCGGACAGCCGGACGATGTACTACACGGAGAGCTTCCGCTACGGCATCTTCGCCTACGACTTCGATCCGGCCACCGGCGAAATCGAGAACCGGCGGCCGTTCGTCACGCTCGACCCCAACGCCAACGGCTTTCCCGACGGGCTGACGGTGGACTCTGAGGGGTTCGTGTGGAGCGCCCAGCCGGTCTGTGGCCGTATCGTGCGCTACGATCCGTCCGGCAGGATGGAGCGCATCATCGCATTGCCGGTGTCGCGCGGCACGAGCTGCATCTTCGGCGGTCCCGACTACCGGACGCTCTACATCACCACCGCGACGGAAACGCTGAGCGAAGCGCAAATGACTGAGGAGCCGCTGGCGGGAAGTCTGCTCTCCTGCGAACCGGGCTTCACGGGCATCCCCGAGACGCCCTTCGCCGGCTGACGGCGCGCTACTCCACCACGATCCTCGGCGGCGGACGGCCGCCCTCGGCGCGCTCGTGCTGGACGCCCTCCCAGACACGGGCGGCGATGTCGCGGTAGATCGCGGCATGCTCGCCTTGCGGGTCGGCAACGACGATCGGCTCGCCGGAATCCGAGGTAAGCCTGATCTGGAGATCGAGCGGCACCTCGCCGAGGAAGGGAACGCCGAGCCGCTCCGCCTCGTGGCGGGCGCCGCCGTGGGCAAAGATGTCGGTGCGGCCGCCGCAATGAGGGCAGAGGAAGTAGCTCATGTTCTCGACCATGCCGAGCACCGGCACGTCGACGCGCTGGAACATGGCGAGACCCTTGCGGGCGTCGATCAATGCCAGGTCCTGCGGGGTGGAGACGATGACGGCGCCGGCGAGCGGCACCTGCTGCGCCATGGTGAGCTGCGCGTCGCCGGTGCCCGGCGGCATGTCGACGACCATGACGTCGAGGTTTCCCCACTCGACCTCGCGCATCATCTGGTTCAGCGCCGAGACGACCATCGGCCCCCGCCAGATCATCGGCGTTTCCTCCTCGACGAGGAAGCCGATCGACATCGCCTTGACGCCGTAGGCATCAACCGGGCGCAGCGTCCGTCCGCGGATGATTTCAGGCTTCTTGTCCCTGAGGTTGAAGAGGCGGGGCAGCGACGGTCCGTAGATGTCGGCGTCGAGGATGCCGACCGCAAGGCCGTTGGCCTTCAGCGCCAGGGCCAGATTGACGGCGGTCGTCGACTTGCCGACGCCACCCTTGCCGCTGGCGACGGCGACGATCGCATCGACGCCGGGAATTCCCGCCCTCGCCTGCGGCTGGCCGCCCGGCCTGCCTGGAGGCGTGGGCGGCGCGGACGGACGTCCCGGTGGTCGCGGGACCGGCCTCTGCCCGGCGGGAGCCGGGCCTCTCGGCGGAGGCGCCGAGCCGCCCTTCTTCTCCGCCGTCAGCACCACCATCGCTCCCTCGACGCCGGGCACCGCGCGTACCGCTTCCTCGGCCGCGGCGCGAAGCGGCTCCAGCGACGAGGCCCGCTCCGCCGGCACAGTAATCGAAAACATCACCTTGCCGCCGGAGATGAAGATATCGGAGACGAGGCCGAGCGAGACGATATCGCCGCGACCATCCGGCCCGGCGACGGCACGCAGGCGTTCGAGGACTTGATCCTTGGTAATCTCAGGCATGATCGGCTTTCCGAGGGAGAGACTGCAGCGCCCGCGAACATAGCGGGGCCGCCCCGGCGGTCAAATCACGACAGGCCGGCAGATCCGGACGGGCGGGCTTTGCGTGTTGGAACCGTGACCTATCTCTGTCGCAGGAACCATGGAGCCAGTCTTGACGTCATTGACTTCAACAGGCACGCGCCACGACCATTCCGACCGGGGTATGCCCATGCAGATCCTGGCGCTCGCCCTGTTCGTAGCGGTGTGCTACGGGGCAGCCTTTCTCGGCCAGCTCGCGACGACGCCAAACATCCCGACCTGGTATGCCAATCTCGCGAAGCCGGCGTTCAATCCGCCGAACGCCGTGTTCCCGGTGGTGTGGGGAATCCTCTACACGGTGATGGCGGTGGCGGCGTGGCTCGTGTGGCGAACGCCCAGCTCGGCGGCGCGTCGCACCGGCCTTGTCGTGTTCGGCGTACAGCTCACTCTCAACGTTGCCTGGTCGTGGGCCTTTTTTGGCGCGCACAGCCCGCTCGGCGGGCTGATCGTGATCATCCCCCTGATCGCGGCGATCGCCTGGACAATCGCTGCGTTCCGGCGAACGAGCCGTCTCGCGGCGTGGCTGATGGCGCCGTATCTCGCCTGGGTTTGTTTCGCGACCTTGCTCAACGCGTCGATCGTGGCGTTGAACTGATCTGGGAAAAACAAAAGCCGCCGGAGGGCCAGCGGCTCAGGAGAACTCTCGCCGGTCGCAACCGGCGATCACGTCGACCGTTAGGTGGCCACCTGCAGATCGACTGCCTTCGGGCCTTTGCCGCGTTTGTCCGGCTCTGTCTCGAACGAAATCCGCATGCCGTCGGTCAGCGCAGGAATGCCCGAGCGCTCGACCGCCGTCACGTGGACGAACACGTCGTTGCCGCCATTGTCCGGGGTAATGAAGCCGTAGCCCTTCGAGGCGTTGAAGAATTTCACGGTGCCGTTCTGACGCATCAGATAACCTTTTCCAGTTCGTGTCTTACGTCCCGCAGCTCCCTTGACCGCAGGGGTTCGCAGGCCTTTTCAGATGTCGGCGAAAGAAGTGTGCGTCTGTTGTCAGTGGTCTGGCCACCGTCATTCCGGATTCCCGCCCGCTGCCAGGCTCTGACCGCGCCTGTTGCGCCTTCTCCAGTCTCCGTCGGGTCCGAAGGAATGCCCGCTGTTTGGATTTATGAGACAGATATGGCCAGAACGCAACGGTTGAGTGCGACGATGTGAAACGACGGACAGCGATGAAACCCTTGAAGGGAACATGTTCGCTCGACCGATCTGGCCTCTGATGTCGCGACCCTCTCCTCTCGCGCGCGCCGAACACGATTCCGTGAACGGCCGATGACATCGCTCGCTCGTGCATTTTCTTTGCGCGAGTACCGATCCCATTCACGAGGAGCGAGGAAAGACCGTGACAAAACCGGAAATCACTCAGGAGATGATCGCGCTCTATGACGAGTACACCCATCTGACGCTCGATCGCCGCCGCTTCATGACGAAGCTGACGAAGCTCGCCGGCGGAACGGCAGCGGCAGCGGTGATCGCGCCGATGCTCGCCGCCAACCAGGCGCGTGCCGCGATGGTCGAGCCGGACGACAAGCGCCTCTCGACGGAGACGGTCGCCTTCGAAGGCGGCAACGGCGAGCAGATGTCCGGCTATCTCGCGCGGCCAGCCGATGCCTCCGGCGATCTTCCCGCTGTGGTCGTCGTCCACGAAAACCGCGGACTGAATCCGCACATCGAGGATGTGGCACGGCGCATCGCGCTAGAAGGGTTTCTTGCGCTGGCGCCGGACTTCCTGGCGCCGGCCGGCGGGACGCCCGCCGACGAGGACAAGGCGCGGGACATGATCCGTGTGCTCAACCGGGCAAACACCGTCGCCAACGCCGTCGCGGCGGTGGACTGGCTTGGCGGGAACGACTTGTCGAACGGCAATGTCGGTGCCGTCGGCTTCTGCTGGGGCGGCGGTATCGTCAACCAGCTTGCGGTGGCGAGCCCGGAGTTGAAGGCGGCCGTTGCCTATTACGGTGCGCAGCCGACCGCCGAGCAGGTGGCGTCGATCAAGGCGCGTCTTCTCCTCCACTATGCGGGGCTCGACGAGCGCACCAACGCCGGCATCCCGGCCTATGAAGAGGCGCTGAAAGCGAATGGCGTCGACTACCAGATATTCATCTATGACGGCGCCAACCACGCCTTCAACAACGACACATCGGAAGCCCGCTACGACAAGCAAGCGGCGACGTTGGCGTGGTCGCGAACGGTCGCCTTTCTCCGCGAGGCGCTTGGCTGACCGGGAGTTCGATCTGCTGCAAGACCGATGGCTGCGCCGACGCGGCGCAGCCATATTTTGGCCGCGCTGTGGTCACTCCTTGTCCGTCAAGGGGGACTCATTCCGCCAGCACGCGGTGCGGCGGGCCGGCGATGGCGACGCAAGCGTTCCGCGCCGGAAGAACAAGAGGAAGAATCGGATGTCGCGTCGATCTCTTGCGATCGCGGCGGGCCTCGTGGCAGGCCTCGCGATCCCGACTATGGCGCATGCTGCCTACACGAAGGGGTGGGTGAACGTGCGGAGCGGTCCCAGCACCAAATATCGCATCGTTACCACCGCGCCGCCCGGCGCCTGGGTAAGCGTGCGCAAATGCGTCCCGCGTTGGTGCAAGGTGAACGTCGGCGGCATCAACGGCTGGATGTCCGCCGCGTACATCTCACCGGGCGCCGTGCCTTACCGTCCGCCACCGCCGTACTACCGGCCGCCGCCACCACCGCCGCCGATCTACTACCCACCGTATTATGCGCGGCGCTATCCGTATCGTTATCCATATCCGTACCGCTATCCGCGTCCGTACTGGCCGCGCAGCAGTTTCGGTTTTTATTTCGGCTTCGGTCACTGACCGCGAATGCGGGCCGCACTGCGACGCGACGTCACCCGATCTCGCTTCGCGTTCGGCACATATCGCAAGCGCGCGGGGCAAGCCGTTCAGCACACGAAACATCATCGCCGGGTTAAGGCGATGATGCCCCGCTTCGTGACGTGGGAATTCTGTTTCATCGCGAAAGTAATCGGCTGTCGATTGTCGCGGTCGGCTTCAACTTTCTATTGGGAAACGTGCCGGGACGTGCGTCTTCGACCGCATGAAACGCCTTGAGATCGAATTCCGGAAAGCTCGATAATTCAATGTCTTAGATGGTCAATTCCAACCCTGCAGAGGAGCCGCGCGAAAAGCGTCAACCCGACCAGCGGGTTGCCCGGCTGAAGCAACGCGTCGTTTTTCCCGCCTGCCGGACGGCCGCTTCTTTGGCGACGGCCGCATATGCAGGTCGGGCGCGAATTGAAGGTGTAGCGACTGTCGACAAGACCCTCGCGCTCTGCCGCAACGACTGGCTCGATCATCGTTTGCTTGGAACGAGAACGGTCGAACGATCGTTGTTACCGCCGGTGAACGTCGCCAACCAATCTCCGGACGATGATCGTAGTGCGTCTACGTCCGGTATGTTTGGAATTAGCGCGAAATTAACCGGCAATCTGAATTACAATGTTTGGCGCGGGTCGATTCGCGATCCGGCACTTAGAGGAGAACGACCTTGGCGAAGACAGCCACACGCAAACCGGCAGCGAAGAAGGCTCCGGCCAAGAAGCCTGCCGCGAAGAAGACCACCGCTGCCAAGAAGCCGGCGGCTCGCAAGACCACCGCCGCGCGGAAGCCGGCAGCGCGCAAGACCACCGCCGCGCGGAAGCCGGCGGCGGCAAAGAAGCCGGCCGCTCGCAAGACCACTGCTGCCAAGAAGCCGGCTGCCAAGAAAGTCGCGGCGAAGACCAAGGCTTCGACGGCGCGCAAAACCACCGCCGCCAGGAAAACGACCACCGCCCGCAAGGCACCGGCCAAGAAGGCCCCGGTCAGAAAGACTGCCGCGAAGAAGAAGTGAAGCGGACGCGATCCGCTTCCGCTCGCCGTTGCGACCAGCTCCTGTCGGGCGGTCGCACGGCGAACGGAGTGTGTGCCCTGGAGGGGGCATCAGTGAAGATGCCCCATTCATCCGGAAGACCTGCTCCCCGATCCCCGCTCGCGGTCTGACACGCCGCGGTCCCTCTCCAAAAGACCCGCCAGAAGAATCCGCCGACAGATCGCGCCGGCGCCCTTGGCGTTGACGTCGCTGTCCACGAGGCGTCCCTACAGCATCGACCTCAAATCGGCGCTGTAGGTCGGGAATGCATAGATTGCCTGCTTCATTTCGGAAGCGGTGACGGCATGGCGCATGGCAAAGGCAAAGAGGTGGATCAGTTCCTCGCTGCCGTGACCGACGATGTGCGCCCCGCGGATGAGGTCGGTCTGTCGATCGATCAGCACTTTCGCCCACGCGGCTGACTCGGCGAACGTCCTGCCGGACAGCCAGTCGCGCATGTCGTTGACCTCGATACGGACCTGCAGTCCGGTCTCGTGAGCCGCCGCCTCGGTCAGTCCGATGGTTGCAAGTGTTGGTACCGTGTAAAGGCAGGACGGGATCATCGTGTAGTCCGGCTTCAGCCGCGAGCCACCGGCAATGTTGTTGCCGATGACGTGCCCCTCATGGGTCGCCAGTGGGGAAAGCTGCTGCTTGCCGGCCAGCGCATCTCCGCCGGCCCAGACGGCGGGGTTGGATGTTGATCGCAGATGATTGTCGACAACGATCCGTCCCCGTTCGACTTCGACCTTTCCGGCTGCGAGGTCGAGCCCGTCGAGGTCGGCGATGCGGCCCGCACCGTTGACGATGAGGTCAGCCTCCATCGCTTCCTCTTCTTCGCCCGACCTGAACACCACCCGTCGCCGGCGGCCTGCCTTCTCGACCCGCTCGATGCTGATCGAGGCGCGCGCGTCGATGCCGACACGCCGGCTTTCGGCAAGCACCTGCTCGACGGCGTCGTGGTCGAAATTGGCGAGGAAGCGCGGCGCGACTTCGAGGATGGTGACCTTGGTCCCGGCCCGCGCATAGACGTGCGCGAACTCGAAGGCGACGACTCCGCCGCCGACGAAAATAAGGTCGCGCGGCTGCTTGCGGTTTGATAGCACATCGTTGGATGTCGCCATCAG
>Ga0210144_1000311_pt1 | contig 27881 bp, 25 predicted proteins | sample Muzzi_PWA_D2_FD_185532 | JGI IMG/M metagenome (GOLD analysis project Ga0210144, IMG submission 185532) | Wetland microbial communities from San Francisco Bay, California, USA, that impact long-term carbon sequestration - Muzzi_PWA_D2 (SPAdes) | ecosystem: Environmental > Aquatic > Marine >...
TGGGGCCCCCGGTGGCCGCCCCGGGCTTCAGGGTGTGCAGCGAGACGTCGGCGCGCTGCCCTGGCAGCGGCGGCGTCAGCTCCTCGAAGCGGTGCCCGCCCCGCTCGTAGCGCCGCCTTCGGGTGGCCCGGCTGATCGCTACGTGCTCGCCCTCGTCGAGCCGCAGGAGCTGCGACAGGGTCAGCTCCAGGCCGGTGGCGATCTTCTCGGCGACGGCCAGGGTCGGGCTGGTCCCCCCCCGCTCGACCTGCGAGAGCATCGGCGCGCTGACCCCGCTGCGCTCCGCCAGCTCGCGCAGCGAGAGTCCCATCGCCTCGCGCAGGGCGCGGATCCGGGGGCCGATCGTCGGTGCTTTCTCGGTGCTCGGAGCGGCTGCGGCGACCATGGCTATCGTACGTTATCACATACAAACGTAAGCAGTTACTTGCTATAACTCATGTCGTGCCCGAGATGCGCAGACACCGAGCAGCCGAGCCCTCGGGCTACATCCCCCCACGGTGAGCACGGAGCGAGGCCGCGCCCGCTGGCTGCGGCTCCCCACCGCGGAGCGCGTCGGGCTCGGCTCCTGGGTTGCCGGCCCCAGCGGCCTGCTGGCGCTGGCCCTTGCGGTAGGGGTCGGTGCCGGCCTCGGCGCGATCGCCTTCCGCTACCTGATCGAAGGCTTCACCTACGCGTTCACCGGCCACGCCACCTACGGCGCCGACGGGCACGTCCCCAACCCGCTCGCCCCCGGTCTGGGCATCTGGTTCGTGGCGCTGGTGCCGGTCGTCGGCGGCCTCCTCTACGGCCCCCTTGTCAACCGCTTCGCGCGCGAGGCGCGCGGTCACGGGGTCCCCGAGGTGATGCTCGCCGTCGCCCAGGGTGGCGGCCGGATCAGGCCGGTCGTAGGGGTGGTCAAGTCGGTCGCCTCGGCACTCTGCATCGGCAGCGGCGGCTCGGTCGGCCGCGAGGGTCCGATCGTGCAGATCGGCTCGGCGCTCGGATCGACCCTGGGCCAGATCACCAGGTCGCCGGAGGCGCGGTTGCGACTGCTTGTCGCCTGCGGCGCGGCGGGCGGCATCTCGGCCACCTTCAACGCGCCGATCGCCGGGGTCTTCTTCGCGCTCGAGGTGATCCTGCGCGACTTCGAGGCGCGCTCCTTTGCCGCCGTCGTGGTCGCCTCGGTGACCGCCGACGTGGTCGGACGTGCCGCCTTCGGCTCCGAAGCCTTCCTGCAGCTGCCGAAGCTCGGGGTGGGCCCGGTCGAGGGCTACCCCCTCTACCTGCTGCTCGGCCTGCTCGCCGCCGGGGTCGGGGTCCTCTTCATCCGCATCCTCTACGGCCTCGAGGACCGGGCCGACCGCCTCTGGCGCATCTCGGAGGCCTGGCGCCCGGCCGCCGGCGGCGTTCTACTCGGCCTGCTGCTGCTGGCGGTGCCGCAGATGTACGGAGTTGGCTACGACGTGCTGGAAGGCGCGATCGACGGCAATTACGCCCTGCTGTTCCTGCTCGCGCTGCTCGCCTCGAAGGTGCTGGCGACCAGCCTCACCCTCTCGATCGGCGGCTCCGGCGGCGTCTTCGCGCCCTCGCTGTTCATGGGGGCGATGCTCGGCTCGGCCTTCGGCCTGACCGCCCACGACCTGCTCCCAGGGATAGCCGGGCCGGCGGGCGCCTACGGGCTGATCGGGATGGGCGCAGTCTTCGCCGCCGCGGCGCGGGCGCCGATGACCGCGATCCTGATCATCTTCGAGCTGACCGGCGACTACCGGATCATCCTGCCGTTGATGCTGGCGGTCGTGATCGCCACCGGGCTGGCCGGACGCTTCTCGCCGGACTCGGTCTACACGCTGAAGCTGGCCCGTCGCGGCATCGACCTGCTGCGGCGCCAACCGGCCAGCCCGATGGAAGCGATCACGGTCGGCGAGGCGATGCGGCCAACCCCGAAGCCGATCCGTGCCGACGCGCCGCTGAGCGAGGTGATCGAGCGGCTCAGCACCGACCACGAGCCGGCGCTGCCGGTCGTCGACCTGGAGGGAAGGTTCGTCGGCGTGCTGCCCGAGGACGAACTGGAGCAGGCGATCGGCGAGGGGCTGGAGCCCGACGCTGCCTCCCTGGTCCGGCAGCTGCCGGCCCTGGACGCCGGCGAAACCCTCGCCGAAGCCACGGGGAGGCTGGTCCACTCCGACAGCCCGGGGCTCGCCGTGCTCGACCGGTCGGGCCAACGGGTGGTCGGCTGGCTCTCGCATCGCGACGTGCTGCGCGTCTACGATCAGCGCATGAAGCGCGAACAGGCACGTCGGAGCGCCCCGGCGCGGCAGGACGGCGGCGCCAGGGCGCCGGCTTGAAAGATCGCCCCCTGGAGGCGCTGGCCACGGTGCTGCGCGGCAGCGCGGTGCCCTACGGCTACACGCTCACCGTCCTCTCCAGCCACAGCATCATCTCCCACAGCCACGGCCCCCCGACTGTCTTCGACATCCTGCTCTTCGTGATCGGAGCGATCGCCGGCTTCACCTTCCTGGCGCTGATCTCAGGTCGCTTCTCGCCGCGGTCGCTGCCCACCTCGCGCAGCGAGATGATCCGGGCCGGCACGGTCCACGTCTTCGCGATCGGCGCAGCCTTCGGAGCCAGCGTGCTGGTCGGCCTGATCCCCGGCGTCGCCGCCTGGCTGCTCGGTGCCTTCGCCGCCACCTCGCTCTACCTGGCGATCGCCAGCCTCGAGATCGACCTCGCCCACCGGATCGACGGCGACTGAGGTCTCGGTCAGGGCCCCGGCGTCCGCTCCGCGGCCGCCTCGGCTGTCGCCGCCTCGGCCTCGCGGATCGCCGCCCCCTCGAGCGCATTGGAAAGCGCCCGCACGTAGGCTCGAGCCGAAGCCTCGAGGATGTCCGTCGCGACCCCCTGGCCGGTGGCGAGGCGGCCGGCGGCGCGCAGCATCACGCTGACCTCGCCGAGCGCGTCCTCCCCCCCGGTCACCGCCTCGACCGTGTACTGGCGCAGCTCGCACTCGGTCCCGGTCGCCTTCTGGATCGCGCGGAAGATCGCGTCGACCGGGCCGTCGCCGCCGGACTCGCCCACCGCCTCCTCACCGGACGGCATCGTCACCGCGACCCGGGCGACCGGCTCACGCCGCGATCCGGCCTCGACCTCGAACCAGGCGAGATCGTGGGCATCGGCGCGTTCGCGCATCTCGTCGGAGACGATCGCCTCCAGGTCGAGGGCGGTCACGTGCTTCTTGCGGTCGGCGACCTCCTTGAAGCGCTTGAAGGCGGCATTGAGGGCGTTGCCCTCGACCTTGAAGCCGAGCTGCTCCAGCGCGTCGCGCAGAGCGTGCCGGCCGGAGTGCTTGCCGAGCACGATCGAGTTCGACTCGAGGCCGACCTCCGTCGCGTCCATGATCTCGTAGGTCGTGCGCTCCTTCAGCACGCCGTCCTGGTGGATGCCGGACTCGTGTGCGAAGGCGTTGCGCCCGACCACCGCCTTGTTCGGCTGGACCGAGTAGCCGGTCAGCCGCGAGACCATGCGGCTGGTGCGGGACAACTCTCGCGCCCGCACCTCCGTGGTCAGGCCGTGGACGTCCTCGCGGGTGCGGATCAGCATCACGATCTCCTCCAGCGAGCAGTTGCCGGCCCGCTCGCCGATCCCGTTCACCGCGCACTCGACCTGGCGGGCGCCGGCCAGCACCCCGGCGTAGGAGTTGGCGACCGCCAGCCCCAGGTCGTCGTGGCAGTGGACCGAGGTCTCGACCTCGCGCAGCCCGGGAACCAGCTCGTAGAGGCGGCGGAAGTACTCGGCGTACTCCTCCGGCGTCGTGTAGCCGACCGTGTCGGGGATGTTGACCACGGTGGCGCCCTCCTCGACGGCGATCGCGCAGACCTCGGCGGTGAACTCCAGGTCGGCTCGGGTCGCGTCCATCGGCGAGAACTCGACATCGTCGCAGTAGGAGCGGGCCAGCGTCACGGCGGCACGCGCCTGCCCCTTGACATCCTCGCGGTCGGTCTGCAGCTGGTGCTCGATGTGGATGTCGGAGGTCGAGATGAAGGTGTGGATGCGCGGTCGTTCGGCATCCCGGATCGCACCCCAGGCCGCATCCACGTCCGCCTTGTGGGTGCGGGCCAGGCCGCAGATCGTGGGTCCCTCAACCTGGCGCGAGATCGCCTCGACCGCCTCGAAGTCGCCGGGCGAGGTGATCGGGAAGCCGGCCTCGATCACGTCGACGCCGAGCCGTGACAGCTGCTGGGCGATCTCGACCTTCTCAGCGGTGTTGAGCGAGATGCCGGGCGACTGCTCGCCGTCGCGCAGCGTCGTGTCGAAGATGTGGACGCGGTTTGCGTCGGATGCCGTGCTCATGGGACCTACCTCCTTCTCCGGTTGCTTCGAATGACCTTTGTGTCTCGCGGCTCTCGCGCCGCCCAGCGCTATTCCCCCCGAAGGGGGAGGAGAAGGAGAAGCGTCAGGCTGTCGGGCCGGTGCGTCATTCGTTCTCGCAGCTTACCGTAGGCTGCGCGCATCGCAAGCCTGGACCGGAAAACCGTGCTGGCGCTGCTGGCGATGTGCATGAGCGTCTTGGTGGTCGCCAATGACTTCTCGGCGGTCAACGTCGCGATCCCGACGATGGAGAAGGACTTCCACACCAACGTCAACACGATGCAGTGGGTCGTCAACGCCTACGCCCTCAGCTTCGGGGTGATGATCGTCACCGGCGGCCGGCTCGCCGACATGTTCGGCCGCCGCCGAGCCTTCTTCCTCGGCAGCGCGATCTTCGCCTCGATGTCGGCGCTGGGCGGCGCGGCGCAGACCGAGGCGTGGCTGATCGCCAGCCGCGTCGTGATGGGGCTCGGCGGGGCGCTGATGTGGCCGGCGATCCTCGGCATGACGTTCGGGCTGCTGCCCTCGGAGAAGGCCGGGTTGGCGGGCGGGATCATCATCGGCACCGCTGGGCTCGGCAACGCGATCGGGCCGCTGATCGGCGGCGCCCTCACCGATTTGGCGAGCTGGCGCTGGATCTTCTTCCTCAACGTGCCGGTCGCGGCATTCGCGGTGCTGATCACCTACTACCTGGTCAAGGTGAAGGAGCCGAAGGCCGGCGAGCAGCGCATCGACTACCCCGGGATCGCGACGATCTCGATCGGGCTGGTCTCGCTGCTCGTGGCGCTCGACCAGGTCGACGACTGGGGTTGGGGCGACCCGCGGGTGATCGGGATGCTTGTCGTCGCCGCGGTCCTGGTCGCCGCCTTCGTGCCGATCGAGCGCCGGGCGGGTCTCAGCGCCCTGGTGCCGCGAGCGGTGATGAGGAACGAGAGCTTCCGCGCCTCCTGCGTGGCGGTGCTCTTCATGTCGGCGACCTTCTTCGCAGCGCTGCTCTACCTGCCCCAGTTCATGCAGAAGCAGCTCGGGTACTCGCCGCTCGGGGCCGGGGTCGGGATTCTCCCCTTCCTGGCCACGTTCGGGCTCGTCTCCTTCGTCGCCGGCCCGCTCTACAACCGGATCGGAGCCAAGACGCTGGCCGCGATCGGCGCTGCCTGCATCGCGGTTGCCCCCTTCCTCCTCTCGCAGGTGAGCGAAGGCTCCACCTACGCTTCGCTGGTCCCCGGGATGTTCGTGCTGGGGGTCGGGATCGGCAGCTTCTATCCGACCGCGACCACCGCGGGGGTCACCTCGGTCGACGAGGCGCAGAGCAGCCTGGCCAGCGGCATCCTCTACATGTGCCAGATCGCCGGCGGTGCGGTCGGCCTCGGCTTGACCACCTCCGTGTTCAGCGCCCAGGAAAGCTTCGTCGACGGCATCGGGGCCGCCTTCAGGCTAGACGCGGCGCTTTCGGTGGTCGGCTTCCTGATCGCCCTCTTCTTCGTCGGCGGCAGGCTGCTGCGCAAGCCCGCCGAGGAGACCGCGATTCCCTAGCGCGCATCGTCCCTGCCCGATCCGGCGCGCAGCCGGTCTTCTCCCGGCCCGCCGCGCAGCAGGTCGCCGCCGGGCCCGCCGATCAGGACGTCCCGGCCGGGCCCGCCGTAGAGGGCGTCCGCACCGCGCCAGCCGACCAGCCGGTCGTTGCCGCTGCCACCCTGCAGCTTGTCCGGACCGGCGCCGCCGATCAGGACGTCGTTGCCGGTGCCGCCGCGCATCGTCACCGGGATCGAGACGCTCTTCGCGACCGCCACCCTGTCATCGCCGCCCCCGGCGTTGACTTCGAAGCCCCCGATCGAGACGGCGTTGCAGATCAGCTCGTTCGGATTGCCGGGCGGGTTGGCGCAGATCGTTCCGCCCACCTCGAGCGGCACCACGGAGTCGATCACGTACTGGCGTCCGTCCGGGCTGAGCCAGATGCGGATCATGTTCGCTTCGTCGCCCCCGGCGAGCAGCACGTTGTAGGTCTGGGGTTGAGCTGCGCCGAGCGCCGCCGCCGGCGCGTGCGCCGCCAGGATCGCGAGCGAGATGAGTATCGCCTTCTTCATCGGGTCCCCGCCACCGAACTGGTCGGAGCGTCTCCTAGGGAACAACCCCGGCCGGCCTACGTTGCGGCCGCAACGATGAAATCAAAGATCGACCGAGCGGCCGACCGAGAAGCCGTCGAGCTGGAGGATCTTGGCGATCGTCTCACCGCGCACCGGCGCGTCGGTGGTGAGCGCCATCACGGCGGTCTCGCCGTCGATCTCCGCCCCGACCGCGGCGGAGATTATGTTGACCCCCTCCTCGCCGAACATCGTCCCGACCCGGCCGATCATCCCGGGCTGGTCGGCGTAACGGAAGACGGCGAGGTGGTCGGCAAAGGGCAGGTAGAAGCTCTCTCCCCAGACCGACACCAGGTAGGGCTCGTTGCGCGGGCCGACCCCGGTGCCGGAGACCTCGACCTCGGACTCGCCGGCGCCGAGCCGCACCGTGACCAGCTCGGTGAAGTCGCCGGCGACGCTGTCGTTCGTCTCGACCAGCTCGATCCCCCGCTCCTCGGCCATCTGCGGCGCGTTGACCAGGTTGACCGGCTCCTCGGTGTGGCCGGAGAGGATCCCGACCAGGACCGCGATGCCGAGCAGGCGGGTGTCGTGGGCGGCGATGCGGCCGCGGAACTCGGCGCTGACCCGCCCGATCGAGCCGCCGCCGAGGCCCTGCGCGAGCCGGCCGAGCTTTTCGCAGAGTGGCACGAACGGGGCCAGCGCCTCCATCTCCTCGGGCCGCACCGCGGCGATGTTGACCGCGTTGGTGACGACGCCGCCGGTCAGCGCCGCGGTCACCTGTTCGGCGGTGACGATCCCGGCACGGTCCTGCGCCTCGGCGGTCGAGGCGCCGAGGTGAGGGGTGACGACTACGTCGCCGCGCGAGAGCAGCGGGTGGTCGGTGAAGGGCTCGGACGGGAAGACGTCAAGCGCCGCTCCGGCGAGCTTGCCCGACTCGAGCCCGGCCAGCAGCGCTTCGAGGTCGACCAGCTCGCCGCGCGCGCAGTTGACCAGGCGCGCCCCGCCCTTCATCGCGGCGATCGCGCCGGCGTCGATCAGGCCGACCGTGTCGGGGGTCTTGGGGACGTGCAGGCTGACGATGTCGGCGCGGCCGAGTAGGTCCTCGAGGCTCTCCGCGCCCTCGACCCCTAAATCGCGGAAGCGCTCTGCGGAGACGAACTTGTCGAAGGCGAGGATCTCCATCTCGAAGCTGCGAGCCCGCTTGGCGACGAGCTGCCCGATCCGACCGAAGCCGACCACGCCGAGCGTCTTGCCGTAGAGCTCGGTCCCTTTGAACTTCGGCCGCTCCCAGGCGCCACCAATCAGCGTGCCATGCGCCTGCGGGACGTTGCGGCAGAGCGCCAGCATCAGCGCAAGGGTGTGCTCGGCGGCGGCCACCGAGTTCGATTCGGGGGCGTTCGCGACGACGATGCCGTGGCGCGTGGCGGCGGGGATGTCGACGTTGTCGACGCCGGTGCCGGCGCGGCCGATCACCTTGAGCCTGGCGGCACGCTCGATCAGCTCGGGAGTCAGCTTGGTGGCCGAGCGAACGAGGATCGCGTCGTAGCCGCCGATTGCCTCGTGCAGCTCCTGCTCGGACATCTCGGTGCCGAGGTCGACGTCGAAGTTCGCGCGCAACAGCTCGACTCCCGAGTCGGCGATCTTCTCCTTGACGAGGACCTTCACGGCAGCACCCCGGGGTCGTTCTCGACCACCCAGTCGATGCAGGCGGTGAGCGCTTCGACGTCGGCCGGTTCGACCGCCGGGAACATCCCGATGCGGAGCTGGTTGCGGCCCAGCTTGCGGTAGGGCTCGACGTCGACGATGCCGTTGGCGCGCAGCGTCGCCGCCAGCACCGCGGCGTCGACCCCGTCGGCGAAGTCGATCGTGCCGACGACCAGCGAGCGCTTCGCCGGATCGGCGACGAAGGGCGAGGCGAAGGGGGCGCGCTCCGCCCACCCGTACAGATGGCCAGAGGAGGCGTCGCTGCGCGAGACGCACCAGTCGAGCCCGCCGCCGGCCAGCATCCACTCGAGCTGGTCGGCGAGCAGCAGCAGGGTCACCACGGCGGGCGTGTTGTAGGTCTGGTCCTTTCGCGAGTTGTCGAGTGCCGTGGCCAGCGAGAGGAAAGCGGGCTGCCAGCGGTCCGCCGCTCCGTCGAGCTCCGCGACCCGCTCGATCGCCGCCGGGCCGAGCAGCGCCAGCCAGAGCCCTCCGTCGGCGCCGAATCCCTTCTGCGGGGCGAAGTAGTAGGCGTCTGCCTGCGAGGCGTCGAGCGGCAGGCCTCCGGCCCCCGACGTGCCGTCGATCAGCACCAGGGCGTCACCGGCGCCCTCGGGGCGGCGCACCTCGACCATCACGCCGGTCGAGGTCTCGTTGTGCGCCCAGGCGATCGCGTCCGCCGCGGGGTCGGCGGTCGGCGCCGGCGCATCTCCGGGCTCGGCCTCGAGCAGAATCGGCTGCGTGAGGAAAGGCGCCTTGGCGGTCACCTTGGCGAACTTCTGCGAGAACTCGCCGTAGCTGAGGTGCAGGGCGCGCTCGCGGACCAGCCAGGCGGCGGCGGCGTCCCAGAAGGCGGTCGTGCCGCCGTTGCCGAGCGCCACCTCGTAGCCGCCGGGCAGGGAGAACAGCTCGCTCAGCCCGCCGCGGATGCGCCCGACCAGGTCGCGGACCGGTGCCTGGCGGTGCGAGGTGCCGATCACGTCGGCCCGCTCGGCGAGCCGCGCCAGTGCCTCTGGGCGGACCTTCGAGGGGCCGCAGCCGAAGCGCCCGTCGGCGGGCTTCAGGTCGGCGGGGATCCGGGTGTGGGTCGAGGTGGCCATCGAGCCGGACAGGTTATTGACCCCCGCGGGTGGACTCGGACCGGAGCCGAGGTTAGGCTCACCTCGCCACATCCAGTCCAGCCTAAAAAGGAGGAGAGCAATGGAGGCAGCAAGTCAACCCAACCTGCCCGACAACGCCCCGCGCGGCTTTTTCGAATCGCTTTTCGACACGCGTTTCGACAGCCTCATCACGCCGAAGCTGATCCGGCTGCTGTACGTGATCAGCATGGTCGTCCTGGCGATCGGCGTGGTCGTCGCGATCATCGTCGGCTTCACCGACTCGGCCGGCACCGGCATCATCACCCTGATCCTCAGTCCAATCGTCGCCCTGATCTACCTGATCGTCATCCGGGTCTATCTGGAGCTGGTGATCGTCGTCTTCAAGATCCGCGAGGGCGTCGGCGACGTTGCGCAGAACACGAGGCGGCCGGGGGCGTAGGGTTCGGTCGATGACGGAGGAGCCAGAGCAGGGCGTGACCGCGGGCGACGGGTACGCGATCGCCAACCTCGCCGACCTCGGCGAGGGACCGGGCTTCCGCAAGATCCGCAGGGCCCTGGGCGTGACCGCGTTCGGCATCAACGCGATCGTCCTGCCACCCTCCCACGAGACCGGCAGCCACTACCACGACCGGCAGGAGGAGCTGTACTTCCTGCACCGCGGCCAAGTCGCGATCGAGTTCGGCGACGGCACCATTTTCGAGCTCCGCCCTGGCGGGCTCGCCTGGGTCGACGCCCCCACGGTGCGCAGGATCCGCAACCTGAGCGACTCCGAGGAGGCGGTCTACGTGATCGTCGGCGGCGAGGACGGCTACGTCGGCCGCGACGGCAAGCTGCCCGGTGGCGGCCGCTTCGGCGACAACGCCCCGCCGGGGGCATAGTCAACGAAGAGGAGCGCGGTCATCCTCCTGTTCGAATTGACGTCGCACGCCGCTTCGCGGCTTAGCGACTGAGTTGGTGCGCGGCTCCGCCGCGCAAAGCTCGGCCCGACAGCGGCAATCACAGCTTGAGCGATAGAGCTGAGGCTGCGTCCTCAGCTTCGAGAAGCCTGAAGCGGTGTGTGAGCCGGGAGGCATGCCGCCTCCCGGCCCTCGGACGCTCAGAACTCCGTCTCGATCCAGGGCATCATGCCGCGGAGGTCCTTGCCGACCTCCTCGACCTCGTGCTTTGCACCCTCCTCGCGCATCCGCGAGAGGTTCTCGCCCCCGGCGCGGTTCTCGGCGATCCACTCCTTGGCGAACTCGCCGGACTGGATCTGGTCGAGGATCTTCTTCATCGCCGCGCGGGACTCCTCGCCGATCACCCGCTTGCCGCGGGTCATGTCGCCGTACTCGGCGGTGTTGGAGATCGAGTACCGCATCCCCTGGATCCCCTTCTCGTACATCAGGTCGGCGATCAGCTTCAGCTCGTGCAGGCACTCGAAGTAGGCGAGGCGCGGGTCGTAACCGGCCTCGACCAGGGTCTCGAAGCCGGCCCGCACCAGCTCGGAGGCGCCGCCGCAGAGCACCGCCTGCTCGCCGAACAGGTCGGTCTCGCACTCGTCCTTGAAGCTCGTCTCGATGATCGCGGCGCGGCCGCCGCCGATCGCCGCCGCGTAGGCGAGCACGAGGCCGTGCGCTTCGCCGCTCGCGTCCTGGTGGACCGCCATCAGGCAGGGCACGCCGTGGCCTTCCTCGTACTGGCGGCGGACGAGGTGGCCCGGGCCCTTCGGCGCGACCATGCCGACGTCGACGCCGGGCGGCGGCACGATCTGCTCGAAGTGGATCGAGAAGCCGTGCGCGAAGAGCAGCAGGTTGCCCGGTGCGATCCCGTCGGCGATCTCGGCCTCCCAGACCTCGGCCTGCCTCTCGTCGGGGAGCAGCACCATGACGACGTCTCCGCGGCTCGCCGCATCGGCGATCCCGAGCACCCGCAGCCCGGCAGCTTCCGCTTTGGCGCGACTGGGGGAATCGGGGCGCAGCCCGACCACGACGTCGGCCCCCGAGTCCTTCAGGTTGAGGGCGTGGGCGTGTCCCTGTGAGCCGTAGCCGAGGATCGCGACGGTCTTGCCCTGCAGCTTCGAGAGGTCGGCGTCACTGTCGTAGAAGATGTCGTCGGTGCGCATGTCCGGGCAGGCTAGCGGAGCGCCCTGCGCAGCAGCTTGCCGGACGGGGTGCGCGGCAGCGCCGCCGCCAGCTCGACCCGCTTCGGCACCTTGAAGCCGGCGAGCGACTCGGCGCAGTGGCGGCGCAGCTCGTCCGGGGTGGCCTCGGAGCCGTCGGCGAGCACCACGACCGCGGTCACCGCCTGCTGCCACTCGGGGTCGTCGCGGCCGATCACCGCGGCGTCGGCGACCTCCGGGTGGCGGAGCAGCACCTGCTCGACCTCGGCGGGGACGACGTTCTCGCCGCCGCTGACGATCATGTCGTCGATCCTGTCCTCGACGTAGAGGAAGCCTTCCTCGTCGATCCGGCCGAGGTCGCCGGTGTGCAGCCAGCCTTCCGCGTCGACCCGGCTCGGTGCGACGGTCGGCCCCCGGACGAGGATCTCCCCGTCGCGGATTCGCAGACGGGTGGTGAGCAGCGGCCGCCCCGCGGAGCCGAGCTTGCGCCGCGCCTCGGCCGGGGCGAGCGTCGTCACCTGCGAGCAGGCCTCGGTGAGGCCGTACGTCTGGACCACCGTGGCGCCGCGGCCGACCGCCTCTTCCAGCGGCTCCTCCGGCACCGGCCCGCCGCCGATCAAGATCGTCCGCGGGCCGGACAGGTCGGCGCCGGCCTCGAGCAGGCGGGTCAGCATCGTGGTCACCAGCGAGACGACCGTTATCTCGTCCCCCTCGAGTGCCGCCGCGACACGGTCGACGTCGAAGCCGTCGTGGATGACGGCGGTGGTGCCGTAGATGACCGAGCGCATCACGATGCTCAGGCCCGAAATGTGGCTGAGCGGCAGGCAGCAGAGCCAGTGGTCCTGCGGCTCGACGCCGATGTTGAAGGCGGAGCCGACGGCGCTCCAGAGAAAGTTGCCGTAGGTCAGCTCGACCGGGTCGGGCCGGCCGCCGCTGCCGCTGGTCAGTACCCGGCAGCAGGGCGCGTCCATGTCGTGCTCGCCGAGCAGCGGCAGATCGGCCTCGGTCTGGGTCAGCTGGCCGGGATCGCTCAGGTCCACGGTCGGCTCCTCGGCGGCGATCACCGCGGCTCGCTCCGCGGCGGTCAGCTGCGGGCCGAGCGGCAGCAGCACGGCGCCGACCTTCATCAGCGCGTGGACGAGGACGACCTGCTCGCGGCGCGGCTGCATGGTCAGGGCGGCGATCGAGCCGCGCCGCACGCCGTGCGCCTCGAGCCGCCGCGCTACCCAGGTCGCCTCCGCCTCCAGCTCGGCGTAGGTCACCTCGGCGCCGTCGGCGAGCAGCGCGACGCCGTCGGGACGGCTCTGGGATCTCTGGGCGAGCCAGTCGTCGAGTTTCATCGAGGGCGGGATATCGTGCCCATCATGCCGAAACGCCACAAGAGCGCACCGCCCGAGGGCGACCTCTACGCACCGCTCGAGTGGCAGCCCGCCGCAGATTACGGCGACATCCGCTACGAGAAGGCGGACGGGATCGCGAAGATCACGATCGACCGGCCCGAGGTGCACAATGCCTTCCGCCCGCAGACCCTGATCGAGATCTCCGCGGCCCTGGAGCTGGCTCGCGAGGACACCGAGGTCGGGGTGGTGATCCTCACCGGGGAGGGTCGCGACGCATTCTGCTCGGGAGGCGACCAGACCGTTCGCGGCGACACCGGGTACGTCGCCGAAGGCGCCTCGCTCGGCCGCTTCCACGTCACCGACCTGCAGGTGCAGATGCGGCGGCTGCCGAAGCCGGTGGTTGCGATGGTGGCCGGCTATGCGATCGGCGGAGGCCACGTCCTGCACGTCTGCTGCGACCTGACGATCGCCGCCGACAACGCGCAGTTCGGGCAGACCGGGCCGCGGGTCGGCTCCTGGGACGGCGGCTTCGGCGCCTCGCTGCTGCGCGACCTGGTCGGGACCAAGAAGGCGAAGGAGTTCTGGTTGCTGTGCCGCCAGTACGACGCCGAGCAGGCTCTCGAGATGGGCCTGGTCAACGCGGTCGTCCCGCTCGACCGCCTCGAGCGGGAGACGGTCGCCTGGTGCCGGGAGATGCTGGCGCTCTCGCCCTTCGCCCTGCGCCTCGTCAAGGCCAGCTTCAACGCGCACGAGGACGGCTACGCGGGGATTCAGCAACTGGCCCACGACGCCAATCTGCTCTTCTACGGCAGCGAGGAGGCACAGGAGGGCCGCGAGGCGTTCAAGGAAAAACGCCCCCCCGACTTCTCGAAGTACCCGAGAAGGCCATGAGAATCTGGCTGATGGCGGCGAGGCCGAGGACCTTGCCGGCGGCGATCGCACCGGTGCTGGTCGGCACCGCGGCCGCGGTCGAATGGGCGGGAAGACTGCCCCGCCTCGGCGCCTTCGTCGCCGCCCTGGTCGGCTCGGTGTTCATCCAGGTCGGGACCAACCTCGCGAACGACTACTCCGACGCGAGGCGGGGGGCCGACACGGCGGACAGGCTCGGGCCGGTGAGGGTGACATCGGCGGGACTGGTAACGCCGCAGCGGGTGCTGGTCGCAACCTGGGTGGCGTTCGGGGTCGCGGTCGCCTGCGGGATCTACCTGACCGCGGTGGCCGGGATCGTGATCCTGCTGATCGGCGCCGTCTCGATCGCCGCCGGCGTGCTCTACACCGGCGGCCCACGCCCCTACGGCTACGCCGGGCTGGGCGAGGTGTTCGTCTTCCTCTTCTTCGGCCTGATCGCCGTCAACGGCTCCTACTACGTGCAGGTCGAGGAACTGGCGGCTCTGCCGCTCGGGCTCTCGATCTCGGTCGGCTTCCTCGCCACGGCGATCCTCGCCGTCAACAACGTCCGCGACATCGAGACCGACCGCCGCGCCGGCAAGATGACCATGGCGGTCCGGATGGGGCGGGCCAGCGCGGTCGGCCTCTACCGGATGCTGGTGCTCGGAGCCTTCCTCGTGCTGCCGATCGCCCTGGTCGCCGGCGACGCAAGCCTGCTGCCGCTGATCGGGCTGCTGGCCCTGCCGCTGGCGGTGCCGCCGCTGCGGACGATCAGCAACCGCACCGACGGGCCGTCGCTGAACCGAGCGCTGGCCGGCACCGGCGCCCTGCTCGGCGCCTTCAGCATCCTGGTCTCGCTGGGGCTGCTGATCGCCGCCTAAGCTGGGGCCATGCGAATCGCCTCGGTGGAGGTCGTCCCCTACGCGCTGCCCTTCCGCCGGCCCTATGTGACAACTGCCGGGCGGCTGGAGAAGCGCGAGATGGTCCTGCTGCGGCTGCGCGACCCTGACGGGCTGATCGGGCTGGGGGAAGCGGTGCCGCTCTCGCTACGGGGAGGGTCGAAGCTGGAGCAGGTGGTGGAAGAGCTGGAGGCACTCGCCGGGCTGGCGGAGCTCGACGAGGCGGTCCTCACCGATCCCGCCGGCGCCCTTTCGCCGCCGGCTCGCTGCGCGGCGACGACGGCGCTGCTCGACCTGCGCGGCAGGCGGGCGCGCGCCGAGAGCTCGGCTCCCGCTGAGCCGGTCGCGCCGGTCCGCTGCAACGCGACGCTGGTCGCCGGCGAGCCGTCTGCCGTCGCCGCCGAGGCGGAGCGCTGGGCGGCCGACGGCTTCTCCACCTTCAAGCTGAAGCTGGGGACGGGCGACGACGTCGGTCAGGTGCGGGCGGTGCGGGAGGCGCTCGGGCCGAAGGCGCGGATCCGCATCGACGCCAACGCGGCCTGGGACCTGGCCGCGGCGAGGCGGACTCTGGCCGAGCTGGAGCGGTTCGAGATCGAGCTGGCCGAGCAGCCCGTGGCGGGCGTCGACGATGCGGTCGCGCTGGCGGCGTCGACCTCGATTCCGCTCGCCGCCGACGAGAGCGTCGCGAGCCGCGCCGACGCCGAACGGGCGGCGGCAGCGGGAGCCTTCGCCCTGACCGGCATCAAGCTCTCCAAGGTGGGCGGCCCGGAGGCGGCGCTGGAGATCGCCGAGCTGCTGCCCGCCTACCTGACCAGCGCGCTCGACGGCCCGGTGGGGATCGCCGCCGCGGCCCAGGTTGCGCAGTCGCTCGGCGACCTCGGTCGGACGGCCGGCGAGAGCCTCGCGCACGGCCTCGCCACCCAGCGGCTCTTCGCCTCGACGGTCGCCTCGGTCGAGTGCGAGCTGCACGGCGACATGCTGCACCCGCCGGAGGGCCCCGGGCTCGGCGTCGAAATCGACGAGGATGCGCTGGAGGCGCACCGTCTTTGATGGACACGACCAACGCCAACACCGCGCTCGCCTCCGCCCTCGTCGAGGAGCTGGCCCGCTGCGGGCTGCGCCAAGCGGTGCTTTCCCCCGGTTCGCGCTCCACCCCGCTCGCCGTGGCGCTGTGGCGACAGGCGGAGATCGAGGTCAGCGTGATCGTCGACGAGCGCTCCGGCGCCTTCTTCGCTCTGGGCGCTGCGCAGGCGAGCGGCGCGCCGGTCGCGATCCTCTGCACGTCGGGCACCGCGGCCGCCAACCTCCACCCGGCGATCTGCGAGGCCGACCATTCCTCCGTGCCGCTGATCGCGCTGACCGCCGATCGCCCGCCCGAGCTGCGGGGGATCGGCGCCGGCCAGGCGATCGACCAGCTGAAGCTCTACGGCGACTCGGTGCGCTGGTTCTGCGAGGTGGGGACGCACGAGGCCGACGACGAGGGCCTGCTCCACTACCGCTCCACCGCCTGCCGTGCCTTCGCCGCGGCGCGGGGCAAGCCGCGACCCGGACCGGTGCACCTCAACCTCGCCTGGCGCGAGCCGCTGGCGCCGCTGCCGGTCGAGGCCGTCGTGACGGCGCGCGAACCGCTGGCGCTGGAGGGCCGGGATCCGCGGCCGCTGACCGCGGTGACCTCGATCGACCTCGAGCCCTCCGAGTTCCTGCTCGACGAGGTGGCGGGACACATCGCCGAGGCGGGCGCCGGCGCGATCGTCGCCGGACGCCAGCTCGACCCCGAGCTGCGCGAGCCGCTCGCCCACCTGGCGGGGGCCGCCGGCTACCCGATCCTCACCGAGCCGACCTCGCAGTTGCGCTGCGGGCCGCACGACCGCTCGCACGTCGTCACCACATACGACCTGCTGCTGCGCGACGCGGGCTTCGCCCGCACCGCAGCGCCCGAACTGATCCTGCGCTTCGGCGAGATGCCGACCAGCAAGCCGCTGCGCGAATGGCTGGCGACGTCGAATGCCGACCAGATCGTCGTCGACCCCCTGGGCGACTGGAACGAGCCGACCCGCCGCGCGGCCGCGGTGGTGCGGGCCGACCCGACCGAGCTGGCGGCCGGCTGGGCGGCGCGACTCGGCGAGGAGCGCCCCGCTCCCGTCCTCTGGCTGGATGCCGAGCGGGCCGCCCGCGGCGCGATCAAGGCAGAGCTGGAGGGCATCGAGGCCCCAACCGAGCCCGGATTGCAACTAGCGCTCGGCGCGGCCTACCGCGACGGCGACCTCGTCTACACCGCCTCGAGCATGCCGATCCGCGACCAGGAGTCGTTCCTGCCCTCGACCGAGGCCGACGCCCTATTCCTCTGCAACCGCGGCGCCAACGGGATCGACGGCCTGGTCTCCTCCGGGATCGGCGCCGCCCGCACCAGCGGCCGGCCGACCACGATCCTCACCGGGGACCTCGGCCTCCTGCACGACATCGGCGGCCTCGCCGCTCTGCGCGAGGTCTCGACCCCGGTCCGGATCGTCGTGATCGACAACGACGGCGGCGGCATCTTCGACTTCCTGCCCCAGAAGAGGGCCCTCGAGCGCGACGAGTTCGAGGCGCTGCTCGACACCCCGCGCGGGCTCGACGTCGCCAAGGCGGCGGCGCTCTTCGACCTCCCCCACCGCCGGCTCGAGGACCTGGCCGACCTACCCGAGGCCCTCGCCGCCGGCACTGGCTTGATCGAGGTCCCGGTCGACCGTCAGGCCAACTCCGCTCTGCACGAACGGCTTGCTAGCTCAGCAGCGGCAGCAGCGCGTCCAGCTTGACCTCGGTCTCGGCCAGCTCGGCGGCCGGGTCGGAGCCGGCGACCACGCCCACACCCGCGTAGAGGCGGGCCTCGCGGTCGCGCAGCAGGGCGCTGCGCAGGGCGACGCAGAACTCGCCGTCCTCGGTCGCGTCCATCCAGCCGATTGGACCGGCGTACCAGCCGCGGTCCATGCGCTCCAGCTCGGCGATCGCCGCGGCGGCCTCCGACCAGGGCTCGCCGCCGACCGCCGGGGTCGGGTGCATCAGGCCGGCCAGCTCGACCGCGGAGTGCGGTTCGGCGAGCTGGGCGATCACCGGCGTCGCCAGGTGCTGGATGTTGGCGATCTTGACCAGCTCCGGCTCGGGCGCCGTCTCCACCCAAACCGCGTGCGGCCGCAGAGCGCGGACGATCCGCTCGGCGACGATCCGCTGCTCGCGGCGGTCCTTGTCGCTGCGCAGGAGCTGCTCGCCGAGGTGGCCGTCGACCGCCGGGTCGGAGCTGCGCCGGGTCGAGCCGGCGAGCGCCACCGTCTGGGCGCTCGCGCCCGAGCGGCGCACGAGCAGCTCCGGACTGGCACCGATGAAGGCCGCCTCGGGCGTGCCGGCGCAGAAGCAGAAGCAGGACGGGAACTGCTCGCGCATCGCGCCGAACACGGCCGCCGAGTCGTGGGCGGAGGCGGCCTCGACGAGGACCTCGCGGGCGAGGACCACCTTGCTGACCTCGCCGCCCTCGATCCCGGCTGTCGCCGCCTCGACGGCCCGCTCGAACTCGCTCGGCGGGTGCATGCTGCGGATCGCCGCCTTCGCGGTCGGGTGCGGGTCGAGCAGCGGCAGCGGGTCGGTCCGCAGACCCGCGATCCTGGCCTCCAGCCGGCCGACGACCGCGTCCGGATCCGCTCCGGGTGCGACAAGTGCGTTGAGCGTCAGGAACGTCGTCTCCCCCCGCCGGCAGAGCGACAGCACGGGCAGCGCCATCGCGGCCGGCGCGAAGGACGACCAAGGCGCCGATCCCGCACCCTCCGGGTCGAAGGCGAACCCCCCGGTCCAAACCGGCCCGGCGCCCGAGGGCAGCCCAGCGGGCTCGTCGACCACGGCGTTCTCTTTGAGTGCCAGGCACTCCTCGGCAACCTCCCCGAATCTGCCTCCGCCGCGCGAGGTCGCCTCGTGCGCGACCCCCAGCGCCGCCAGCGCGAACTCACGATCCGGCTGCTCCCAGCAGAACCAACGGTCAGACGCGAGGCGGGAGGCGAAGACAGCAGCGCAGGGATCGACAGCCTCGACCGGCGCGGTGACGCTGACCAGCGTTCTCCCGTCCCGGGCGAGAGCGCGCTCGACCGCCGATCGGAGGCTAGTCGCCGCCTCTTGCAATCGCGATCTCTCCGGTCCGGACCATCTCGATCAGCCCGTGCGGGCGGATCATCCGCTCGAACGCCTCGATCTTTTCCGCCGATCCGGTCACCTCGATCGTCATCGTGCGCCGCGCCACGTCGATGATCTTCGCCCGGAAGATCTCCGCAAACTGGATCACCTCGGCCCGGTTCTCGACCGCCGCCGAGACCTTGAACATCGCCATCTCACGGGCGACCGTCTCCTCGGGCTCCATGTCGCGGATCTTCAGCACGTTGACCAGCTTGTGCAGCTGCTTGGTCACCTGGTCGATCGGGTGGACGGCGCCGTCGAGGGTGAGGGTGATGCGCGAGACGCTTGGGTCGTCGGTCGGGCCGACGGCGAGCGTGTCGATGTTGAAGCCGCGGCGCGAGAAGAGCCCGGCGATCCGCGCCAGCACGCCCGGCTTGTTCTCCACCTGGATCGAGAGGATGTGCTTGCGCCCGCTCAGCTGCCCGGGGGTGTGCAAATCCTCCAGCCTGACGGTCTGAGGAGTACCCGCCTCCATCAGCGCACCGCCTTCGGCGCCTCGACCATGTCGCGGGCAGCCGAGCCCGGCGGGATCATCGGGTAGCAGTTCTCCTCCTGGGCAACGCGCACGTCGAGCAGCACCGGGCCCTCGGCCTCCAGCGCCTTCGCCATCGCGCCTTCCAGCTCGCCGGCGTCCTCGCAGCGCATCCCGGTCGCGCCGAACGCCTCCGCCAGCTTCACCCAGTCGGGGCTGGCGCCCATCTGCACCGAGCTGTACCGGCGGTCCCAGAACAGCTCCTGCCACTGGCGGACCATGCCCATGTAGCCGTTGTTCATGAGGAATATCTTGACCGGGATCTGCTCGGTGACGCAGGTGGCCAGCTCCTGGCAGGTCATGATCAGGCTGCCGTCGCCGGCCAGGCAGACGACGTCCTGGTCGGGGCGGGCGACCTTGGCGCCGACCGCCGCAGGCAGGCCGAAGCCCATCGTCCCCAGGCCGCCCGAGTTGATCCAGTGGCGCGGCTCCTCGAAGCCGTAGTACTGCGCCGCCCACATCTGGTGCTGACCGACGTCGGAGGTGACGATCGCCTCGCCGCGGGTCGCCCGGTGCATCGCCTCGATCATGAACTGCGGCTTGATCTCACCGTCGGCTCCCGGCTCGTAGCGCAGCGGGTGCTCGCGCTGCCAGGTGTGCAGCTGCTCCCACCAGGCGTCGAGCCGCGAGGCGTCGGTCTGCAGCGCCCGGTACTCGCGGGTCAGCTCCGGCAGGACCAGCTTCGCGTCGCCGACGATCGGGATGTGGGCGCCGACGTTCTTGGAGATCTCCGCCGGGTCGATGTCGATGTGGATCACTTTCGCCTGCGGGGCGAACTCCGACAGCTTGCCGGTGATCCGGTCGTCGAAGCGAGCGCCGATCGCGACGATCAGGTCGGCGTTGTCCATCGCCCAGTTGGCGGTGACCGTGCCGTGCATGCCGAGCATCCCCAGCCAGTTCTCGTGCGAAGCGGGGAAGGCGCCGAGCCCCAGCAGGGTCGAGGTGACCGGGAAACGGTCGCAGGCCGCCAGCTCGCGAAGCTCCTCGGAGGCGTTGGCGTTGATCACGCCGCCCCCCGTGTAGAGGATCGGGCGGCGGGCGGTGGCGAGCGCTTTGGCGGCGATCCGCACCTGTTTGATGTTGCCCTTCGACATCGGCCTGTAGCCGGGAAGCTCGACCGGCTCGGTGCGCGGCGAGTAGTCGATCTCGGCTCGCGAGAGGTCCTGCGGGACGTCGAGCAGCACCGGGCCCGGCCGCCCGGTCGATGCGACGTGGAAGGCCTCGTGCACGTATTCGGGAATCTGGCGCGGGTCGGTGACCTGGAAGGAGTGCTTGACGAAGGGCAGCGTGGCGCCGAGGATGTCCGCCTCCTGGAAGCCGTCGGTGCCGATCAGCTCGGTCCGCACCTGCCCGGTGATGAACACGGTCGGGACCGAGTCGAGCATCGCGTCGGCGATCGAGGTGACCAGGTTGGTCGCGCCCGGCCCGGAAGTGGCGAAGGCGACGCCGACGCGACCCGAGGCCCTCGCGTATCCCTCTGCGGCGTGGCCGCCGCCCTGCTCGTGGCGGACCTGGATGTGGCGGAAGCCGCTGTCGACCACCGCGTCGTAGATCGGCAGGTTGGCCCCGCCGGGGATGCCGAAGACGTGCTCCACGCCCTCGGCCTTGAGGCTTTCCATCAACGCGTCCGCAGCTCTCATGGGAGAGCGATGCTACCAGCGGGGCTATGCCCGGCCAGCAGGGGATTTCGCCAGGCTCGCCGCCGGGTTCCAGCGCGTGTGCGGGTCGATCGAGCTCTCGATCACGTTGCCCTTGTAGCGCTCGATCGCCCCGATGATCGACTCGATCAGCTCCTCTTTGAGCAGGGTCGGCTCGAGGCCGAGGTCGAGAAGCTTGGTGTGGGTCGCGTTGTAGTAGTGCTCTTCGGACTCCACGCGCGGGTTCTCGAGGTGGTTCACCTCGACCCGGTAGCCGAGGTGCTCGCCGGCGTGGCGGACCAGCTCGGCCAGCTCGGCGACCTTGAACTGCTCGGTGAACTGGTTGAAGACCCGGAACTGGCCGCGCTCGGCCGGGTTGGCGACGGCCAGCTCGACGCACTGCAGGGTGTCGCGGATATTGAGGAAGCCGCGGGTCTGCCCGCCGGAGCCGTAGACGGTCAGCGGGTGGCCGATCACCGCCTGCACACAGAAGCGGTTGAGCACCGTGCCGAACACCTCGTCGTAGTCGAAGCGGGTGATCAGCCGCTCGTCGCGGGCCGTCTCGGTGGTCTCGATCCCGTAGACGACGCCCTGGTTCAGGTCGGTGGCGCGCAGGCCCCAGACCCGGCAGGCGAAGTGGATGTTGGTCGAGTCGTGGACCTTCGAGCAGTGATACAGCGAGCCGGGCAGCTTCGGGAAGGGCAGGGTGTCGGTGCGGCCCTTGTGGGAGATCTCGATGAACCCCTCCTCGATGTCGATGTTGGGGGTCCCGTACTCCCCCATCGTCCCCAGCTTGACCAGGTGGGCCTCGGGGCAGTGGTCGCGCAGGGAGAACAGCAGGTTGAGGGTGCCGATCACGTTGGTGTGCTGGGTCTCCACCGCCCGCTCGCGCGAGGCCATCGAGTAGGGCGCCGAGGGCTGCTCGCCGTAGTGGACGACCGCCTCGGGGCGCAGCTCGGCGATCGCCTCGTCGAGGAACTCACCGTCCTGCACCGCGCCCACGTAGCGGCGGATCTGGGAGCCGCTCAGCTCCCGCCACGCCTCGATCCGCTCGTCAAGCTCGCGGATCGGGGTGAGCGAGTCGGTGCCGTGCTCGGCATGCCAGCGGCGGCGCGAGAAGTTGTCGAGGACCGCGACCTCGTGCCCGCGGGCCGAGAAGCGCAAGGCGGTCGGCCAGCCCAGGTAGCCGTCGCCCCCGAGGATCAGGATGCGCATAGGTCGCGGCAGGGTAGCGGACGCCGCGACATAGCATCCGCACGGTGAAGACGACGATCGTCCTGGCCGCGATCCTGCTGCTCGGCACCGGCCTCAGGGTCGACAACGCCTGGGAGGGGCGGGCCCCCGTCTACGACGCGACCGCCTACGCGCGGATCGCCGCGAATCTGGAGCGCGGTGAGGGGTTCACGCTCGGCCGCGAGGCGACGCAGCCGGCGAGCAACTACTCGCCCGGCCTGCCGCTGCTGGCAGCCGGCCTCTACGGGTTGAGCGGCGGCGTCCACGAACGATTCGCCCGGGTTGCCCTGGCCTTGATCGGCGCCCTCTCGATTCTCTTCGCCTATCTGATCGGACGCCGGCTGGCCGGACCCTGGGCGGGTCTGATCGGCGCCGCGGCGGTGGCGATCTACCCCGCCCTGCTCGAGTACCAAGGCATGCTGATGAGCGAGCCCCTCGCGGCCTCGCTTCTCTCCGGGGCGGTCCTGGCGATGCTCTGGGCGGACGACGCGGACCGAGCCGCCAGATGGCTGCTCCCGGGCCTTCTGCTCGGCGCCCTCGCGCTGACCCGCCCCGAGTACCTGGCGATCTCGCTGCCGATCGCGGTCGTGGTCTTCGCCCGCAAGGGTCGCGAGCAGTGGCGTCCCGCTCTGGCACAGGCGGCGATCATGCTGCTCGGACTGGCCCTGTTCGTGGCGCCCTGGACGGCCCGCAACGCCATTGCGCTTGGCCGCTTCGTGCCGATCTCGACCGGGGGGGGCCAGGTGCTGTTCGCGGGGACCTACATGCCCTCGGGCGGCGACCCGGAACGGGTCGGCGAAGAGGTGCTGGCGCGCCAACCGGAGCTGCGCATGCAGCTTCCCGCCCAGCCCAGGCTCGAGCAGATCCTCGCCGTCCTCGCAGCGCGGCGCTACCCGCACCTGGCGACCGACGCGGCGCTGGCGCGGATGGGGCGCGAACGGCTCTGGGACGACGTCAGCGAACGTCCGCTCGCATACCTCGGGTTCCTGGCCGACAAGCTCTGGCTGATCTGGGGGCACGGCCCCCGGGACGTGATGCACGAGCCCGGCTGGGCGCTGTTCCACTGGGCGTTGCTGGCGCTCGGGCTGGTCGGGCTCGCCGCGCTCGCCTGGCGGCGCCGCTGGGAGGCGCTGCTGCTCGGCACGGTCCTCCTCTCGGCGACCGCGATCGGTGCCCTGCTGGTCGCCTCGCCGCGCCGGGCGCTGGTCGCGATACCGCTGCTCGCAGCGCTCGCCGGCGCGGGAGGCGTCTGGCTCAGCCCTGGTACTCGACGGCGAACCTCAGCTTGACGAGCATCGGCGTGTCGGCGCTCTTGAAGGTGCAGATGTAGCGTACGAAGTCGGGGCCGGTGGAGTACACGGTCGGCACGCAGCGGAAGCCCGCCACGTTGTTGCGCGGCTTCTCGAGGCCCAGCCTGATCACCTTGCGCATCACCCGCTTTGCCTGCCCGCAGCTCGCGTACCGCGCCTGGGCCCGGTTGACGTTGCTGGCGCTGACCCTCCCGACGACCTTCTTGCCGACCACACTCGACGTGGACAGGGTGCACTTCTTCTTGCTGGTCTTGGCGGATGCCACCGGGGCGGCTACCAGCGCTGCCAAAGCGGCGACGCAGACGACGATAAGCGGGGCACGGCGCATCTGTGGATCTCCTTCGTTCGGGGTTGGGCCGCCCATGTATTCGGCATCGGGGCCCCCTCACCTTTAGCGGGATAGCCTCATCGCCGTGCGCACGAAGGGCAAATGGTTCCGGGGCCTCCGCGATCGCCATGGGCGGGTGACGCTGATCCTAATCGCGGCGATCCTCGCGCTCGGCTTCGGGCTGCGCGCCTACCGGGTGGTCGAGCCGCTGGCGACGCCTGGCGACGACGCCCGCGCCTACTACGCGCTCGCCAAGTCGCTCTACGAGGAAGGCAGCTACGGGGGGCCGGAATTCCGCGACGCGAGCGACTGGTCGCCGGGGGCGCCGCTGCTCTACGCAGCCTCCTTCTTCGCGACAGGCGGCGCCCGCGAAGGGACGGCGCGGATCGTCGAGCTGCTGCTCGGCCTCGCTTCGATCGTCGTCGTCTACCTGCTGGGCAGGCGGATCAACTGCCGGCCGGCCGGGCTCTTCGCCGCCTTCGCGGTGGCCGTCTACCCGCCCTTCATCCACTCCACCGGAGCCCTATTCAGCGAGCCGCCGGCGATCTTCACGCTGCCGGCGGCGGTGCTCGCCTTCCTCTGGGCCGGGGAGCGGGACCGCCTGCGCGCCTGGCTCCTCCCCGGCCTCCTCTTCGGCCTCACCGCGCTGATCCGGCCCGAGTACCTGCTGGTCGGGCTCGCCTTCGCCCTGCTCGCGACCTTGCGGATCGTCCGCGGCCGCGGCTGGCGCCCGGGCCTCTCCGGCCTGGCGCTCTTCGCGATCGCCTTCCTGCTGCCGATCGTCCCCTGGGCGGTTCGCAACCAGGTCGCCCTGCACCGCACCGTGCCGATCTCGACCGGCGGCGGCAAGGCCCTCTACGTCGGCACCTTCCTTCCCGCCGACGGCGAATACGAACGCGTCAAGGCGCGCCTTGTCAAGCGCTACCTGCACCGCAGCCTCGCAGCGGGCTCCGCGGAGCTCGACCGGGTGAACCCGACGCCCCTCTTCGACCGGGTCGCCGCCCGCTATCCGGACCTGCCGCGCGACTCGGCGCTGGGCAAGATCGGCAGGCAGAACCTCTCCAAGTTCCTCGGCGAAGACCCACTCGGATACGCGGCGATGACCGTCCGCAAGGTGGGGCGGATGTGGAGCGCCGGGATCGCCGAAGCGATGGAATCGAGCGCCGGCCGGGTCGTCCAGGTGCTGCTCGTCCTGCTCGGGCTCGCCGGGCTCGGAGTGCTCGCCTGGCGCCGTCGCTGGTGGGCGCTGACCGCGATGGCGGCCCCGATCGTCCTCGTCACCGCGGTCGGCGCGATCTCGCTCGCCGCGCCGCGCCGCAACGAGATCCTGATGACGCTGATCTTTCCGCTCGCCGCCACCGCCCTTGCGCGGGCGGGTGCAGCCATATCCTCAAGGCGTCGATGGTCCCCGAGGCAGGCATCTTCCCCTCCGAACTGACGGCCCTGCGCGCCGCCGGCCTGATCGCCGCGGCGGCGATCGTCGCCTTCGCGATCCTCCGGCGCCGCTCGCTGCGCAACGTCGACGTGCTGATCCTGCTCCTGGCCGGCCTCGGCCTTGCGGTCGTCTCCGGCACCGAAATCACCGACGCGCTGCTCTCCACGTTTTCCTTCGAAAAGGGCAACGGCGGACGCATCCTCGGCCTCGCCGTGTTCGCGATCTTCGTCCTCTTCCTGCTCATCCTGCGCGCCCTCTCCCAGGCGGCCCGCAACGCCCGCCAGCTCTCGGCGGTGCTCGAGGGGCTCGCCTGGGAGGAGTTCCGGCAGGCGAAGCTGCCGGAGCGCTTCCGCGGCAAGATCGCGATCCTCATCCCCGCCTACGACGAGGCCGAGAACGTCGGCCAGGTGCTCGACCTGATCCCGGACGAGGTCTGCGGCGTGCAGACCGCGGTCCTGGTCGTCGACGACGGCTCGCGCGACGGCACCGGCGAGGTCGCCGCCGAGCACGCCGCGGTCGTTGCCCGCCACGTGATCAACCGCGGCGGCGGCGCGGCGCTGCGCACGGGATACCGGCTGATGGTCGAATCGGGCGCCGAGGTTGTCGTCACCCTCGACGCCGACGGCCAGCACCTGCCGTCGGAGATGGAGCGGCTGGTCAAGCCGGTGCTCGACCGCGAAGTCGACGTTGCCCACGGCTCGCGGGTGCTTGGCGAGGCCGACGGCAACCACTTCGCCCGCGAGCTGGGAATCGTCTTCTTCAACCGCCTCGTCTCCCTCATCACCCGCACCGAGGTCAGCGACTGCTCGAACGGCTACCGCGCGGTCCGCACCACCGTCCTGCCGCAGTTCGTGCTGCGCCAGGAGCAGTTCCACACCTCCGAGTTCATGATCGAGGCGATCAAGCGCGGCATCCCGGCCAGGGAGGTGCCGGTCACCGTCGCCAGGCGCCTGCACGGCCACTCGAAGAAGCCCGCCGTCACCCGCTACGGGCTCGGCTTCGCCAACGCGATCGTTCGCACCTGGCTCAGGTAGGGAGGTAGAGATCGGTGCCGCAGCGAGGGCAGACCTGGACGTAGAGCTTCAGCGCCTTGCCGCACACCGGGCACTCGCGTTCGGGCTCGGACTTCTCGGAGCGGTAGAGGACGACGGCGATCAGGCCGAGCGGCGGAACCACGGTGCCGATCAGCAGCCAGAGCCAGAACGAGCTTCCCTTGGCGCGGCCGATGATTGCGGTGGCCAGCCCGAAGAAGAAGGCTATGACGAGGTACTCGTATCCCACGGCTCTATTGTCGCCCCCAGCGGGCCGGGGTGGCCGATCGAGCCGACCTCGGCGAGGTCGCGGCGGAACGGTAGGCTGGCGGTCCAGTCGATCACCGCGCGCGCCTTGCGGGCGGCGCCGGGGATCTGGCTCATGTGGTAGGTCCGCGCCATCCACCAGGCGGGGAAGCCGCGGAAGGTGCGCCCGCCGACCCGGCCGACTGCCTTGTAGCGGCCGAGGTTGACGAAGGCGGCCCTGCTCCGGTAGGCGAACGGCTCGGCCCCTCCCACACCGAGCTCGGCGGCGACGTTGCGGGCCGCCACGGGGCCCTGCCGCACGGCGTGCTGGGCGGTCGGCGGGCAGGTCCCACCGCGCGGGTCCGGGGCGGCGGCGCAGTCGCCGACCGCCCAGACCGAGTCCGCGCCCTCGACCCGCAGGTGCTCGTCCACCGGGACGCGACCGCGCTCGTCGAGCGGCAGGTTCAGTTGCCGCAGGCTTGGGTGCGGGGCGACGCCGGCGGTCCAGACGAGCGTCCGGGTGGGCAGCGTCTCGCCAGTCGAGAGGCGGGCGTGCGTGGCGCCCGCCTCCTCCAGCGTCGTGCCGAGGCGGATGTCGATGCCGCGGCCGCGCAGCTCGCCCAGCGCGTACTCGGCCAGCTCCGCGTCGATCTCCGGCAACACCCGGTCGGCCGCCTCGACCAGCACCCAGCGCATCCCGTGCAGGCGGGCGCGCGGGTAGCGCTCGATCGCGTCTGCGGCGAAGTCCTGAAGCTCGGCCAGGGCCTCGAGGCCGGCGTAGCCACCGCCGACGAAGACGTAGGTGAGCAGCTCGTCGCGTCGCGCCGGGTCCTCGCTCGCGTTGGCCGCCTCGAGCGTCTCTATCACGCGGTTGCGCAGCCAGATCGCGTCGGCGAGGCTCTTGAAGCCGATCGCGTGCTCGGAGAGGCCCGGAATGGGCAGGACGCGGGAGACCGAGCCGAGCGCGAGCAGCAGCTGGTCGTAGGGAAGCCGCTCGGTCTCGCCGTCGCGGGTGCGCAGCTCGACGGTGCGCGCGGCGGGGTCGTGACCGCAGATCGTCCCCAGTCGCAGGTAGGTCCGCGAGAGGATCTCCCGCAGCGGGGTGACGACGTGGCGCGGCTCCAGGGTTCCGGCCGCCGCCTCGGGCAGGAACGGCGTGTAGAGCAGAAAGTTGACGTCGCTGACCAGCACCAATCGAGCCGACTGCCGCGGCATGATCCGCTCCAGCTCGCGAGCCGCCATCGCGCCGCCGAACCCTCCACCGGCGATGACTACGTTCCAGGCCATCGGCCAAAGCTAGCACTTTGTGACAGTGTGTTACAAAGTGCCTAAGGCACTTTCCGGCGCCTCAGAGGCCCAGGTTCTCCCCGATCAGGCGGTTGACCTCGCCGCCGTCGGCGCGGCCCTTGGTCTCCTTCATCACCGCGCCGACGATCGCGCCGATCGCCTTGCGGTTGCCGGAGCGAACCTGCTCGGCAGCGTCG
>Ga0210144_1000314_pt1 | contig 27855 bp, 22 predicted proteins | sample Muzzi_PWA_D2_FD_185532 | JGI IMG/M metagenome (GOLD analysis project Ga0210144, IMG submission 185532) | Wetland microbial communities from San Francisco Bay, California, USA, that impact long-term carbon sequestration - Muzzi_PWA_D2 (SPAdes) | ecosystem: Environmental > Aquatic > Marine >...
AACCCGCCGTTTTGATTCGCTGGTCCCAAGAGTTATCTGGCCCAAGCATTCCAGCAGAAAGCATCCACGACACAGTGACTCTATTGAGTTGAAAATCGCCGAGGAGGGATACAATAGCCCGCTGGGAAGTAGTGGCTATGAACATCTCTTCTGTCTGGACATACCAGATGGTCCTCGACGCTGTAATATCAGCTACTAACTCAACGGCGTTGTCGTCACTGCGAAATAGGGCATATGTGCCGTCTGGAGCTTCAGCTATGGGGTTCCACCAATTCTCTGAGGGGGCAATCATATTCCCCAAACATACACTGGTATGCTTGATAGACAAGGCCTCATTCGGATTAAATATGGTGATTAATATTCCTTTGTTATTTATCATTAGAGGAGGAGGTGGGATGATGTTGTCGGGAGATAATCTTTGATTAAGCAAGTCGAGTTTCATTCGGAATTCAGAACTTGGCTCTCCTTCTCTAAAGCACACCATAACGGCTTTTGACATAAAAATTTCAACTTTGTTCCCAATTAATTAATGAAAGTTTGTCTGATTATGTATTAATATGCGTAATCAGTAACTAATGAATTCACCTGTTCTGTATTCGGCTTAGGTGGTCCTTGTAGAAAATCTTTGCTGTCAAGATAATGCCGTGCCCAGGCATCCAGCATTAAAAGACTCCACAGCCATTGGTGTAAATCTCTGCCTCCATTAGCATGAGCTTCAATTAGACGCTCCACACCCGCCAAGTCCCATAGGCCACGCTGCCTTGCCTGGTCAGAAAGTAACCGTTCACGGGCAAATGTTTGCCCAAAAGGCTGCCGGAACCAGCTTCTTATAGGAGCACCAAAACCACGCTTACTGGCGCTTTGTACCTTTGTCGGTAGAAGCGAATTTGCCAAGGTCCGAAGTGGTAGCTTTCCTTGGTGTGAATTAAGTAAATTAGCCCGAGGCAAACGGGCTGCCCACTCTACTACCCGATAGTCTAGAAAAGGTGAGCGTATCTCAATTGAGTGAGCCATAGAGGCCCGGTCCACTTTGACCAAAATATCATCCGGTAAATACACGGCATAATCAACCCACTGCTGCCGGGCGGTGATGGAATTGCCCTGATATTGTTCCCAGCGCTGCCATAAAGGTTTACCTACTTGATGAGCCAAGGCTTTCATATCTGCCGGTAATATTAATTCAAAGGCCGGATCTGTGGGCGCTTGGTTGAGTGCCGCAGCAAGTCCCCCTTCAGGTACAATTTTTTTAGCCAATCGGTAGCGCAGCGAAGAGAGAGAAGGCAAAAACGCTGATGCGGCGTGTAAAGCCCGGGCGGCGGGGTTTGGAATAGCATGGGCTAACTTATAACGAGGTGTCTTAATATACTTGCCATAGCCCCCAAATGCCTCATCTCCACCATCTCCGGCCAGAAAAACTACCGCATGCTCTGCGGCTGCTTCGCAAAGTGTAAAGGTGGGGATAGCCGAGGGGTCAGCAAAAGGTTCGTCATAAGTCCAAGCCAATCGATCTACATCTGTTAAGCCAGTTGGTCGTTGGGGAATGATTCGCTGCTCCAAACCAATCTTCTCAACTGTTGCTTGAGCCAGGTCTGTCTCGTCATATCTCTTTTCGGAAAAACTGACCGTCAGCGCCAACGGTCGCGTACCTTCGGTAGATTTTGCTGCCAGGGCCGCCACCAATCCACTATCGATGCCGCCGGATAGAAAGATTCCAACCGGAACATCACTTCGCAGGCGGATTTGGACGGCGCTGGCGAGTAGATTGTGGAGGTCTTCCAGTTGACCATTGGTTAGCGAACCGTCCCCCTCTTCTCCATTTATTTCTACCTTCCAGTAAGAGACCGGCTCCGCCCGTTCCGGTTGGTGCAAAGTTCCGGTCAAGTAATAGCCCGGAGGCAGTTTTTGATATCCCTTAAAGATGCAGGTTTCGCTGGGTAAATATTCCATAGCCAGGTACTCGGCCACTGCAACCGGGTTAATCTCTCGGCTGGCATCGGGCCAGGCTAGAAGGCCCTTTAACTCTGAAGCAAAACGTAGTTGGCCCGGTCGGGCCTGATAATAAAGTGGTTTTACCCCAAGGCGGTCTCGGGCCAAGAAGTAGGTTCCCTGCTCTGTATCAATCAGGGCCAAAGCAAACATGCCGTTCAGATGCTCCAAGGCTTTTGGCCCCTCTCGGGCCAGGAGTCTGAGCAAAATCTCTGAGTCTGAGGTGCCCCGGAACCGTTCACCTTGTTGTTCTAATCCCCGGCGTAGTTCCACATAGTTATAAATTTCCCCATTAAAGACAAGCCAAAAACGGCCATCAGGGGTACTCATCGGTTGGTGTCCCAATTCGCTCAAATCCAAAATGCTGAGACGACGGAACCCTAACCCCCAACCGGGACCAGATTCAAACCCCTCATCATCCGGTCCACGATGTCGCAGTAATTGAGATAAGTTTGTGATGAGAGCGCCAGTAGCTTCAGGCGCTTGTCCTACATAACCAAAGATTCCACACATAAATTGCTAGCCCTTTTTACCTTTTGAGATTTTCTTGTTAATTGATTTCTGCTAGTTGTGCTTTCTTGTTAGGCTTTTTTTGGACGGCTTCGTACATAGCCAAAATCTGCTTAACCCAGGTTGCCGGGTTATGATTATGGGCAATGTGGGCTTGAGCTGCCCTGCCAAGAGATTGCCTCAAAGCCGGGTCATCCAACAGCGAGCATAATGCCTGAGAAAGCCGGATGGGGTCTTGAGATGGTACAAGTAAGCCGGTTCCATCAACCACCACTCGCGGGGTGTCGCTGACACTTGTCGCCACAACAGGTAGCCCGGCGGCCATCGCTTCGAGTACGGCTACGGGCAATCCTTCCCAGAGTGATGAGAGGACAAAGATATCGCTGGCGGCCAATAAGCGTGGCACATCATTGCGACCACCTAATAACATTGCATGTCCTTCTAAGCCAAGGGTATTAATCTGGGCTGTCAGGTCGTTATAAAGCTTGCCCTCCCCAGCGATAGCCAGGGTCGCCTCTGGATGCTTCTGGTGAAGGTCGGCAAAGGCGGTGAGTAAGTAGTTGTACCCTTTTTGATAAGTAAGCCGACCAACGGCAAGCAATAAGGGCCGCGATGGATCGCCGATAATCTCCGTGCGAAGGGCCGTCCGTTCAGCATCAGGCAGCGACGGGATAAGGTTCATAGCGCTGGGGACAGGCTCAATGGTCGTACCACGCAGGCGCTCTTGGTGTGCTTCTGCTGTAGCATGGCCTACGGCCATCACCCGGTCGGCCCAATGGCGTAATAGCCAGGTCTCTAACCTGTAACGAACCGGATGGTAGAATCGCTTCTCAAGTCGAGAATTTCTAAGCGAGGCGATTACAGGGATACCGGCTAGCCGTCCCGCTAACGTTCCAACAATATTGGCATAGGTTAAATGAGCATGGACGACATCAACGCCTTCTCGGCGTAGGAAACGGGCCATATGCCAGATACGTTTGGGGTTAAGGAGACCTTCGGAAGAATAGAAAACTACACGAGCGCCCAATGCCTGTAGTTGGTCTGGGGTTGATGTGTCTTTGAAATTTTTTCTTAGGCTTATCACTGTTAAGGTAACATTATGCTCTCGTATAGCCTGAGCCAGCATAACCTGCATCTTTTGGGCTCCACCAAAGTGGAGCGAGTCGATGACTTGTGCAACATGCATATCTATTTACCTCCGAACCAGAGCGGCGCGTAGGGTAAGACCCACCCTGATGACTTCTTCTCGTTGTAACCACCAGATCACACTTCCATAAACCAGCACCCCAATCATCACGCTGACGGCCAATTGGACTACCGGTAACGAATCGACCAAGAGAAAAAGCATACCCCATACCCCTAATATCATCACTTGTAATTTAGCTTTTATGGCTAATGTTGTATTTAGAGTTAATGCTGGATTCATTTAGCGGATTATCCAGCGCTTTAAATCGTTTTTGAAATATGAGGCTGCTAATTCTCGTTTGGCAACGTATGGGGTAGACATTGCAATTGCCCAGAACAACCACCAATGCCGCGCCCGAGTCATATGAGCAAAGACGCCGGTAATATAGAGGCTTGCGATACCTAGGCCGATGGCTAAAACCATTCCGGCATAGTCTTCCATTCCGGCGGCCGTAAAGTCCTTTTGGGCGCGGGTTAGGCTGTAAAATACAAACCAAGAAAGTGCCCCAAACCAGGCCAAGCCCACAAGACCTTGTTCGGAGGCAATTTGAATGTAAAGATTATGAGGCGTAGCATGTGTATTTGCACTACGGTCAAGGCCTATGCGTCGTGAATATTCGGGGTAGTTGGGAGTGAAATTATCCCATCCCACCCCGAAGAATGGGTGCTCAGTGAACATCATCCAACCGGCAAGCTGCACGCTCAGGCGGCCTCGAAAAGAGCCTTCTTCTTCTATTTGTGTCTGAGAACCCGGTAAAAAGAAGAGGAGCGTCGAGATCCGATCGGTGTAATCGGCTGGCACATATCGTAATAGATAGGTACCCATTATAATTGTTACCAACAATGCTATTGGGCTGGGTGGCCGCCGGATAAAGGTGGCTGCCAAAATTAAAACCATTCCCAAAAAAGCGCCCCGCGAAAAGCTGAAAAGGACAGAGAGGATGCAAACAGTAGTTGACCAACCAGCCAGCACGCGCAGATGACGTTTTTGTTCACTCCATACCCGGTCTAATGCTATCGGAACCAGGGCCAGCATAAACCGAGAAAATGAATTGGGGTGACCAAATGGCCCGGCAAGACGATAGTCACGATTCGCTCCAGTGATAGCCATATAAGGGGCTTGGGCAAACCCCCAATAGCTATTCTCGAAAGTACCAGTCAGTTGCTGAAAAACACTAAGAGAACCTATGAAAATGCCCACCAATACCAGAGTCCAAACAACATGACGTAAGGTGACTGCCCGCTCGATAAGAATCACAATAGTAATGGCAACGATACCGTCTTTAGCAAAGTCAACCAGGGCTAGTTCGACAGTGTTAGTATCCGTTGCATATAAAAGCGAAGCGAGGCCAAGCAACAGGTGTATTACAATGAATATGGTTATAGGTTTCCAACCCATTGGGGTTTTACCAAATAAGAGCTTACGGGCTACGATAATGAATATTAGTAAAGCCAAATAGGGTTGGGTTATTGATGGGGTGTGGTGGTATTTTATCATTATATCAGAAAATCTGGTATATGTGATAAAAACCAGAATCAACAAACTCCACTCAGGATGAGCTAAAGCTGCTAAACCCCAGTGTGGACGTAATACCAGAACTGTGCCTCCCAGTAGCGCCCCTGCAATAAGAAAGAGGTACAAGTTAGAGACATTGAGTACGAGTAAACTGGCAAAGCCGCCTACGCCAATTGCTATCAAACCAAATAGCAATGATACCCAATTGATTTTTTCTGGTAGAGTGGGTTTTGTTATCAACTTCAACACTACTTAGTGGCTCCACACAATTCTTTAGACATCGACTATAGTTGTTTATAGGACGCATAGAGGACAGCTTGCTTGCCGTTTTGATAAGACCATTCCAGAGCCATCTCGGCTTGATTAATTAAAATACTGGCCGATTGTCCATCATACTCTGTTACACCCGCATGAGGGCTGAGTAAGGTAGTCTCAATATCTGGCTGGTCAAGTTCTATGGGTTGGGTCAAAGCTTGCTGAACGTGTCCAATCACGTGGACAGCTACCGAACCAGACATTGCTGGCAATAATACGGCAAAACTGGTGCTGTCTCGGCGTCCTAAGATGACATTTTTAGGAAGTTCTTCGCACAAAATTTTTATGACTCTATTAAGAATTTGCTGCCGGACAGCCGCATGGGGCGATTTCCCGGCAAAGGTTTGCAATCCATCGAGTCGTATCAAGCCTAGAGATAAAGAGCCTTGTGGGCTGTGGGCCAGCTCTTGCTTAAGACGCTTTTGAAAGGCATCATCGGTATGGATTGAAGGCGGCATAATGTCGGTCTGGGGATGTAGCCCAAATATGCCAAGGGTAGAGAGTAGATATCCAAACTGATCACGAAGAACTGCTAATAACACACCAAAAACAAGCCCCAAAACTACAGCAACGCCCGCATCCCGAGCCGGTGTGGGGCTAAACGGGATGTGTGGTGGCTCGGCTGGTTCAAGCAGGCTAATGTCGTAGACTATTTGAATACCTTTGATATAGGCAATGGCCGTCTCTCCAACTGTATTGGCTAAAATAGCGGCTATCTCTGGGTTGGGGCCTTCAACCGAAAGCTCTATAGCGCTGGTGTCGGGCAAGACCACCGTGCTAACTGTATAATATCCCAACTTGTTCGGATCAAGCTGGAGTACTGTGTTAACAGCTTCATCATAGAAACGCGGTGAACTCATGACCTCGGCATATGTGGCCACGATCGAACGTTTATCTAAGGCTTCCATGAACCTGAGAGTATCTTGTTCTTTAGTCGTGGCTAATAACACTGGGTCAGGAATGACAATAAACCGAGCCGTAGTGCGGTACAATGGCGTGGCAGTATATGACGAATATAAAGCTAAATTGAAGGCAGATAAGGTGGTCAAAGCTATGATCCACCAACCCTGAATGATTATCTGTAAATATTTTTGTACTTGCTGCATAGCTGGCTACCCCAATTTCTCAACTAATGACCAGCCACCACAGCCCCGTCCTTTTCCAATAATGATTTTGGACGAGTGACATCTTGGAAGAGGGTGGCTAGACGTTTGACACTGGATGTTATTACAAATTCTTGTAGGACTAAAGTGCGACCTGCTTGCCCCATTCTAGCAGCATTTTCAGGATTAGCATAAACAGTAGCCAGGGCTTCGGCAAGAGCAGCGGTGTTAGCTGGCGGCACAAGGTAACCTGTTTCATCAGGCCGCACAAGTTCGGGGATACCAGAAATAGAGGTAGCGACCACCGGTAGTTGGCAAGCTAGAGCTTCCATTAGCGAAACCGGAATTCCTTCCATTTTGCCAGAGGGAGTAATGATGCTGGGTTGTACGTAGCAATGGGCTGTTGGCAGGAGCCGGGCGACCTCCTCTTGCGATTGCGCTCCCAATAATTGCACGTGAGATTCTAGGTTGAGGTCTGTAATCATCTGTTCCAGCTTGAGCCGTTCATCACCTTCCCCAATGATACGACACCGAAATGGGATCTTCCAGTCTCGGAGCAAAGCGCAAGCTTGAATTAAATAAGATTGGCCTTTGTAAGGCTGAAGGCTGCCAATAGTCAGGATTTCAAAAGGGGTTTCTCCATTAAATTGACTCGATTGCCTATAATGATCTGGTACAATACCACAATGAACAATAAAAGTCTTTTCGGGAACCCACGGGCCAACGGTACGGGCTAAATATTGACGATTATATTCAGAGATGGCGCTTATAAACGCGGCGTCTCGAAGCTTTGTGGCTAACATGGCCTTTTCTACAAAAATATCATGGGCATGGGCAGTGATACTGTAACTGATATCGGTTAGTTGGTGAATCATCCAAGCAACCAAAGCCGGGTGGGTGGCATAATGGGCATGAATATGGGTGATACCTTCTTTTTCCATGAGATGAGCCGCATAACCCGCTTTGGGGAGCAAAACAAGGGTTCGGATAAAAAATTCGAAAGGGGTTCGATTCTCCCAAAGCGCCCGTATCCAGCTCATGCTGTATCGAAATGGCCGCCGAATAAACATCTTAAGGTTTGCGGCAAGCAAACCTATAGATATAAAAGGCAAGTATCGCACTTGTGATAGCCAAGGCTTGGCCTCATGGTGAACAACAGCTTGTTTTTGGCGAATTAATGGGTATAGGGCTATCTGCCAACCTTGACGCTCTAATTCGGTCATTTCGCGCAAAATAAATGTTTCTGGTAAATGCGGAAAGCGCGACATGATATAAGCAATTTTCTGACCCACCAACATCCTCCTGACTGAACAAGCGTGAGTACTACAATTTGTATTGTAAGAAAATGTAAGGATGAGAAAAAGCATTTTCCACAATACACCTGCCAGTTTAACAATATTTAATCGGAACCCCCTAAGAAAATAGTTAGAAAAAGGTTAGAATCCGCTCATCCCTCCTTAAAATGAAAAATACACTGTATATTGTGTATGATTTTTGTTTGTTCCCCGTATATAGTAGTTCGTTAAAAATAGACCAATCGGCAAACTTGTTAATTATCCGAAAATATTGAGTTCAGATATAAAGTTGTGTGCCAATATAAAAAAGAGCCAGCGGCTCTTTTTCGTTGATACTTAGATGGAGTTATCTAGATTTTGTACTAATGTACCCCTCGCTGGGCCAAGACTGCATAAGCGGTTCGGAATAGGATTTGAATATCAAGCCAAAGACACCGCCGCTCAATGTAGAGAATATCGAGGTAGACCCTATCGGTGAATTCCATTGAGCCTCTACCCATAATTTGCCAGAGCCCTGTAATTCCAGGGGTTACATCGAGCCGTTCAGTTTGCCAGAGCGTATATGTCTCGGCCTTGAAGGAGGTTGGCCGAGGGCCAACCAGAGTCATTTCCCCTCGCAAAACGTTAATTAGTTGGGGTAATTCATCCAAACTTGTCTTTCTTAAAATGCGCCCGATTTTAGTGACACGCGGGTCTTTGGAAATTTTGAAGTCCGGCCATTCCAGCTCATTCAGATGTGCCAATTTATGTTTCAGTTCTTCGGCATTTGACACCATCGTCCGAAACTTAAACATTCCAAAACGTCGCCCACCTTTTCCGGTTCTCTGTTGAACAAAAAGAATAGGGCCTCGCGGGTCTTCTAATTTAATTAAAATAGCGCAGATGATAAATAGGGGGAGGATTAATGGCAAAGATAAAAGGATGATTAATAGGTCTGTTGCTCGCTTTACAATTAAATATGATTTTCCTTGCAGCAATCGTTGGTCAGGAGTTATCCGATCTAACCAGTGGTGCTGAGTAAAAACATGTTGTCTAAAGCTTACAGATAACATAATTAACCCCCAGATTTTGTATAACGGCCATTAACTTAAATAATTTTAACAATTCTTAATTGAAAAAACCTAAGAATTTTATAGGAATTTGGTTAGAAATAGAGAAACAAAAAAAAGGAGAACTGATTACCAGTTCTCCTTTTCTGCAACGACAGGTTAATCGGGTATTAAATTAGGGTAAATAGCCATGGCCGTTTAGATTATGCAGGTGAGACTCGGCCCGATTCACCAATTCCTCGAATGTGATGGCCTCATCTGGAAAAGTAGCCACCCCACAAGCAATTGATGTCCCAAGTTGTTCTGCGGTCACGGCTTGAATATACTCAACCAGAAGCTTCAAATCACCTGCCGTTGTGTCTGGACACATAATCAGAAAGCGTCCCTGGTCGCGCTGTTCTAAAATAAGATCTGTTCGACGTAAATACTTGCTTAGGGTGTGGGCGATATTATTAATTACATAGTTGCTCAACATTGTCTGTTGTACTTCTTGAACAGCACGATTCAAAGCAGCTTGAAGCGACTCTGGTTCAAGTTCGACTAAAACCACGCTCAAGGGATGGTGATTATGGCGCGAACGGAACATTTCGATTTGTATTTCTTCATCAGCTTCGTTTATCGGCTTGATTCGGTTGTTGGTATTTGTAAAGGTAATGCTTTCAACGGCTTCTGTAAACTCTTGCAAGGGAGTCGCAACTCTATGAGCCAGCCACACCAAAATTAAAAGTAATGATATCTCCGTGATCGTAAGGTAGGTGTAGACACCCCCAAATGGCGGGTGGCCATCGAAAAAGAGCCAAAATGATAATTTACTCAATTGATAAATGAAAAACCACCCCACAATTAAGGCAGAAAGGTTGAGACGTTGTAAGACTGGCACCCAAATAGTTGTAATAACAGCTATCAGGCCTAACCCATACACAAATGAATCTATGTCAATAAAATTCTGTACTCCAAAGTCTAACCGTTCAATGTTGTAGAATATCGATAAACCAATTGCCAGAACAATGACCGATAAGCGTAGATTTTTCATACTGCGCCTCTCAGATTCTGCCGTTCAATTGATTGGCTTTGAGGAGATAGAAAAATTCTTGGGTTCATCTTGACCTTATGGGGTTTCTCCGATAATATTTTAAACTTATTTAAAAGCTTACCCAAAATTCAGTTTGGTATGTTACATCGCATACCTATTAATTGTATGGAAATCGATTTTGGGAGATAATCATCGAAGCCTTAACATTTATTATATCTTAAATGCTGGGAAAGTTAAATTAGAATGTCCAATGAAAATCGTTAGAAAAAAGTTAGAACTAAGGAGGCATTGATGCAAATTCAACTTATACGCAACGCAACCTTAAGAGTGACCTATGCCAATCGAAAATTTGTCACCGATCCATTTCTGGCAACAAAACACACCCTTAGATCATTCGCGGATATCTCGCCTAATCCCTTGGTTGATTTACCTTGCACCCCCGAAGAGGTTGTCGAGGGTATTGAAATGGCCGTTGTTTCGCATTTGCACCCAGATCATTTCGACCAGATTGCCCAAGAGTTGCTGCCCAAAAGCCTCTCCTTATTTTGCCAACCCGGTGACGAAACCGCCTTGACGAAAAAAGGCTTTCAGTCGGTTGTGGCCGTTGAGCAATCTACCCAGTGGCAGGGTATAACGCTGACTCGGACCCCGGCCCAGCATGGCACAGGGACCTGGATTGAGCGAATGGGTAAGGTGTCCGGGTTTGTCTTTCAGGCGGAAGATGAGCCGACCGTCTATTGGATCGGTGATTCTATCTGGTACGAGCCGGTCAAGCAGGTAATAGCAGATTTCCAGCCTGATATTATTATCACCCACTCAAGTGGCGCAAAATTTGGTGATAGTGATCCCATTGTTATGGATGCTGAGCAAACTATCGCTGTTTGTCAAGCTGCCCCTCAAGCTACTGTTATTGCTATACATATGGAGAGCCTCGACCATGGCACGGTTTCGCGGGCGGACCTTCGTGCGGCGGCTGATGCTCAGGGTATCAAGCCCGAACAACTCCTTATCCCTGCCGATGGTGAGCATCTCAACCTTTAATCGGTATAGGATTTGTGCAATTGGCCTATAAAACCTTCCCGGAAGTTGGTTGTTAGCTAGAAAATCTGGCATAATCCAGCAAAAAGATCACTTCCGATTCAACTTCCGGGAAGGTGAACTGTGTAACATCTATGATATACAACTTTTATATACCAGGAGGAAAATAATGACACTTGATCGTCCTGCTCTGGGCAGATACGCCCATCAAAGCTTCGCTAAAGAGCGAGACCAACTCGGTGAAGCCGGTATCAACCGTCTACTTGAGGTCGGTCGGGGCTGGAATCTGGCTCCAACACTGGCCGCAGGTGGCTCGGCAATCTTTCCCCATGCCCATATGGAGACGTGTGGTCATCAGATTGCCGCTGTTGTTCATGCTTGTCTCGATAGTGGTGCAGACCGGGTTCTGGTGATTGGCGTCTTGCATGCGCTCACCGATGAGTTGGAAGATGCGCGTGTCCGAGTTGCCAATGGGGCTGATGTCACAAAAGAAAAATTTTGGGGGATTCAAGGGCCTGGTTTAGATGGCTGTGAGGAGTGGCGCAACGAGTTCTCCCTGTCTAACTTCCTGTTTCTGTGGCAAGAAGAGACAAAGCGGCGCGGTATCACCGGCCCAGAGTTGGTGATACGATACCCCTATCTGGCAGGCGGGCGACCCGAAATTTTGCCGGGTATTGAGGAGTTGCAAGAGATCGCCCGTGATGCGGTCATTGTCTCTACAGCCGACCCTTTCCATCACGGGATAGGGTATGGTGATCCCCCTGAAAAGGCTCTGGCCCCAGAGGCAGGCGGGCTTGATTTAGCCCGGCAGCGTATCGAAGAAGGTTTGGCTCTGCTCAAAGCGGGTGATTATTGGGGATACAATCAACATTGCGTGGATGCCAAGAGCGACGCCCGTGATGCCGGTCAGGTGACGCGGTATCTGTTGGGGTCGCTTGAGGGGCGCATTCTCGATTTGACCGCACACGATACCACTGAAATGTACAGCCAGCCTAAGCCTACCTGGGTTGCTACTGCCTTGATTGAGCTTCAACCTGTATAATCTAATTTATCAACTAAGCAAGTAGCAATAAGAAATTGCGCGTAGTCATAAACTATAGGCGGCCAGATGAGCAAAAGTTATGGTAGCCAAAGCATGATTGCGCCCTTGCGCCGAGTTTTAGTCAGGCGGCCAGACGAGGCTTTTGCCGTCGAAGAGCCAGATAATTGGCACTATACCGCTCGGCCCAACTTAGAGATTGCCCAGCAAGAGCACGATGCGCTGGTAAGGCACCTGCATCAAGCCGGGGTAGAAGTTATCTATCACGATGAACCTCAACCGGAGTGTGCCGACGCCATCTTTGTCTTCGACCCAGCTCTCATAACGGACCAGGGAGCCATCATCTTGAGCATGGGTAAGGAACTGCGCCGAGGGGAAGAGGCAGCCATGACTCGCTGCCTTGAGAAGGCAAGTGTGCCGGTTCATTACACCCTGAGCGGTTCGGCCCGGGCCGAGGGCGGAGATTTGCTATGGGTGGACCATCATACACTGGCGGTAGGGTTAGGCTTTCGCACCAACGCCGAGGGGACACGACAATTAGAAGAGGCTTTGGCCGGACAGGGCGTGACCATTATTCCGGTAGAGTTGCCCTATTACACCGGCCCCGAGGCTTGCCTGCATCTGCTATCGCTCATTAGTATTGTCGACCACAAAGTGGCAGTGGTTTATCCCCCTTTGCTGTCCGTGCCTTTTTGGCAGTATTTACAACAAGCGCATGGATTTCATTTAATCGAGGTTCCACCGGAGGAATTCAAGACGATGGGGCCAAATGTGCTGGCTCTTGCCCCTGGTCAATGTTTGATGCTGGAGGGCAATCCTGTCACCCAACAGCGATTAATCGAAGCAGGTTGTGAGGTGTTGACCTATCGCGGAAATGAGATATCACTTAAGGCCGAGGGTGGCGCAACTTGTCTAACCCGGCCTATTTTACGAGGAGCTTGATGAGATTCCACTTTCGTGTAGACACAAAGCTATAAAAACCACTTACCTTCCCAGAAGCCAAACTGATAGTGATTTTGCTGAATTATCTCCTTCTCCAACCTAGACCTCTTCGCCAAATGTTCGACTGTACCGGTAGAAGATCAACGCGCCAATGACCAGGATCATTAGTGATGTCACTAATGTCCTCAAAAAGAAATAGGGTTCCGGCATAGCCCCCCCGTTGCCCACACCATATAAAATTGTCCGATAGTTGGCTATAATTGAGGCCATCGGGTTGAGAATTAGCACCCACCGAGAGACATTAAAAGCCAGCCCCCAAATTTCGTAAGATTGCGGCAAAATCTTTACCGAATAAAAAATCGGGGTGACAAAAAACCAGGCTAACAGCAATACATCCATAATAACCTGGGTATCTCGATAAAACACATTGGCCGTGGCCATAATCATCGAAAAGCCAATGGTAAAAATCAGTTGCACCATAACCACGGCGGGCAACAATAGCACCCAGGGTCGTATAGGAATTTGAAAAGCCATAGTTAAAGCAAACAAAACGATGAGGGCAATCAAAAAGTTCACCAAATTAGCCAAGACCACCGAAATCGGCAAAATTTCTCTCGGAAAATAAACTTTATTGACCAGCGGGGCATTATCTACAATGCTACGTATCGCCCCAGTGATGGAAGAGGTAAAGAAGTTCCACGGTAATATGGCACATAGCACAAAGACCGGGAACTTCTTTACTTCTGAGTAGGGGGTCATCACTGTAAAGACTACTGTAAAGACCACCATCATCAACAAAGGGTTAAACAAAGACCAAAAGACTCCCAAGAGTGAGTTTCGATACCTCACCTTTAAATCCCGCTTGACAAGATTCCAGAGCAACTCTCGATAGAACCAGAGTTCGGTAAGATGGCTGATTATACTTTGTAGGATGTATAGCAGACGGGCCGGTAGAGACATTTTTTTATTGGCTGTAATGACCAGACCCGACGCTGTTTTTTCGACAGTTATCATCATTTCTCGCTTATAGAACTTAGGCAGTTTAGACTTCGGAAATCTGCAAAAGCATCTTTTTGTTGTTTTTTAATTACCATCCTCTAGCTGTTGCACTTGTGCTAACCAAACTCGATTTTCGGAGACAGGGGCAATAGGGCTAAATACAGGCAAACGCTCACCGGTAAGCGAATCATACATGCCCACGAAGATGTCATATTTCCAGGCAGGGGCCTTCTTGTTCATCGGCACTTCGTAATGGTCCTCGATAACCTCACCCGGAATCCAACCACTGGTGGGGAAGGTGCCTTGCACCGGTACGCTATCCCACTGCCCGCGTATGACTTGATCTGGGCCGACTGCATGAACAAATACCGTATAGTTTGTATTTGCCAGACTTAGACTGCGCCAGTAAAGGGTAAGACCTATAGTTCCCCGGTATTCAACAATATCACTATCTAACTTATACCCAACCAACTCAATCTGGTTGTTGAGTACAGCCGAGATAGGTGTAACGTTATCGGGCAAATCAAAGTTGCGTTTCTGGGCTTCAACAGTGATGTTGGCTAAGGTCACAGTCTGGCCCACAGCCTGATCGGTATCAGGGTCTAAAACGGTTATTATAATCGGATAGTCGCCAGGTGGGGCAAAGGCCGGAATACGAAAATGATATGCTACGCCCATAATTCCGGAAGATCGCCATTTAGCCAGAGAATATGCCGGGGACAAGGGTTGTTGATCAACAGTATACTCTTGACCACCTTGGTCAAGGAAAGAAAATTTCAGGAGATACTCCTTGTCAATTGCTTCTTTAACCTGCCAGAAAATTTTACCGCGAATCTCTGCTCCGGGGGGCAATTCCAGATTGACGAAATCATGGCCTATCACAGTTAGAGCATCATTGACAGGCTCCGAAACCAGATTGCTGATTTTAAGATCGGTGGCTTTAACTATCTTTTTGGATGGAGTCAAAGTAATCTGGCCGATATCTTTTGCTACCCCATAATTTTGTCCGGTCTCAAAGTCGTATAAACCTACTTCGAGATGGTATGTTCCAGGTGGCGTACCAGGATCAATAGGTAGTTTATACTCATCACGAAGGAAAAATCCCGGATTCCAGCGGATTGGACGCCACAATCCGGCCAATATCAAGCGGTCAACATTACCCCAAATATTACCCTGGTCATCGACTAAGTGAATATAAGTGTTGACTTTACCATGATTATCCTGAATAGAGCCAAGCGTTTCCCAGTACAACGTAATAGGGAGACCTTCACCAACTTCCTGATACCCCAGGTAAGGTCCATCTGTAATCTCTTGGCCCGAGGAGGCATAGGTATCTGCGGGCATCTCTAAAATTGGAACATCAACCCCATATAAGCGGGCCGCACCGCCTAACACAGCTTCAACCGGAAAAGTGAAATTTTCTTGAGGCTCTTGCCCAATTATCGGCCCTTCGTAAATCCAGGCATATTCAATACCACCCACCTTAACGACATGGGCTGGCTCACGTTGGCGAAAATAGTTTAATATTTCTTGGCTGGGAAAACCACGTTGAACCTGATTGAGATAAAAAACGGTATAATCTGCGGTCAAGGCTGCTTCTTGATTGGACAAATCAACGGTTGGCCCCTTATAGTAGTATGGAGCGAATTGATTTCCATACCACGAAGCCACAACGGGAGCATCTGGCCGGTCTAATCCATTAAGATACTTCGCGGCCAAATCTAAGCCCTCTCCCCAGCCAATATTGATGTGGTAAGGCGCAGTTCGATAGCCACCCAGAATAGGATTAAAATAGGCCAGGTAGTAAGGGTGATAAAGCAACACAAACAGAATTTGCAAGACCAAGGCCGCCCCAATGATATGAGTTGATGATATTCCAAATTGGCGAATTGAAGATAGCAACCGTTTCTTTATCAGAATGACCAACCACCACAAGGCCAAGGCCGACAGCAAGTCGCTGGCAAAGAAGATAGGCAAGATATAGCGGTCGCCTCGCCGGGCAACAGCCGAAACCGGGGCAACAAAGATGACGGCATAGGCGACCAGCCCCAAGGCTAACGGCAAGACTCTGGTCAGCCAGTTGTCCAGCTTCCGTCCGCGAGCAATGAAACCGGCCACAATCATACCCAGGCCACCCAAAACCCCGGCGGTGGTTAAGGGCGTAAGGTGATAGGGAAAAACAATAAGATAATAAAGCGGATTCTGGTCGGTCTGCACCCCTCCCCAGAATATACCGGTGGTGGGGTGTTCCGCACTATTTACACTGTACAAATTGCGAATAAGGCCTTGAATAGCAAAAATTGGGCGCTCCCACATTGTTGGCCACAAGGCAAAAATAGCAACCAGAGCAATTAATCCCCACACCACTAAGGCTATAGCGAGCCTTTTCCAGCGCAACGAGCCTGATATTCCAGGTGGCGGAAGTATCGCATACAAAGCGCCACTTACCATTAGAATAGGGCCAAGTAGACCGGCAGGCGTTTTGCTTAAAGCGGCCAAGCCCCCACATAAACCCGATAGGATGAGCCACTTCCAAGCGCCCTGGTCAAGGTAAAGCAAAAAAGCCAAAAACGACAGAAACATAAAATATGAGAGCGGTGCATCTACATGGATTACCCGGCTGTGAGCCAGAATAAAGGGGTCAAAGGCAATAATAAGCGTGGACAGTAGCGCTATTCGTTGATCTATCAACTGTTTGGTCAACAAATAAATCCCCAAAATGCTTAACGAGGCCGTGAGCGCCATGGGGACTCGAACCCAGACTAAAAAGTCGTAGGGGTATTCAAACATGCCAAATTGAGTTGTCACCTGATCTGCGGTGGTAAAAAAGTCGGCATGCACCCATGATAAAGGGAGCCAACCCGCATAGTGGGCTATGTAACGCGCCCCTACACCGATACCCCCTAGAATTAGGGTAGGTATACCCGGATATCCCAAAATCGGAATATGAGACCAATCACCCCTAAGAACTGATTTCAGAAATTGGGTGGCAAACATGATTTGATCGTCTTCGTCCGCCGTTATAAAAGTGCTGAGGCCCAAGATGCGCGGCATAAGGGCTATCAACAGTATAGCAACAGGCATAACTAATTGCTGCCATCGCTCACTAATGATTAATCTCGATTTAATCAAATCCAGATGCGAGGGCTTTTCAAGATAAGCCTGCTTTTCCGTGTATGAATTAGCCATATTAACAAATTTATTCACTTCCGGGAAAGTTGTTTAATTTGTCCCGATTTCGAATCATGTAGTCAACAATTGCTTGGCTGGCTACATGATGACCGGCTGGTACCCAATGTCCATCGAACTTATAGTAGAGAGACTCACCGGTTTTATTTTGATAGTCTTGAAGCGCTGGCAATAATTGCAAATATAAAATACTCTGCTGTTCCAAAATATCGGCCAATTGTACCGTTGGCTGATATTTGGTTACAGCCTGCTCTTCTTGTAAGGAGGTCTGAGATTCGGCGATTTCTTTGCGCTTTTCTTCATCAACTTCCGATTCGTCAGGCAAAATAACAACCAGTAGTTGGCTACCATCAGCCTCAATTTCTTGGTTCAGTTGCGAAATCAAAACTTCCGTCATGGTCCATGCCTCTTTTGGAACATGATGGAGGGCATATATATTACCAATATTAACCGTAGGTTGGGTGATTTCTACAAAACCCATCGATATAAGCAACGAGGCCACTGACGGGATCTTTTGAATTGCCGAAAGCGTTAAAAGCTCAATAGAAACAGAATACAATCTTGAATTGACATAAAGAAAATTGCGGGTGTTTCTAAAAATAGAGCCTTCTTGCCTCCAGGGTGGCACACCAATATTTTCGCGCCGGGGTGCTTTTACCGAAATCAACTGACCATTTTCAAGTTTATAAAGCGAATACCTCATATTGTCGGTGATATCATTGCCAACAAAGAAGGCCAACACAACCAAATCCGGCTGATATCGGTACCCTTCGTGTGTAAAGTAGGCTAATTCATTATCTGTGCCATATCCAACAACACCGGCATTGATAACCTCAAATTTAGTTTGAGGAAATTGTTGCTGAAGTTGGGCTTCCAACAATTTCGGAAATGTCTCTGCCTCTGGTATTTGCAAGGCCGCTGTAAACGAGTCGCCCAAAACCAAAATGCGAAAAGTATCATCCGCTTTGGAGTATTTATATTCTTGGCCGCGAAGACCTTTGCTGTTGATCTTTATATAAGTACTATATTCGCCTCGCAAACTCGTATTCCACCCCTCAACATTTGGGGTAAAGGCAAGGCCATAAGTTTCATCAAATTGTAATCCTTGGTTGATTAGTTTAGGGGAAGGGTCGGGGTACATAAACCTAAACATAACTTCTAAAATTACTAAGCCACCTATTACCCCAAATAGAATTAATCCCATTCGGCCGAATAAGCTTAACAATTTCTGTTTCAAAATGTTTTTTGGTCTTTTTGTTATTTAGAGATTATACAATTCACACTTTTGGCAAGTTGCTGACTGAGCTGTTTTATCATAATTTTATAATTCACCTTAATCAAGTCATTTGACCGCGCCATTATACTATGTTAGAATTTGTCCCCAGTCAAATTGGCCGTGATTAAGAGATATGGGGCAGAGTTGACAATAACCACTTCACATGCTCTCATATCATTGCAATCAGAGATAAGATTATCGCCCCTTGGACCAAAGCCAATTTTGTATAAACGGGTGATTTGACGCTCTTGTGCCTCAATTACCACCCGGAACAATCTACTTTGTTAATATGCTACCTTCTAGGCGCTTTTTATCCGGCCTTTTACCATTCCCTGCTGACGGAAAGTAAAGATAATAAACACACCTATAAAACCACCGCCCAAACCAACGCATCTAACAAAAGTGATTGACTTCCTCAATCGAGCTATCCGAGGTCAACTCCATTTACCTCCCTGGTGGCTGCGCGATGTAGGCGGTTCCGATTTTAAGGCCGTTGGTCAAGAGTTTCTTGATTTATTTAAGCAACTGGTCTATTTGCAGCCAAATGAACAGATTCTAGAAATTGGTTGTGGTAGCGGGCGGATTGCCCTTCCTCTGACCCGTTATTTAAACCCAGAGGGAACTTATACCGGCATGGAAGTTGTTTCAGATTCAATTGACTGGTGTCAGCAGAATATTTCCCGCCGTTATCCCAACTTCCAGTTTTTGCACGCCGACCTTTACAACAAACGTTATAATCCAACCGGACCCTATTTAGCCAAAGATTATACCTTTCCATTCGATGAGGAGAGCTTTGATTTTATTTTTCTCACCTCGGTGTTTACACACTTGCTGCCAGACGACACAAAAAATTATCTTCGTGAAATTGCCCGTTTATTACGCCCCTCTGGACGTGCTCTTATCACATTTTTTTTACTCAACGAAAAGCAACAAGAGTTGGCCTCTCAGGGTCTTAATGATATCGACTTTAAGTACGGTTCCGGCCTTTACAGGGTAAGAAGTGAAACCGTACCGGAAAGCGCTATCGCTTATGACGAAGCTTTTTTGCGACAATTACTCTCCGAATGTAAGCTAGAAATATCTGGGGCAATACATTATGGAAAATGGAATGGCCGGGTTGATGGTCTGTCTTACCAAGAGATTTTAGTGGTACAACGTAGTGAAGCATAATGAATACACGTATCTCGCGGCCTAAAGTGGCCGTTATTATTCCTAACTGGAACACCCAACATTGGTTAGCTGGCTGTCTGGATGGTCTGCGTAATCAAACTTTTCAAGATTTCCAGATAATTCTGGTTGATAATGGCTCTACAGATGACTCGGTAGCCTTTGTCACCGAGCATTATCCCGAAGTTAAGGTTATAGTTTCTGCAGAAAACAAGGGCTTCGCCCCAACGGTTAATACCGGTATCAGGCAGGCTGACTCAGAATATGTGGCACTGTTAAACGTGGATACAATTCCCCAACCAGATTGGCTGAACAGCCTGGTTGAAATGATGGACCAAAGCCCGGCCGATGTGGGCTGTCTGGCCTCAAAGATGCTTGTCCTCAACAATCCCGGTTCAATAGATGATGCAGGCGACACGTTCAGTTGGTACGGGTCGGCCCGCAAACGGGGTTTGGGGGAGTTGGCCGAGAATTATTGCCAAATCGAAGAAGTATTTTCACCATGCGCCGGAGCGGCGCTCTACCGGCATACCTTTCTGGAAGAGGTTGGAGGGTTTGATGAACATTTTATCAGTTACCTGGAAGACATAGACATGGGCTTGCGCGGCCGGCTGCTTGGCTATCGCTGTTTATATGTTCCCACTGCAAAAGTGCTTCATCAAGGACAGGGTGCAGGCACCTCTCGCACGCGCTATGTATATTTAATGACACGCAATCGTCTAACATTGTTACTAAAAAACATCCCCTGGCAACTATTACTCAAGCACAGCTATACCCTATTGTTCGGCCAATTCTACTTTTTCCTGGTCTATAAAAAACCATTCCATTCTTTAGCCGGAACAATTTCCTTTCTGGTCGCCTTACCCCACATTCTGAACCAAAGGCGTATTATCCAAAAGTGTAAAGTGGTCTCGAACCAGGCCCTGGAAACGATGCTCATCTATGAGCTGGGTGAACCCTCGCTGCGAGATATTATTAAATCTAAATTTAGGTAGGGTCAATGGCAGACACGCTTGATTCCCATAGGCAAGACACTCGCCAAGGTCAATCGTCTCCTTATAAATCCATTCTCTATTTCATCTTGGCTTTAGCCTTTGTTCGAGGCATGATTTATGCCACGGTTGTACCTCCCTGGCAAGCGCCTGATGAGCCGGGGCAATTTGAACGGGTCAGAGCAGCCCTAACGGCAGCCGAGTGGGTGAGTACCTCCAAAAATCCTCCGGATTGGTATGGTGAACTGAGCCGGTCATTATTTACATTTAACTTTTGGGACTTTTTAGATGATTATCGGCCAACATACTCCCCCGATACAAGCCTGAGCAGTTACATTGTTCTCTACCAAGAAGCCTACAATGGATTGTATGGCAACCGTCTGACCTATGCTATTATTGGCTGGCCCTTGTTCCTGGCCCGGCATCAAGACATTGCTCTTCAACTCTACCTTGTGCGGATCAACACAGTCTTGATGAATATAGGTATTATTCTATTAGCCTACCTGATTACTCAAACTATCTTTCCCCATGACACCTTCTTAATTCTGGGTGTGCCGATTCTTATCCTGTTTAATCCTCAACATAGCCACCTCTTATCTACCGTCAACAACGGTAACCTGGCCGAGCTATTGGCTACGGCAGCGCTCTACTTTATTGTAGTAGGGATTATTAAGGGCTTCTCATGGCTCAATATCTTAGCTATTTTGGGGTTCACCCTGGCAGCTATGTGGACCAAGGCTACGGCTTACTTTCTACCCTTTGCCATTAGCAGTATTGGCCTGTTTTACTTGTGGAGATATCGGGGGAAGTGGCGCTGGCTGTTGCCCACCAGCCTAATCTTAATTGGGCTGGTCTACTTTTTTATACCGACGCGGTTGGTACAACTCATATATTCGGCCTGGATAGTACTAAATACGGGGGATTTTTATCTGGACCCAATTGTACCAATAGATTTATTTCGTAGCTACTGGGCAATGCCGGGGTGGATGATTTTACGGATAGATTCCTTTTGGTATTGGATACTGCTAATCTGCTGTACTCCTGCCATTGTGGGGCTAATCATATTGCTTGTGACCAAGTGGCGCTTACTTACTTCAAAGCGATTTCAACCACAGATTCGAGCCTTGGCTGTGCTAGCCGTTGCCACCGTGGTAGCCATTGGCGTGTTATTAGCCTGGAACGCCATCACCAATAGCATTGTTTACCGCCAAGGTCGCTCCATCTATCCGGTGGTGGTGCCCATCTCTATATTTCTGATGTTAGGCTGGCGACAATTCATCCCGTATCGCTGGCGAGGGGTTAGCCTGTTGGGGATAACACTGACCTTATTTTTATTCGATACAATGGTTTTATTCAATTATATTATTCCCTTGTTTTATTCAAGATATTGAGCGAAGAAAGTTCTGTTTTGTGCCGATAAAAAGACTAACCATTGGGCTATTGTTCATTCTAATTTCAGCCGGCCTCATCGCAATTGGGCATTCTTCTTTAAATCAACTGGCTTGCGAGGGTCAGCCGATCAACAATAATGTCGAGCCTACCCAAGCACAACAGATTTTGGGCGATAACGTTATTGGACAAAGTTTCGTATCGCCGCGTGATGGGCTAAATTCGATACATATTTTCTTTCTAACTTACCAACGCCCCAATACCCACGATGTAACTTTGCGCTTATTGGAAGCTTCGCCAGACATCACTGCCTCACCACCTGTGGAAATATTTAGCACAACCTTTAATGCCGCTACCATAAACAATAAGGCCTGGCAGAATTTTACTTTTCCCGAAATCCCCGATTCGTCTGGAAAAACTTATCTCATCACGCTTCAATCCCTGCAATCGGTAGATGGGAATGCCATTACCGTAGGAGGCATCGAAAGAAATGTTTACGCCCCCGGCTCGGCATTTCTGGGAACGATACCCATACCGGCAGACATGGCATTTCGGGCTTGTTATCACATGACAATTGCCGAAAAATTACAGGTTTTATCCAAGCAGATCACGCTTAATCGCCCTGTACCATGGAGTAATGCCATCTTTTTTTGGGGAAGTATAGCTGGCTATGTCTTGCTACTGATTGGCCTTTTTTGGAGATTGATCAAATTGGCGTTGTAGAGGATACTTGATGCTATTTGTTAAAAAATGGGCTTTAGCCACACGTCAATTAAGAAGCCCCATTCTTGAGTCATCATTAATTTTACTGGTTGGCTTAACCCTGGTTAGAGGTCTGATTTACCTTTCTATTTTTCCTCCTTTCCTTGCCCCTGATGAGCCAGCTCATTTTGAAGCGATTCGGCTTATTGGACAAGAAAAGAAATGGCCTACACACGAGGTATATCTAACCACCCCAATGCATCCCCAAATGGATTTAATCTTTAGACAATACCGAATATGGACTTTGGTTGGCCTATATTCCCCAAGAGAAAATTTAAATTTCACCAGTAATTTATTTATCTACTATTATCCACCTCAGGTTGCAGGCATCGCAATACAGGGGGATTCATACCTCATGCTTTATCATGCCACCGTAGCCCCAATTGCAGCGATGTTAGCCTCCTTTGATCTGGTCTCTCAAATATATTTCTTAAGGTTTGTCTCGGTTTTATTTGCTACAACAACCGTAGTAGTAGCCTGGTCTACAATTCGTTTTGTTTTTCCCGAACAAAAAATATTTGCTTTAGCCGTCACTTCCTTCATAGTTTTTTGGCCAATGCATAGTCATATTACTGCCTCTATTAACTCCGACGCTTTAGCAGAGTTGATTGCTTCTTTGTTTTTTTTGGTTCTGGTGCTAACTTACCGTAAAGGCATCACAATTTTTAGAGGAATAGTTCTGATAAGCTTGCTGGGGCTAGCCACTTTCACCAAACCAACAGTTTTCTTTTTGTATCCCACCTTGGTAGCAGTTTTAATAATTTATATAGGTCGCAGATTGCGATGGGCCAATATAGTTATGGGAACATTAATAGCCATTTTGGTTGCTATGACCTGGATCGGTTCTTTATTCCTCTTCGAAAACTCAAATGGTGGAAGAAGCCTACTCTCACTTTTTTCATCTCCATTGCGTTATCCTAACTGGTCCACCTACGTTTCATTAGATGCTTTAAACTTTTATATAAAATCCTTGAACTTTGCGGTGGTTTCGTTTGGAGGACTCTTCGGCTGGTCTAACATCCACATCCCCTGGATGTGGGTGCGTATACTGGCTGTTGTTCTTTTATGTGTTATGCTGGGTGTTTTAGCCTTTATCTATCAAAATTTATGGCCGGGTGGCACAAATAGAGATAATTTAAGTCGTTATCAGAAAGATATATTACTCATTTTTCTTTTAGCAATTCTATTTTCAGCAATCGGTTTAGTTGCGCCACTCATGGTGAATCAGTCTCCCAGTTGGGGTATACACTCTCGCTATTATTTTCCGGTCATCATTCCAATTGCGCTCTTTTGTTTTTTAGGAGTACGGCAACTTATCCCAACCCCATTTCATACGTTTCTTTTGCCAGGTTGGTTAATTGGATGGATACTTTATGAAATTGCTATTTTTTGGGTTGTCCTTATACCCTTTTTGTTCAGTTAGTTAAATGCGACATTTCCAAATAAAGCCTTATTTCTATCTTGTTGGTGCTGTACTTCTATTTTCTGTCATCTTGATGAGCTGGCTATGGTCTGGTCGATTTTCTCTATTTCAAACATCGAGCTATATGAGCTTATATGGACTCTCAAGAGAGCATTTGTACCGGGGACATGTATTTTTACTTACCCCTGATAGTAAAGTCAAACAAAGTTTTGTCTCCAAATATCCTGGTTTATATAAAATAAGTGTTCTGTTAACCAGCCAAGGAAAGTTAAACCAAGATATTGACCTGGTTTTTCATTTACGAGAAAGCTGCGATACACAATACGATTTGAGACGGGTAGGAACCAGCATATCCGCGTCTGATTTTGACGGTGATATGTTTTACGCCTTTACATTTGAGCCACTTGACGATTCAATTGACCATGAATTTTGCTTTATTCTCAATGCCAACTTAGAGCAAAACAATAATAAAGATACTCTGGGAGTAAGAGCCAGCGGCGTTGATGTATATTCGGAGGGAAAAGCTTTTTATGATACACCCCCTAAAGAAACTGAGGCAATCACTACTGTAGAACCAATAGCTAACCACCCAGAGTATAAACATAAGTTTTTTTTGCCACTCATACAATCAGAACCGATGGATGTTGATAAGCTCGATACAGATGTTGAGTTTCAACTACATTACAATGGTAGACCACTTGAGACCATCGGTGTTTTTATAAGGCGTTTAACTAACCACAAACCTTATTTTTTTAATAGTCCTGAATTTTATGCCTTTCTAGTTGTTATTTATTTATCAGGCTTATTTTTTTTGATACGGACCGTCCTGGCTAAAAATCCAAGAGACAACTAATTCGTTCCATTTGTCTTGTCACGCTTATTCAAGTAATCAGCCTAATGTTTGCATTAGTATTGTTTGTCGTCAGTGCCTTGGCTGGAGTGTGGGTGGCTTACGACTCCTCGTTGAGTTGGCCTATATTCCTGACCTTATTGGGTAGTATGGGGCTTTTTTTTGCTATCGCTAATTCTCTCATCTTGCCTCGATTGACCGCACCAGTACTTGTAACCCTGGCTAGCCTGGTAGCCCTTTATTTTGTTGGTCAATATGCCCACTTTGATTATCAAAACGAAGTAGGCCCACTGGCTCATTTGGGCCGAATCACAGGCTCGTTGCTCCCCGATTTGGTGGTCTTCACCCCTCAACCAAATGGAGTGGCCGGTTTTCTTGAGGGTACGTTATCGTTAAGTCTGGCGCTGGTGTGGCAAGCTCGTGGCCATAGACGATTGGGGTGGGCGCTCACAGCAGTTATCATCGCTTATGGCTTGCTTATCTCCGGTTCGCGGGGCGCGTGGAGCGGGCTGGTGGTAGCGATAGGAATCTGGCTATTATTGCGTTTCCCAAAGCAGGCTCCACAGTTAGCGAGCCTGGGGCTTGGCTTAATGGTCTGTCTTTTTATAACGCTCTATGTTATTTTCCGTTCAGGATTAAACATATCTCTGCTTGACTCAATACTGGATGCCAGCAGCAGCCGTTTGATTTTGTATCGGAACAGCCTGGCTTTATGGGGTGACTATCCTTTCACCGGCATTGGGTTGGGAGATACCTTTACCATGCTCTATTCGCGATACCAATTACTCATTAACGTCCCATACTTATACTATGCCCATAATCTGTTTTTATCGGTTGGCTTAGGGCAAGGGATATTGGGTCTGATTGCTCTAATCTGGTTGTTAATTGATTTTTATCGTTTTGTGATTCGGGTAGAGGGTATTGGCTTAAATTCCCCGTCACTGTCAATTTTCCGCGCCGCCTGGTTGGGAACAACAACCAGCCTCGTCCACGGTTTGATCGATTCGGTGCAATTCTCCGGCGATTACTGGACCATGCCAATGCTGTTTGCCCTGGCTGGCTTGACCATAGCCTTAGGACGTCCGGCGTTAGCGCAGAGTGAGGCTGCACAAGAGGTCAATAAGGCATCCAAAAAGCAAAATCATCTTTGGAGGAAAGGGTTGGTGGCTATTGCCATTGGATTGGCGATAACTATGGCCATCTTTTGGCAAGCTATCGCCGGTGCCTGGTATGCTAATATGGGAGCCATTTATCAAGCCCAGGCCGACCTTTCGCCCAAGGTTGATGATGAGACTCGTGCCGTGATAATGGCCCGCTCAGTTGCTTATTTTGACCATGCCCTCGACTTGAATCCTGCTCAATCCGTCGCCAACCGGCGCTTGGGTATGATAGCTTTAGAGCGAGAAAATTTTGAGACAGCCACCGTTTATCTTGAGCGGGCCTATACCCAAGAACCCCGGAATCAAGCCACCTTAAAGGCTTTGGGCTACGCCTATTTGTGGACCGGTCAACTGGACTCTGCCGAAGAGTTGTTCCAACAAGTAGATTTTCAAAGCAGGCTGGTGGGTGAACTCAGATATTGGCACAGGTGGTGGGAGACACGAGACCGGCCGAAGTTATCAACCTATGCGGCCCAGATGTCCCAGCGTCTTTTGGTAAAGCAACACTAATGTGTTTTCGCGTAGTTAAATTTGTTATCATCCCAAAAATCAAACAACAACGAGCTTCACTACCAACTGAACTTTGGGAACCACACAAGCTTTATCTAAAGTGGTCTTCAATGCCCCGATTTCACCAGGAATCTCTTCGACAGGCAGCCAGCGTAGATGAGTAAGTTGTTCAACATTGTGGGCCCAAGCTTATGCATCTTCTAAGATTATGATCATATCTATGGCTGCTATTTATCTGATTCAACCTTTTCAGGACTCACTATTCATATCACTATTGGGTGATAATATTTCTTTGACTTCCTCCGACAGATTCTGGGCTGTTACTATATTGATAGATCTATTTTCAAGGGTAACAGTGAGTAAAGAATATCTCCCCGTAGCACCATACACAGGGTTCAGTTTTACATCTTTAATGTCTACTACTGGGATTTGTGTTTGATATGGAAGACGCTGAAGAATGTATACACCGCTCAAGACACTGATTAGAAGGTATATGAACTCTGAGTTTCTAAAATATAAGATAAGGCAACTCACTATTATCACAATATGAATGAGGGTGAAGAGTGAATAAAAGCTTGACTTGAGAAATATTCGTTCACGCGTAAATACGGCGATACCTCTTTGTTGGAAAATACGTTTGAAGGACCAACCTACCGGATTATCCCCTTTTGTTTGGAGAATAGAAGCTGCCGAGGAAAAAATAATCTCTTCGTTTGGATATTTCTGTTTAACCGAATTGACCACCAAATTCATGCTGTTAAGGTGATCAGCCAAGATTCTTAACATCTTTAAATTACCTTTTTAGAGCATAATCCCTATTTCAAATTCAATTGTACCATATCTAAAGAGTTTTTAATAGCAGTTCTTTACTTCGGATAAAATAAGTTATGCGAAATAATTGGCATCAATAAAATTTAGTGCCCCTACCCTTGCATATCAATCTCAAAAGTCATATACGTTGTGCTGCTGATTGGCTGTTGATTAGAGCGTTAGCAATGCATAGGCGTTATCAAATTCATCCCAGGCCAGTATCAATTCGTCGGCCAAAACTGCTTGGGGAGCGTTGGGGAAAGCCGGATCATTTACCAAGAAGTTCACACCATCGGACCCACGAACTACAAGCGCGT
>Ga0210144_1000315_pt1 | contig 27836 bp, 25 predicted proteins | sample Muzzi_PWA_D2_FD_185532 | JGI IMG/M metagenome (GOLD analysis project Ga0210144, IMG submission 185532) | Wetland microbial communities from San Francisco Bay, California, USA, that impact long-term carbon sequestration - Muzzi_PWA_D2 (SPAdes) | ecosystem: Environmental > Aquatic > Marine >...
CCGCCGGATGCGTTGCCGGCGCGCGGCACCGCCTCGCCGAACTCGCTGTGCAGGTACTGCGGGTACTCCGTCAGCGGGCCGTGCGCGAGGCGCTGCTGGTCGCGCAGCTTGACGCGGCAGAGATTGAGCACGCCGTCCTGCATGGCGCAGGTCACGCGCTGGCCGCGGCCGCTGCGCTCGCGATGGAACAGCGCCGTCACGATGCCGAGCGCGAGGTGCAGCCCGGTGCCGGAATCGCCGATCTGCGCGCCGGTGACCATGGGCGTGCCGTCGAGCTCGCCGGTGGTCGAGGCGGCGCCGCCGGTGCACTGCGCGACGTTCTCGTAGACCTTGCAGTCCTCGTAGGCCCCGGGGCCGAAGCCCTTGACCGAGGCGTAGATCATGCGCGGGTTGATCTCCTGGATGCGCTCCCAGCTGAAGCCCATGCGGTCGAGCGCGCCCGGCGCGAAGTTCTCGACCATGACGTCGCAGTGCTCGATCAGCTTGGTGAAGATCTCCTTGCCCTTGTCGGCCTTGGTGTTGAGCGTGACGCTGCGCTTGTTGGCGTTCAGCATGGTGAAATAGAGGCTGTCCACGTCCGGGATGTCGCGCAGCTGGCCGCGGGTCGCGTCGCCGGTGCCGGGACGCTCGACCTTGATCACGTCGGCGCCGAACCACGCCAGAAGCTGGGTGCAGGTCGGTCCCGACTGCACGTGCGTCATATCCAGGATCCGGACGCCTTCGAGTGCCTTAGACATTGCTTGCCTCTTCTTACCCCACGGTTGATGGACTGCAACGGACTGCCGCCGCGGACGCGGCCCGGGCCGCGTCCGCGATGGCGTTCGTCCGGCTACTTGTACATGGTCTGGGCTTTGGTCCCCGGCGCGTACTCGTTGGGGTCGACCCAGATGTTGACCACCGCCGAGCGGCCGTCCTTGCGCACCGCCTCGCGCGCCCGGCGCAGCGCCGGGCCGATCTCGTTCGGGTCGCGCACCTCCTCGCCGTAGCCGCCGAGCATCTCGCCGAACTTGCTGAACGGGACGTCGCCCAGCTTGTTGCCGACGTTGCCGCGCTGCTCGCCGTACTTGGCGAGCTGGCCGTAGCGGATCTGGTTCATCGCCGAGTTGTTGCCGATCACGGCGATGTAGGGCGCCCCAAAGCGGTTGGCCGTCTCCATGTCGAAGGCGGTCATGCCGAACGAGCCGTCGCCGTAGTAGCACATCACTTCCTTGTCGGGATGCGCCAGCTTCGCCGCCATGGCGAAGCCGGTGCCGACGCCGAGGCTGCCGAGCGCGCCCGGATCCATCCAGTGGCCCGGCCGGCGCGGCTGCACCGCCTGGGCGCTGATCGTCACGACGTCGCCGCCGTCGCCGATGTAGATGGTGTCGTCGCTGAGGAACTCGTTGATCTCCCAGGCCACGCGGTAAGGATGGATCGGCGAGCTGTCGGACAGGAACATCGGCATCAGCTTGTCGGTCGCCTTCGCCTCGGCGGCGCGCAGCTCCTCGAGCCAGCCGTCGCGCTTCTTCGCGCCGTTGTCGGAGCGCCCCGTGGTCGCGTCGTGCACGGCCTTGAGAATGGCGCCGGGATCGCCGACCAGGCCGAGGCTGACGTCGCGGTTCTTGCCGACGGTCCGGTAGTCGAGGTCGATCTGCACCACGGTCGCGTCGGCCCGCAGGCGCTTGCCGTATCCCATGCGGAAGTCGAACGGCGTGCCGACGATGACGATGACGTCGGCCTTGTCGAAGGCGTAGCGCCGCGTGCGGTGGAAGTGGTGCGGATCGCCGGGCGGCAGCAGTCCGCGGCCGGCGCCGTTGAAGTAGGCCGGCATGTTGAGCGCGCGCACCAGGTCGATCGCTTCCTGATGGCCGCGCACGGTCCACACCTGGGTGCCGAGCAGGATGCAGGGACGCTCCGCCTTGACCAGCAGGTCGGCCAGCTTCTCGACGTCGGCCGGGTCGCCGATCGACTTGGTCGAGGCGCGGTAGTGCCCGGGCTGCGGGATGACCGCCTTCTCCAGGGGCACTTCGCGGTCGAGGATGTCGCGCGGGATCTCGAGATAGGCCGGGCCGGGCGCCCCGTTGTAGGCCTCGCGTGCGGCCATGCCGATCATGTCGGCGACGCGCTCCGTGCTCGACACCGTTGAGGCGAACTTGGTGATCGGCGACATCAGGTTGACGTGCGGCAGGTCCTGCAGCGAGCCCATCTTGTGCTGGGTCAGCGCGCCCTGGCCGCCGATATGGATGATCGGGCTTTCCGAGCGGAACGCGGTCGCGATGCCGGTCATCGCGTTGGTGCAGCCCGGGCCGGCCGTCGTCACGACGCAGCCGAGCCTGCCGGTCTGGCGCGCATAGCCGTCGGCGGCATGCGCGGCGACCTGCTCGTGGCGCACGTCGACGATGCGGATGCCCTCGTCCAGGCAGCCGTCGTAGATGTCGATAATGTGGCCGCCGCAGAGCGTGAAGATGGTATCGACGCCCTCGTTCTTGAGGCCCTTCGCGACCAGATGGCCGCCCGAGATCACCGATCCGGACTTGTCCTTCTGGCGCAGGGTATCCGTTGCTGTATCCGACATTCCTATCCTCCTGAAACCGTCCCCGGACCGGCGGCCGCCGCGGGCCCCCTCAATCCAGGTATCCGACGTTCGCGGCGACGTGGGCCGCAAGATTCATGGTGTGCTCGCGCACCAGGCGGGCGGCCAGCTCGGCGTCGCGAGCCTCGAGCGCCTCGATGATGTGCATGTGGTCGATGATGGAGCGCCGCGCGCGGTCGCGCTCCGAGATGGTGCGCGCCCGAATGCCGCGCATGTGGATGAACAGGTTGCTGGCGATCTCGTTCAGCAGCTGGCACTTGCTGAGGCGCAGGATCTGGCTGTGGAAGTCGATGTTGCGCTCCGAGTATTCGTCGATCTCGGCCACCGGATCGTCGCCCTCGAAGGTCGAGAACAGGCGCCGCAGGTTGGCGATCTCGCGATCGCTCGCGCGCTCGGTCACGAGGCGCGCCGCCATGCTCTCGAGCGCGGCCCAGACGGTGATCATCTCGAGGATCTCCGCCTTGGTCTTGCGCACGATGAAGACGCCCTTGCGCGGGGCGATGCGGACCAGGCCCTCCTGCTCGAGACGGGCCAGCGCCTCGCGCACCGGGGTCCGGCTGATCGCCAGGCGCTCGGAAAGCTCGCGCTCGTCGAGCCGCAGCTCGGCGTCGGCGGCGTAGATGTTCATGTTGGTGATGGCGTCCTTCAGGGTCGCGTAGATGCGGTCCTTCAGGCTGTAGTTCGCCTCGATCGGGGCGACGTCGAGCTTCGCGGTTGCCATGGGTCGAGACCATCCCGTCTTCATCCCGGCGCGGCTCGGCGAGCGGGCGGCCGGGGCGATTGGCTTGAGGTGTGTGGTATACGATATACCAAACGCCAGGGCCGCGCAATGCCGGCCTTTCCGGCCCGGCCGACCGCCCGAAAAGCCGCCTCGATGGCCCCCTAGGCCGCGTCCTGCGATGCCCGCTTTCCGCGCAGCCGCCGTCTGATCAGCTGGAAGACCGGCAGCAGCAGCAGGCCGATCGCGATGACCATGATGGTTCCGGCGAACGGCCGGGTGAAGAAGATCGACACGTCCCCGCTGGAGATGATCAGCGATTGGCGCAGCGCCGGCTCGGCCAGCGGCCCGAGCACGATGGCGAGCACCGCCGGCGCCATCGGGTAGTCCAGCTTGCGCATCAGGTAGCCGCCGACGCCGAAGATCAACATCAGCCAGACGTCGTGCATGTCCTGCGTCGGCGCATAGCCGCCGACCAGGCAGAGCACGAAGATCAGCGCGCCCAGGATCGTGAAGGGCATCTTCAGGACCCAGACGAAAAGCGGGATGAAGGCGATGTTGATCAGCAGGGCGAACAGGTTCGCGGCATACAGGCTGGCGATCAGCCCCCAGACGAAATCGTGATGGTCGATGAACAGCATCGGCCCCGGCTCGAGGCCCCAGATCACCATGCCGCCGAGCAGAATCGCGGTGGTCGGCGAGCCCGGGATGCCGAGCGTCAGCATGGGCAGCATGGCGCCCGTCGAGGCGGCGTTGTTGGCCGACTCCGGCGCCACCACGCCCTCGATGTTGCCCTTGCCGAAGGAGTCCGGATCCTTGGACATGCTCTTTGCGATGCCATAGGCCATCAGCGACCCCGGCGTCGCGCCGGCCGCCGGAAGGATGCCGACGAAATAGCCGAGTACCGATCCCATGATTATGGTCTTGATGCTCGTCGACAGGCTGCGGATGGCGCGGAGGATGCCCAGGGGCGTGACGTTCGCCTGCGACACGGTCATCTCCCCCTTGGTCGTCTCCATGGTCCATAGGATCTCGCCGATCCCGTAGATTCCGATGGCGAGCACCAGGAAATTGATGCCGTGGAAGAACCCCGGCAGGCCGAAGAAGATCAGCCGCGGCTTGCCGCTGATGATGTCGAGGCCCACGGCGCTCAGCGCCAGGCCGAGGAAGATCGAGAACAGGGTCTTCGGGATGTCGTCGCCGCCCAGCCCGACGAAGGTCGCGAAGGCCAGCACCATCAGCGCGAAGATTTCGGGCGACCCGAATCTCAGCGCGACGTCGGCGAGCGGCGGGGCGAACAGCGTGAACAGCACGATCGAGATGGTGCCGCCGATGAACGAGGCCGTGGCCGCGCCGACCAGGGCGCGATCCGCCTGCCCCTTCAGCGCCAGGGGACGCCCGTCGAAGGTGGTCGCGACGGCCGTCGATGCGCCCGGTATGCCCAGCATGATCGAGCTGATGGCGCCGCCGTACATGGCCCCGTAATAGAGCGCGGCCAGGAAGATGATGGCCGAGGTCGGCGGCACCAGAAAGGTCATCGGCAGCAGGATCGCCACGCCGTTGACCGAGCCCAGCCCCGGCATGGCGCCCACGAAGAGGCCGACCGCGCAGCCCGCGACCATGACGGCCAGGTTGAGCGGCTGCAGCGCAATGACGAAGCCTTCGATCAGGAGGTGGAAGATGTCCATGGTCGCCCAATGCTCGTGAGGAACGGGTTACTCGTCGCTCCGCGGTGTCTCGCACAAGACATCTCGCTCCGGACGGCCCTCCCCGGGGCCGCGCGGCCGGCCCGCGAACCTACATGAATATGTCATACAGCGGATAGAACAGCGGCTCCGTGTACCCCTTGGGCAACGTGACGTTGAGCGCGATCTCGAAGAAGAAGAACGAGACCACCGGGGTGGCGATCGCCAAGACGCCCGTCGTCAGCCAGGAATGGCGGCCCAGAAAACGGACGTAGAAAATCAGGAACAGCGGCACCGCGCCGTACATCCCGATAAAATGGACCAGGCCGATCATGACGGTGAGCGATCCGGCAACGATCGCGAACTGCCGGAACGCCGCCCGTTCCATATAGGGCTGATCCGACCGGGCGAAGGCGCTGATCCGCAGGAACCACCGCAGGATGATGATCCCGCAGCAGATCAGCATCCCGGCGCCGAGCCAGAACGGGAACGCGCCACCGCCCGGGCCGGATCCGGGGATCCAGCCGATCGGCAGCTCGGTACTCTTCCACATCAGGTAAAGGGAGAAGACCGCCAGCACCACGGCCGTAACCAACTCCGCGCGACGCATTCCGGCCTTCTCCCTCGACCCTCTTTCCAATCCGCAGTCGGGCTTGTCAGATTTCGCCGATGTTCTTGAGAATCGTCTCGTGAACGTCGCGCTGCTTCTTCCAATAAGCCATCAATTCGTCGCCAGTCATGAAATCGCCGAGCAGGCTCTTCTTCTTCATGTAGTCCTGCCATTCGGGCGACTCATAGACCTTGTGGAACAGGTCCTGGTAATAGGCCGCCGCATCGGCGCTCATGCCGGGCGCGCCGACGACGCTGCGCTGCATGTAATAGACGTAGTCCTTACCCAATTCGCGGAAGGTCGGCACGTCCTTGAACATCGGCAGGCGGTCCGCCGTGAACGCCGCCAGGGGGCGCGTCTTGCCCGCCTGGTAGAAGCCGAGCTGCTCGGACGGATTGTTGACCGTCGAGTCGGCGTTGTTGCCGGCCAGCTCCTTGGCCACCGTGCCGCCGCCCTTGTAGGGCACGTACTTCATGTTGAGGCCGTAGGCGGAGTTCAGGAAGCTGGTCAGCAGCTGGTCTTCCTGGCCCTTTCCGGTGCCCGCCATGATCCAGCCGTTGCCCTTGGCCTTGGCCGCCTTCACGAAATCGTCGACCGACTTGATGCTGGTGTCGGAGTTCACCCAGAGAAGGAAGGTGTCCTCCGCCATACGCGCGATCGGCGTGAAGGTGGTGATGTCGATGCCCAGGCCGGGATTGCGCAGCGGCGTGGTGTAGAAGCTGTTCAGCGTGACCATCACGACATGGTTATCGCCGGTGTGCTCCTTGAGATAGACCAGGGCCTCGGCCCCGGAGCCGCCCGGCTTGTTGATCGGCGTGAACGGCTTCGACGACATCTTGTTCTTGGCGATGATGGTCTGCATCAGGCGGGCCATCTTGTCGGCGCCGCCGCCCTTGCCGGCCATGATGACGAATTCGACCGGCTTCTGAGGCTCCCAGGCCGCCGCGGATTGCATCGCTGCACCCACGGCAACGAGCCCGACGGCCAAAGCCAGACCCAATCCGAATATTTTTCGTGTCAGGTGTCTCACACTGCACCTCCCTATGGTGATTAGCCGTTATACCGGCGGTTCTTATTATGCCCGGCGCACCCACCGGACTCGCAATACCCAATGCGCCAAGCCTCGACCCCAAACCCAAAACACCATTGGTGTATTGTGTTTGGGATTAGGTATACCAGAATAGCCTAGCGTCTGTCTGAGCGATTGTACAGCCACTTTTTGCAACCGGCCCCGCCGCCGGCCGGCCGCAAGCGGCCCCGACGCGTGTCGTGCCGACGCCAAGCGAAGCGGCCTCGGCGCCGCGCGGCCGCGCCGCTCGCGGTGCGACAGGAGCGCTGAAAATGGCCATAATGACAGCCTCTTGACGGCGCGTGCCGGGACCGCCCCGACGCGACGGCGCGCCTCGCAGGGAGCCGCGTCGCGATCCGCGCGGAACGCCGCGGGGCCGGCGGCACGCCGGACGGGCGCCCGCGGCGGTCGTGCCGGGGTCGCCCGCGCCGCCCGGCCCAGCCACCGCCTGCCTCGGGTTTAACGGCCATTGCCGCGAGAATTTTTTTGGTATATGGTATGCCACATATTTTTTCGGCCGGCTCGCCGGTCCCCCCGCATCGGCCGTTGGAAGCGGGAATTTCCGGGCTTCGCCTCGGCCGGTCCGGACGCTATGGTGGCACCATGTACGTCTATGAGCACCAGGCAAAAGAGATCCTGTCCGGCTACGGCGTCCCCTGCGCGCGCGGCGGGGTCGCCACCTCGGCCGACGCGGCGGAGGCCAAGGCGCGCGAGGTCGACGGCAAGGGCTGCGTGGTCAAGGCCCAGATCCTCGCCGGGGGGCGGGGCCGGGCCGGCGGCGTGCGCACGGCCGGCGATCCGGCGGCGGCCCGCGGCGCGGCCGAGGCGCTGCTCGGCAGCCGGCTGGCCACTGCGCAGACCGGCCCGGACGGCCAGCGCGTCAAGTCGGTCTATGTCGAAGAGCTGGTCGAGCCGCAGCGGGCCCTCTATCTCGGGCTGCTCATCGACCGCAGCGCCGGGCGCGTCGCCGTCATCGCGACCGCCGAGGGCGGCGAGGACATCGAGGAGCGCGTCGCCGCCGACCCGACGGTGCTGCAGCGCGTCCTGGTCGACCCGGACAGCGGCCCCGAGGCGGCCGCGGTCCGCGGGCTGGCGCAGGAGCTGGGGCTCGACGGCGCGGCGGCCGACGCCTTCGTCGGCCTGGTCGAGTCGCTCTATCGCGCGTTCGTCGAGCTCGACGCCAACCTGATCGAGATCAACCCGCTGGCGGTCATGGCCGACGGCGCCCTGCTGGCGGTCGACGTCAAGGTCGGCTTCGACGACAACGCGCTGTTCCGCCACCCCGAGATCAAGGCGCTGCGCGACGAGGACGAGATCGACCCGGTCGAGACCGAAGCGGCCCGCTACGAGGTCAACTACGTCAAGCTCGACGGCGACATCGGCTGCGTCGTGAGCGGCGCGGGCCTGGCGCTGGCCACCCTCGACCTGATTCACGCGGCGGGCGGCAAGCCGGCCGACTTCATGGACGTGCGCCCCGTCGCCAGCCGCGAACAGATCGCCACGGCGTTCGGCCTGATCCTGCGCAATCCGAAGGTTCGCGCCATCCTCGTCAACATGTTCGGCGGCGGCATCCTGCGCTGCGACACCATGGCCGAGGGCATCGCCGCCGCGGCGCGCGAGGTCGGCCTGAAGGTGCCCCTGATCGTGCGCGCCGCCGGAACCAACCACGACATCGCGGCGAAGGTCCTGGTCAGCCAGGGCATCCCGGTCGCTTTCGAGACCGACATGGACGCCGCCGCCCGGCACGCCGTGGCCGCGGCAAAGCGCGGGAGTGCCTGATGTCGGTGCTGATCGATCGCGACACCAAGGTCATCTGCCAGGGCATCACCGGCGCGCAGGCGACCTTCCACTGCGAGCAGGCGATCGCCTACGGGACCAAGCTGGTCGGCGGCGTGACCCCGGGCAAGGGCGGCCGCAAACATCTCTACCTGCCGGTCTTCGACAGCGTCGCCGAGGCGCTCGAAGCGACCGGCGCCGACGCGAGCGCCGTCTTCGTGCCGCCGCGCAACGCGGCCGACGCCATCATCGAGGCGATCGACGCCGGCGTGCGGCTGATCGTCTGCGTCACCGAGCGCATCCCGACGCTCGACATGGTGCGGGTCAAGCGCCGGCTGGACGAATCGGACTCGCGCCTGATCGGCCCGAACTCGCCGGGCATCATCACGCCGGACCAGTGCAAGATCGGAATCATGCCGGGCCACATCCACTTTCCCGGCAAGGTCGGTATCGCCTCGCGCTCGGCCACCCTCAAGTACGAGGCGGTCGCCCAGACCACCGAGGCGCGCCTCGGCCAGTCCACCTGCATCGGCATCGGCGGGGACCCGGTGCACGGCATCGGCTTCGTCGAATGCCTCGAGCTGTTCCTGGCCGACCCGAAGACCGAGGCAGTGCTGCTGATCGGCGAGATCGGCGGCGGCGACGAGGAGGAGGCGGCCGCCTTCATCCGCGCCGAGAAGCCGAAGAAGCCCATCGCCGCCTATATCGCCGGCGCGCACGCGCCGCCGGGACGGCGCATGGGCCACGCGGGCACCTTCAACGTCTTCGGCGCCGGCGGCGTCGGCGAGAAGATCGAAGCCCTGAAGAGCGCCGGCGTCGCGATCCTGGACTCGCCGGCCGCCTTCGGGACCACCCTGCGCCGGCTCCTCGCGCGCTAGCGCCCGTTCCGAGCGGCGCCGCCCCCTAGCAGGCCCCGACCGCCCCGGCCATGCGCCAGGCGCATGGCTGTGCTGCGGGGCTTTTCATTTCAACTATATGATTTTGACCGCATATAAGCATTGTGCGGCGCACAATTGCGCCGACTGCATATGACATTGCCGGAAGGCCGGGACCATGAAGCAGACCTTCGAAGAGACCTATCCCCAGTATCCCTTCTCGACCCTCGTCGCCCTGGCGATCGACGCGGCCGCGGTCTTGGCGCGCCTGCGCCGGGCGCGCCGCGAGACCCCGCTCGGCAGGCCCGCGACCAGCCACTGACCCGCGGCCGCCGGAATTCGCCGGGCGGCCGAGCGCGCCGCGCGAAAGCGGCTCAGTCCTCGGCGCGGCGCGGCGGCGCTTCGTCGCCGGCCGCCCCGGCGCCCGGCTCGGGCAGGCGGTGGCGCTGCATCAGCGGCAATTGCGTGAGCGTAAAGGCCAGCGTGAGACCCAATAGGCCGAACACCTTGAACGCGACCCAGAGGTCGGTCGACTGGGTGCGCCAGACCGCCTCGTTCAATCCGGCCATCGCGACGAAGAACACGGCATAGCGCAGCGAAAGGCGGCGCCAGCCGGCGTCGTCCATCGGCCAGGCGGCGCCGAGCAGGGACTTCAGCAGGGGGCGCCGGAACGCGAGCCCGCCGAACAGCGCCGCCGCGAACAGCAGCTGCACGATCGTCGGCTTCATCTTGATGAAGGTCTCGTCCGAGAACCACAGGGTGAGCCCGCCGAACATGGCGACCACCGTCGCCGTGATCACCGCCGTCCACGGCAGGCGGCGCAGCCGCCACATCGACAGCCCCAGGGCGAGGATCGCCGCGGCGATCAGGACCGCCGTCGCGACCATCAGGTCCCACCGCAGGTAGGCGGCCAGGAACGCCGCGAGCGGTCCGTAATCGCTGAGCGGCGCGATCCAGCGCGGCGCCGGCGCGCGCGGCTGCGGTGACGAAATCATCGGCGGGAGCGGGGTGTCCGAAATCCGTTGGCCTGCCCCGATCATATAAGTCCCTGTCCGCGCGGCGCCAGGGCACGCGCCAGGGCACGCGCCACGAAACGCGCCACGAAACGCACCGCGGGGGGCGCACCGCGGGGGTGCACCACGGGAGCCGCACCGCGGCCGCCGCGGGGCGCCACGCGCAGGACACACTTGGGCGGCCCGCCGGCGGCTGCTATCGTGCGCCATCGCCGCGCCATGACGGCGCAGCCGCGTCACAAGCCAAACGGCACAATCGGCGACGTTTCGGGAGGAAACATGCCGTCCCTGTCCTGCATTGCCGCGTCTTTCCGGCGCGGGTTTCTGCTGACCGCCCTGTTGTCCGTCGGCGGCGCGCTGGCCGCCGGGACGCTGACCGCCGGGGCCCTGGCCACCGGGGCCCGCGCCGCCGACACCGTCGCGCCGCGCGAGGTCGTCGGCTACGCCAAGGCCGACGGCAGCGGCGCCAGCCAGCGCTGGACCCTGCCGCCGGACGCGCCGTTCCTTCTGGTGCCGGAGGTCGGCCCGGAGCTGGCCGCCGTCGCCACCGTGCGGACCGGCAGCGAGGTCGGCGTCGCGCTGTTCCAGAAGCCGTATTTCCAGAGCAAGGACCTGGGGTGCACGCCGGACCTCGGCACCGACTCCCGGCCCGACCTGAAATGGCTCGGCGCCACCGCGCGCATCGCGCCGGGCGTGCCGGCGCAGGTCGAGGCCCAGGCGCAGCAGCCGGACCCGGCGGCGGGCGGCTACACCTCGCTCATTGTCTACGACCGCGACCTCGGGCCGCCGCCCGGCGCCTTGCTGCTCGACCGCCGCCGCACCCTGGGCTCGGCCTGTCCCAACGCGATCCACAAGATCTTCTACAACCGGCTGTTCGTGCCGGTCGCCCCGGCGCCGGACGCGGTCCGCTGCTTCGACCTGGCCGGGGCCCACCCGGGCGCCAAGGGACAGGACATCGTCCTGTCGTTCAAGGCGAGCGACCGGGTCGCGCTGCTCACGCCGGCCGATCTCGACGACCGCTACGCGGGCCAGCGCCACCGCTTCACCGTCACCCTGTTCGACGGCATCGGGTGCAACGGCAAGCCGCTCGGCCTGAAGAGCGGCGCCAGCACCACCGGCGTCGTCCGGCTCGACGACTACGGCTTCCGCGACACGGCGCGCTCGCTGCGCATCGTCTACGAGGGTGGCGTGCTCAGCCGCTATCTCAAGGCGCCGCCCGCGGCGGCGCCCGAGCCGACTGTGGCGACGGCGCAGCCGACCGCACAGAACGACGCCCTGGCCACCCTCGAATCGGCAACGACCGGGCAATCGTCGGCGGAACCGGAGGCGATGGAACCGACGACGAGTGAGTCAGCGGCGGCCGCAGCGGCGGCCATGGAACCGAAGGCGATGGAACCGGCGGCGGAGCCGACGTCCGCCGCGCCGATGAGCGCGGAGCCGGAGACCGCGACCACCGTGGCGCCGCAGCCCGTCGCGCCGGCGGCCGAGGCCCCCGAGAGCGCCGCGGCCAGCAGCGGCGGTTCGTCGGCGCAGGCCGCGACCGGCTGGGCCTCGGCGAGCCAAACCGAGACCGGCCAAACCGGGACCGGCCTGCCCAAGCTGGAGCCCCGCCTCGAGCCGGAAACCCAGGTGGCGACCGCCGCCAGCCAGTCCTTCGCCTACCCGGTCTACAAGCTCTATCGCCTGAACTACTGCCTGCACTGGAACAAGGACTGCGGCGCGCCGGCCGCCGACGCCTGGTGCCAGGAGAAGGGCTTCGGCCAGGCGGCCGACTTCGCCGAGGACAAGAACATCGGATCGATCTTTCCGACCATCGTCCTGGGCGACGAGCGGGTCTGCGCGCAGTTCGTCTGCAACGGCTTCCGCGAGATCACCTGCGCAAAGTAGCCGGGCGTGAAGGAGCCGGGCGTGAAGGAGCCGGGCGTCTGGCAGCGGGCCGTCAGATAGCGGGGCGTCAAATAGCGGGGCCCCAAATGGCGGGGCCTCGAATGGCGGGGCATCGAGCAGCGGGAGCGTCGGGCAGCCGCGGCTGCCCGGCACGCCGCGGCGGCCCGCCGGGCGCCGCCGCCCCGGGGCGGGCCGGGGGGTTCGCCGCGCGCGGCCTTGTCACCCCGATTCTTGTCACCCCGATTCTTGTCCCCCCGATTCTTGCCACCCGGATTCCACCGAAAATTTCCCGGTTCCGCGGGCGCCCAGGGCGACTCCTTAACAGTTTCGCAAGGCCGACCTGACACAATTTGATCACCAGTCCACATGCCGCAAATTGAAGCTAAAAAAGACATTCCGGGGAGACGCCTTTTGGCCGAGATCTACCACCCCGCCCTCACCCCGCCGGGCAGCAGCGCACCCCTCGCCGCCTATCGCACCCGCACGCGACGCGCGCCCGGCCAGGACCCATCGGCCGCCGGCGAAGACCCCTTCATCGAGCATTACTTCAAGCGCCTCGACCCCGAGATCGCGGCCAGCTTCACCCCGGCCCAGCGCGACGCGATCCGCGTCATGTTCGGCGCCCGCGGCATCGCCCGCCACGCGGTCGAGCTGCGCCGCTCGATTCCCTTCCTCGGCGGCCGGCGCTTCTATCTGGTCTTCCTGATGGGCCGGGAGCGGCGCGGGCTGGCGCGGATCTACAGTCAGGGCACCGTGTCGCGGCCGTTCAACCTGCTGTTCTACGGCCTGCTCGGCGGCCTGGTCCTGGTCCTCGCCCTGGCCCTCTTCGCCGCGCTCGGCGGCTGATCCTGTTCATCGCGGCAACGGCGACCCGACGGCGTCTACCCGAACGCGGCGGCCTCGGGTAGGATGCCGCAATGTTCGTTTCCCCGGAGAACGGGCCCGCGGCGGGCGCGCCGTCGCAGGCTCCGTCGCGCGACCTCGTGGCGCCGGTGCTGGCGCGCGGCGTGTGCCGCGCCTTCGCCGACCTCGGCTATGCCTGCCTGACCGAATTCCCGCTCGGCATCCGCCGCCGGGTCGACGTGGTCGCGATCGACGGCGGCGGCGAGATCGCCATCGTCGAGATCAAGTCGGGCCTGCAGGACTTCCGCGCCGACCGGAAGTGGCGCGACTACCTGGGCTACTGCGACCGCTTCTTCTTCGCGGTGCCGGAGGACTTTCCCTGTGCCGTCCTGCCGGAGGACTGCGGCCTGCTGGTGGCCGACGGCTACGGCGCGGCGCTGCGCCGCGGCGCGCCCCGGCGGGCGCTGCACCCGAGCCGGCGCCGGGCCCAGATCCTGCGCTTCGCGCGCGCCGCGGCGCAGCGCCTGGCGCAGCTCGACGACCCGGAACGCGGCCGGGACCGGCGCGCCCGCAAGGCGCTCTGACGCGCCGCGCTACTGGGGCTCGGCGTCGCCGGCGAGGCGGCGCAGGGTCGCCGTGGTCGAATGGCCGGGCGCCAGCTCGGCCAGCACCACGCGGCCGCCGTGCCGCTCCACGACGTCGGCGCCGACGACCTGTTCGCGGCTGTAGTCGGCGCCCTTGACCAGCACGTCGGGCCGCACCGCCTCGATCAGCTTGAGCGGCGTGTCGTCCGCGAACACCACCAGCAGATCGACCGGCGCCATGGAGGCCAGGACCGCCGCCCGCGCGGCCTCGCCCTGGATCGGGCGGCCCGCGCCCTTGAGCCGCCGGACCGAGGCGTCGCTGTTGAGCCCGACCACCAGCCGGTCGCAGGCCGCCCGCGCCTGGCGCAGCAGCGAGACGTGGCCGGGGTGCAGCAGGTCGAAGCAGCCGTTGGTGAAGCCGACGCGGAAGCCCGCCTGGCGCCAATGCGCGACCTGGGTCACGGCGTCCTCGAGGTCGACCAGCTTGGCCTCGGCGTCGAGCAGGTCCGCGGCGTGCAGCGCGCGCAGGATCTCGCGCGGATGGGCGACCGCCGTACCGAGCTTGCCGACCACCACGCCGGCGGCGACGTTCGCCAGGCGCGCCGCGGTCTCGAGGTCGGCGCCGGCGGCGAGCGCCGCGGCGACCGTCGCGGCCACCGTGTCGCCGGCGCCGGAGACGTCGAAGACCTCGCGCGCCGCGGCCGGCAGGTGGCGCACCGCGCCCTCGGCGGTGACTAGCGACATGCCGCGCTCGCTGCGGGTCGCCAGCACGGCGGCGACGCCGGCCCGCTCGATCAGCGCGCGGCAGGCCGCGGCCACGGCCGCGTCGTCGCCGGTCGGCAGCCGCGTCGCCTCCTGCAGCTCGCGCCGGTTCGGCGTCACCACGCTGGCGCCGCGGTAGATCGCGTAGTCGGTGCCCTTGGGGTCGACCACCACCGGCACCTGCCGCGCGCGCGCCGCGGCGATCAGCGACGCGAGCGCCGCTTCGTCCAATCCCCCCTTGCCGTAGTCCGAGACCACCACGGCGCCGGGCGGCGGTTCGGCCGCCAGCGCGCGCTCGAGCGCGGCGCCGAGCGCGGCGCGGGCCGCCTCGCCGAGCGGCTCGACCCGCTCGCGGTCGGCGCGCAGCAGCTGCTGGCCGGCGGCGACGAAGCGCTCCTTGATGCTCGTGGCGCGCTCCGGCCGGACCAGGAGATCGCAGCCGCCCGCGGCGTCGCGCTCGGCCAGGGCGGCGACCTCCCGCCCCGCCGCGTCGTCGCCGACCGCCGCGACGAAGCCGCAGGCGACGCCGAGCGCGGCCAGGTTGCGCAGCACGTTGCCGGCGCCGCCCAGCATGGCGACCTCGCGGTCGATCTTGAGCACCGGGATGGGGCCCTCAGGCGAGATCCGCTCGACCGTCCCGTAGAGAAAGCGGTCGAGCATGACGTCGCCCACCGCGAGCACGCGCGCGGCGGCGATGGCGTCGAGCCAGCCGGCGAGGTCGGTCGCGCTGGCCGCAGCCGGCGCGCCCGGCGCGCTCGGCCGGTCAGACAAGGCCGAGCCCCCGCTCGAGGGCGCCGCACAGCATCTGCCCGAGGGTGATGTGCATCTCCTGGATCCGCGCCGTGGTGCGCGACGGGACGATCAGCAGCGGGTCGGCGAGGCCCGGCAGCGCGCCGCCGTCGCCGCCGCTCAATGCGGCCGGCACCAGGCCGCCGTCGCGCGCCGCCTGCAGGGCGCGGACGACGTTCGGGCTGCGGCCCGAGGTGGTGATGCCGAGCGCCACGTCGCCGGGACGCCCGAGGGCCCGCAGCTGGCGGGCAAAGAGCTCCTCGAAGCCGAGGTCGTTGCCGATCGCGGTCAGGGCCGAGCTGTCCGTGGTCAGCGCCAGCGCGGCGATCGGCTCGCGGTCGCGCACGTAGCGCACGGTCAGCTCCGTCGCCAGGTGCTGCGCGTCGGCCGCGCTGCCGCCGTTGCCGAAGAGCAGGATCTTGCCGCCGCCCTCGAGCGCGGTCAGCGAGACCGCCACCAGGCGGGCGAAGGACGCGGCCAGCGCCGCGCGCGTCGCCGCGACGACCGCCGCGTGCTCGTCGAACTCGGCCTCGAAGTAGTCGTTAAGGTTATCGGCGGTCATGCGCGCACCCCTGGCGGCCCGGCGGCGTGGCCCACTCTATACCCTCGCGGCCGCGCCGGCGAAAGCCCGGCCGCGGCCGGCCGGCGGCCGCCCGAGACGGCGGCATGACCGCGCCGCATGTGCCGCATCGCCGCAGGTCATAGCGGATTCCCGGGTTTGCTATTGCATTTTGCGGCCCGGTTCTTCATAACCGGCCGCTCTCGATCGTGAGAGACCTGGTCATCTACTGGTTGGGGAGGACGAACAATGACCGCTGTTCACGCCCTCGCTCAATTGGGGATGGACTTGGATTTCGATTCAAGCACCGCCCAGAGCAACGACGGCTTCGTCACGACCGCGCCCTCGAACGACGCGCGCAAGGACTTCTTCATCGAGCGTAACGGAAAGCGTTACGCCGGCACGCACCTGATCATCGATCTGTGGGACGCCGAGCGTCTCGACGATATGGCGCACACCGAGGCGACGCTCAAGCGGTGCGTGGAGGCGGCGGGCGCCACCCTGCTGCACATCCACCTGCATCACTTCACGCCGAACGCCGGAATCTCGGGCGTGGCGGTGCTGGCCGAATCGCACATCAGCATCCACACCTGGCCGGAGAACGGCTATGCGGCGCTCGACATCTTCATGTGCGGCGCGGCCGAGCCGCATCGCGCCGTCGCGGTGCTGCGCGAGGCCTTCAAGCCGGGCCGGCTGGCGGTGAGCGAGCACCTGCGGGGGCGCACGGCGTGACCCGCTGGGTCGAGGAACGCCTGCATCGAGACTTCCGGATCGCGCTCAAGGCGGACAAGGTTCTCTACGAGGACGAGACCGCGCATCAGCATCTCGTCCTCTTCGAGAACGAGACCTTCGGCCGCGTGCTCGCGCTCGACAACGTGATCCAGACGACCGAGCGCGACGAGTTCATCTACCACGAGATGCTGACCCACGTGCCGATCCTGGCGCACGGCGCGGTGCGCCGCGTGCTCATCGTCGGCGGCGGCGACGGCGGCATGCTCGAGGAGGCGCTCAAGCACCCCGGCGTCGAGCGCGTCACCCTGGTCGAGATCGACCCCGGCGTCATCGAGTTCAGCCGCCGGTATCTCGGCTCGATCTGCCGCGACGCCTTCGACGATCCGCGCCTCGAGCTGGTGATCGCCGACGGCGTCGAATACGTCGCCGAGACGCAGGCGCGCTTCGACCTGGCGATCGTCGATTCGACCGACCCGATCGGGCCCGGCGAAGTGCTGTTCACCGAGCGCTTCTACGCGGGCTGCAAGCGCGTGCTCGCGCCCGGCGGCGTCCTGGTCACGCAGAACGGCGTGGTGTTCCTGCAGGACGAGGAGCTGCGCACGACCCTGGGCCTGCTGCGGCCGCGCTTCGCCGAGGCGACCTGCTACCTGGCCGGCGTGCCGAGCTACGTCGGCGGGCCGATGGCCTTCGGCTGGGCGACCGACGAGACGGCGCACCGGCGGACGCCGCTCGCCACGCTGCGCGAGCGCTTCGCGGCGGCCGGCATCGCGACGCGCTATTACACGCCGGAGGTCCACCAGGGCGCCTTCGCGCTGCCCGGCTACGTCCAGGCCGCCATGGCGCCGCGCGGCGGCGGCTGACGAGGCTTCGCGTCAGGCCTGCAGGAAGCGCCGCTCGCGCCCCTGCAGCACGACGGCGGTGAGCGGCCCGCCGTAGACCGCGCCGGTGTCGATCCCGATGCGGTTGTCGCGCACCTCGGGCGCGCTGCTCGGCGTGTGGCCGTGCACCACGACCTTGCCGTGGTCCTCGCGCGAATCGAGAAACGGCGTCCGGATCCAGATCAGGTCCTCGGGGTCCTGCGCGTCGAGCGGCACGCCGGGGCGCAGGCCGGCGTGGACGAAGAGATAGTCGCCCTCGACGTGGCTGAGCCGCAGGCCGCAGAAGAAGCGCAGGTGGTGCTCCGGGATCGCGGCGGAGAGCGCGGCGCGCAGGCCGCGCGGCCCCGGGTCGCGGTTCGGCGCGTCGGGGTCGACCCCGTAGCTGCGCAGCGTCGCGTCGCCGCCGTTGAGCATCCAGGCCGCGGCGTCCTCGCCGCGCTCGAGAAAGCGCAGCAGGAAATCCTCGTGGTTGCCGCGCAGGAAGACGCGCTCGAACCCGGGCAGCGGATCGGACGCCAGCAGCTCGACCACCGCGCGCGATTCGGTGCCGCGGTCGACGTAGTCGCCGAGGTAGACCAGCACCTGGCGCGCCGCCGCGCCGCCGTCGGCCGCGTCGCGCGCGCGGTCCGCGAGGATCAGGCCGTGCAGGGCGCGCAGCTGATCGAGGCAGCCGTGAATGTCGCCGACCGCGTAGACCCGCGTGTTTGCCGGCGCACTCGCGCGCGACTTCGCCGCCGTGTCGCCCAGGCCCGGTATCCTCATGGCAGGTCTCCCGCGGCGCCGCCGGCCGCAACGGAGGGCGGCGGCGTCGGACAAGACTCTAGCAAGCCGAAGGGGCGCCGGTAAAACCCCGGCCGGGGATTGCGGAGCCGGCGCGCCGGCCCGGCGCGTCAGCGCGTCGGGCGGCGGCGGTTGCCGGCCGCGGCGGCCGGGTCCCAGGCGTCGCGCGTCTCGGCCGAGCCGAGATGGCGCGACAGCGCCTCGACGACCCGCGCGTCGTACGCGAAGCCGGCCTGGCGCCACAGCTCGTCGAGCGCCTCGTCGAGGTCGAGGCCCGGGCCGCCGGGCTGGCGGCTGATCAGGCCGAGGAAGGCGTTGGCCACCTTGAGGACGCGCGCGCTCATCAGGATGCGCCCCTCCGACAGGCCGAGCGGAAAGCCGCGGCCGTCGACCCGCTCCTGCAGCTGGCACAGGGTCCGCACGAGCGGGCCGTCGACGTCGAGCTCTTCGAGAATCTCGATCGTCGCCTCCAGGCTCGCCTGGACCTGCGCGCGCTCCTGCGGCGCGAGCTCGATGTCCTGGCTCAGCATGCTCTCGGGCACCAGCGGCTTGCCCGCCATCAGCAGGTGGCCGGCGAGGCGCGCCGTCTCGCGCACCGAGTCGTCGACCTCGAGCTCGCGCGCGATGACCTCGGCGAGCAGCCCGAGGCGCCAGCCGTGATAGGCGGCGTAGGGGTCGCGCTGGTCGATCACGCCGAGCACCAGCTCGACCACGGCGTCCAGCGTCTCCAGGCGGCGTTCGCGCTCGACGACTTCGGCGGTCACGTCGCGCTCGATCATCAGCACCGCCGCCGGCAGCGCGCCGCCGGCCGCCAGCGGCACGTGCCGCGTGACGTAGGCGGAGGCGTCCTCGTCCTGCATCGGGACGAAGTCCTGCTGGGGGATGCCCGATTCCAGCGCCGCGGTGCAGAGCTCGCTGAGCTGCGCCGCGCGCTGCGCGTCGGCGGTCTCGCGCAGATCGCGCCCAAGCAGCGCCGCCGGGTCGCTGCCGGCGCGTTCGGCGGCGGCGAAATTGGCGTAGCGGTAGCGGCCCTCGTCGTCGAGCACCGCGACCGCGTCGGGCAGCTCGTCGAGAATGCGGGCGAGCAGGTTGCGCTCCTCGGTCAGCTCGGCCGTGCGCCCGCGCCAGTCGGCGAGCGCGGCGGCGAGGCCGTGGGTCTCCTGCCGCGCCCGCAGCACGGCCTGGGCGGCGAGCGCCAGCCCGGCGCCGAGCGCCGCCGCGGCGACGGCGAGGCCGGCGAGGCTGGCCAGCGGCCCGGCGAGCGCCGCAGCCATTGCGGCCGTCAGGATCACGCCAAGGAGTCCGAGCCCGGCGAACAGGAGCACCGGCCCGAACCGGCCGGCGCGGCGGCGGCGTTCGCCGACGCCCATGGAGAGTTTCGCCGGAAGTCCGCTCGGTGCGCGGCGGGCCGCCGCGGGTGTTGCGGCCGGGGCTGCACTGGACACGCCTGTCGTCTCCCCTCTGTCGCGATCGCCGGCCGCCGCGGCGGCGCCGATCGCCGGTCTCGAGTCATCATTCCCGGCGCGACTTAAGGAAGGCTTAAGTTTAAATGCGCGGAAGCCGTTGAATTTCCTGCGAGACGCGCGGGCGTTCCCGGCCGGCCGGCGCGCCGGTGGGCGGTCTTAAAGGGGCCGAAGCGGTTTTCTGATATTCTGCGGCTCTCCTCGTAAGCGCAGGAGACCTGCAATGCTCGTCAAGCTCTGGCGCTGGTGCTGGCGGTTCCCGCTCTGGCGGGCGCTGTTCCGGCTCGTCGAACTCCCCGACGGCAGTTTCGAACGGCGGAAGGGAGTCCCCGACCAGCTTGGACCGAAGCGGGGCCGCGACGACTCGCCGTTCTAGGCGGCGGTGTCGGCGTTTGCGGGGCGATGGCGGGAGCGGGACGCGGCCAATCGTTCAAGAATGCGCCACCGAGCGCCGTTGAGCGCCCTCCCAGTTTCTGAAGCGTGATCTACCCTGAGTGAACAATTTTCACCCGACTTCCTCGGTTCGGTGGCGGGGTTTAGGCGGTACTTCCGGGGGCATCCCGTTATGGACCAGAGACGCCCCTGGCGGAAGACCAGAGGCGACCCATACCGGAGATGACAAAATTTGCGGGAGACGCAGATCGAGATTATCCGCCAAGGTCGTGCGCCATGGCCGTCACATCACTTGCCAGATGACAGAAACCGCTATCGTCAAAACCTTTTTCGCCAAGATTCTGCCCCTGATTGGCGGGTTGTAGCCAATATTTTTGTCGCTATGCCAGCGGCTGATCTAGAAGCTTTCAGATTGCCCGACATGACAAATGTGTGCTGCTCGGACCAGGATATGGCCTCACAGGGTCAAATGGTCTCTGGCCAGCTTCTGATCGCCTAACCACTCCTCAAAGAGAGGCAATCGGTATGCAACGTGCCGGATTAAGCTCAAAATTGTCCTCGACACCTGATCGTGCTATTAGTTTCAGTAGGCAAAGACCTTATCCGGGAATTCCGGCGGAAGAAAATTCTCAAATCTAATATTTGTTAAATATTGCCAATGGAGCCACGGCTTCAAAAAATGGCTGAAGACAAATCGACACATCCTAAGCGGAACTGGCTCGCGCTGATAATTGCCACGGTGCTCGGTATCGCTGCCACTGTTGGTGTGGGATGGTACCAGTTATTTCGAGCCGAGAATCAAGCCGCCCTTGCAGAGCAAGAGAGAACCCGCGCAGTCCGACAAGCGTTGGTTTCGATTCTTGAGGAGCATGTACTGAACGATAAGCCGATTAATCTTGCACGCCTTGCTCGGCTTGTGGATCAGAGGCGCAGATCAGAGCGAGTTACCACTGCAATAACGACAGCCGAAATCCTAGAGCAAGCTGAGTTCAATATTTTAAACACACGCTACCTTCCATTCGAGAGGAAGGAGGCACTGAAGCCGGTATTCGATGAACTGTATTCTGATTTGAGCTCTCGCGCTTTCGCACCCTACGCCCCTGAGGAACCGAATTCTGATCTCGTGAACGAACTCGCCAGCCAAATTCAGGGCGGGAACCGACAAGAGGCTCTTACCGCTCTTAAGCGGCTTCAGGATGCGCACAAAAAGGATTTGCTCTCTGCAGAGTCCGGCCGTGAGGAGCGTTCTCTAAAGCAATTTGTGGATCAGATTATCAAGGATCCCGTACCCGTGTTGCTAGTAGTTGTGGTTTATATGATGTTTACCTTCTTTTTCCTCATAAGGAGACCCAGCATTATTGGGGCGCTGCTCAGGGCACGGGAGGAAAAATCTGCGCAGGAAGATATTGAGAAGAGCTAGAGGAGTGAGGGGAAGTTGCCCACCCCCCTTTCGAGTGGCGTTTTATGTCCTCTTAGGGATCACTTATAGGGCATCGACGCTCGTGATAAGGGTTAGACATGTGATACACACCGCAAGACACTTCAATGTGGTCGGAAGCGAATTCGTCATGTACGACCGTACGCAAAGATCAGCTAGAAGAATTATGCCGATCCGAGACACCCTTTCTTTTGCTGCATATTTGTGTGTGAACGATAGCCCTGGATTGCAGAGGTCAGAATTGGGTTATAGTGCCAATACCGGCTGACAATTTTGGCGCTGGCTTCGACCGCTAATATGTTCTTCGCTGGCCGCGAACTATCTGAGTCTGTGGTCCCTCGCCATAGCACAGCGGCCCAACAGTTTTCAATGGGGAAGGAGAACGATGGCCAAGGCATCATTAAAACTTGCCAGTGGGACTCTCGTGACCCTAGAAGGTACGCCCGAAGAAATCAAACACCTCCTTGAGCTATATGGTGGAGATCAGAAACCCAAAAAGACGACAGCAGGCAGTCGTAGCCGCAAGAGGTCCAAGGCCAAATCGGCTGGGAGCAAATCCGGCGATAGGGGAAGTACCACTACCCCTGATTTGAATGAGATCATAACACTCATAAAGGATTGCGACGAGGCAGAGGCGATTGAAACGCAAATCTTGGATCGTGTGGCCCAAGTGGATCGTACATTACTCCCGCTTTACATCGTTCACGAATATCTCGGTGACGCTGTCGGTCTGACATCTGGTGACGTGAATAAAATCACTACGAATCTGGGAATACCTATCTCTCGTCCCAATGCATCGAGCACTCTTTCTGGCACCGCATCCAAGTACGTGATTGGCGATAAGGTCAAGGTCAAGGGGAGGCCGGTCCGGTACAAGCTGTCGAGGCGCGGCGTACAATATTTGAAGCAGGTCCTAGCGGGGAGCGCAGGTGGCTGACCGCGCTCGCTTTGCCAAAGACATTGCATCTTTGGTGCTGTCGCCGACGGAGAGAGCGATTGGAATGTTATGGTATTATCGCCAGACGCAAGAGTTTGAGGAAAGAACCGCCTCTGAGCTTGCCAACGATCTTCACGAAGAAGGTTTTCCAAAACCTAATGTCACCAGACTTAAACACGCCTTGACGAGAAGTCGCTTCACCATAAAGGGTCATAGGACGGGATCGTTTCAAATCGACGTTCGGCGGTTGGCAGAGCTTGATAAAAGGTACGAACCATTTTTGAAAACGAAGAAGGTAGACGTTCCGGATTCCGTGGTGCCCGAAGGTTTTGTGAAAGGTACTCGGGTCTATCTTGAGAGAATGGTTTACCAAATTAATGGCTGCTATGAATACGGATTCTATGATGCATGCGCCGTCATCTGCCGAAGGCTTATGGAGTCTTTGATCGTTGAGATATACATTCATAGCGGCAGGCACCACGAAATACAGAATAATGGCGTATTTTTCCAACTAGAGAAGCTGATTTCATATCTCAGGGCGGATGCAAAACTCACCCTTAGTCGGACCTCTCCCAAGACCATGACCGAAATCAAGCAACTCGGAGATACTGCGGCCCATGACCGCGTATCTGTCGCGAGCAAGCAAGATATTGATGACGTACGCGCTCGATACCGGCGCTTGCTTCAGGACCTCTTGTCGGCGTCTGGCATTAGGCCCTGAAGTGTGAAGCCGAATAGATTGGGTAGCCTAACGGATGGCTCAGTCTAGTAGATCTGCGCCGTCTTATTCTTTCCCGCGATCTGACTCTTAGCTCATGCCTCTCGTTTCTTCATCGACCAACAAACCCACAACCGGACCATGTTCGAGTCGGTAGCCGTCAGACGATTGGGAACCGACAATTTGCCCGATAGACATTGGCTTTTTGGCTGAACCGTTCGCTCTCTTGCACAGATTACCCTTTAGCAATAGCGAACGGCTTGCTCTCTTCCCGCTCCAGATTATCTGCGGGACAATTTCGGCCGTCGCACCATAGAATCTACCCAGCCACAATCTCTACATCCGAGTGTAAAATCCACTCCATAAAGATCGTTCATATCCGGTCGCTTGGTAGATACAGAATGATGGGTTGCCCATTCCGAATGCGGCACCGCTAAACCCATCGGGCTTGCTGCTGTAGTGCAAACTATTCTGCCCGGGTTTGCCTCCCCCTAGAGGCCGCTGCCTCATCCATGTTGACGACGGCTGGAGTGTCGTTATTCATTTTCTTCCTTTTTGGTTGCGCCGCTCTAAGGCGGTAGGGATTTCGCGCCCAACTTTTGGATGCGCGAATCTCGTAAGAGATTGGACGGTAATGGAAGGAACGGTTCGAAAACTGCTGGCCCTCCCCCACACCAACCGCCCCTCCTTCTTAACGAAGGCTTAAGCACGACGCTGCCGCGCCGCGCTGCCGGGGCCGCGTTGCTGCGCCAGCCCGACGGCGCGCACCCTTAAGGCTTTCTGAAGTTTTCGTTAGCCATACTCGCGACCCGACCGGCCGGCCCCGACCCGACAACAGACGAAGACGCCCGCTGCCCAAAAGACGATGAAGCGGACCGCAGCGAAAACACCCCTGAACCGCGAGGCGGCGCTGCTCGACTACGTCGAGCGCCTGCGCAAGTTCACGCCCGGCCGGCGCGCGGTGCACGTCCGCCTGTCCGGCCTGCGGCCGTACAACCGGCGGGAGCACCACCTGCGCATCGCCGCGAACACCTTCGACCGGCTGATCCGCGAATACGAGACCGCGTTCTTCCGCCTGTTCAACGACGACCTCGTGGTGATCTGCTCCGGCGCCACGGTGGCCGACATCGACCGCTCGGTCCTCAACCTGCGCTACCTGTTCAGCGACGACCCGCTCCTGAAGGACGACGAGACCGGCCGCGAGCCGTTCTGCACCTGGTTCGACCTCGAGGAGGACTACGGCGAGCTGCTCGCGCTCGCCCGCCGGATGAACGACGCGCGCGCCCGGCACGACCGCGCCGCGACCGAGGAGGCCGCCGCGACCGGGCCGCGCGAAGCGCCGCGCCGGCCGCTCGAGCCGGCGCAGCTCGCCATCGTCGAGGCGGCCATCGCCCAGGCCGACCTCTCGACCATGATCCGCCGGCAGCCGATCTGCGCCGTGGTGCCGGGCAAGCGCCCCGAGCCGGTCTACAACGAGATCTTCACCTCCATCGAATCGCTGCGCCAGACGCTGATCCCGGACACCGACCTCTATTCCGACCGCTGGCTGTTCCAGCACCTGACGCTGCACCTCGACCGGCGCATGATCGCCTACCTCAGCCGGGCCGACGACACCGCGCTGCGCCGCTCGTTCTCGATCAACCTGAACGTATCGACGCTGCTCTCGCCCGGCTTCCTCGAGTTCGACGAGGCGCTCAACGGCGAGACCCGGCGCAGCATCGTCATCGAGCTGCAGATGATGGACATCCTCTCCGACCTCGGGAACTTCCTCTTCGCGCGCGACTTCCTGCGCGAGCGCGGCTACCGGTTCTGCCTCGACTGCATGAGCCACCTGCACCTGCCGCTGGTCGACCGCGCGGGGCTCGGCATCGACCTCGTCAAGCTGCTGTGGAGCGGCGACCTGCTGGACCAGCTCGGCGGCCCGCGCGGCACCGCCCTGCAGGAGGCGATCGCGCGCACCGGGCCGGAGCGCCTCATCCTGGCGCGCTGCGACTCGGAGCACGCCCTCGACGTCGGGCATTCGCTCGGCATCGCGCTCTACCAGGGCTATCTGCTCGACCGCATGGTCGCCGAGGACATCAGCCGCAGCGAGCAGATCCAGAGCCTGACCGAGGCCATGGCGCGCCACCGCGCGGCCCAGCGCGCCTGACCCCCCCCCGCCCGGGGCCGCGCCTCGGGCCCGCCCGGGACCGCGCCTGATTCGCCCGCCCGGGGGCCGCGCCCGGCAGGGCACCCGGGGCGCGCACGCGCCCCCTGGCCGCGGCGGCCGATCGGTGCGATACCTTGCCCCGTGTCCGATGCGCTCATAGAAGTCTGCGGCGCGAGCAAGACCTTCGACGGCATCGACGCGGTCCGCGACGTCAGCTTCTCCGTCGCGCGCGGCGAGACCGTCGGCCTGCTCGGCGCCAACGGGGCCGGCAAGACCACGACGGTCTCCATGCTGCTCGGCCTGCTGCTGCCCAGCGCCGGCAGCGTCCGGATGCTGGGCGAGGACATGGCGCGGCACCGCCACCGCGTGCTCGGCCGGGTCAACTTCTCCTCGCCCTACGTCGACCTGCCGCGCCGCCTGACGGTGATTCAGAACCTGACCTTCTTCGCCCGCCTCTATGGCGTGCCCGACCCGCGCGGCCGGGTCCGGCGCCTGGCGGAGCAGCTCGAGCTCGGCGAGTTCCTGCGGCGGCGCAGCGGCCACCTCTCGGCCGGCCAGAAGACCCGCGTGTCGCTGGCCAAGGCCCTGATCAACGACCCCGAGGTGCTGCTGCTCGACGAGCCGACCGCCTCGCTCGACCCCGACAGCGCCGACTGGATGCGCGGCTACCTGATGCGCTATCAGGCGCGCCGCGGCTGCGCCATCCTGCTCGCCTCGCACAACATGGCCGAGGTCGAGCGGCTGTGCGACACCGTGCTGATCATGCAGCGCGGCCGCATCGTCGCCCGCGGCGCGCCGCCGGAGCTCGTCGCGCGCTACGGGCGCGAGACGCTCGAGCAGGTCTTCCTCGACATCGCCCGCCGGCGCCCGACCGACGCGCGGCCCGCGGCCGCCGAGGCGGCGGCGCAGTGACCGCCGCGGCCGAGACCCCGGCCGGCGGCGGCAGCCCGGCCATGCGGGTCGGCGCCATGGTGCTGCGCCACGTCTTCCTGATGCGCAGCTCCTGGCCGCGCATCTTCGAGCTGATGTACTGGCCGACCATCCAGATGATCCTCTGGGGCTTCATCACCACCTTCCTGATGACCAACAGCAGCTACGTCGCGCAGGCGACCGGCATCCTGATCTCCGCCGTGCTGCTGTGGGACGTGCTGTTCCGCGGCCAGCTCGGCTTCAGCCTGTCGTTCCTGGAGGAGATCTTCTCGCGCAACCTGGCGAACCTGGCGGTCAGCCCGCTGCGCCCGGCCGAGTTCCTGCTGTCGCTGACGACGATGAGCCTGATCCGCACCGTGATCGGCGTGCTGCCGGCCGCCGGGCTGGCGATCGTGTTCTATCACGTCTCGATCTTCGACCTCGGGCTGCCGCTGGTCGCCTTCTTCTCCATCCTGCTGGTCATGGGCTGGGCCATCGGCATGATGGTCTGCGCGCTCATCCTGCGCGTCGGGCTGGGCGCCGAGAACGTCGCCTGGCTGGCCATCTTCCTGATCGCGCCGGTGAGCGCGATCTACTACCCGGTCGCGACCCTGCCGCCCTGGCTGCAGCCGCTCTCCTGGGCGCTGCCGACCGCGCCGGTCTTCGAGGGGATGCGCGCGATCCTGCACGACGGCGTGGTGCGCACCGACCTGATGCTGGACGCCATCGCGCTCGACGCGGTCTACCTGGCGGTCGGCGCGACGCTGTTCCTCTATTCCTTCCACGTCGCGCGGCGCCGCGGCCTGCTGCTCCAGGTCGGCGAGTAGCGGCCGGCGCGGCGCGGCCCCGGCGTCAGCGCGCGCCGGGCTCGGCGCCGAAGCCCATGGGGCCGGGCGCCAGGTCGAGGATGTGCTGGAACAGGCGCTCGAACTGCGCGCGCCGCTCGGTGCCGAACAGCGGGTCTTCGTTGTCCGCGAAGGCGGCGTCGATCGACTGCCAGTCCTCGCGCTTCAGGCTGCGCATCGCCAGCGGCAGAAGCTCGCGCTCCTCGAGCGCCATGTGGCGCCGCTCGAAGGCGACGTAGGCGTGCGCCGCCTGCACGAAGGCCTCGGCGTTTCCCTGCGGGTCGTCCTCGTAGGCGTGCAGCTTGGTGCGCAGCTCGGCCAGCATGCGCGCGCCCTCGACGTGCTCCTCGTGCACCTTCTCCAGCATGCCCTCGCTCTCCGGCCGGCGCGCGCGCAGCGCCTTCAGGAGGTACTGCTCCTCCTTCGGGTGATGCATCTGGTCCGGGAACTCCGCCATGTAGTCGAGGATGTCGGAGAGCAGCTGGAAGTCCGGCTGCCAGCGCCCGGCGGCGATCTCGTCGCTCAGGTAGCGCAGGCAGGCGAGCACGCTGCTGATGTTCACGTGCTCCAGCCAGATCGTCTGTACCGCCTTGCTCATGCCCCGCACCCCGCAGTCTGTCGGCCGCATGCCGTTTCGGTCGCCAGCCCCCGATCGCCAGCCGACCGTCAGTCTAGGAAGGCGGGCCGGCCGGGCCATTGACGCAGGTCAAGCACGCGCCGCGTGTTCAGGCCGGGCCGCTGACGCCCGCCTCGGCGAAGGTCGCCATGCCGGCGTGGCACAGGCAGGCGGCGCGCACCACCTGGATCGCCAGCACCGCGCCCGAGCCCTCGCCGAGGCGCATGTCGAGGTCG
>Ga0210144_1000317_pt1 | contig 27691 bp, 23 predicted proteins | sample Muzzi_PWA_D2_FD_185532 | JGI IMG/M metagenome (GOLD analysis project Ga0210144, IMG submission 185532) | Wetland microbial communities from San Francisco Bay, California, USA, that impact long-term carbon sequestration - Muzzi_PWA_D2 (SPAdes) | ecosystem: Environmental > Aquatic > Marine >...
CACCGCCGCCGACGTCCGCGCCTCCGTCGCCGCCATTGCCGCGTTGGCCGCCGCCGCCGCCGCCGCCAGTGACGGCACCGCCGCCGCCGGAGCCAAATTCGCCGCCGCCGCCGCCGCCGCCGCCGCCGCTGCCGAAGCCGCCCGCGTATCCGCCGTCGCCCGCGTATCCGCCGCCGCCGCCACCTCCGCCGATCAAGACGGAGCCGCCGTCTCCGCCGAGACCGCCGCCGCCACCCCCGGCCGTGCTGTGGGCAACACCGCCGAGGCCGCCTTTGCCGCCCCCCGCGACCGCGTTCCCAACGACAACGTCGGTCAGCATCACAACCGATTTGTCATTGACGAACACCGCCGCGCCGGCCCCAAGGCCACCGCCACCTCCGGCAGCACCGTCGCCACCGTCGCCACCCTGGGCCACCGCGTTGTCGATCGTCACGTCGTTGATGCTGACCTTGCCGCTCTCGATGAAGAACACGCGGCCTCTGTCCAGTGCGTCGACGGTATGGTGATGGCCGTTGATGGTGATTTGCGTGGAGCCGTCCTTCGGCACCAGGCCCCGGATAATCGGCAGCGACTGGGTGAGCTTGATATTGGCAGTGATGTTGATGGTATAGGGGCCTTTATTGACCCCGTGGACATAGTCGTCGGAGATGTCGAAGATAGCGGTGCGAAGCTTGGCCTCGGTGTTGACGTTATCAAAGACGATGGTCATGGCAATACTCTCAGCGCGGGCCGCAGGAACCAAACGCCCTGCGCCCGGCTGCGGTTTGCTGCCGCCCTACAGAAGCGAACTCGGCGCTATTCCGATCGGTTGTTGATCGATTCGTTGCTCCTGAGCCACGGGCTCGGAACGCAGGACAAGCCTTCTCTCACAGAGACCCAGCCAACACTCTGCTGCAAGCACCGATTCGACGATCAGTTAATCTTGCGTTGCAGCAAACCGGCGGGGCGCTCCGCGCTCAACCTCGTTGTTTTATGATCGGGTCACGCATAATCCGGGTTGCCCGGCCGCGCCTGCGGTGGTCAAAGTGTAATATGGCCCGGCCTGCCGGGCTCAATGCGGCTCGCGGAGGAAGGCAATGGCTGGTGGCCGACTGCCGGACCAGGTCGAATGGCTGGTGCGCGAGGGCGACGCCGACACGGCGATTCCGGTCTCGGATCGCATTGTGGTCGACGACGAGTACTGGCGCGCCACCATCGAACGGATCGACGTCAGTCCGGGGATCCGCCTCTATCTGAGCCAGGCGGAGGTCCACCGGCCGCTGACGGTCGAGCCTCACCAGGAAGAGCCGGAACCATGGCTTATGGCCCACATGGCTCTCAAGGGGCGGGTGTCCATCGGCCTGTCCGACGCCCGCTCGGCCGAAATCGGTCCTGACCGGGCGGTCCTGTTCCGGCCGATCGACCGGCGGGCGCAGTTCACGCCAGCGGCGGGGCAGAGCCTGCGCCTTGCCGGCTACATGATTCGCAAGGACCGCGTCCGGCGCATTTTCGGCGACGCCGTCCCCGACATGTTGAAGCCGCTTCTCGCCGACGAGCCCGATGCCAGTCGCCTGATCCCGGTTCCGGCCGACACGCCGATGCGCCGGCTGGCGGCCACGTTGTTCACGAACCCGTTGCATGGTCCGCTGGAAATGATTTTCATGGAGGGGGTCGTGCTGCAGCTGCTGGCGATGAAGACAGCACGGGCCACCACCCTGGCGCGGCCATTGGTTTTGTCGCGGCAGGAGCGCGACCAGCTTAAGCAGGCACGCAAGCGGCTGGTTTCGGATATGCGTAACCCGCCCACGCTGAGCGACCTCGCCGCCGCCGCGGGCGTGAGCGAAAGTGCGCTCAACGCCGGCTTCCGCGCGCTTTTTGGCGGGTCCGCCTACGAGGTGCTGCGCGACGAGCGGCTTGAGCACGCGCGGATCGCGCTGGAGACGACCGACATTCCGGTCAAGCAGATCGCGTTTCGCGTCGGCTACAATCACGTCAGCAATTTCACCAACGCCTTCACCAGGAAGTATGGCGAGCCACCGACGCGCTACGCGCGTGAGCGGGCGAGGCGGAAGCAGGAGTCGGCGGACGAAGACATCGCATTGCGACCATGAGGTCTCCGTGTGTGAGGCGTACCGCCGGCCGGCCTTGCCCCAATCGCGTCAGATCACGAAGAAGTCGTCATGGTGGAGGACGGTGCCCTTGTCGACCTTGGCGAACAGAACCCGCTGAGCCGCGCCGTCGCCGTCGGGATCGTAGAAGAGCTTTCCCTTGCCCTGCTGGTAGACGATGCGGTCGCTGCCATCGTGGGCGTGCGAGCCGACGACGAAATGCTTGGCCGCAAGGGCTCGCCCTTGGAGCCGATGCCTTTGAAGATTGATCCGGCGAGATCGATCGAATCGTGGCCCCGGCCGAAATCGGTGATTCTATCGATGTTCCCCGAGCCGAGCTTGTCCGTGAACTTGAAGGTGTCGGCCCCCTTGGCGCCAGTGAGCAGGTCGTTGCCCCTGCCGCCGAGAAGCTGAAGACCATCCGACTGGTCGAGCAGTCCCATCTGCCGGCGAAAAGGGCTCACACTGTCGGCGTCCTGCTGGAATGCCGTACCGGCGTTTGGATCGGCGAGATCCACGACGTTCGACTTGCCAAACGGCACGCCGCCTGCATGGTTAGAGCCGCCCGCTCCCCAACCTCGGATCGCCTGACATGAACGAAGACTATCCCCGCGACATGATCGGTTACGGGCGTACGCCGCCCGACCCGAAATGGCCGGACGACGCCCGCGTCGCGGTGCAGTTCGTCGTCAACTACGAGGAGGGCGGCGAGAACAATATCCTGCATGGCGACCAGGCGTCCGAGGCGTTCCTGTCGGAGATCGTCGGCGCCGCGCCGTGGCCCGGCATGCGCCACATGAACATGGAGTCGATCTACGAATACGGCTCGCGCGCCGGCTTCTGGCGGCTGTGGCGGATGTTCACCGCCCGCAACATCCCGGTCACCGTCTACGGCGTCGCCACCGCGCTCGCCCGCAACCCGGAAGCGGTGGCGGCGATGAAGGAGGCGCACTGGGAGATCGCCAGTCACGGCCTGAAGTGGATCGAATACCGTGACTACGACGAGGACGACGAGCGCGAGCACATGCGCCAGGCGATCGCCATCCACACGGAAGTGACGGGCGAGCGGCCGCTCGGCTGGTACACCGGCCGGTCATCCATCCACTCGATCAAGCTCGCGGCGGAGGAGGGCGGCCTCCTCTATTCGGCCGACGCCTATGCCGACGATCTGCCTTACTGGATCGACGGGCCGAACGGGCCGTTCCTGATCATCCCGTACACGCTCGACGCCAACGACATGCGCTTCGCCACGCCGCAGGGCTTCAACTCAGGCGACCAGTTCTTCACCTACCTCAAGGATTCCTTCGACACGCTCTATGCCGAGGGCGAAGCGGGTTCGCCGAAGATGATGTCGGTCGGGCTCCATTGCCGGCTCGCCGGACGGCCGGGCCGGGCGGCGGCGCTCGCCCGCTTCCTCGATTATGTGGCGGTGCAGGATCGCGTCTGGCTGCCGCGGCGGATCGACATTGCCTGGCACTGGCACGCCCACCATCAGCCGGGATAGGCCGCAGTGGGTGCTACCGAGGCTCAGCGCCGTTCGCCGATGGTCACGAGATACTCCCGCCTGACCCGCAGCCCTGCCTCCACTTTGTAGTGGTCGTGATAGGCGTCGACGTCCCTTTTCAGGGCACGGCGGCCGCCTTCGTCGAGACTGTCGTGAAGCGTGCGGAGCGGACCGAAGCCGCGCAGGTACCAGTCCCAGATGGCGTCGGCGCTGTCGTGGTAGGCGTTGGCGAAGGCCCGCTCGAAGGTGAGGGCGAAATCATCGCCGAGCAGCCGCTCGAGGTAGTCGGGGTCGCCCCATAACAATGGCGAAGAGGCAGGTGGCGGCGCCTTGCTGTGAGCGCCCATCAGGGCGAAGAATTCTGCAACCGCGCCGTCGGTCGTCCAGGTGGCGAGGCACAGTCGGCCGCCGGTGCGGCAGACCCGCGCCAGTTCCCGCGCCGCCTGCTCGTGGTCGCCGGCGAACATGACGCCGAATGTCGAGATCACTTTGTCGAAGCGCCCGCTGCCGAAGGGCAGCCTCTCGGCATCGGCGACCCGAAATTCGATGGGTGGGTCGAGATGGGCGGATAGCTCCCTGGCCGCACGAATCAGGTCGGGAGAGATGTCGATGGCCGTGACGCGGGCGCCCGTGCGGGCTGCGTTGCGGGCGCTCCAGCCGGTTCCGGTCGCCACCTCCAGCACCTCGTCGCCGGCCCTCGGGCTCAAGCGTTGCGCGGCGTGGGCGAGGGCATCCGAAATGGCAAAGCTCACCTCGTCATAGGCTCTGCCGCCCGCGCCCCACATGGTGGCGGCCGGACGGTTGTGGTCGAGGACATTGTCGATCGCGTGGTCGAGCATCTTGACCTCCCTTGCTCGTTTCTCGGTGGGAGGATCGAACGACACCGGACGGCCGCCGGCTACTCCACGATCTGTAGTGGAGCGCCCGGAGCGAAAAGAGCCGCGAGTGACGTCAGATTGTCGGAGCCAGGGCGGCCCTCGTGCTAGGCAGGGACCGTCTCGAGCAGGCGGACGATCGCCGGGTCGGCCAGGAGCTCGGCGCGGGCCTGTTCGCGGATCGGCAGGAGCGGCGGGCGGACGGCAAGCCAGGCCGGATCGCGATAGCGTTCCGCCAGCACCGCCTTCAGCGACGGGATCATGCCCCGGCTCTCGACTGCCTTGCGGACCGCGTTGAGCTCTGCCTGCCGCTCTTCGGCGTCGGGGTCCTTCAAGTGATCAAACAGCCGGCGGATGCCGCTCGCATTGATGTTGGCGCTGGCCGATATGCAGCCGGCGGCGCCGGCCTCGAGCGCCCTGCGCAAATAGACCTCGGCACCCGGGAAGACGGCAAACTTGGGGAAGGCGTCGATGAGGGCAAGGGTGTGGTCCGGGTTACCGGCCGAGTCCTTGATGCCGGCGATCACACCGGGGAAACCCGCCCTCAGGCGGCCGATCAGCTCGATCGACCAGCCGAGGCCCGCCATCTGCGGGATGTGGTAGAGCATGATCCGCGGGACCTTGTCGCCGATCCGCTCGATCAGCGTCGCCACGAAGGCGTAGAGCCCGTCGTCGGTGGCGTTCTTGTAGTAGAACGGCGGCAGGAGCAGCACCGCAGCGGCGCCGACCTCGCCAGCGTGGCGGGTGAGTGCCACCGCGTCCTCGATGGAGCAGGCCCCGGTGCCCGGCATCAGCCGGGCCGGCTCGATCCCGGCCTCGACATGGGCGTCGATCACCCGGCGGCGCTCGTCGAGGCTGAGCGAATTGGCCTCGCTGGTCGTGCCGAGAATGGCAAGGCCATGGGCGCCATCGTCAAGCAGGCGGCGGCCGTGGCGGACGAGGCGCGCCGCGTCGACATGTCCATCGCGGCCAAAGGGCGTTGCGACCGGCGGCCACAGGCCGGCAAGGGCTGGCGTCATGCTGGTTCTCGCTCGCTGAGACGATGCTGAGGCTCGCGGGAAGCAATAGCATCTTTTTCACAGATTGCGAGAACCTCGCGCGGCCGGTCACCGGCTGAAGCTCAGTTGGCGCGACGGCGGCAGGACAGTTGGCCCGTTCAGCCTTTGCCCCAAGGGGCTCGTTTGCCGGCGTGGCTGTGGATAACTGCCGGCGGCTTGTCGCCGTCACCAAACCGTCACGGAAGCGAAATCGTCCTGTCGTGCGCTGCCGCTAATCGGCTCCTGCGCGAGTGGGACCCTCATGTCAGTCGGATGAGAGATCGGCCACCGGTTCCGCGCACGGCCGGTTTTCGCATCGGGCGTCGTCCCCAGCCGCCGCAGGGGCGGCGCCATTTCCGGGCCACTCGGGCAACTCGAGGGGAGGCGTGCCAGAAGACAGGGCTGGGGTGTACCAGGTTTTCGATCAGTCCCTGATCAAATTCCCCCGGGAAGAACGTGCGGCGCCGACAGCCCCCTCGGCGCCGCGCGTGATTCCGGCGATCTCAGGCTCCTTCCCGGGACGTCGGCGTCTGGCCCCCGCGCCAAGACGATGCTACCCAATAGCAAGTCCGTCAGGTGCGGCGTCTGACGGCGGCGACGTCTTGTCGACGCCGGGGTAGCGGTCTTGCGAGGAGGGTTAAGTGCAAGCGAAGTGGATATGCGTTCTGTCGGTCTCGTGTCCGATCATGCTGGCCGCCACCGGCATGGCGGCGGCCCAGTCCTACGAGCTCATACAGGCGGCGAAGGAGGAGGGCACGGTCACCACCATCGCCCTTCCGCATGACTGGTGCGGCTATGGCGATGTGATCCAGGGCTTCAAGCACAAATACGGCATCGCCGTTCACGAAACGAAGCCGGAGGCGAGTTCAGCCGAGCAGCTCGACGCAATCCGGGCGAGCGCCGAGAACGCCGGATCCGACGCTCCCGACGTGATCGATATCGGCTTGTCCTTCGCCCCCGTCGCCCAGAAAGAAGGGCTGCTGCAGCCTTTCAAGGTCGGGACGTGGGATTCCATTCCGAGCGCGGTGAAGGATCCGGACGGCAACTGGTACGGCGACTACTACGGTGTCATCGCCTTCGAGGTGAATGCCGACCTGGTGAAGACCCTCCCGGAAGACTGGTCCGATCTGCTCGGCGAGGAGTATAAGGGAGCGGTGGCGCTGACCGGCGATCCGCGGGCTTCCGCCCAGGCCGCCCAGAGCGTCTACGCTGCCGGCCTTGCTGCGGGTGCCGAAGCCGGCGCGGCCGCCGGCAAAGCCGGTGTCGGCTTCTTCGGCGATCTCAACGCCGCCGGCAACTTCGTCCCGGATCCCGGCAACATCACCTCGCTGACCGAGGGCAAGACGCCGATCGTCATCGGTTGGGACTATGTCGCCCTCGCCGATCGCGACAGCGTCGAAGAGCCCAAGATCGAGGTGATCGTGCCGCAAAGCGGCATCGTCGCGCGCCCCTACGTGCAGGCGATCAACGCCCATGCGCCGCATCCCAATGCAGCGAAGTTGTGGATGGAGTACCTCTATTCCGACGACGGCCAGCTTGCCTGGCTGAAGGGGAATTGCCACCCGATTCGCTTCGAGGCGTTGGTGGAAGAGGGAAAAATCCCGCAGGACGTAGCCGACAGGTTGCCGCCGTCCGAAGCGTATGCGGACGTGGTGTTCCCGTCGCTGGAGGATCAGGGCGCCGCCAACGCCGCCATTGCCGAAGAGTGGGACAAGACGGTCGGCGCTGGTGTGAACTGAGCCGTACCAGCCTGCCGATCCCGCTGCGCAGCCTGAGTTGGATGGGCAGCGGGCATGAAGGTTGTCGACCGGAAAGAAGCTGACCATGACAGACCCGCGGCGGCTCGGCGTCGGCATCATCGGTCTCGGCATGGCGGTGACGCCGCATGGCCGGTCCCTGCAGGACCTTGGCCACCGCGTGTCGGTGAAGGGTGTCTTTGCCCGCAACATGGACCGGCGCGCGGCGATTGCGAGCGAGTTCGGCTTTCCGGCCGCGGACTCGGTCGACGCCATCATCGACGACCCGGACATCGCGGTGGTGCTCCTCCTTACACCGCCGAATGCGCGGATCGAGCTGGTCGAAAGACTGGCCGCGGCCGGCAAGCACATCCTGATGGAAAAGCCGGTGGAGCGGACGACGGCGACGGCGGAGGCGATCGTCGCAACGTGCGAGCGGGCCGGCGTGACCCTCGGCATCGTCTTCCAGCACCGGTTTCGCCCCAACTCAATCAGGCTGAAGGAGCTGCGCGCCGGCGGACCGCTCGGCGCTATCGCCGCCGTGCGCCTGTCTGTTCCGTGGTGGCGGCCGCAGGCGGGCTATTACGACCAGCCTGGCCGCGGCACGCTGGAACGCGACGGCGGCGGCGTGCTCATCAGCCAGGCAATCCATCCGCTCGACCTGATGCTGTCGCTGACCGCACCGGTGCGCGAGGTGCAGGCGATCGCGGGCACGACGCGCGTCCATCAAATGGAGACCGAGGACTTCGTCGGTGCGGGACTGCGCTTTGCCGATGGCGCGCTCGGCTCGCTGTCGGCGACGACCGCCGCCTATCCCGGCGCCAGCGAGCAGCTGGCGCTCGATTGCGAGCGGGGAAGCGTCGTGCTGCAGGCCGGTGACCTCGCCATCCACTGGCGCGACGGCCGCAGCGAGCGATTCACGGAAGACAGCGGTTTCGGCGGCGGCGCCGACCCGATGGCCTTCCCCCATGACTGGCATCTCGCGCTCATCACCGACTTTCTTGACGCGATCGAAGCCGGCCGCCCGCCGACGGTCAGCGGGCGGGAAGCCCTCAAGGTGCACCGGCTGATCGACGCGCTGCTGGCGTCGTCGCGCGAGGGGCGGGCGGTCGCGGTCGCCCGGGCCTGAAGCGCCTCAAATTCCCGAGGCAATTTGCGCAATGCCCGCCGCCTCGACAGGCCGCGCCGGCCAAGGCTACAGTCGCGCCCTAACAACAACCACGCGTTCCGGGGGAGGACGACATGACCGACACCGTGAAATATCTGCTCGACGAATCCCGCATTCCCAAGACCTGGTACAATCTCAACGCCGACCTGCCGTCGCCCCCGCCGCCGCCGCTGCATCCCGGCACCAAGCAGCCGGTCGGACCCGATGATCTGGCGCCGCTCTTCCCGATGGCCCTGATCGGCCAGGAGGTGTCGGCCGAGCGGGAGATCGAAATTCCGCAGCCGGTGCGCGAAGTCTATCGCCAGTGGCGCCCGTCGCCCCTGTTTCGCGCGCGCCGCCTGGAGAAGGTGCTCAAGACGCCCGCCAAGATCTACTACAAGTATGAGGGCGTCTCGCCGGCCGGCAGTCACAAGCCCAATACCGCCGTGGCGCAGGCCTTCTACAACAAGGAGGCCGGCATCACGAAGATCGCCACCGAAACCGGCGCCGGGCAATGGGGCTCGGCGCTGGCTTTCGCCGGCGCGTTGTTCGGCATCGACATTCAGGTCTTCATGGTCCGCGTCTCCTACGACCAGAAGCCCTACCGCCGCGCCCTGATGGAGACCTACGGCGCCCGCTGCATCCCCTCGCCCTCCGGCGAGACCAATACGGGCCGCGCCATCCTTGCCGAGAAGGCCGACCACATGGGCTCCCTCGGCGTGGCGATCTCCGAGGCGGTGGAGGTGGCTGCCACTAACGACGACACCAAATACGCGCTGGGCTCAGTGCTGAACCACGTTCTCCTCCATCAGACCGTGGTCGGCCAGGAGGCGATGGCGCAGCTCGAGATGGCTGGCGACTATCCGGACGTGATTGTCGGTTGCACCGGCGGCGGCTCGAACTTCGCCGGCATCGTGTTCCCCTTCCTCGGCGCGCAGCTCCGCGGCGGCCAGAAGGTGCGGATCGTTGCCATCGAGCCGGCTGCCTGCCCCAGCCTGACGCGCGGCAAGTACGCCTACGATTTCGGCGACACTGGCCATCTGACGCCGCTGGTGAAGATGCACACCCTCGGCTCGACCTTCATTCCGCCCGGCTTCCATGCCGGCGGCCTCCGCTATCACGGCATGGCGCCGATGGTGAGCCACATCATGCAGCTCGGCCTGATCGAGGCGAAGGCCTACCACCAGACCACGGTGTTCGACGCCGGCGTCCTGCTCGCCCGCGCCGAGGGCATCCTGCCGGCGCCGGAGGCGAACCACGCAGTGAAGGGCGCCATCGACGAGGCGATCCGCTGCCGCGAGGAGGGCAAGTCGGAGACCATCCTCTTCAACCTGTGCGGCCACGGCCATTTCGACATGCAGGCTTACATGGACTACTTCGCCGGCAGCCTGAAGGATCTCGACTATGACGAGGCGGATCTGGCGATGGCGCTCGCCGGCCTGCCGACCGAGGCCGCGGCTTAGGCTTCCGGGAACTTTCCGAACCTGATGGAACGGGACGGAGCGTCGGCTCCGTCCCGCTTTTCATTGCCGCAGCTCAGATGACGAAGAAATCGGCGTTCGTCAGGTCGAGGTGCGAGTCGAGCACCGCGAACTTGGTCGGGCTGTCCGGCCCCGTGCCGTCCGGGTCGTATTTGAGCACGCCATTCTTGTTGTTGTAGATGATGCGGTCGCTGGAATCCTGTGCCTGGCTGCCGATGACGAATTTCTTGGCCTTCAGGCTCTCCCCGACGGGACCGATCTTGGTGAAGATCGACTTGTCGAGGTCCATGAGATCCTTGTTCGTGTTGTAGTCGGTAATAGTGTCGACGTTGTTTTTCTTGTTGAGCCCGCTGTCGAAGACGAAGACATCACGACCTTTCCCCCCCGAAAGATAATCGTTTCCGTAGTTACCGAAGATCATGTCGTTGCCGGTGCCACCCTCGATGTAGTCGTCGCCACTGTAGCCGTAGATGGTGTCGCGGCCGGGTCCGCCGTAGATCTGGTCGTTGAAATTGAACGCCGAAAGAAAGTCATCTCCGGTGCCACCGAACAGGACGTACGCCTTGTTGTCCTTGGCGGGAGAGAGCGTGTCATCGCCGTCAAGTCCATACTGATACTTCTGGTTGCCGTACCAGGTGTCGTCGTAAATAGTCCCAATGTAGGTTGCCATCCTTGCTGTGCTCCATTCATTGATTCAACTCGGAAGCTTATCGGCCGATAGTCAGTGCGTCATGCCCGACAGGCAGCGATTCCGCCTCTCGGCAAAGGCGAAGATTCTGCGGAAAGATGTCGGCCGACATTGGCCGAAACGTGACCTCGGGTGCATCGCCTCGCAGCGGGTTGTCGCGATCATTCGCGGTGCACTACATTGCGGCGGCCCTCGCCGGAGGGTGCGCATCCCAAGGGAGGAGAAAATGCCATTCGTCAACATCCGCCTCGTCAAGGAGGTCATCGCCAGCGATCCGGAGGGGAAGAAAGCTGCCATCACCAAGGGCGTCGTCGAGGCTGTGACGAAAGCCACCGGCCTCACCAACGACGACGTGTGGGTGGTCTTCGAGGAGGTGGCGGCGCGGGACTGGTACGTTGGCCCGACCAGCGTCGAGACACGCCGGAAAGGGACATGAGCGCCGAGATCCGGGACGACCGCTTCCACGACGTCGTGGGCGGCGAAGTTGTCGTCGAGCGGCTCGCCACCGGGTTCGACTTCACCGAGGGGCCGATCTGGCATCCCTACGACAAGCATCTGACCTTCAGCGACATGCCGGGTGACCACATGCGCCGGTGGACCGCGGCCGAGGGCGTCACGACGTTCCGCAAGCCTTCCAACATGGCGAACGGCAACACCTATGACCGCCAGGGGCGCATGCTCACCTGCGAGCACGCCACCAGCCGCGTCACCCGCACCGAGGTGGACGGGGCGATCACCGTGCTCGCCACCCACTATCAGGGCAAGCAGCTCAACAGCCCCAACGACATCGTCGTCAAGAGCGATGGCCGGATCTACTTCACCGATCCCACTTACGGACGCATGCCGTACTACGGCGTCGAGCGCGAGACGGAGCTCGACTTCCGCGGCGTCTATCGGGTCGAGGAGGACGGATCGGGACTGACGCTGCTTGCCGACGACTTCGCCCAGCCCAACGGCCTGTGCTTCTCCCGCGACGAGACGCGCCTGTTCGTCAACGACACCGATGGCGGCCATATCCGTGTGTTCGATGTCGGTGCCGATGGGCTGCTGTCCGGCGGTGGCGTGTGGGCCGACGTGGTCGGCACGGGCGAGGGCGCTCCCGACGGCCTCAAGATCGACGGCGAGGGCAATCTGTACTGCTGCGGACCCGGGGGCTTGCACGTTTTCTTGCCGGACGCGCGGGCGCTCGGCGTGATCACAGTGCCGGAGGTCTGCGCCAATTTCACCTGGGGCGAGGACGACCTGATGAGCATCTTCTTTGCCGCTTCGACCTCTCTTTACCGGGCGCGGACGAAGACGCCCGGCGTGGCGCTCTTTTGAGGTGTCGCGCCGGGTTGCCGAAGGTCAAGCGGCAGCCTGCCGCTGGAAGGTGAGATGAGCGAGCGCATTCTGGTCACCGGTGGGGCCGGGTTCATCGGTTCGGCGCTGGTGCGGCTTTTGGTTGCGTCCAGCGAGGCCGAGGTGCTGGTGGTCGACAAGCTGACCTATGCCGGCAATCTCGACTCGCTCGCCAGCATCGCCGACAGCCCGCGTTTCCGGTTCCTCAAGGCGGACATCTGCGATGGCCCGGCAATGGCGCAGGCGCTGGCGGACTTTCGGCCCGACGTCGTCATTCATCTCGCCGCCGAGAGCCACGTCGACCGATCGATCGACGGACCGCGCGCTTTCGTCGAGACGAACGTCGTCGGCACCTTCGTGCTGCTGCAGGAGACGCTTGCCTACTGGCGCCGCCTTGCTGGCGCCGCCAGCGCCCGCTTCCGCTTCCATCACGTCTCCACCGACGAGGTCTTCGGGACCCTCGGCGCCGAGGGCGCCTTTACGGAGGAGACACGCTACCGGCCACGCTCGCCTTATTCGGCTACCAAGGCGGCGAGCGACCATCTGGTGCGCGCCTGGCATCACACCTACGGCCTTCCGGTGGTGATCTCGAACTGCTCGAACAACTATGGGCCGTTTCAGTTTCCCGAGAAGCTGATCCCGCTCGCCATCCTCAACGCCCTCGAAGGCCGCCCGATTCCCGTCTACGGCAGCGGCGCCAACATCCGCGACTGGCTCTATGTCGACGACCACGCGCGAGCCCTGCTACTCGTCGCCCGGTCCGGCAAGGTGGGAGAGACCTACAATATCGGGGGCGACGGAGAGCGGACCAACCTGGCGATCGTCGAAACGCTTTGCGATCTCATCGATCAGGCGACGCCCGACCCTGCAGTTGGCCGGCGCCGCGGCCTGATCACCTTCGTCGACGACCGCCCCGGGCACGACTACCGCTATGCCATGGACGCGCGGAAGATCGGACACGAACTGGGCTGGCGGCCCCTGGAGAGTGTCGAGAGCGGCCTGGCGAAGACGGTTCGCTGGTATCTCGACAATCGGACGTGGTGGGAGCGTATCCGGGCCGACGTTTACCGCGGCGAGCGGCTCGGCGTCGGTATCTGACTGGTCGCGATGGCGGCTTGATCGATCGCCCAGGTTTTCACCGCTGGTTGGCGCTCACCTCGGCGGGCTCACCCCCGCGATCTCGCGCGTCCAGCATTTTGCCGAGGATGGCAAAGAGACAGCCGCCGGCGGTGACCAGGCCGCCGGCCACGGCGACAACCGGATAGCTGAAGCCGGCCCCGATCACCGCGCCGCCCAGCGCGGCACCGAGCGCATTGCCGAGATTGAAGGCTCCGATGTTCAAGGAGGCTGCGAGGTTCGGGGCGTGGTGTGCCTTCTCGACAACGCGGGTCTGCAACGCGGGCACCGTGGCGAAGCTTGCGATGCCCCAGACAAAGACGGTGATGACCGCGGCGATCGGGAAGTGCATGGTCACCGCGAACAGCGCCATGATCGCAGCAAGGACCGCCAGGATGGCGATCAGCGACGGCATCAGTGCGATGTCGGCAAGCCGCCCGCCGATCGTGTTGCCGATGGTGAGGCCGACACCGAAGATGAAGAGGACGATGGTGACGGTGTGCGGCGTCAGCCCGGTGTTCGTCTCCAGGATCGGGGCGATGTAGGTGAGAACCACGAACACGCCGCCGAAGCCGAGCATGGTGGTCGCCAGGGCGACCCACACCTGCGGGTGCCGCAAGGCGGCGATCTCGCTGCGGAGATTGCCGCCGCCGTGGCCGGCGACCGGCTTGACCAGCACATAAAGCGCGATCGTCGAGGCTACGCCAAGGGCGGTGACCGCCCAAAACGTCGCCCGCCAGCCGAAAGCCTGGCCGATCGCGGTGCCGGCGGGGACACCGAGGATGTTGGCGAGCGCCAGCCCGGTGAACATCATGGCGATGGCACGGGCCCGCTTTTCAGCGGGAACCAGACCCGCCGCCACCACCGAGCCGACGCCGAAGAAGGCGCCATGAGTGAACGAGGCGACGATGCGCGCCACCATCAGCACGGCATAGTTCGGGGCGATCGCTGCGATGAAGTTGCCGAGGATGAAGAGGCCCATCAGGCCGATCAGCAGCGGCTTCCGCTGAATGTGGCTGGTCGTGACGGTGAGGATGGGCGCGCCGACGACGACGCCGAGCGCGTAGCCGGTGACCAGCATTCCCGCCGCCGGGATCGACACATGGAGATCGCTCGCCACGATCGGCAGCAGCCCCATGATGACGAATTCGGTCGTGCCGATGGCAAAGGCGGAAATGGTCAGGGCGAAGACGGCGATGGGCACGGGGGCATCTCTTCATGTGTTTCCGCCGGTCGACCGGCGGCGCGTCGGGGGCTGGGACCTGGCGTCCCTGTGAGGGTCAGTCGGATGGCGGGGAGGCCTCGGTCGGTGGCTTCAGGACGACGCCCGGGTTGAGGATGCAGTCGGGATCGAGGGCGGCCTTGAGTCTTTGCATCAGGGCAAGGGCGGCGGACGGTTTCCGCGCGGCGATCGCCTCGCGCTTCAGGCGGCCGACGCCGTGTTCGGCGCTGATCGATCCGCCCAGACGGTCGACCTCCTCGAACAGGCCATCGAGGAGAGCCTGATTGGTGGCCGACGGGCTGTCCTTCGGCACCGCGAAGTTCATGTGCAGGTTGCCATCGCCGACGTGACCGAAAGGCAGGAGCCTTGCGTCGGCCGACAATGTGGCGAGACGGGCGTCGACCCGTGCCACGAGCTGCGGGATGTCGGCGATGGCGACTGCGACGTCGCTGCGCACCACGTCGCCAACCTGCGTTGCCGCTTCGCTCTGACCTTCCCGGATGCGCCACATGGCGCGCCGCTGGGCCTCGTTTTCGGCGAGGGCGCCGTCTCGGCACCGTCCGGCCGAGAACGCTTGCTCGAGCTCGGCTTCGACGCGCTCGCGCAGGCCGCTTTGGAAGGACCAGGCGACCTCGATGAGGAGGTGCCAGGGGTGCGGCTCCGACACCGGCCGGCGCAGCCCCGGCAAGTGCTCCACCGCCAGCTCGACGCCGGCTGAGCTGACCACTTCGAACGACGTGATGAGATCGCCGAAGGCGCCGCGGAAATGGCGGAACAGCTCGACAGCGTCATCAAGCGAGCCGATCGACAGCCAGATCGTCACACGCTCGCGCGGCATCGCGACCAGCCGCAGCGCGGCCGCTGTGACGATGCCGAGCGTTCCCTCCGAGCCGATAAAGAGCTGCTTCAGGTCGTAGCCGGTGTTGTCCTTGCGGAGCGGACGCAGCAGGTCGAGCACCGACCCGTCGGCGAGCACCACCTCGAGCCCGAGGACGAGGTCGCGCGTCATGCCATAGCGCAGTGCATCGTTGCCGCCGGCATTGGTGGCGATGTTGCCGCCGATGCGGCAGGATCCCTCGGCCCCGAGCGAAAGGGGAAACATCCTGTCGGTCCCGGCGGCGGTCTCCTGCAGGGTCTCGAGGATGCATCCCGCCTCGGCGATCAGGTAGTCGCCGGCCGGGTCGATCGATCGGACGCGGTCGAGCCGACGGAGCGACAGCACCACTTCGCCTCCGCTGTCGTCCGGGATGCCGCCGGCGACGAGGCCGGTGTTTCCCGCCTGCGGCACCAGCGGGACGCGGTGCTCCGCCGCAAGGGCGACGATTGCGGCGACTTCGTCGGTCGTGCCGGGGCACACTACCAAGGCAGCCTGGCCGCGGTGCTGCCCCCAGAAGTCGACCTCGTAGGGCGCCCGGTCCTCGGCGGCCGTCAGCACATGGCGCGCGCCAACGACTGCGCCGCAGGCTGCCGCGAAGCTGGAATCCACAGCTGGTTCCGCTATCGGCGGTACACTCTCGCCGCAGCCGTCATCCTTCGTACTCCAGGATGTAGAGACCACCGTTGTAGTCGTTGCTGTAGACCAGGCCCTCCTTGTCGACATAGACGTCGCAGGACTGGAGAACCCGTGCCCGGTTCGGACGCTGGTCCACCAGCTTCTCGGGCTGCGGCGGCACGAACGCCGCAACCTCCGCCGGCCGGTACTTGTCGCGGATATCGAAAACGCGCACCCCGGCGTTCTGGTAGGTGGCGAAGATCGTCTCGGAGCTGACGAAGGCGTCAGGCCGGTTCTCGTGGATATTGTGCGGGCCGAAATGGCCGCCCTTGGCGCAGTAGTCGGCCTCGGCCGGCGTCGGGAAGGTGGAGATGCTGATCGGATTGGACGGCTCGCGGATGTCGAACAGCCAGATCAGCTTGATGCCGTCCTCGCAGTTGTCGAGCACGGCCTCGTCGAGCACCACCATCAGCTGGCGGTCGGGCAGCGCCAGGCAATTATGGGTGCCGCCGCCGAATGGGGGCGACCAGTTGCGGTGGACGATAAGCTTCGGATCGGAGCGGTCGGCGACGTCGATCATGACAAGCCCGGCGTCGCGCCAGGCGCCGTAGGCGGTATCGCCGCTGACCGTGGCGTGGTGCAGGCCAAAGCGACTGGTTGGCGGCCAATCCGGTTTCTCGCCGGCATCGAGATTCATGCCCGGCAGCCAGTAGCGGCCGACCGGCTGCGGCCGGGTCGGGTCCGACATGTCGATGGTCATGAAGATGTAGTCGGTGAAGCCGTCGAGCAGCACCGACGCGTAGGCCCAGCGTCCGCCGGTGTACCAGATGCGATGGACGCCCCCGCCCTCGACCGGCATGAAGCCGATCTGCCGCGGTTCGGCCGGATTGGCGATGTCGTAGACGGCCATGCCCGCGGTCCAGTCGCGCACCGGCGCCGCTTTCTTCTCGGCCGTGCCGACCTTCTCGCCGAGCGCGCCCTTGTAGTACTGGTGCTCGTCCTGAAACTCGGCGGCGGCGAACATGTCCTTGGCGTTGATGACGAGCAGCAGATCGCCAAAGGTCTGCAGGTGGATGTTCCACGTGTTCTGCGGCGCCGCGATATAATTCACCGGCTTGGGATTGCGCGGATCGCGCACGTCGATCACGCTGAACCCCTTCGAGAACATGTGGCCGGTGATGGCGTAGCCCTTGTTCACCATCAGCTGCACGCCGTCCGGGCGACCGCCCTGGTCGGAATGGCCGATAAGGCGCATGTTCTTTGCGTAGTCCGGCTTGGGAAGGTCTTGGCTTGCCATCGGCGTGTCTCCTCGCGATCCGACGCGACCGGGAGGCGCTGGCCTTCCGGGCGGTGCGATGTGGTGAAAGCGGCGGGGCGGAAAGGCCCCGCCGCCGGATCTCAGCTGGTCAGTTGGCGACGCCCCAGATCTTCAGGTAGGCGTCGGTGTAGTGGTTGTCAGGGTCGTAAGTGTTCTTCGGACCGCCATCGAACTGGATGTTGGCCGGCGTGAAGAGGTGGGCAGGGGCGACGTAGCCGCTGTCCTTCTCGTTGTGGAGCGCCCGATTGGCCTCGTCGACGATCTGCCAGCCCTGCAGACGCAGCGGCTCGGCCACGGTACCGGCCTGATACTCGCCCTGGCGGATGCGCTGGAAGGCGACCTCGCTGCCGTCGCCGGCCGAGATGTTGACCGGCGGGCCGTCGCCCGAAATGCCAGCCGCGGCCAACGACGGTGCCATGAAGTCGAAGGTCAGGTCGTTGATGCTGAGCGCATGGGTCCACTTGTCGCCATAGCGCTGCAGAAGCGCCGTGGTCAGCGGCGGCATGCGGTTCGACGCATCGGCGAGCGGCGTGTCGACCACCTCGAGCACCTTGCTGTCGCCGCAAGCCGCGATGACTTTTGCCATGGCGTCCGATTTGGCGATGGCGATCTCATAGGTCGAGTCGGTGAAGATGACCGCTCCGGCTTTGCCGTCGGTCTCGGCGCAGGGATATGACGCTGCCGCCCGCGCGACCTCGAGCGGGTCGGTGGTGATGTTCGAGAAGATCGGCAGCGTATCGTGCGGACCCGACTTGGCATAGGAATGCCAACCGACCAGGACGATGCCCTGCTTGGCCGCTTCCTCGATGACCGTCGCCTGCTCGTTGGCGTCGATGCCGCCGAGGACGATGACGTCGGGCTTGGAGGCGATGGCCTGATCGAGGCCGCTGGAGCGGCCGCTGACCGAGCCCTGACCGTCGATCAGGCGGAAATTCCAACCGATCTTTTCGGCGGCTTCCCTCGCCCCTTCACCGGCGCCGCGGGCGCCGCCGTTCCGCTGGTCGGTGGAAACATAGACGATTGTCTTGCCGGCCTCCGCCTTGGGGCCGGTCGTTGGGCCGTTCCACGGCGGATTCGGCTTGCTCACCTTCTCCATGAAGGCCTTCGCTTCCGCGACCGGATCGTCGGCCAGTGCGGCCACGGTCGCGGCGGCCGATATCGACACGCCGACGGCCAGAACAGCCATGGTCCTTGCAAGTCTCATTGGTCGTTTCCTCCCATTGCTGGTGGTTGGCTTCGCGCAACTGGCGAAGCGGGGTGATCCCGGGCGATCCGCTCAGGATGAACTTGGCTGCGCCTCCGTTGCTTTCTGAGGCACCTTTTGCGTATGGCGAACCTGCCCGTGCTTCCTCTGGGCGTAGCCGGCGAGGCCAATGGCAAACAGAAGGGTCACGCCGTTGAACAACGGCTCGACGAAGAACTCGCCGCCGAGCTGCTGGATACCCGATATCCCCACCGCCAGAATGGCGACCCCGACGATGGTCCCCCAGACGTTGACACGCCCGGGCTTGATCGTCGTCGAGCCGAGGAAGGCGCCGACCAGGGCAGGCAGGAGATATTCGAGGCCGACGCTCGCCTGGCCGATGCGAAGCCGGGCGGCAAGCACCACGCCGGCCACCGCGCTGAGGAAGCCCGAGGCGATGAAGGCGCCGATGACGAAATGGCGGGTCGGGATGCCGTTGAGGGTTGCCGCGCGCGGGTTGGCGCCGATGGCGTAGAGATAGCGGCCGATCGGCAGGTACTCGGTGATCACCCACAGTACCACGCTGATAATCAGCACGTAGAACGCCGCTATGGGTATGCCAAGGAGCTGTTGCGTATAGATGCCGGTGAAGCCCGGGGGCAGCACGCCGATCACCTGACGACCCTCGGTGTACCAGAGGGCGATCGCGTAGAGGACCGTACCGGTGCCCAGCGTGGCGATGAAGGAATCGATATGGGCGAGCTCGACGAGAAAGCCGTTGAGCAGGCCGAGCGCGCAGCCGAGGAGAAGCACGATGACCACCGCCAGCGGCCACGGCAGTCCCATGTGGGTCTGCAGCGCGATGGCGAGGATGTGCCACAGAACGATGCCGTAGCCGACGGTCAGATCGATACGCCCGGCCATCATCGGGATCATCGCGGCCAGCGACAGAATGGCGATGATCGCCTTGTCGCCGAGGATCGACCGGAGGTTCAGCATGGTCGGGAACGTGTCGGGCAGGATGATCGAGAAGATCACGATCAGGAGGATCGTACCGATCAGAAGGCCGTAGACGGGGATCAACCGCGCCATCCGCCGCAGCGGGCCCATCCGTTCCAGTTCGACCGCGGTCGGCTCCAGTGCCGTCGATTTGATGGATTGCATCAGCTAGCCGGGCCTCCCCGAAACGCTATCGTTGTCGTCGCTGAGCGACGTCGCCCGGGTAATCGCCTCGATCGAGAGCTCGTTGGCCGCCAGCTCGCTGACGATTCGCCCGCCGCGAAAGACGAGAGCACGGTGGCAGATGGCGGCGACCTCCTCGAAGTCGGTCGAGATGAGGATGACGGCCTGCCCCTTGGCGAGCGCCGCGCCGAGCAGGCGATAGATCTCGGCCTTGGCGCCGACGTCGACGCCGGCCGTCGGGTCCTCCAGCACCAGCACTTCGGAGCCGATCCGCATCCAGCGCGCCAGCACGACCTTCTGCTGGTTGCCGCCGGAAAGCGTCTCGATCGGCGCCTCGGGATTGTTGGGGGAAAGCCCTACCGTCTTGCCCAGCGAAGCGGTCTCCGCGATCTCCGACGCCGGGGTTCGCCACGAGAACAGACCGCGATGCGATGCGTGCGGATTGAGGAAGACGTTCTCGCGCACGCTCATCCCGTGGGCGACCGACTCCGCCAGGCGGTCGGCGGCAACGAAGCCGAGCCCGCAGTCGATGGCCGAGGATGGAGTCGAGCTGTCGAGCGGTGCCGTCGCAAGCCTGACCTCACCGCTGGTCGCCGGCTCGACGCCGATCAGCGCCCGTCCCACTTCTTCCTGACCGGCCCCGCGCAAACCGGCCAACGCGATAAGCTCGCCGCGGTGGACACCGAAGTTCAGCGGACCGACGTCACCGACGACGAGATCGCGGCATTCGAGCGCCGGCTCCGGTTGCGGCGGCGGCGGGCGAACGAACACGCTTTCCGGCGGCCGTCCGATGATCGCGCTGATCAGGCCCTGCGGCGTCGCGTCGGCGGTCCTCCGCGAGTCGACGACCCTGCCGTCGCGCAGCACCACCAGGCAGTCGGAGATGGCGAAAACCTCGTCCAGCCGGTGCGAAACGTAGATCATGCTGACGCCGCTCTCCTTGAGGGAGCGAAGCACCTTGAACAGGAGGTCGACTTCTTCCTTGGGAAGGCTGGCGGTGGGCTCGTCGAGAACCAGCACCTTGGCGTCGACGCCGAGAGCGCGGGCGATCGCCACCAGCGACTTCTCGGTCCGTGTCAGGTCGCTTACCCGCAAGCGGGGATCGATGTCATGAGCGATGAGCGACAGCGACCGGCGGGCCGTCTCCTCGACGCCGTTCCAGTTGATCAGGCCGCTGCGGCGGCGATAGCCCTGGGCGATGGCGATGTTCTCGGCCACCGTCATCCATTCGAACAGGCCGAGGTCCTGGTGAATGAAGGCGATGGCGTGCCCTTCGGTGTGCGGATCGTAGGGCACGCCGTCCAGCACCATCGAACCTGCATCGGGCTCGTAGACGCCCGCCAGCATCTTGATGATGGTCGACTTGCCGGCGCCGTTCTGGCCGAGCAGCGCGAGGATCTCGCCCCGGTGCAGGTCGAGATCGACATCGGCGACGGCGAGCGTGCCGCCGAAGGCCTTGACCATGCCGCGCAGCGACAGGAGCGGCGCAGCTTGGAAGGCATCAATGGCCGCGCGCGTGGCGGGCGAAACGGACAAGGCAGTTTCCTCACATGCCGCAGCTCTTCAGGTCGGCCGCGGTGCTTAAAGGCATGCTAGCCAGTTACGATAAGATCGGCAATACTTTCGCTAATCAGCCATGCTATTATTCATGGTCCGGCAGGCGCGGTCGTTCAAATCGGACGCCGAAGTGATATCAACGCGACCGCTCCTGCCGACTGCGCCGCCCTGTCGCAGGCGCGGCGCGCGAGGGCGACAGTGTGAAGGAAAAAGGGGTCGGGTGGTGGAATTGAGCGGCACCTCGGCGCGGCTGACCCGCGCGGCGCGTCCATTCCGGCCGACGGCGCTTCGGCGGCGGCATTTCCTCTCGCTTCCCTCCGGCATGCCGTCGGCGATGCGGCTCGAGAGCCGGGCCTGGCACGAGGGCTCGCTCGGTGACCCGATGCACAAGCTCATCCTCGTTCTCTCCGGCCACGTCGATGTCGAAGGCGGGTCGGGCGGCTGGCTTGTGCTTCCCAACCATCTGATTTTCGTGCCCGCTCATCGCCAGTTCAATCTGAGGATGGCCGAGCCGACTGTCGTTCATGTCGTTCATCTCGATCCGGCCGATTGCGATTGGCGGCATGAGGGATGCTGGGTGACTTCGGCCTCGACGCTGGCGCGCGAGATGATCGCCTACGCTCTTCGCCTCGAGCCGGGCAGTGAGGCGGGCCGTCAGCTGTTCCGGACGCTGTCGCATCTCTGCCGCGACTGGTTCGCGAACCCGCGCATGCTGTTCGTCCCCGCCGCACAGTCGCCCGAGCTGCGCGCCGTGGTGGCCTATGTCCGCGACAATCTCGCCGACGCGACGGTCGCCGGGGCGTGCATTGCCGCCGGATTGCCGCAGCGGACGCTGCACCGCCGCTGCCACCGGGAGCTCGGCTTCGGTCTGCGGACCCTGATCCGCGAGGTGCGAATCATGCGGGCGATGGAGCTGCTTGCCGTGCGGGATTCCCCGATTCAGGCGGTGGCGCGCGACGTCGGCTTTGAAAGCCTCCCCTCGTTCACCGCCGCCTTCTCGCAGCGCCTCGGCGTCTCGCCGCGCGAATTCACGCGAACAAGCCGCGCCTCGGCGGGGGTGACGGTGTAGACGCCTGGGCGCGGGCGACCACCAAGCCAAGAGATCCTTGCGACTTTCGAATTGCTTGGAGGTTTCGACGTCGGGCAGCCAAGAAGCACGGACAGGCGTGAGGTTGAACGTCGGTACCGATGACGGTTCGATGCCAGTGAGCCGGGAGAAGCCGGCTTTCCTCAGCCGTCCAATCGTATCCTTTGAGGCGTCGTGCCAAGCTTGCAGGAAAACGTCGAGGTCAGATGTTGCTGGGAGGAGAAGCCACAGGCTAGTGCGATCTCGGAAATCGGGGTCGAGGAATGGCGGAGCATCTGCCGCGCCCGTTCAACCCGTTTCTCCATTACATAGCGGTAGGGCGACATGCCGGTGCGCATTTTCATGCCGTCGAAAACCACCCTGAGCGGCACTCCCGCCGCTGCGGCGAGCTTGGCGCATGTGAGGTCGCTGCCGAGTTCCGCGTCGATATAGGCGCAGATGGCATTGAATTCGCGGTCGGAAAGGCCGTGCCGCCGATCCTCCTTCACCGTGCCGAGGCCGCGCAGCGTCTCCACATAGACAAGCGAGGCGAGCGACTGCAGTTCGAACGGTGTGAACGCTTCTTCCGAGCGAATCCGGCTCAACGCATAGCGCGCCAAGGCGCGGATCGAATCCCTGCGGATGTTGTTCCTGCTCCCGGCCCGGCGTGTCCGGTCAAGTTGGACGTCGTCGGCGACCTCCTGGTACGAAGGCTGATAGCTAAAGGCGATGAAGCCACGCCGTACTTCGTCGGCGCGCACCCTGACATTACCGCCGCGTGGATGAAAAGCCGAGCTTTGCCCGGCGAAAATCAGCGGCCTCTCGGCGTCATCCTCGAATTGCGTCTCGCTCAGGATGTCGCCGAGGAGAAGGCAGATCACGTCGGCGTCATTGGTGAATTCGAGCGCGTAGGGACTGGCGCCGGCGATGCAATAGCCGATGTCCTCGACCGCGCCTCGGCGTTCGAACTGCTCGAGCCCGCGAAACGGGAGCATTTGTCTCCGCCCGCCAACCGCCAGGGTCACACCAGCGCCTCCGTCGGATCCGCGCCCGCGGTCATCCATCCGAGGCTGGGTCGAGAAGCCGCCCGGTAACCCGATTTTTCGCCACAAGTCGTGGCGTTGGCGTGCTTTCTTCGTCCCCTCCCGTAGCCGCCAGTCAATCATGTTTAGGGCAACTCGACAATCCTTTTGGCCGATAATCGTACGAATGTTCGCATTCCGAACGGCAGCTATCTGTAAGCAAGCAGGAATTTGAAAGACGGTGAGGACAGCCTGAGACAGGCTCCCGGTCGAAAAGAGCACCGACGGCCAAGAGGCTGATCGTGCCGGTTGGGAGGGAGAGCGCTCATGGCCACTATCGCGCGCAAGTCGCCGCAGCCCTCGCGGGCGACGGCATTCGACGAAGAGTTCGACATCATCATTGTCGGCGGCGGCGGTGTCGGATTGGCGGCAGCGTGCTTTTCCGCCTGGCTCGACAACAAGGTGCTCGTCCTCGAAAAGAGCCCGGAACTCGGCGGCACGACCAAGAAGGCGGCATTCTGGTACTGGGTTCCCAACAACGAACCCATGCGCGCCATGGGTCTCGTCGACAAGAAGGATGACTGCCTCCGCTACATGGCGCGTCTCTCCCGTCCGGAGGTCTACGATCCGGGTCATCCCCGCTTCGGTATGAGCCAGTGGGAGTATGATGCTTGCGCGGCGATCTACGACAACGCTTCCAAAGCGACGGAGCTCCTCAGCGCCAAAGGAGCTCTCGAATACCGCCACTGCCCCGGCGTGCCCGACTACTGGGCGGAACTGCCCGAGGACAAGGCTCCGACCGGACGCGTGCTTGTCACCAAGCAGGCACGCGAATCCATGTCGGACGGCGGCGTCCACGCCGTGCTGACGATGACGGAAGCGGCGAAGCGCGCCGGCGTCGACATCCGCACGAGCCACCGCGTCCAGCGCGTCATCGTCAACGATGCCGGGCGGGTGATCGGCGTTGAGGCTGACTCCGCCGGCGGCAAGACCGGAAGATTCAAGGCGCGCAAAGCGGTCATCTTCGCGACCGGCGGCTTCACCCATGACGCCGATCTCCGCAAGAACTATCTCAGCGCTCCGGTGTTCGGGGGTTGCGCAGCGATCACCAATGAGGGCGACTTCGTTCACATCGGCTCGGCGGTCGGCGCCAGCCTCCGCAATATGAACTATTCGTGGATGTGTCCCGTCGTCTTCGAGAAGGCGGTCAACAAGGACCCCTCGCTCATCGGAACGTTCTCGCCCTCCGGCGACTCGATGATCTATGTCGACAAGAACGGCCAGCGGGTCACCAACGAGAAGCTCGCCTACAACGAGTCGGCGCAGGCCTTCTTCCGGTGGGATCCGGCCAAGTCGGAATATCCGAACCTCATTCTGATTGCCATCTGGGACCAGCGCAGCCAGGACAATTCGGCAAGCGACGAATACGGCCGGTTCATCGTTCCGAAGGGAACGGACGACGGTCACGTCATCAAGGGGAGGACCTGGGAGGCCCTCGTCAACAACATCAAGAAGCGCCTGAAGCAATACGCCGGCGCCACCGGAAACCTCCGGCTCTCACCGGACTTCGCGAAGAACCTCAAAAAGACCGTCTCGCGCTTCAACGGTTTTGCGCGGAAGGGTGTGGACGAGGATTTTCACCGCGGCGAACGACAGGTCGAGCTCCTGTTCAATGGCCCGACGGCGGAGAAGACCGGCAAGAACCCGACGATGTATCCGATCAGCACCAAGGGTCCATACTACGCGGCGCTGCTGACCGGTGGTAACCTCGATAGCAAAGGTGGCCCGATGACCAATGCCGACGGGCAGGTGCTGAACGCAGTTGGCGAGCCGATTCCCGGCCTCTATGGTGCTGGCAACTGCGTTGCCTCGGCGTCGGCGCGCGCTTATTGGGCGGGCGGCGCGACGCTCGGGCCGTTCATCGCGTTCGCTTATCTGGCGGCGAATTCGGCAAACCGGGAGCCCACCAGCTAGCCGGGGCCCGTCCTGCGGCGCGGCTGGAGACGCGACGACACAAGACTGACGTGGGAGGAACCGAACGATGGCAGTTGCGACCCAGACGATGACCGACGAACAGAGGAAGTCGGTCGCGCTCGAATACCTGAAAGCCTTCGACAATGGTGGGGTCACATCGACCGGAGGCTCGATCCTCGATCTCTTCGCCGACGACGCCCAAGTGTATTTTCCAAAATGGGGCGTCGCCACCGGCAAGGAGGAGATCGGCAAGATGTTCGGGGACGTCGGCGCGACGCTGAAGTCGATCGTCCACCATTACCCCTATTTCAATTGGGTCTTCTCCGGCAGCGACGTCATCGTCTGCGAAGGCACCAGCCACGGCGAACACCGCGACGGGCCATGGCGGGCCGGTGTTCCGGCGCACGGCGCCGGGAACTGGTGCGATGTCTTCGAGATTCGCGACTTCAAGATCCAGCGGTGCTTCATCTATCTCGACCCCGACTACGCCGGCAAGGACACGGCCCGCTATCCATGGCTGGAAGGGAAGTAGGAGGATTGTGACCGCTGCACGCGGTGCAAGCCAAGAATATAAAAAGGAACAAGGGAGGAAATCACAATGCATGCAATGTCTGGAAAATGGCGCGGTTGGGCAGCGCCCTGTATGGCCGCTGCCTTGCTCGCGTTGACCGCAGGCTCCTCACAGGCGGCGACCGCCGAGGAACTGATGATGAAATCCCTGGGCACGACCGAGAACATCAACCCGGTTGTCGCCGAGTCCTTCAAGCGGTTCGCCGCTGGGCTGACTCCGGAGCAGCGTGAGCTGGCGCTCAAATGCTGGAAGGAATCGGTGTGCGAGACCGGACACGGCGACCTGACGGTCGCCCTCGCCGACGGTTTTGGCGAGAACGTCTGGCGCCAGGTGACCAAGATGGAATTCATCATGGAGGCGCTGACCTACCCGAACATCGCCAAGATCATCTACACTTCGGCACGGGCCGACCCGACGAAGGCGATCAACGACCTGCGCGGGCTCATCGCCCAGGGCGTCAACGTGATCGTCATCTTTGCCGATGCGAGCACGGCGCTGCTGCCGACCATCAAGGAGGCGACCGAAGCCGGTATCACGGTGGTCCTCCACAACGGCACCTATGTCGGCGGCGAACCCGGCAAGGACTACCTGACGACGGTCAGTGAAAACCTCTGCGATCTCGGCACTGGAATGATCGATGCCGTCGAAAAGAATTCCGGCAAGGCCGAGATCGGCGTGGTCGAGCTTGGCGGCACGCCGGGCAACGGGCTGAGCGCTGCCTGGCAGAAGTGCTCGGATGACGAGCTCGCCAAGTACCCCAATATGAAGCTTCTCGGCAAAGCCGACACGAACTGGACACAGGAGGGCACCTTCCAGGCGATGTCCGGCTTTCTCGCCCAGAACGACACCGTCGACGGCGTCGTCTACGAATATGCCGACGGCTTTCGCGGCGGGCTGAGGGCTTACCAGGAGGCGGGCAAGGAACCCAATGTCGTGGTCGCCTTGCGCACCGACGAACAAGGCCTTTTCTGCGACTGGGAGAAGCTGAACGATCCGGACTTCAAGATCTTCTTCGCCTCGGGTCACAACTTCCAATCAGGCATCGCCTTGACCGCGGGGATGATGAGCCGGGCGGGTCAGGACATACCCGTCGTGGTCGACGTGCCCTTCCGATTCCGCCAGGTGATCCAGGGCATGTGCAATCCGGACCTCCCGCAGGATGCTTCGGTGTCAACGCGCGTCGACGACGACATGCTGAAGGCGATGTTCGCCCAATAGTCGCCTGGGCTGCCACTCGGAACTGCCGAACCGTGGCAAAGAAGGCGCGCCGCCGCTGCTGCCATCCCTCCCCGCAACGGGGAGGGTGGCTGCGCTCGGCGAAGCCGGTTGCGGACGAGTGGGGTTCCGCTCGGGAAAACTCCCTACTCGGCCGTTCGGTTGCCATCGACCTCCACCCTTCCCCGACGGGGAGGGATGGGCGTGAGTGGGACCGATGCGGATCGGACTTCAACGAAGGCGTATAAGAAGCAGAAGGTGGGTGCCGGGCGCATCCCCCGCGACCCGCTGCTGCACCGGAGCCAGGAATCGTCGAAGATGCCCGGGCCATCCCTTAGATTATTGGACATTTCGAAAAGCTATCCGGGCGTTCAGGCGCTTGCCGATGTCAGCTTTGAATGCATGCCCGGCGAAATCCACGCCGTGCTCGGCGAGAACGGCTCGGGGAAGAGCACGCTGCTTGGCATCGCCAGCGGTGCTATCGTGCAGGATTCCGGCACCGTTGAGATCATGGGCGAGAGACTCGCCACAGCCGATCCGCAGCTTGCCCACAAGCTCGGCCTCGCCACGGTCTATCAGGACGACTCGCTCGTCCGCGAGCTGAGTGTCGCTCAGAATCTTCTCCTTGCCGCCGACAATCCGGAAGGCGACGCGCGCGCCTTCGCCGAACGCCAGCTCGCGCCCTACGACCTTGGCATATCGCCGGAGACAATGGTCGGCGACCTCAGCGCCGCCGAGCGTCAGTTCCTGGAAATCGTCAAGGCCCTGATCAGCAATCCCAAGGTCGTTCTCCTCGACGAACCGACCTCCTCGCTCGACCTTGCCGACGTAGCCAGGCTCACCGCGATCATCCGCCGGATCACCGGCGAGGGAGCGGCGG